>Ga0265314_10000893_pt1 | contig 35529 bp, 33 predicted proteins | sample 4126metaG_FD_203106 | JGI IMG/M metagenome (GOLD analysis project Ga0265314, IMG submission 203106) | Rhizosphere microbial communities from Carex aquatilis grown in University of Washington, Seatle, WA, United States - 4-1-26 metaG | ecosystem: Host-associated > Plants > Roots > Rhizosphere >...
ACATTCTTGTCCGTCAGAATTTGTTAGATTTGAATCAAAAATGACAAACAGGAATGTTTGTCCCACCAGAAAAAGCAATTTTTCAGAAGTCTCAAATTGTAAGTTAAAAGTTAAGCTCGCGGGAATACGGACTTAGAACTTACAACTTAGAACTTGAAATTAAGGGCTACGAACCATATTCATCATTTGCTTCTTTTTATCTATAACGGTATTATCCAACAGTCATGAAACGGCTCGTCCCGAAATCATTCTTTAACCCCACAAGTTTTGCAGGGGCTGCGATCGCCATCGTTAGCTTCGGACTGATTTTATTCCTCTTCCTTCTTGAAGCGTTTGCCGGCCATCAGAAGCCGTACATGGGAATTATCGCGTTCGTGATTCTTCCTGCATTTCTTCTTATCGGGTTGGCGATAGCAGTTGTCGGAATGGTCCTTGAGCGGAAACGCGTCCATGTTACGGAAGATCGGTTTCCCCGTATCGACCTCAACAATCCGCATCAGCGCTCGATGTTTGCTTTCTTCTCCGGACTCGTCATCGTCCTGCTTTTGTTTTCCGCATTCGGTAGTTACCAGGCGTACGAGTTTACCGAATCGGTGCAATTCTGCGGCGAGGTCTGCCACAGCGTGATGAAACCGGAATACACTGCGTACCTTTATTCGCCGCATGCGAGAGTGTCGTGTGCCGAGTGTCATGTCGGATCGGGAGCTGACTGGTACGTGAAGTCGAAGCTTTCCGGTGCCTATCAAGTATATTCGGTTCTGTTTCATAAATACTCGCAGCCCATCGAAACGCCGGTGAGAAATCTTCGTCCGGCACAGGAGACGTGCGAGCACTGCCATTGGCCTAAGCAATTCTATTCGGAGAAGCAGATTGTAAAAAACTATTTCCTTTCCGACGAGAAAAATTCGGAATGGTGGATATCTCTGCTGATGAAAATCGGCGGCGGCAACAGTGAATCCGGTCCGACATCCGGGATCCACTGGCATATGAATATCAGCAACAGGATTACTTATGTCGCGACCGATTCGCAGAGGCAGGTCATTCCGTGGGTTCAATCGAAAAGGCCTGACGGCACCGTGGTGACGTATTCCTCGACCGACTCGCCCTTGACCGAGGCGCAGCTTGCGGCAGGCGAGAAGCGCCGGATGGACTGTATCGATTGCCATAACCGCCCCACACATATTTACCGTCCGTCAAATGAATCGGTGAACGAAGCTATGACGCTGGGCTGGGTTGATCCACGGATTCCGGCAATCAAGGCCATGGCCGTTGAAGCGTTGGAAAAGCCGTATGAAACGCAAGATGGGGCGATGGACAGTATCGGAATCTTTATACGCGATCAGTATGTGCAGCGGTATCCGGACGCCGCGCGCACAATGAAAACCGACATCGACACGGCGATTGAGTGCATTAAACGAATATACAGCAGGAATTTCTTCCCGGAAATGCGCGTGTCGTGGAAGCACTATCCGAATAATATCGGACATCTGTACTCGGCCGGCTGTTTTCGCTGCCACGATGGAAAGCACATGGGCGATAACGGCAAGGTTCTTTCAAGGGACTGCAATACATGTCACGTGATTCTCGCGCAGAAGCTCGACCATGACAAGCTTCGGATATCGCTGACCGGAGTCGAGTACCGCCATCCGGTTGATATCGGCGATGCATGGAAGCAAATGAATTGCAGCGATTGCCACAACGGCGGCTAGTACGCGCCTCTTCTGTCGAGCGCGGCCACGATGATTTTTTTCACATTATTTAAAAAATAAAGAAGCATTTTTCGGACGGTTTTTTGCATCGCATGAATTATGATTGAGCATCCCCCGATTCAGCCTCAGCAAACCAAAAGAGATTTTCTCAAATACATACTTGGCGGAAGCCTATTTGTGTGGATCGGTACTATCCTGTATCCGGTACTCTCGTATCTCAAGCCGCCGAGCCAGGCCGAAGCAGAAGTCAGCAGCGTAAAAGCCGGCAAGCTTTCTGACATCGAAAAAGACAGCGGGACGATCGTGAAGTTCGGGACCAAGCCCGTGATCCTTCTTCGTACTGCCAACGGCGATCTGAGAGCATTTTCTGCAACATGTACACACCTCGATTGCACCGTTCAATACAGGAAAGATTTCGGGCTTATTTGGTGTGCATGCCACAACGGGAAATATGACGTGAACGGCAGGAACGTTTCGGGTCCGCCGCCGCGGCCGCTGGACGAATACAAAGTCAATGTCCAAGGAGGGGAGGTTTTCATCTCCAAGAAATCATGAAACAATCATTAGAAAAAATCTACAACTGGTTGAATGAACGGGTCGAGCTGGATGACCTGATAAAATTCATGGGGAAAAAATATGTTCCTGTCCACCGACATTCCGTGTGGTACTATTTTGGCGGTGTCTCCCTCTTTTTGTTTATCATTCAGGTCGTAACCGGGATTCTTTTGCTGATGTACTATAAAGGGAGCGAAGAATTTGCGTTTGAGAGCATTCAGTTTATTATGTCGAAAGTGCAATTCGGCTGGCTCATCCGGTCGATTCACAGCTGGACTGCAAATCTGTTCATCCTGACGGCGATGATTCACATGTTCAGCGTGTTCTTCGAGAAATCGTACCGCAAGCCGCGCGAGATCACCTGGTTGACCGGTATGTTGATGTTTTTTCTCGCACTCGGCTTCGGCTTCAGCGGTTACCTGCTGCCGTGGAACGAACTTGCGTACTTCGCGACGAAGGTCGGCACTGACATCGCGGGTGTCGTTCCGCTGGTCGGCAAACCTATCATGATTTTTTTGCGCGGCGGCGAGGAGGTCACTGGCGCAACGCTCTCACGGTTTTTTGGGTTTCACGTTGCGGTGTTCCCCGGCATTTTTACCGTGCTGCTCGGCATCCATCTTCTTCTGGTTCAGCGACAGGGAATGAGCGAACCGCTCTCGTCGGAAAATGAACCGGCCGTCGAGCGCAAGACGATGCCTTTCTTCCCGAATTTTTTGCTGCGTGATTTACTGTTATGGCTCATTGTGCTGAACCTTCTTGCAATACTTGCCGTCTTTTTCCCGTGGGAGCTGGGAAAGAAAGCGGATGCGTTTGCCGCAGCTCCGGCAGGAATAAAGCCGGAATGGTACTTCCTCTTCATGTTCCAATCGTTGAAATATATTCCCGGAAAGCTTTGGATCTTTGACGGCGAAGTGTTCGGAATTATGCTTTTCGGCGCAGCCGGATTCCTTTGGATGCTTGTCCCGTTATGGGACAGAAAAAGTGCTCGCGGCGAGAAGAACCGGCTCATAACATACATTGGGCTGTTTGTTGTTTTCTACATGATTATTCTTACGATGATCGGATGGGCATCATGAAGTCACGCGTATCTGTGATGGCTGCGGTATTGATGAGCGTTGCTCTTTTGCACGGCGCCGCGGTTGCCGGAGACCAATGCCTGACGTGCCACGAAGCGCTCGACGATGCGCCGTCGAAGTTGTTCAAACATGATGTTCACTTCGGTAAAGGATTATCGTGCGCAGATTGTCACGGAGGAAATTCCAAATCTGAAGATGCCGAAGAGGCGATGAGCAAGAAAGAGGGGTACGTCGGCGCGCCGAAGGGAGACCAGATTTCGAAAATGTGTGCGGGATGCCACGCCGACCCGGAAGCCATGAGGCGGTACGGTTCACAGTTGCCCACGAATCAATGGGAAAACCTTCAAGCGAGCGTTCACGGAAAGCTTTCAACAACGGGAAAAGAGCGCATTCTGCAGTGCACGACATGCCATTCGGCGCACGGAATCGTTTCGGTGAAAAATCCGGCGTCGCCAGTTTTTCCGTTGAACGTAGTTAAAACATGTACGCAATGCCATGATAACGCCGCGTTTATGCGGTCCTACAATCCTTCGATGCCGGTCGATCAACTCGATAAGTACCGTACGAGTGTCCACGGTATACGCAATGCAAAAGGCGACCCGCATACCGCAGAATGTGCGAGCTGTCATGGCAGCCATGATATTCGCTCGGCAAAGGATGTGAAGTCGAAAGTGTATGCGACGAACGTTCCCGGGACGTGCGCGCATTGCCACAGCGATCCCGGTTTGATGAAATCGTATAAAATTCCGACCGATCAGTTTGACAAGTTTTCCAAAAGTGTCCACGGCATTGCCCTTCTGCAAAAGAACGACGTGTCCGCCCCGGCGTGCAATAGTTGTCACGGCAACCACGGCGCCGCGCCCCCCGGAGTAGAATCGGTATCCAAAGTATGCGGCACATGCCATGCGCTGAACGCCGATTTATTTTCATCAAGTCCGCACAAGAAGGCGTTCGATGACCGTAAACTTCCCGAGTGTGAAACATGCCACGGAAACCACGAAATTCTGGCGGCTACGGATACACTTCTCGGGGTGGCCCCCGATGCAACGTGCAGCCGATGCCATACCGAAAGTAAAAGTGCGAAAGGTTTTTTTGCCGCGCGAACAATGCGTTCATTGATTGACAGCCTTGGATTTTCGGAGCAGCATGCGCGGCTGTTGGTCGATGAGGCCGAGCAAAAAGGGATGGAAATATCGGAGGCAAAGTTCGAATTGCGTGATGCACACCAGGCACGGCTTCAGTCGCGAACGATGGTGCATTCATTCAACGAAGAGAAATTCCGTGCCGTGGTGCAAAAGGGGTTAGTAGTCACTGCTGCAGTTTCGGAACAAGGGAAGCAGGCGATTGACGAATACTATTTCCGGCGGTACGGTTTGGGGTTTGCGACAATTATCATAACTATTCTCGCATCGTCGTTGTATTTCTATATCAAGAGAATAGAACGAAAACAGCGAAGCGAACGGTCGGCTCCATGAACAGGGAGTGACCGGCGCCGTTCCTGAAAAATCACAGTTTTAGTAGAGAATGTCGGCAGACACCTCGCGAAGGCAGCCCAAAAGATAGAAAGAGGAGAATGACGCATGCTTGCTATTCTCATCATTGCAAATTCTGCAACTGTTATCTTCTTGGATTTGAGATTGTGAATGGCTGAAATCGTTCAAAAAAGGGGAAATCCAGCGCTGTCGTCTCGGCACATTATTTGAGTAATAATATGCCGAGGATTTGAACGGCGAAATCTTCAAACCTGAAAGGAAAGAAGCCCGAGATGAAAAAGTTAGCTGAGATGTCTGTGATGATAGCGCTTGTCGTTTTCCTCGCTATGCCTTCCGCTGCACAGCACAAATATGTCGGAGTTACGATGTGCTCTGTGTGCCATAAGACTGAGAAGCAAGGGAAGCAATTCGATATTTGGAAGTCAACCGCGCACGCCGGCGCGTTCAAGACCCTCGAGTCGCCGAAAGCAGAAGAAATTGCAAAAGCAAAAGGTTTGAAAGTGAAGGCGTCCGAAGCACCTGAGTGCCTCCAGTGCCACGTGACCGGGTACGGAGTGGACAAATCGCTCACGGCTGCTTTGAAGATGGAAGACGGAATTCAATGCGAATCGTGCCACGGGCCTGGGTCGGACTATAAATCGATTCCAGTAATGAAGGATAAGGCAAAAGCCGAAGCTGCGGGTTTGATTCTTGCTTCTGACGACCCAAAACTTTGCATACAATGTCACAATAGTAAGAGTCCGTCATACAAAGAGTTTAAATATAAAGAGGCGTGGGAAAAGATTAAACATCCTATTCCTGTCGCCGCAAAATAGAGTGTATTCGCTCCATTCGTGGGGCGATACTTCCCCCGTCGGTAACCTACATACCGGCGTTTATCCCACGAGGCTCGGCAAAGCCTCCAGACCGCAAAACAATCCCGCTTCATCTTCTGATGAGGCGGGATTCCTATTTTATAGAAGGGGTGTAATCTATTCTTGATACTTGGAAGGAAGTTTGTTATGATTGAATAAAACCGCAGGAAACAAAAGAAAATTTTCAAAGGCGAATGGCACAATCCTTGTCTTTATTCCCACCACACGAGTAAAGGGAATTGCCGTTATGAAATTTAAAATAATACTCATTGTTCTTATTGTTGTGACAGCGACGGCATCTGCGCAGCTTGCGTCGGGACGGTTCACGACCTCATTCTATGGCTGGCAGGGTCGGAGTGCGGATTTGGATAAGCAGAATTATCTGCGCGGTTTTGAGAACGTGCAGCTCGATCTTTCAGAGCAGCATTTTTCATTCAACACAAATTTCCAATATTCAAAAGATTTCGGCACGACCATCGGCACCGATCCTGAACTGCAGCTTTCATCGTTGACACTGAAAGCACGAAGTATCGCCGACGTCGCCGATGTTTCTCTTGGCCGTCAGTTTGTGTTTGCGGGAGTAGGCAATGGTTTGATTGACGGTGCGGTTGCAAAAGCCATGTTGTTTAACAGAGAAGTTGGCGTCACCGCATACGGAGGATATAACGTCATTGAATCACGCACGATAGACCTCAAAAGAGCCTTTCCGGATAATTCACTTTATGGGGGACAACTAACGGTCGAGCCGATCGAGAATGGAGTCGTCGGTTTGAGTTATATGAAACGGACGCGTAAGCCGGAACCGTTTACTGCCGTCCGAGCCGATTCATTGTTCAACCCGGAAGTGATCGTAATAGCGTACTCGCCAACTGAAGAAGAGTATGCCAGCGTCGGTGCACGATACGGTTTTTTAAACCGTGTGAACATCTACGGCCGATCGGACTATGATTTCGATTTTCAGAGAATTTCGCGGGCGCAAATAGAAGCCAGCGTTGGAGTTATTCCCTCATTGACCGCGACGGCTGACTACCTGTACCGGCAACCGCGACTTGCGTACAATTCGATCTTTTCTGTTTTCAATACCAACAGCACCCAGGAAGTGGAAGCCGGCCTCGACTATCAAGTGATGCCGTTGTTTCATGCGTTCGCGCGTTTTGCGACGGTTCAGTATACAGATGATAACAGCCAAAGGGTAACGGTCGGCGGCTCGTACGATATTATCAACGTCTCCTACACGCAGAACTTCGGTTACGCGGGCGACCTGAACGGTGTATCCGTGCAGGCGGTATATCCGATGATGGATCGAAAATTTGTGCCGAACATCGGATTCGGGTTTGCAAGTTATCAAATGTCGGACAATGCTCCGAAGAATTCCGTCGTCAACAGCAGTATCGGCGCTACGTACCGCCCGATGCCTTCCTTGTCGACTGATGCGCAGGTGCAGTGGATGCGCAACCCGCTCTACTCGAACGACGTGCGCGTATTTGTAAAAGTAAACTACTGGTTCAGTGATCGTCTCAGTTGGTTCTAAGGAAACCCTATGAGAAGCAAAATTCTTTTGTTTGGTGTGTGTCTCGCAGCGGCAGTTGTTGCCGCATTCGGCGGTGGCTGGTCGGGTACCGGGCAGGTAAAAGCCGAAGACGGCAGCGTGAAGGTAATCAAATTCTCTCATCAGAAACATATCAATGAATTCGGAGTTGATTGCGCAACATGTCACGCGGATGCTGCCACCAGCCAGTTATCGTCGGATAAGTTGACTCCGGGCCATGCGGTGTGCCAGACCTGCCATGAAGAACAGGTGAACAAAACCTGCGGGTATTGCCACTCGGACGAGAAAAATCCTAAAGGGTTTGCACGAGAGACGCGGGAACTTCGGTTTAATCATAAAAAACATGCGACCGATGGGAAGATGGAATGCGTGACCTGCCATACCGGGCTGGACAAAGTCGATTATGCTTCAGCGACAAACATGCCTTCGATGGCAACATGCAACACATGCCATAACAACGTGAAAGTCAACAACCAGTGCGAGACATGTCACACCAATCTTGCAACGCTCCGTCCTGCGTCGCACAACGAGGGAAATTTTGTTAAGAACCATTCGGCGCTGGCGAAGTTGAACGGGATGGAATCACAATGCTCGAAATGCCACACGGAAAGTTACTGTCAACAGTGTCACGATGGATCCAATTTGACGGCGTTGTCGGCTACAGAAAAAACCGGCATGATCTCGCCCCGCACGATGGGTGACGATAAGTCGCAGGCGCTGAAAGGGCAGGCGATTCACGATATTAACTACCGGTTCACGCACGGCATCGAAGCTCGGGGCCATGCTGCCGATTGCCAGGTGTGCCACCAGGAACAGGCGTTTTGCAATGACTGCCATCAGACCGGAAGCCAGGCGCTCGGCGGAACGATTCCTACTTCTCATGAAGCCGCGGGATTTGTTACGATCGGCGTCGGGACCGGCGGCGGAGAGCACGCACGGCTTGCGCGGCGGGAAATAGAAAGCTGCCAGTCGTGTCACGATGTTGAAGGATCCGATCCGGTGTGTATGAAGTGTCACGTCGACCCGGATGGCATCAAGGGTACAAATCCCAAAACGCATCCGGTCGGATTTATGTCCGGCAACCACGGCGATTGGCACACGAACGCCGGCGCGACATGCTTTGCCTGTCACACCGACCCCAATGCAAAGCCCCACACAATGGGTGGAATTGCCGGCCAAGGATTTTGTGGATATTGTCACGGAAAAAAGTGAGTGAACTATGAAAACAAGAGTGTATCGTGGAATTGTTCTCGTTGCGTCGATCGGAATGTTGGCGGGTTGCAGCCAACTGAAAAATGACCAGCCGCCGACGGCTCCAAGCCTGAGCGCCCACGGAGATGGATGGACGGATCCTGCATCGACGAATTTTCACGGCAAAACTATCCAGCAATCAAATTGGAACATGACGTCCTGCAAATCGTGCCATGGTGGAAACTACGCCGGCGGCACCGCGCAGAAATCCTGTCTCACATGTCATACGCAGAAGAATGGACCTGAGGCGTGCAACACATGCCACGGCACATTCAGCGCTCCGGCAAGCAATAGCGCGTTGTGGGCCCCGCCCCGTGCGCTGAACGGCGATACTGCGACGACAAGCCGCGGCGTCGGCGCGCACCAGGGACATCTCCAAGCGACAATTGGAAAAACGTTGAAATGCCAGGAATGCCACACCGTGCCTTCACACGTATATGCCGCCGGTCATTTCGATACCCCGTTGCCCGCAAAAGTTGTTTTGAACGACACGCTCGCGAATTTGGTTTCGGGAAACGGTGCGCTGGTTCCGCATCCGGCCTACAACGCTGCTCAATTGCAATGCAGCAATACTTTCTGCCACGGGAACTGGCGAGTGCTCAAAGCAAACGCACCTGCCGACAGACAGTATATCTACACTGATTCGTTGATCGCCGGAACCAACTATTCTCCAAAGTGGACGGGAGGAGCAGGCGAAGCGGCCTGCGGAACGTGTCACGCCTTGCCGCCAAAAGGACATTTGGGATACGGTACGTCGGATCTTCCCGTTTCAGCGTGTGGTAATTCGGGCTGCCATGCCGGAGTGGTTGACGAAAATGGTAAGATTCTTGACCCGACAAAACATATCAACGGGAAGATTGATATCCAGATGACTGAAAGAAGTTTCTGAGTTTCTATTGAACGGAGCGGAGTGATGGCAGGTACGATTATTTTGGTCGTCGCGTTGGTGAGCGGTCTTGTAGCAGTGTGGTCATACTATCAATCCGCAAGCGGTAAACATAATTTTCTAAGTCTTGGAAGGAATGCCCTGTATGTCACCGGCGCGGGAATCATTGCTGCTGCGGCATTGCTTTTAAGCAACATCCTTCAGCATGACTTTTCATTTGCCTACGTTTGGAACTACAGCGACCGAAAACTGCCGCTGCACTTTCTGATCTCGACATTCTATGCCGGCCAGGAAGGAAGCTTCCTCTTCTGGGCTCTCTGTTCATCCATCATAAGTTTCTTTCTGTTACGTTACACCAAAACACGCAAGCTTGAAGCGCATGTGTTGACGGTATTCCTCGCGACACAAACATTTCTGGTGCTGTTGCTCCTTTTTAAATCTCCCTTTACAATGATTTGGGATGCATTTCCCGCGAAAATCTCCGCCGGTCAGATTCCATTGGACGGCAAAGGTTTGAATCCGCTGCTGCAAAATTTTTGGATGGTGATTCATCCGCCTGTCTTATTCATTGGGTTCGCTGTTACCGCCGTTCCGTTTAGTTTCGCGGTGGCGGCGCTCTGGCGGAAAGATTTCACGTCGTGGCTGACGAGCGCCTTCCCGTGGGTCCTTTTTTCCGGGTTGATTCTTGGTTTGGGAATAATGCTTGGCGCGTATTGGGCGTACGGCGTTCTCGGCTGGGGCGGATACTGGGGATGGGATCCTGTAGAGAATTCATCGCTCATTCCCTGGCTAGTGCTGATGGCGCTGGTGCATACGATGGTGATTCAAAAAAGAACTGGAAATTTCGTGCGGATGAATTTTGCCCTGGCGATCCTTTCATTCCTTTTTGTCGTGTACAGCACGTTTCTGACTCGGAGCGGAGTGCTTGGCGATTCGTCGGTGCATTCATTTACAGACCCGGGTGCAGCGGTATACGGCTTGCTCATCGCATTCCTCGCTGTCTTTGCACTTCTCGGTTTCGGCATGATGTATCTCCGGCGCAGTGAGTTAAAGACGCACGCTGCGCCATTGAAATATCCTTCTCGCGGATTTATTGTCAGCCTCGGCTCGTTTGCACTGCTGGCGTCGTCAGCGGTCGTTTTGTTCGGGACAAGCTTGCCGATTTTCTCGAAGACGAATGTAGAATCGTCGTTCTATGATTCCATGAACCTTCCCATCGCTGCTGCCGTCGCCTTGCTGATCGGCTGGAGCCTGCTCTTGCGATGGGAAAACGAAGACGGCTCAACATTGTTCAAACGCTCGTTCAAGTGGATTGCGGCTTCTGTCCTCGTTGCCGGCGCAATGGTGTATCTCGGAGTGCACGATATCATGATGCTGCTCCTCGGCTTCTCGTCGGCGTTTGCACTCTTTGTCAACATTGAAATCGCTTACCTCACGGCAAAAGGCGACCCGCGCTTAATGGGAGGAAAAATTGCACATATCGGATTAGCGCTCTTCTTTCTCGGCGTTCTTGCTTCGGGAAAATACGGAGAGAAAGAACATCTAGCTCTTTCTTTAAATACACCTCAGCAGGCGTTTGGCTACACACTTACCTACAAGGGTAATAGGCCGGTCGATGGGGGAAAATTTGCGTTTGATATTCAAATGGAAAAGGAAGGAACACAGTTTCAACTTTCTCCAGTGATGTATGAAACGGGTGAGCAAGGAACGATGCGCAGCCCCGATATTAAATCGTTCTTAACGCGGGACTTTTACATTTCTCCCGTTTCATTGGAACATCCTGAAAATGCAGCCGAACATGGCGGGGAAATCGTTTCCATCAAAAAAGGGGAGACGGTATCGCTGGGAAATGTACAAGCGACGTTTGTGAAATTCGATATGGGAAGCCATGGCATGGACGCGATGACGAGTGGCAGAGGAATGGCGGTTGGGTCGGTGCTTGAGTTGTCATCTCCGGAAGGAAAAGAAACGGTAACGCCGGTTGCGGTGTACTCGCAGCAGAGTACGCCGACGTTCAAGCCTGCGCCGTCGAAACTCCTCGGTGCAAACGTGCAGCTTGTCAGCATGAATATTGACATGGGGTCGAAACAGTCCATGGTCACGCTCGAGGTGCTCCGGCCGGATACGTTGTTGCGTCCGGGCGAGGTGCTGGAGATCGAGGCGAGTATGAAGCCGTTTATCGGTCTTGTTTGGTCTGGCACGGTACTGTTGTTCATCGGATTAATCATCTCTATGCTTCATCGGAAACACGAAGCGTAGCAATCGAAAGAGAAATTCACAATCACCATTATTATTTTGAATGGAGCTACTATGATGACAGAAACGACGCCAAAACCATTAGTAGAAAATGTTTCCGGAAGGTTCCATGTTCTGGATTGCTGCAATGGCTGCGGGCTTTGCATGTCGTACGCGATTCACAGCTTTACGTTCGATGATTCGGCCTGCTTCTATTATGTCTACCGTCAGCCGGAAAACCAGGGAGAGATCGACGACGTCCTGCGGGCAATGTCTGTATGTCCGATGGATGCGATCAAGGATAGAGGAAACTGAAGTTTCATTTTCCCGCGCCGTGAACTCATCAACGGAGAAAGCCGCTGCGCGGGACAAGCAACGAAAACTTTTTATGAACATTGGAATACTAAAAGAGACCGGCCTTTTGGAACGGCGTGTTGCTCTTTCTCCGGCCGGAGTTCAGGCGCTTGTCGCTTTAGGCCACACCGTGCACGTAGAACGGATGGCGGGAGCGGCGGCTCTTTTCGCCGACGATGAATATATCGCAGCCGGCGGAGTGACAGCCTATAGCTCGGAAGAAATCATTAACAGGTCTGAGATTGTGTTGAAGATTTCTCCACTCTCGGAGAAGGAACTGCACCTGTTGTCGAAAGGTCAGGCGATTTTCTCTTTTCTTCATCTTGCGATATCACAGCGAAAACAGATCGAGGCGCTGCTTCAGCGCGAAGTGACAGCGATTGCTTATGAACTGATTGAGAATGCCCAGGGCGAACTCGGCGTGCTTCAGGTGATGAGCGAGATTGGAGGGCAAGTTTCCATGCATATTGCCGCCCATTATTTGCAGGGAAAAGAAGGCGGCAGGGGAATTTTGCTGGGATCAATTCCCGGAGTTCCGCCGGCATCGGTCGTTATCCTCGGTGCCGGTACGGTCGGCAGGACCGCAGCCCGCATCGCGGTGGGAATGGGAGCTTCCGTTACCGTTCTCGACAAAGATATTTCGCGCCTTCGTGTAGTTGAAGAGCTTCTGCAGTGGAAGATCACAACCGCGACCGCGACGGACTACAACATTACACGCTCTGTTCGCTACGCCGATGCAGTTATCGGCGCTGTGCTGTTGAAGGGTGAAAAGGCACCGCATATTGTCACTGAAGAAATGGTCAAGGGAATGAAAGCCGGTGCTGTGATCGTAGATGTCTCGATCGACCAGGGCGGGTGCGTTGAAACGAGCCGCCCGACGTCGCTCAGCGACCCTGTGTTCATCCGCCATGGCGTCGTTCATTATTGCGTTCCAAACATGACGGCCTCAGTCGGCCGTACTGCCACGGCTGCGTTGACAAATGCGATGGTTCCATATTTACTGGAGACGGCAAATACCGGCATCGAAAAATCGTTTCTTAGGAACCCAGGGCTTGCAAAAGGCGTATGCACTTTTGGAGGTCATTGCACCAACGGCGCAGTAGCGAGGATTTTTGATCTTCAGCAAGCGAATCTCCTGGGCCTGCTTACCAAGCGCCACAACACCGAATATGCCGTATGAACTGGCTCGAACAATACAAATCAAAAGTCGTTTCGCTGGGAGAAGCTGTCGCCACGGTAAAGTCTGAGGACCGGATGTTCGTCAGCGGCAATGCGGCAACTCCGCTGCTCCTGATGCGTGCATTGGCGGAGCGGAAGCATGAACTTCTTCACGTTGAAGTCAACCATTTGCTCCTTATCGGGGACGACCCTCTTTCAAAGCCGGGAATGGAGAAACACTTCAGGCACAATTCCCTTTTTGTCGGCCCGGCGGACCGTGCGGCGATCGCGGACGGAAGTGCCGACAGTGTTTCGGTCCATCTCTCTGAGATTCCGTCGTTGTTCACGCAAGGGATTATCCCGCTGGACGTTGCCTTTATTCATTTTTCGCCCCCCGATGAGCACGGGTTTATGAGTCTCGGTGTGGAATGTGCGGCAACGAAAGCCGCGGTTGAAAGTGCGAAGATCGTCGTTGCTCAGGTGAACGAAAAAATGCCCCGCACACTTGGCGACGTTTTTGTTCATATCTCCCATGTGGATAAAATTGTCGAGTGTTCGGAAGAGCTTGAGACTCTTCCGCACGTCAGCGGATACTCCGACGTCGAGATGAAAATCGGTTCGCACATCGCGGCGCTGATCGAAGACGGCTCGACGCTCCAGTTGGGAATCGGCGGAATTCCCGACGCTGTGTTGTCGAACCTCGAAGGCAAAAATAATCTCGGCGTTCATACGGAAATGGTATCGGACGGAGTTGTACGGGCAATAGAAAAAGGGATTATTACGAACCAGAAAAAAACGCTCCATCCGGGAAAAGTGATTGCAACGTTTGTGCTCGGTTCCAAGCAATTGTACGAGTATGTGCACAACAACCCGTATTTTGAGATCCATCCGTGCGATTACACGAATAACCCGTTTATCATTTCACGCAACGAAAATATGGTTGCCATTAACTCCGCCATCGAAGTGGATATTACAGGCCAGGTCTGCGCCGATTCGATCGGGCCGACGATCTACAGCGGCTTTGGCGGCCAGGTGGATTTTATCCGAGGTGCGGCGGTATCCAAAGGGGGAAAGCCGATTATCGCTCTTCCATCGACGGCAAAGAACGGAACCGTATCGCGAATCGTAGGGCAATTAACGCCGGGTGCCGGCGTTGTCACTTCTCGCGCCGATGTGCATTATGTCGTCACCGAGTTCGGGGTCGCATCGCTCCACGGGAAGAATATGCGGCAGCGAGCCGATGCATTGATAGCCATCGCCCACCCGCAATTTCATGAAGAGCTCATCAACGCTGTTCGTTCAAAATTCAAAACGCATTATTCGCATTCGTAAATGTGTACCAATGACCATGAAGGGGTTAAGACAATGAATTGTGTCCAAGTTCCGAAAGAAAAACTTGACTGGATTGCAAAAGAAAGCAATCACGTCTTTGTGCTTACCGTTGAGATGGAAAAAGTTCTCGACTGGTACCGCGACCACCCTCACTTCCCTCTGGATTTTGACAAAGTGCGTGCGAAGGTCATGGAAGCTCACACGCGGATCGAGGGTATCGCCACAGTAATGAATGAAATACGGGAGCCAAAGACACCCCAGACGGTTGAAGATTCAGCGACTGACGTTTGGCTCTGAGGTATCGCAAGAAAAGATAAATATATACCGCACATGCTGCCGTTTCCGCACTGTGTGCGTTGATCAGGAATAACGGGAAACAATTCACGTACGATTCAAGCATTACAATGAAAGCAAGGAATATTGAAATATAAATAGGGTAGACGGTATCAATGAAAAAAGGAATATGGTTAGCATGTACCACTGTGGCTGCAATGATGACGATGTATGCGGTAACAAAGCACATTGTTCGCGGCCCCCAGATACGCGATCTCGCGTCCAGTGCTAAAGACCATAAGGAGAAAAATTTCAATTCATTCCCGATCGATACTTCGGAAAGGGACTTTGTCGATTGGCTTTCATAACATGAAGGAGAACCACTATGCTTGGAGAGTATTGGAAGGCTGTGCAGCAGAAAGTGTGTGTAAAGTGTATCGACGGCGACCGTCATGGTAACTGCCGTCTTTCCCCGCAGTTCGATTGCGGGCTAAAAAAATATTTTTCGAACGTTGTGCATGTCATTCAGACAACTCACAGCGATAATGTGCTGGACTATTCCGCGGCGCTGCGCCGCGAAGTCTGTTCTCATTGCCAGGAGCAGACCTCGGAAGGCCAGTGCTACGTCAGGAATATGCTCGACTGCCCTCTTGACCGGTATTTCCCGCTTATCATCGGGGCGATCAATGAAGTCCAGCAAATGCAGATGAGCCGGTAAGAATCGTCTCGGAATTGCGGCTGAGTCGTCGCTTTGTTTAATGGTTCATGTCCGGGAGATGTACTCCGTTTCACGGACAAAGTCCTGCCGTTATAGTGAACGGTGCGGTTTCTTTATTCCGTCGTATGCCTTTCCAAAATTGGATGGTTTTTCTTGTTGCGTTGGCTACACCGGCGCTTCCTTGCCGTTTCAGCAAGCTGCATCTCACTTCTTTGCTACTCGTTCGCCCGTCTTGTGTGTTTTCCAAAAAAGCCGTACTATTGCGCAGAAACCGATTGGCAGCGCACCGAAGAGGGTCATTCTCGCTCCAAAAACAAGGTGAATTTTTGAGGAGAAGATATAATGGTCAAGAAGATCTGGAAGAAATTATTCAATTGGATTAGCAAATATCCAATTGTTTTTTCCGTCCTGGGAATTTACGCCTATTATCTTTTCACGACATTGAATTTGTTCAAAAAGTCCGAAGTCGGGCATCTCTCTCTGCTTGATTTTATTCTCCAGTATGATTCTCTTATTTGGATGTGGCTGGTCGTGTATGTCGTCTCACGCGCTCAGGCGGTGAAACAGAAATACGAATTGGACGAGTCAAACAGGAAACAAATTCTTTCAGAAGTGGAGAAATCATCGGTTGCCTCAGTGGTACTTCACAACGTTATTCGCCTTCTTCAAGATGCAATCAATAATCCGCTCGCCATCATCGGTTCCACAATAGAAGATGTGCGCAAGTGAAATTCTTCCGACCCTTACATCGGCCGTCAGTTCGACCAAATCGAAGCATCACTCCAGCGCATACACAATGCAATAAAAGACGTTCAGGTGTACGAGTCTACAAAGCTGCTGGAACAATTGCATAGGCAAGTGATCTCATAAGCTGTAACTGCTGGGTTTTTCAGCTCGCGGTTCAAAATCGTACGACGTCCAGCCGGCTCACAACGTTGCCCGACGCGAGCAGCATCTAAAATTGGAAGCGGATGGAATTATGGAAAAAGAGACGATACTGCTTGTTGAAGATGAACCGATGTTGTTAGAGCTGCTGAAATCGGTATTTGAAGAAGATGGCTATCACATTATATCCGCTTTGGACGGAGAAGAGGCGGTCGAAATATTTCGACGGGAAGCAAAACATATCCGCCTAGTCCTGACCGATATGGGACTGCCGAAACTTGGCGGATGGGAAATTCTTGAAAGGCTCTGCGAGATTGATGCTAATGTCAAAATCATTCTTGCGAGCGGCTTTGTTGATTCGGAAATGAGAGACGAGGCGATCAAAAAAGGGGCGAAAGATTTTATTCAGAAGCCGTACGTTCCCGATACAATTTTGAAACGAATACGCGAAGTACTCGATTCACGATAGCGCAGAAATGCGGATATATTTTAAAAGATTTTGAGCTGAGAATTCTCTTCTTGCGAGGTCACCGATAAATTGCCCGCCGTAATTTTTGCTTCCCACTTTTGAGAATCAACGCAAATCCCTTTCCACAATTGGTAATTTTCTTTTTCGACACACTTCTTTCTTTCGCTTTTACGTGCCAAAAAGTAGCACGGTATTTGTATTTTTTGTGGCAGAACAACATCAATTTCAGACATCTCACTACTGCAACAAAGGACAATATAAAATGGCTAGCAACGATCTATCAGAGAATAAACGGGCAATGGTAACGATTGATGGCAACGAAGCGGCGGCATTTGTTGCTCACAAAACAAACGAAGTAATCGCAATCTACCCGATCACGCCGTCATCCGGAATGGGTGAATGGTGCGACCAATGGTCAGCCGAAGGGAAGAAAAATATTTGGGGAACAATTCCACTTGTTGCAGAAATGCAGAGTGAAGGCGGAGCGGCGGGCGCAGTGCACGGTGCGCTGCAAACCGGCTCGATGACGACCACGTTCACTGCATCGCAAGGATTGTTGTTGATGATCCCAAACATGTACAAGATCGCAGGAGAACTGACGCCGACAGTGTTCCATGTTTCAGCCCGCTCCCTCGCGACACAGGCGCTGTCCATTTTTGGCGACCACAGTGATGTGATGTCCGTTCGTTCTACAGGGTTTGCGATGCTTGTTTCAAATTCGGTTCAGGAAGTCATGGACTTTGCATTGATTGCACAAACGGCCACGCTGGAATCCCGATTACCGTTCCTTCATTTCTTTGACGGTTTCAGAACATCCGCAGAGGTCATGAAGATAGAGCAATTGACGGTCGACGACATTCGCGCAATGGTGAACGATGAATTAGTGTTTACCCACCGCCAGCGAGCGCTTAGCCCAGAAAAACCCGTTCTCCGCGGGACGGCGCAAAACCCGGATACATTTTTCCAGTCGCGTGAAACGGTCAACCCATTTTATATTGCATGCCCGGACATCGTCCAAAAAACGATGGACAAGTTTGCAACGCTTGTCGGACGACAGTACCATCTTTTCGATTATTTCGGAGCGCCCGACGCAGAAAGAGTGATCGTGGTGATGGGATCCGGAGGAGAAATCATCCACGAAACTGTTGAAGCGTTGATGGAAAAAGGGGAAAAGGTCGGCGTGCTCAAAGTGCACTTATTCAGGCCGTTCTCCGTCAAGCATTTTGCCGCCGCTCTTCCGAAGTCCGTGAAATCGATTGCGGTTCTCGATAGGACCAAAGAGCCGGGTTCGGCGGGTGAGCCCCTGTATCAGGATGTTGTTACGGCGCTTGGTGAAGCGACGGCGGAGGGGTTCTCGCCGTTTACATCGTTGCCGCACATTATCGGCGGCCGGTACGGGTTGTCGTCAAAAGAGTTTACGCCGGCGATGGGAAAAGCGGTGTTCGACGAACTCAAAAAATCAAAACCGAAAAACCATTTTACCGTGGGCATCAACGACGACGTCACACACACGAGCCTTGACTACGATGCAACATTCACGACAGAAAAGGATGATGTCGTGCGGGCGATGTTTTACGGACTTGGGGCGGACGGAACGGTCGGAGCGAATAAAAATTCCATTAAGATTATCGGCGAAGACACGTCGAACTATGCCCAAGGATATTTTGTCTACGATTCTAAAAAATCCGGAACAACGACTGTCTCTCATCTTCGTTTTGGTCCACGGCCGATTCGGTCTTCCTACCTCATCGACAAAGCGAACTTCGTCGGGTGTCATCAATGGTTGTTCCTGGAGAAATACAACGTCATGAAAGATTTGGTCGAAGGCGGAACATTTCTTTTGAACAGTCAATATTCGGCTGACGAAGTATGGAGTAAATTGCCCCGGATTACGCAGGAAGAAATCATCAGAAAAAAACTGAACTTCTATGTCATTGACGGTTACGCTGTAGCCCAGAAGACGGGAATGGGAGGAAGAGTTAACACGATTATGCAGACATGCTTCTTCGCTATTTCGGGCGTTCTTCCGAAAGACGAAGCGATCGCCGCCATCAAACGGTCAATTAAGAAGACGTACGGGAAAAAGGGAGAAGATATTGTGAAGATGAATTTCGATGCCGTCGACCATACGCTGGCAAACCTTTTTAAAGTGAAGGTTCCTGCGAAGGTCGACAGCACGCTCGAACTGCCGCCGGTTGTTTCGGACAAGGCGCCCGACTTCGTGAAAAACGTCCTTGCCAAAATTATTGCCGGGTTCGGCGACGAACTTCCGGTGAGCGCTATGCCGATCGACGGAACCTTCCCGACCGGCACCGCAGCGTGGGAGAAACGGAATATCGCTCTCGAAATTCCCGCTTGGGACGAAAGTATCTGTATCCAGTGCGGCAAGTGCGCGCTCGTCTGCCCTCATGCGACGATTCGAATAAAAGTGTACGACAAGAAAAACCTTGCCGGCGCCCCGTCGGCGTTCAAGAGCACCGACTACCGCGGCAAGGAGTATGAAGGTATGAAATACTCGATCCAGGTCGCGCCGGAAGATTGCACCGGCTGCGGATTGTGTTTCGAGGTTTGCCCGGTGAAGAACAAGGCCGAAACCCGACTCAAAGCTCTCAACATGGTTCCTCAACCGGCGTTACGCGGGCAAGAACGTGCGAATTGGGATTTCTTTCTTACGCTTCCCGAAGCCGACCGTACCACGGTGAAGGTCGATACAATTAAGGGTTCGCAGTTCCTTCAGCCGCTGTTTGAATTTTCGGGCGCGTGTTCGGGCTGCGGCGAAACCCCGTACATTAAATTAGTAACGCAATTATTCGGCGACAGAACCGTCGTGGCCAACGCGACCGGCTGTTCTTCTATTTACGGCGGCAATCTCCCGACGACACCATGGGCGAAAAATTCCGAGGGACGCGGGCCCGCGTGGTCAAATTCACTTTTTGAAGACAATGCGGAGTTCGGCCTCGGCTTCCGCCTCTCAATTGATAAGCATAAGGAATTCGCGTCGGAGTTGTTGAAAAAACTATCGCCGGCCATCGGTGAAGAATTGACAAACGCGATCCTCGGAGCCGACCAATCGGATGAAGCGAAGATCTTCGAACAACGCCGCAGAATCGAAATCCTCAAAGATAAACTGAAGACCATATCCTCGACCGAAGCGCAGCATCTTCTTTCTCTCGCCGATTATTTGGTGAAGAAAAGTGTCTGGATTATGGGAGGGGACGGCTGGGCGTACGATATCGGTTTTGGAGGGTTGGACCATGTCATCGCGTCCGGACGCAACGTAAACATTCTCGTTCTCGACACCGAAGTGTATTCCAACACCGGCGGGCAGATGTCAAAATCGACGCCGCGGGGCGCTGTGGCAAAATTTGCCGCAGGGGGAAAACCTCTTGCGAAAAAGGATCTGGGGCTGATCGCGATGACGTATGGAAATGTATACGTCGCGCGTATCGCGATGGGTGCCAACGACCTTCACACAGTAAAGGCAATTCTTGAGGCGGAAGCATACAACGGGCCGTCGCTCATCATTGCATACGCGCACTGCATCGCCCACGGCATCAACATGAAACTGGGCTTGGAAAGCCAGAAAGCAGCGGTGGAATCGGCGCACTGGCCGCTCTTCCGGTACAATCCCGACCTCGCCAAACAGGGACAGAACCCCTTCCGGCTGGACTCGAAAGCGCCGAAGATGAAATTCGAGGAATATGCATACAAGGAAATCCGTTACAAAATGCTTACGAAGAGCGCACCCGAAGAAGCAAAGCGGCTTATGAAACTCGCCCAGGAAGACGTTACTTCGAGATGGCATTATTATGAGCAGCTTGCGGCAATGAAGTTTGACGGCGCGAACGGTGAGCACAGCAAGTAGATGAACCACACAGGCGGATCGAACGGTCCGCCGTTAATTACCGGCACACTCTTATGAATAGCATTTGAGAGGAATCAATGGATCTTTCCACGACATATCTCGGCTTCAAATTAAAAAATCCGGTTGTGCCGTCGGCGTCGCCGATGTCGCGAACGGTTGCAGGTATCAAAGCAATGGAAGATTACGGCGCTTCTGCGGTCGTACTGTATTCTCTTTTTGAAGAGCAAATCCGGCATGAAACGAACGAGCTCGACCATTTCCTATCGTACGGAACAGAAAGCTACGCTGAAGCGATTTCGTATTTTCCGAAGAAGGAAGACTATTTTCTCGGCCCGGAAGAATACTTGAAGCATATTCAGGACGTGAAGCGTTCTGTCGATATCCCGGTCATCGCAAGCCTCAACGGTTCGACCGTCGGCGGTTGGACTGACTATGCTAAAGAGATCCAGGAGGCTGGAGCCGACGCATTGGAATTGAATATTTACCACGTCCCGACGGACCCCGAGAAAACAGGGAGTTATGTTGAGCAGTTGTATCTCGAAATTCTTCAGGCGGTGAAAGCCAGGGTGACGATTCCCGTTGCGGTGAAACTCTCGCCGTTTTTCAGTTCGATGGCGAACATGGCAAAACGCCTTGACGAGCAGGGCGCGAACGGATTGGTCCTGTTCAACCGTTTCTATCAGCCGGACATCAATCTCGATGATCTCGAGGTTGAACCGAGTGTGGTGTTGAGCAGTTCTGATTCATCCCGATTGCCGCTTCGTTGGATTGCTATTCTCTATAAGACGATCAAGGCCGACCTTGCTGCAACAACGGGCATTCACACCGGCGAAGATGTCATCAAGATGACGATGGCAGGTGCAAACGTAACAATGGTCTGTTCGTCGTTGCTGCGCAATGGTCCGAAACGGATTGGCGAGATTCTTACCGGCGTGCAGAAATGGATGATCGACCGGGACTACGAATCCCTTGACCAAATGCGCGGCAGTATGAGTCATAAATCTGTTGCGAATCCTTCTGCGTTAGAGCGCGCTAATTACATGAAAGCGTTAAACAGTTACATGTAGAGTATTCATAGCGGCCGCTGCTAAGAAAGCGGCGGCCGCTCTCTTCTTGAAACCCTCTTACTTTCTCATCCTGTGACTGTTCCATCCCGTTCATCTCTTTCGGAAAAATTTGTAAGATGTTACGGTGTTTTCAAAGAAGTGTAATATCCATTCACGGTTTACCATTCACATTTTTTTAGATATCATAATTTTCTGGATACGGTATCGGGCATCCGGCATCTATTTGACTTTGCCCCAAATTCTTGGTAAATTTTTGGTGCAGTTTGAATTATAAGGGTAATGTGATTTTACAACATCGAATATTTTTACTTTTTGGAGGATCTAATGGCTGTTAAAGTAGGTATCAACGGATTCGGCAGAATAGGAAGACAAATCATCAACGTGATGGCTGACAAAGGGCTTCTCGGGAAAGAGATCGATGTAGTGGCCGTTGTTGATGTGAGCACGGACGCGCAGTATTTCGCGTACCAGCTGAAATACGATTCGGTGCATGGACACTTTCGAGGAACGGTGAGCAGTGAAAAAGGGAGCGCTTCATCGGAAGCCGACGATGTTCTTGTCGTCAACGGCCACAAAATCAAGTGTGTCCTTGCGCAAAAAGATCCGTCGCAACTTCCTTGGAAAGAGCTTGGCGTCGACCTTGTTATTGAGTCGACCGGGTTGTTCACGGATTCGGAGAAAGCAAAAGGGCATATCACTGCCGGCGCGAAGAGAGTCCTTATTTCAGCTCCCGCAAAAGGCGATGTGAAAACTCTCGTCATGGGCGTGAATGATAATGAGTATGACGCCGCGAAGCATGTCATCGTTTCCAATGCATCCTGCACAACAAATTGTCTCGCTCCTGTCGTGCATGTCCTTCTAAAGGAAGGGATCGGCATCGAAACCGGTTTGATGACGACAATCCACTCGTACACTGCAACGCAAAAGACCGTTGACGGTCCATCGAAAAAAGACTGGAGAGGCGGGCGTGCGGCGGCAATCAACATTATTCCTTCATCGACGGGCGCGGCGAAGGCGGTAGGTGAAGTTCTTCCGGCAACAAAAGGAAAGCTGACCGGTATGTCGTTCCGCATTCCGACGGCAGATGTTTCGGTTATCGACCTTACATTCCGATCAACCAAGGACACATCCATCCAGGAAATTGACCAGTTGATGAAGAAGGCCTCCGAAACTTACTTGAAAGGGATTCTGGGGTATTGTAATGAAGAGGTTGTTTCGACCGACTTTATTCATGATGACCGATCCTCAATTTATGATTCCCGTGCAACGCTTGAAAACAATTTGAAGGGAGAAAAGCGATTCTTCAAAGTTGTTTCCTGGTACGACAACGAGTGGGGGTATTCAACCCGTGTTGTCGACCTCGTGAAGAAGATGGCGGGAATTGTGAAGTAATACAATCGGCGACTACTGAACAAGGGCTGAAGCTCGTAGCGCGAGTTCAGCCCTTTTGTTTCTTGTATTAAACCAACCGGGACCGTTTCCTCAGGCGAAATGGTTTCAGCTCATCACCAACACTAACGACGACCACGACAATGAAAAAACTCACGATCAATGATATCGATGTTCACGGGAAACGCGTTCTCGTTCGGGTGGACTTCAACGTCCCGCTCGACGAAAAGCAAAACATCACAGACGATACTCGCATCGTCGAATCTCTCCCGACAATCAAAAAAATTCTTTCTTCCGGCGGCAAAGCAATTCTGATGAGTCACCTCGGTCGCCCGAAAGGAAAGCCAAAACCGGAATTTAGTCTAAAGCCGGTTGCGGCAAGGTTGGAGAAACTCTTGGGCACAAAAGTGTATTTCGCTGCGGACTGCATCGGTGAACCCGCTGAATCTGCCGTTGCGGCATTGAAGGAAGGCGAATGCCTTCTTTTGGAAAACCTGCGCTACCATAACGAAGAAGAGGCGAACGACCCCGGCTTTGCGAAGTCCCTTGCCAAACTCGGCGACGTGTACGTCAACGACGCATTCGGCAGTGCACATCGCGCCCATGCATCGACGGAAGGCGTGACGAAATTTATTTCCGTCTGTGTGGCAGGATTGCTGATGCAGAAAGAACTGGAGTATCTGGGCGCTGCAGTAGATAACCCCGTCCGTCCGTTCACCGCAATCCTTGGCGGCGCAAAAATTTCCGGAAAAATCGACGTCATCCAAAATCTATTATCGAAGGTCGATACGTTGATCATCGGCGGCGGCATGGCGTACACGTTCTACAAAGCTCAAGGGCTGGAAATTGGGAAATCGCTGCTCGAAGCCGACAAGGTCGAGCTGGCCGGACAAATCCTGGCGGACGTCAAAAAGAAGGCTGTGAAATTCCTCCTGCCGGTAGATTGCGTCGTCGCGAGCGATTTCAAGAACGACGCTGAACGCAAAGTTGTCGCGAAGGATATGATTCCTGCGACCTGGCAGGCTCTCGACATCGGTCCTGCGACGATCGAACTCTTCTCAAATGAAGTCAAGAAATCGAAAACCGTTGTCTGGAACGGTCCGATGGGCGTTTTCGAATTTCCGAATTTCGCCGTCGGAACGAATGCCGTCGCGCGTGCGTTAGTAGAAGCAACGAAGCAGGGAACAACGACGATTGTCGGAGGCGGGGATTCGGCTGCCGCTATCACGCAAGCGGGAATGGCGAAGGGCGTAACGCATGTTTCTACAGGCGGCGGCGCATCGCTGGAGTTTCTCGAAGGCAAGGTCCTTCCAGGTGTCGCTGCACTGACAGATAAGAAATAACAACCCTGCGGTAAGAAGCTATCCGATTGCTCATTGCAATCGGATAGCTATGAGCCGGCATTTGCCTCTTAGGCCGGAGTCGTTTATATTGCAAAAGGAGAACTAAAGAAGAGATGGCGTATAATCGGAACCAGTACAACAACTATCACCGTCCCAGTTTTTTCGGCGGATTCAGTTTTTTCCCGCCGGTGATCAAAGCGCTGTTGCTCTCCAACGTTGGGGTCTTCCTCGGTATGCTTTTTCTGGGGAATTTCCACATCGGTGATTACTCGCTTGCCCTTGTTCTTGACGAATGGTTTGCTTTGCTCCCACTTGGGCATGGCTTTCAGGTGTGGCAGTTGTTCACCTACCTGTTCATGCACGCAGGGCTCAGCCACCTCTTCTTCAACATGCTTGCGCTCTGGATGTTTGGGATGGAACTGGAGAACACGTGGGGTTCGCGAAAATTCTTGACCTATTATCTAGTGTGCGGCGTTGGTGCCGGTTTGTCAAATCTGCTCGTCGCTCCTTTATTCACATCTGTCGGGCCGACCATCGGCGCATCGGGGGCAATTTACGGGGTGCTCCTTGCGTTCGGTTTGATGTTCCCGGACCGGTTGATTTTTATCTATTTCTTCATCCCGCTCAAAGCAAAGTACTTTGTGGTCTTGTACATGGTCATTGAGTTCGTCTCTGTCGGAAGCACGGATGGCATTGCTCACTTTGCGCATCTCGGCGGCGCGGTTGTTGGTTTTATTTACCTTCTCGCCGACGGGTTCCGTTTTTCATTGCCGCAAAGCTCAAGCCGGTCGCGAAATGTTTTTAACGGATGGACCGCGCCCCGCCGTTCGAACGATTCGTATGAGAACGTCACCGAAGCTCAGGTATATGACATTAAAGATTATCAGCGGAAAGAAGAAGCGCAAGTAACCCAGCAGCGGATCGATGATATTCTTGACAAGATCAGCAAGGCCGGATACCAGAGCCTGAGCGAAGAAGAGAAGAAAATGCTGTTCGAAGCGAGTAAAAAACTAAACTAATTGTTTTGAGTTCTCTATGGATACGTTATTGCCAATTCTTGAACAGCCGCGGGTGGAAGAATCGTCGCATATCCACTACAAAGTCGGCGTGAGGCGGAAGACACGGCAAGTGAACATCGGCGGAGTACGGGTGGGGGGAGGAGCGCCGATTTCCGTCCAGACAATGACGAAGACAAAAACGGATGACGTTGTTGGGACCGTTGCCCAGATAAAAGCCGCGGCAGAAGAGGGTTGCGATATTGTTCGCGTAACGGTGAACGATAAAGAGGCAGCCGAAGCGATGGCGGAGATTGTCCGCCAGTCGCCGATCCCTGTTGTTGCCGACATCCATTTCAATCATGTCTTTGCGCTGAAAGCAATTCAGGCGAACGTTGCGAAGGTTCGGATCAATCCGGGCAATATCGGTTCGAAGGATCGCATTCGCGAGGTGTTGACTGCGGCAAAAGATAAGGGCATTCCGATCCGCATCGGAGTTAATTCAGGATCCCTTGAAGAAGATATTCTCGAGAAGCACGGCTATCCCACGGCTGAAGCGTTGTATGAAAGCGCCATGCGGCACGTCGGGATTTGCGATGAATTTGATTTCCGTGACGTCATCATATCCGTTAAATCCACCGACGTGCGCCTGATGATCGAAGCGTACCGTTTGGTTGCGGCCCGCACGGATATCCCGCTGCATCTTGGCGTTACCGAAGCCGGGCTCACTCGAGTCGGTACGATTAAGTCAGCCGTTGGTATCGGCACACTGCTGGCTGAAGGAATCGGCGACACCATCCGCGTTTCGCTGACCGATGACCCCGTAAAAGAAGTTGAGGTCGGGAAAGAAATACTTTGTTCGCTCGGCCTTGCGTCGCGAAACATCGAACTGATTGCATGTCCGACATGCGGCCGGATTGAAGTCGATCTCTTTAGTATTATGGCACAATTGGAAGAACGGCTTAAAGGAGTAAAGAAACCGGTGAAGATCGCGGTGCTCGGATGCGTCGTGAATGGTCCCGGCGAGGCAAGTGAAGCCGACATCGGCATTGCAGCAGGGAAGGGCGTGGCGATCCTTTATCGTAAAGGGGAGATGATTAAACGGGTAAAAGAGAGTGAGATCGTCGATACGATTGTGGAAGAAGTTGCAAACTTCACACCGAAAGTTTAAAAAAGAACATGCTTCTCGTTAACCGATGCTGTCTTTCGACTGAAGCGGGGAGAGTTGTGTTAAGAGATCGAAATGTTCGGCTGATGAATATCAGCCGGTGACTGTAAGCGGAAAAATTCTTCGAACTACGACCTCAGTTTTATAAACCGCCTGCCAAATAACTTGTCTGCCGCAACGAGCACACCGATTGACAACAGCACAATAAAGACTGTCTTCCAGAATTGCGCATCGCCCGTGTTTTCAATTGACTGAGAAATCGTAGACGTTTGGTGAACGAAAATCTGCAATCCCTTCGTGTACGCTTCGGACAACGGCGCCGCCACTTGGGTAATGGAGGAAGATGTCTTGTCAGGTTGATCGTTCCCGCCGGACACCTTGGCGATAGCCAGTCCAATGACGGCAAGCACTGCGATCATTGCCACAAAACTCCCCAATTTACTGAGAAGCCGAAGGAGCAGCGGATCCCGTGTTGGCGCAGCCACATTGACCATGACTAAGGCGGCCAACCGCTCCGGCGCCCTGAAGAGCGGCTCTGATTGCACGATGCGGCGCGTTGAACGCTCAAACTCGATTCGCCTCCGGCAATTGGCGCATTCGGCGAGATGAGACTCAACCTGAACAGATCGCTCTTTGCCAAGCCGGTTGTCAATGAACTCAAAAAGTTCTGCTGTTGTCGGGTGATTCATAGTGCAAGTTCCTTGGTGCCGATTCGTCGAACGATTCCAGCGCGCAGCATAGCGCGTGCGCGGAATAAGCGTGCCTTTACGGTTCCCAATGGCGATCCGGTGATTGTACCAATTTCTTCGTAGCTGAGATCGTCGAGGTAAAACATCGTGGCAATCCCGCTGTACAACGGAGGAAGCTCATTCAGAGCCTCTATGACCCGCTCCCTGAATTCCTCTCCCTCGACGATCAAATCCGGAATCTCGCTGAAATCAGGAATTTCATCTTCCCGCTCCTCTTCGTTCTTTCCGGAAGAAATTGACTGCATTGGCTCTCCGCGCTTCGATAAAATAGTGGAGCAAACGTTGAATAAAATACGATACAACCACGTCGAAAATGTCGATCGTTTCTCAAATTGCCCCAATGCGTTGAAAGCTCTCACAAACGCATCTTGAACTGCTTCCTCAGCTTCTTCCCGGTTTCGCAGCATACGCATAGCAAGCGTCATCGCCTTGTCCTGATGTCGTTCAACAAGAGTGGCAAATGAACGCATGTTTCCGCCAAGCACCCGGTTAATGATCTCGTGGTCCGACAGCGATTCCATCAATTCTGTACTTGTATGTATATGCTTGCTTAGACTTGAAAAATTGATCGCGGGTTGCGTTGAGACATTCTTTTTTTGATGCAACCTTGAACTTCATTTTCAAGTCAAAGATAGTAAAGAGGCAAGCGAACATCAATCAACATCACGAGGAGGATATATGATCGGCATATTGGTTCCTATCACTTTATTTTCGCTTTCAGCATTAATTATTTGGAAGTATTTCGACTCCAGGCACATTGAGCGGAAGACGATCCTCGACAAAGGACTGAATCCATCAGATTACATGGAACTGTACAAACGCCAAGCATTTGCGACGAATCCGCTATCGAGCTTGAAATGGGGCCTGGTCGCAATTTTTGCGGGGTTGGGAATTCTCACAGCGATGGTTCTAAACAGCTGGTACCATTATGAGGAAATAATCTATCCGGGCGTGATACTTGTGTTTGGCGGAGCAGGACTGGTTGTGTTCTATTCTATCGCATCCAAAAGGATGAAAGAACCTCAATAAGCTTCAAACGACCTCTGAAAAATATTTCTCACGCGGAGTCGAGATGGAAAAGAGCATGCTCGCCATCGCGTGAGAAATCACTTTTATTTGACCTCATTTTCATCTATATTTCTTGTGTAGGACTTTTCCACAATTTCACACGAGGAATCGAATTTTGCCTTCCCATTTGAATATCCTTTTTATCGGCGACATCGTCGGCAAGCCCGGCCTTGAGATGGTATCGACGATTCTCAAGAGTCTTCTTGAGAAGCACCGCATCGATTTTTGCATTGCGAATGGTGAGAATCTCACGGACGGCAAGGGCATTTCAGAAGAAGATGCAAAGAAACTCTTCGACCTCGGCGTTCATGTCATTACGTCCGGCAATCATGTGTGGGATCGATGGGATTCCCGCAAAGTGCTCGGGGGAAATAGAAACATTCTGCGCCCGTTGAACTACCCGCGTGAAAACGCAGGGAATGGCTTTGTGGTCTACGAGTTGGAAGGAAAAGGAAAAATCGGAGTGCTCAACGTTCAGGGAAGGACGTACATGCAGCCGCTCGACGATCCGTTCAAGACCGTCGATTGGGCGCTCGGAAAGATCAACGAGCAGACGAAAATTTCGATTCTTGATTTTCACGCCGAAGCGACTGCAGAAAAGATCGCAATGGGATGGTATGTTGACGGCCGGGCGAGCGCTCTCTTCGGGACACACACCCATACTCCTACCGCCGACGCAAAGATTCTTCCCCGCAGCACAGCATACATAACCGACGTCGGGATGTCGGGTCCGTATGATTCGGTGATCGGGATGAACAAAGAGCAGGCTATTCAACGCTTTCTGAAGCAAACGCCGCATAAATATGAGACGGCGACGAACGACGTTCATCTCTGCGCGGTTGCCATCGAAGTTGATATTGAGACCGGAAAAGCCTTACGGATTGAGCAAATTATCTTCCCGAAATTCTGAAAACTGGTGAAGAGTAAAATGTGAAAAGTGAGAAAGGGCTCATCTCACTTCTTACATTTTACATTTGAACCCGGAATTATAGAGCACAAAGAGAATATTCGCCATGTCAGCATTCGTCATCGACGGAAAGAAAATATCCGAGGAGATTCGGCGCGAGGTGAAAGAATCTGCGCTGCGGCTAAAAACCGAGACGGGTATTGTTCCGGGACTCGCCTTCATTCTTGTCGGTGAAGATCCGGCATCGCAGTCGTACGTGAAAAGCAAGGGGAAAGCATGCGAAGAATTGGGCTTTTATTCTGTTACCGAAAAATTGCCCGAGTCAATTTCGGAAGCAAAAGTACTTGCGATGATCGATGCGTTCAACAGCGATGCGAAGATTCACGGCATTCTCGTTCAGCTTCCTCTTCCTAAACACATCAACGAACAAAAAATTATCGAAGCAATCTCGCCGGACAAGGATGTCGATGGTTTCCATCCTATCAGTGCCGGCAGGATGATGGCCGGTGCTGAGACATTTTATCCGTGTACACCGGCCGGAATTTTGGAGCTCCTGAAGCGCAGTATGATTAATCCGTCCGGCAAGCATGTTGTCGTTGCCGGACGAAGCAATATCGTCGGCAAGCCGATCGCCAATATTTTGATGCAGAAAAAAGATTGGTGCAATGCCATTGTGACCGTTGCGCACACCGGTGCTGCCGACCTCAGCTACTATACACGCCAGGCTGACATCCTGATTGTCGCGATCGGGAAGGCCCGGGCCATCACTGCATCGATGGTAAAACCGGGAGCTGTTGTGATTGACGTCGGCATTAATCGTATCGAAGATCGTTCGACAAAGACCGGCACTCGTCTCGTTGGCGATGTCGATTTTGAATCGGTAAAGGAAGTTGCAGGAGCGATCACCCCGGTTCCTGGCGGCGTTGGACCGATGACGATCGCCATGCTGATGGTCAATACCTTGAAGTCGGCATATTCCTCCCGACACTTCGTCGCAGGCTGATACCTTTCCGCGATTTCTGCATCTGAATTTTTGAACCTTAAATTTTGATGAAACCCTTTCTTCTTCTCACATTCCTTCTTGTTCTGTGTTCCCAAGCGTCGGCTCAGACCCAGGATGCAGTGAACAAGTTTCGGCTGGCCCAGAGTTTTGAACAGGGAGGAGAGTACGACCGTGCATGCCAATTATACGGGGACCTTGCACGGGTTGATTCGGTGAATTACGCGTACTTCGACGGCCTTCGCCGTTGTTACGAACAGTTGAAGAACTATGGCGCAGCGATTGCTATCAGCCTCCGTCGGCTGAATCAGCAGCCCAACGATGTTAACACCATGGCAACACTAGGCGCTCTTTATTACAAGTCAGGGAATGAAACGCGTGCGGATTCTGTGTGGAACGCGGCAATCGCTGCTATGCCGAAAAACGTTTCATGTTATATCGCCGTCAGTACGGTCCAGTCGGACAACCGGCTTTTTGAAAAATCAATTGCAACGTATCTCCGGGGAAGGAAGGAGATCGGCGAGCCGACGTTGTTCGTCGGTGAGTTGGCGATGCTGTATTCTATGATGATGGAATATGCTGAAGCTACTCATGAATACTTGACGATCCTTTCGCTCAATGAACATGAGATTAATCTTGTCGAATCACGGTTAGCAGCCTTCACTTCAAAAGAAGATGGTCTTGCCGCCGCGACAAAAGCTGTAGAGGAGGCCGTTGCCGGTCAACCGAGAAATGTCGCGTTCCGTCGCTTGCTTCTCTGGCTCTATATGGAGGGGAAGCGGTTTGATAGAGCATACGAAGTCGCTAAAGAGGTGGATGAATCGATCAGCTCAAACGGCGCAGAAATGATATCATTCGCCGGCTTGGTGTTCAAGGAACGATCGTACGACGTTGCAGCCAAAGCGTACCGATTCTCAATTGAAAAGTATCCGACGATGCCCCAACTATCGAACGCGAAATTCGGTTATGCCCGCGCGATGGAGGAACTGGGTGCGGCTGCTGATACGACGAATGGTGTTCGTTCATCCGCTGATGCCCGTGTTTCTGAGTCGCAGGCGGGCAACCGGGGGGCTATGGAATTGTATCTTTCGTTATCGAAAGAATATCCGTACTCAGAAATCAGCGTGCAGGCGTTGTATCGTGCGGGTCTGATGCAGTACAAGCGCTATTTTGATCTAGATGCCGCGCTGGAAATTCTCGACTCTCTTCTCACTCTTCCCTCAGCCCGGCAGATGGCTCCGGTGATTCTGGGAACGACTGGCGAGATAAATGTTGCAGAGGGGAAACTGGAGAAAGCCGCTCACCGGTATTCGAGTGCCATGTCATCACCGTTCGCGTTGCCGGAAGAGAAGACGCAAGCGCAGTTTCATTTGGCGGAAATCCAATATTTCGAATGTAGGTTTGACAGTGCTTCGTCAATTCTACGAGAGATCGCGCAGACCCTGTCCGACGATGAATCGAACGATGCAATTCTGCTTCTTCACTTCATCAAAGAAAATCAAGCGGGATATGCTGACGCATTAAAAGAATATGCGCGTGCCGCCTTGCTGGAACGCCAGATGAAATTTTCAGAAGCGATTCCGGTCTTGACATCCATCGTCCAGGCTTTCGCAGACGCTCCTCTTGTTGAGAATGCGCTTATCAAGAAGGCGGAACTTTCCGTCGTTGTTGGTCAAAACAACGAAGCGCTTGCAGCCTACCAAAAACTGCTCTCCGATTATCCGAAAAGCATTCTCCGGGACAAAGCACAGTTTGGCATCGGCGAAGTGTATCAGTTCCAGTTGAAGGAGAAAGACAAGGCAATTCATGCGTATGAGGAATTTCTGGCTTCATACCCGAATTCATTGCTAATAGAACAGGCTCGAAAGAGAATACGCGAGCTGCGGGGAGATGTCCTGTAAGGGCTTGACATCAATCTTCCCGCTGTGTACCTTCTTCTAGAAGTAATTCATGGAGGCCGGAGTTATGAAAATTGTAATGTGTGTTTGTCTCTTTACCGCAAGCATGCCAGCGTTTGCGCAATCCTCATACCCTCTGGGCGATGATCAAATTCGTTCCGAAATGTCGGCAAGCGAACTTCATTCGAATCAATCGAACCGCAGCGCTGACTTTGGGATTACAACGGGTTATGCGGGGTTTAAAATTGACGATATCGCCCGCGACGGCGTCAATTTCGATCTGCACGCGCTCGTTTCCAGAATGTCTGCATTGCGGATCGAGCTAAACGCAGGCATGATTCTTTACAATTCCCCCTCATCGTCCGGTCGATCTTCCCTGTATGCGCCGTACATCTACCAATCCAGTGCTTATTCTGTCGATCAATTTTCACAACCCCGATTCAATCTTAATTTTGCTCTTGGGTATATCGGGAGCGATGTTCTTTACTACTTTTCCGAAGGGAAAGTACGGCCGTATGTTGCTGCCGGGGTGAAAGCAGTGACGTGGCAGATGAGCGAAGGGTTTGCCGGAACGCTGGCGCCGTCCGTCCGCGGCGGAGTCGAATTTGCTATGAGCTCTTCGTTAACCGGGTTTGCAGAAGCGCGCTACATGTACGGGTTTCCAAATATCCTGAATCAATATTCATCATCGCTTAAATACGTTACGGATGTGGCGTTTGGCGTTTCGTTCGCGCCGCGGCTGTAGGTATTTATGTTGAATCTCTTTCTCCCCGGTCATCTCGACAGAAAATGATGATTGTTGCTCAGGCCTTTCTTTTCTCCCTGACTGAAGTGCAATGTTTTGAATGGGCCGATCGTCGACGGGCTTCCGTAGATATTTCCTTTGTAGAAAACGGAAGCCCTTCGTAATTCAATTTTCGTTATCGGTGTTTTATGATGTTTAGAAACCATCTCAAAAATCTGGGTGGTGGGGTCTTTTGAATGAATGTGGAGACCAAGCGATGCTAAACTGGTCCCTTCGACTCCGCCGCGACGGCTCATCCTGAGTAAGCGGAGCGCGTCTGCGCCGGAGGCGCATGAGCCTATGACTCAGAAGGAGACCGTCGCGTCCCGCCGCTTTTCGGCGGGATCAGGGTGAACATCAGTTTTTACGATGAGAGGCAAAAGACCCCACTACTAAAATCTGGAGTCATGTCCTTCTGATCCTCGCCGGGTTGTCTCTCAACGATTCTACGAATCGTGGATTCGTAGAACGACCCCGCGGTTGACGACTCGACTCGTCGAGGTCATAGACCCGTAGGGAGTATTCGGCCGCCGTTTTTGCCGAAGGCATTTCGCGGAGTCTATCACGCTGTAAAGCGGGACTCAGGTTGACCTTACAGAATATCTTTTGAAATGGCTTCTAGTGTTTTTATATTAGACGAATACGATAGTAGAGCACTGCAATGCATGTGAATTTGGAAACTCTCCGCGCATACTGTTTGAAAAAGGAGGGAAAGGTCACCGAGGCATTCCCCTTTGATGAGTACGTACTTGTCTTTAAAGTGAACGGAAAAATCTTTATCCTCATTATGACGGATGCTCATCCTCTGAGCGTAAATCTCAAGTGCGACCCGGAACGCGCAATAGAACTGCGGGAACGTTATGCCGCCGTCACGCCCGGATACCATATGAACAAGAAGCATTGGAACACTGTTTTGCTCGACGGGACAATACCGTCACACGAAGTTTTTGCTATGATAGATCACTCATTTGACCTGATAGCGAAAAGCGCGAAGCCGTCGACACGAAAAAAGGTTATTAAGAAAAAATCCCGATAGACATCCATTTCAGCCATATGACCCAGAAAGCTTTTCTTCACTGTGTGATCCTTCTGTCGATCATTTTTTCCACCGCAGCGTTTTCGCAGGGATTGAAATATTTGGTCTACGACAAGGACCAGATTCCCAATTCCGTATATAAAGAAAGACGGGAAAGGTTCATGGCAGATATCGGCGCGGAGGCGGTTTCAATTTTCTTTTCTGCATCAGAAAAAAATCGAAACGGTGATGGGGACTACCCTTACCGCCAAGATGACAATCTTTATTATCTCACTGGTTTCAACGAACCGAATGCCATCCTGGTAATGAGACCGAAGGGATTTGCGCTCCGCAACGAGCAAGATTCTTCAAGGGTTGACACAGTCCATGAAATTTTATTTGTCCAGCCCCGGGACGTCCGCAGTGAGAGTTGGACCGGACGGCGTTTCGGTCCGGAAGGTGCGATGACGCTGCTCGGTGTTCAAAGGGCGTTCACGAATCAGAACTTCAGAAAAATGTTTCCGTCCATTTTTCCAGCCGGAGGAATTAAATCTGTGTTCGTTGCTGCTATCCCGGAAACGGGGGGCGAGATGGCGGAATTGCTGCAGCCTGTCCGTGATTATGTTGACCGATTGAAGTCGGGCAATCCGGCGGTTGAAATCTGCGATCCAGCGCCGATAGTAAGAAAATACCGTGCAGTGAAGTCCCCGGAGGAAATTTCCCTGATGACGAAGGCTGCTCACATAAGCGCCATAGCACATAAACAGGCGATGATGTCGTGCAAACCGGGAATGACGGAATACGGGCTGCAGGCGGTGTACGAATATGTGTTTCGCAAATTGGGCTCCGAATTCAATGCATACCCATGCATCGTCGGTGCGGCGGAAAACTCGGTGATTTTGCATTACGAGACGAACCGCCGGCCAATCAACGACGGCGATATCGTCCTTGCCGATTGCGGCGCGGAATACCATAATTATGCGAGCGATGTGACGCGGACATATCCTGCCAACGGAAAATTCAGCGATGCACAGCGAAAAATTTACCAGCTTGTCCTGAACGCGCAGAATGCATGCATCGCGATGATGAAGCCGGGGGCAGTGTGGAGAAACGTAAGTGCGAGAGCCGATTCAGTGTTGCTGGAAGGATTGTTTGCGCTCGGCATCGTGAAAGAAAAGAACCAGCGCGAGCTGCGAAGGTTTTTTCCGCACGGCCTTGGACACGCGGTTGGCCTCGATGTTCACGACGTAAGTTCGGACGTGATGATGCCTGGGATCATTTACACGGTTGAGCCGGGAATTTATATCCCTGAAAACGCCGAAGGCGTCGACCCGAAATTCTTCAGCATCGGCGTGCGCATTGAAGACGACATCCTCATTACTCCGGAAGGCCACACAATTCTCTCCGGCGAAGCGCCGAGGGAGATAAACGAAATTGAATCGCTGATGAAAACAAGAGGAATTGGCGACGTTCCGGTTGAATAA
>Ga0265314_10000894_pt1 | contig 35529 bp, 33 predicted proteins | sample 4126metaG_FD_203106 | JGI IMG/M metagenome (GOLD analysis project Ga0265314, IMG submission 203106) | Rhizosphere microbial communities from Carex aquatilis grown in University of Washington, Seatle, WA, United States - 4-1-26 metaG | ecosystem: Host-associated > Plants > Roots > Rhizosphere >...
CGCACCGCCTCGGCGCGGCGCCGCGCCGTCACGTCGCGCGCGATGTGGAAGGTTTCGAGCGGCCCATCGGCCCAGTGGACGGCGTGGCCACGAATCTCGATGACGCGGGGCTCGCCGTTTTTGGTCAGGATCTCGAACTCCAGCCGTTCGATCGTCGCGCCGCCGAGCAAGCCCTGCAAACCGGCGGCGGCTTGCGGGCGCGACTCGGGCACCAGGAGGTCGAGCGCCACCTGGCCGATCAGCTCGGCCGGGGCGTAGCCGAGCAGCTCGCGCACGGCGGCGTTGACCGAGGTGATGCGCCCGTCGCCGTCGAGCGTGAAGATCAAATCGCTCGCCTGCTCGACGAACACCTTGAGACGATCCTGCGCGCGCCGCAGGGACGCCTCGGCATGGCGGCGCGCCTGCTGGTCGGCATAGTCCTGCAACTCGCGCGTCACGGCCGGCACCAGCCGAGTCAACTTCTGCTTGCTCACGTAGTCGCGCGCGCCGCCGCGCAGCGCGCTGACGGCGACTTCTTCACCGACTTCACCCGACACGATGATGACCGGCACGTCGCAACGCCGCTGCCGCAACTGTTGCAACGCCACGGCAGCGCTGAAGTTCGGCATCACCCAGTCACACGTGATGACCTGCCAGTCTCCGCCATCGAGCGCGGCATGCAACTGCTCGGCGTTCTCGACCCGGCGCCAACTGGGCTCATACCCGCCGCGGCGTAGCTCGCGCAGCAGCAAGAGCGCGTCGTCGTCGGAGTCCTCGATCAAAAGCACGCGCAGTGGGATGGCGAGGCCGGTCGTCGCTGGATCCTCCTTATCTGCGACCGTTTAGTGTACCGGCGCCCGGCTCTGCAATATTCAAACCGCGCCGCCGCAAAGAAATGGAGCCGTCGCATCGGCGCTCGGCGGCGCCGCTCAGGCCTGGGCGCGCAAGGCGCGGGAGATCGGAAAGGTCACCTGTTCGACCGCCGTGGTCAGGTCGCGCACGTGCTCGAAGCCGAGACTGCGCAAGTGTGCGACGCTCGCCTCGACCAACGCCTCCGGCGTCGAGGCGCCGGCGGTGAGGCCAACCGTCGTCACCCCATCGAGCCAGCCGGCCTCGATGGCCTGCGCGTCCTCGATCAACCGCGCCGCGCTGCCGGCTGTGCGCGCCACTTCGACGAGGCGATTGGCGTTGCTCGACGTCGGCGATCCGAGCACCAACACCAGATCGCTTTGCCGCGCCAGTTCTTTGACCGCCGTCTGGCGATTCTGCGTCGCGTAGCAGATGTCGTCCTTGGCCGGCAGGTGCACGGCCGGGAAGCGCCGTCGAATCGCCTCGACGATGTCGCGCGTATCGTCGACCGACAGGGTCGTCTGCGTCACCACCGCGATGCGCGCCGGATCGCGGACGACGACGCCGGCGACGTCCGCCACGGTCTCAACCAAATGCATTTGCTCGGGCGCGTGGCCGAGCGTGCCGACCACCTCGACGTGGCCGCGATGACCGATGACCAGAATGTCGTAGCCGTCGCGCGCGTAGCGCAACGCTTCGACATGCACCTTGGTCACCAGCGGACAGGTGGCGTCGACGACGCGCAACCCGCGCGCTTTGGCATCTTCGCGCACCGACGGCGCGACGCCGTGCGCGCTGAAGATCACCAACGCGCCGGCCGGCACGTCGGCCAGCTCGTCGACGAAGATGGCGCCTTCGGCGCGCAATTTCTCGACGACGTAGCGGTTGTGAACGATCTCGTGCCGCACGTACACCGGCGGTCCCTCGCGCTCGAGAATCAGATCGACGATCTCGATGGCGTGCGACACGCCGGCGCAAAAGCCGCGTGGACTGGCGACGAGGATCTCGCGCTGCATAGGGCGACCGTGACATGCCCCGCCGGACGCCTCAAGCCGGGATCGACACGGCGATGACACGCGGTGGCGCGAGCCTTGATGTGACAAAAGCATTCACCACAGAGGCACAGAGCCCACAGAGCAGACAGAAACGCCGGCGCTCGGAGTTGCTTCCAAAGCCCCTCAGCGCTGCGGATTTGAAAGCCGCAATCGCGTCAGCGGAAAACTCAGTCCTTCTTTGTGCCTCTGTGGTGAAAAGGGCTTGGCCGGCAACGCTAGCGCGCGTCGTGGAAGATGATGCCGAGCGCCAGGCGCTCGCCGGCGGTCAGCACGCTGACGCCGTGGCGCAGCTGCACGCGATAAAAGCCGCGCCGGCCGCGCAGTGGACGGGCCGCGTTGGCGAAGGCGACGCCCTCGCCGGCCGCCGGCGTCACCGCCGAACCGCGCGATTGGCCGCGCGGTCGCTGCTCGACGAAGAGCAACTCGCCGCCGCTGTAGTCGGCGCCCGGCCGCGACAGCGGGACGACGACCTGCAGTGGGAAGGCGATATCGCCGTAGCGATCCTGGTGCAGGCAGTTGTAGTCGCCGGGGCGGTAGCGCAGCAGCAGCGGCGTCGGCCGGGTTTGCCCGGCGGCGCGGCACTGCGCCTGAAAGGCCACGAAGCGCGGCGGATATCGCGCCGCCTCGCCGAGCGCCTCGGCCCAGGCATTGGCGATCGGCGCCAGACGCGCATACAGCGCGCGGCGCAAGGCGGCGATCGGCGCGGGAACCGGCTCCGCGAAGTAGCGATAGGTGCCGCGGCCGAAGCCGTGCCGCGCCATGTCGACCGTCGAGCGAAAGCGCGCGTCGCGCTCGAACCAGGCGGCGATGGTGTCGCACTCTCGCCGCGTCAGCAGCGCGCCGAGCCGCGCCCAGCCGTCGGCGTCGAGCCCCTGCGCGACGTGCCACCACTCGATCTGCGCCAGGCGGGCGGCGTACGGCGACGGCATGGCGGCTTGTCGCGCGCCGCCTGCGGGCGGTCAACTGCCGGCGCAATCGCGCATCGCCGCGCTGCGTGCGATCTGCTAAGCCGGCGCGCGTGCGATTGGATCTCGGCGACGGATGGTGCGTGCGCAGCTATGTGGCCGCCGACGCGGCGGCCGTCGCACGACATGCCAACAACGCCAACGTCGCGCGCGGCCTGCGCGACCGCTTTCCGCATCCATACACGCGCGCCGACGCCGAGACCTTTCTGCGCGGCGTCGCCAACGCAGCCGTCGAGAGCGACTTCGCCATCGCCACGGCCGAGGAGGTGGTCGGCGGCATCGGCGTGCAGCGCCAGCACGACGTGCACCGGCTGACGGCGGAGATCGGCTACTGGCTCGGCGAGCCGGTCTGGGGCCGCGGCCTCGCGACACGCGCCGTCACGGTGGTCAGCGCGTGGCTGTTCCAGACCAGCCCGCTTGAGCGCCTGTTCGCCTGCGTGTTCGAGACCAACCCGGCGTCGGCCCGCGTGCTGGAAAAGGCCGGCTATCAACTCGAAGGGCGCCTGCGCCGCGCCGTCTACAAAGACGGCCGCGTGCTCGACCAACTGCTCTACGCCCGGTTGCGCCCGTGACCGCGCTCGTCGATCCCGCGCCGCCGCGCGTCGGCGGCGTGCCGGGGCTCGGCGCCGCGGCGCCGTTTCTGCGCAATCCAACCGCCTATTTGCGCGCCTTGCGCGCACGCCACGGCGACGCCTTCATGCTGCCGCTGCTGCACTTCCGGTTGTTCTTCGTCTTCTCGCCCGACGGCCTGCGCAGCCTCTACGAGCTGGCCGAGGCGGACGCGAGCTTCACCGAGGCGACGCGCACGCTGATCGGCTTCAAGCTGCCAGCCGAGATGCTGGAGGGCGACCTGACGCTCTTCCGTCACCTGTTCACGCCGGAGCGCATGCCCGGCTTTCTGGCGCAGATGCGCGCCGCCGTGGACGACGGCCTGGCCGGCCTCGGCGCCGCCGGCGAGATCGAAGTGTTCGCTCACATGAAGGCGCTCGTGCATCGCATCGGCTTTCGTTGCTGGATCGGCCGCGAGGCGACGACGGCGCCGTACTTCGCGCGCTTGGTCGCACTGTTCGAGCGCCTCGATCCCGAAGAGGCCTTCGTCCGTCCGAGCGGCTTGCTGCGCACCATCGTGACGCGCAAGGCGCCCGAGCGGCGCGCGCTGCGCGAGACCGAAGCGATCCTGGGTGAGATCTGGGCGGCGCGGCAACGCACCGGCGTGCGCGAAGACGACATGCTGGAGCGCCTGCACGGCGCGTATGCCGACCGGCCGGCGGCGGAGCGTCTGGCGCGCACCGCGCGCGATGTGATGATCCTGCACCTCGCCTCGCAGACCAACCTCTACGCCGCGCTGTCGTGGACGTTTCTCAACCTGCTGCGTTTCCCCGCGCACGGCGCGACGGTCGACGACGAATACGCGCGGCTCGCGGCCGTGGACGAGGCCGATGATGCGCGCCTGCTGAGCCAGCTGTGGCATCTCGAGCGCTGCGCGTATGAGTCGATCCGCCTGGCGCAGCGCTCGCTCACGCTGCGCAAAGTGCTGCGGCCCTGCACGCTGCGCAGCGACGGCGTCACCTACACGCTGCAGCCCGGCGTCTATGTCGCGACGCTGCTGTCGGTCACCAACACGCCACTGCCGGAGCTGGAGCGCTTCGATCCGTCGCACATGGACCGCGGGCGCATCGCCGCCGCCGTCGGCCTGCCGGCGCGCGAAGTGGTCAGCACCTTCGGCCACGGCCGCCATGCCTGCGTCGGCGAGCACTTCGCCATGGCGGCGATCAAGCTCGCCGTCGCACGCCATCGCGCCGCGTTCACGTTCACGCCGCGATTCCACGACGCCGCGCCGCCGCCGGCGCAGATGGGCGCCGTCGCGCGCGCCGCGGCGCCGTGCGTCGTGGCTTACGCGCGCAAGACGCCGAACTGACGATGGACGCCGATGCACTGACCGCCGCGGCGCTGGCCGCCCTGGGGATACTGCTGCTGGTCAGCTCGCTGCTGAGCCGCGTCGGCGCGCGCTTCGGCGTCCCCGTCGGCCTGGTCTTCCTGGTCATCGGCATGCTGGCCGGGTCCGACGGGCCGGGCGGCATTTGGTTCGACGACTACGAGATCGCCTACGCCTTCGGCACCGCGGCACTGGTGTTGATCCTGTTCGCCGGTGGGCTCAATACCGAGCTCACGCATCTGCGCCGCGCCTTGGCACCGGCGGGCGTGCTGGCGACGGTCGGCGTCATCGGCGTCGCCGCGCTGGCGGCAGTCGGCGGACATTGGGTCGGTCTGCCGTGGGGCGAGGCGCTGATGGTCGGCGCCATCGTCTCCTCGACCGACGCCTCGGCCGTCTTCGCCGTGTTGCAAGGCGTGCCGCTGCGCCGCCGCATCGGCTTGACCCTCGAGCTGGAGAGCGGCCTGAACGATCCGGTGGCGGTCATTCTGACCGTCGGCACCTCGCTGGCCTTCTGCGGCAAGAGCACCCTCGGCATCCAGCTACTGGCCGAAATGGTCACGCAACTCGCCGTCGGCGCGGCGATCGGCAGCATCATGGGAATTGCCGGCCGCTGGCTGCTGACGCATGTCCGGCTGTCGACGCCGGCGCTGCTGCCCACCGTCACCATCGGCGTCGCCTTCATCGCGTATGGTGTCGCGGCGCAATGCGACGGCAGCGGATTCCTGGCGGTCTACCTGACCGGCCTGATCCTCGGGCAGGCCCAGTTGCCGTACCAGCAGAACCTGCAGCGCTTTCATGATGCGCTCGGCTGGGTGGCGCAGGTCGGCATGTTCCTGATTCTCGGCCTGCTCGTCTTCCCGTCGCAGCTGACCAAGGTCGCGCTGCCCGGACTGGCGATCGCGCTGTGGCTGGCGTTCGTGGCGCGGCCGGTGGTGGTGACGTTGTGCCTGCTGCCGTTCGGCTTCCAGTGGCGTGAGATCCTGTGCATCGCCTGGCTCGGGCTGCGCGGCGCCGTGCCGATCATCCTCGCCACCGTGCCGGTGCTGATGCTCGACGATCCGGCGCTGACCACGCACGACATCGTCGAGCAGTTCAATCTCGTCTTCTTCGTCGTGGTCGTCGGCTCCATCCTGCCCGGCATGACCGTGCGCCGCCTGCCGCGCTGGCTGGGCTTGGAGGAACCGGTGGTCCCGGAGCCGACGGCGTGGCTCGACATCACCTCCGAGCTACCGCTGCAGGACGCGCCGCTGACGTTGTTCATCGGCCCCGACTCGCCCGCCATCGGCCGCAGGCTGAGCGAGATCGCGCTACCGGCCGATGCCTCGATCATGCTGATCGTGCGCGGCAGCCGCCTCATCGCGCCGCGCGGCGCCACCCAGATCGAAAGCGGCGACCACGCCTTCGTGCTGTGCGCCGCCGATCAGGCGGCCGGTGTGCGCGCCGCGTTCGGCAACTAGCCCGGAACGAACGTACTCGCCGTGGCACAATACCACCGGCGGTTGGCGGTCCTTCAGCTTCGGAAAGCCCGTCCGACGCGAATCGGGCTGAATATGCCAAGCGCTGACGGCTGATCGCTGCGCGCGGCGCAGCCGCGCGACGCCTAGAACGTCCACTGCACCAACAAGCGCGGATCGGGCGTGTAGCTGCAGTAGGCGCCGGTCTTGACCGTCGTGTCGAAGTACAGGCCGAGATCGCGATTCGCCGCGGCGATGCGCTTCAAGGTCGAGCGGATGGCGCGCGTGACATTGAGACGGGCGCGTTCGGCGCGCGTCGAGCCGGGGCGGCTGCGGCCGTGCAAGCCGACCGCACGCGCCAATTCGCGGGTGAAGAACTCGATGTCGCGCTCCAGCGCCGCGGTGCGCGCCAAGTCGTTGAAGCCGCGCGCTTCGTCGAGCTCGCCGCGCAGCTCGTCGAGCTGGCGCTTGTAGGCGGCGCGCGCCTGCTCATCGAGCAACTCGTGCGCCGCCGCCGCTTCGTCGAAGCCCAGACCCGTCTGCGCGGCATCAGCGGCGGCGTGCAGCGGCGCGCCGCCCTCGGCCGGTCCGCGCTCGACGGCGGCGAGCGTCAGCGCCGGAAGCTCCTGGCCCGGCTGGCGCAACAAATGCGCCAGATAGCGCAGGCCGCTGGTGTCGCGCAGCCGCACGACGTCGTGGCCGATGCCGATCGTCCAGTACTCGCCTTCGCGGCGGAACTGTCCGTCCTGTGCGGCGCCGCGCGTGGCGGCGCGCGGCGCCGAGCGCAGCGGGAAGCGCAGCACGCGCCCGCCGCTCGGCTCGCGGCCGTTGGCGCTGCGCTCGCTCTCGCCGCCGGCGCTGGCGACTGCGGCGACGCGCGTCGGATCGGTGTGCGCGGCGCGCTCGCGCAGAGCCGCAGCGCGTTGCGCGAGGCCGGACATGCCGAGTGCGGTCGCGGTGCTGAGCGCCGCGTCGGCGAACGCTGCGGCGCGCGGCGCTGCGTCGGGCGACTGCTCCAGCAACGCCGCGCCGTAATCGCACTGGATCGCCGCCAGCCACGCTGGCCCCTCGGCGCGCGCCGCATCATCGAGCGCCTGCTCGAAATGTCGTTGCGCGTCGTCCCACTGACCGAGCAAGGTGGCCAAGCGCGCCAGCCCATGCGTAGCGGGACCGAAGCTCAGGTTCGGGCCGAGGCCCATGTTGCGCCCGGCATAGGGCAATAGGGCGCGATACAAAATGGCGGCGCGACGCGCATCGCCGAGATAGGCACAGAGCTCGGACAGCCACGGCACCAACGCGTGCAGCGCGTTGCCGCGCTGCAGCGCGACGAAGTCGTCGCCGGCCAGCAGCTCGTAAACGCGCCGCGCCTCGGCTTCGCGATCGAGATCGGCGTAGGTCAGCGCGAGCAGACAGCGCGCGGCGGGAATCGGCGGCGACTGCTCACCCCAGACGCGCGCCAGCGGCTCGATCTCGGCCAAGCGTCCTTGCGCGCGGCGCGCCGCGAAGATCTGCACGCCGACGCTCATGAAGGCGGCGCGATCGCCGACGCGCGCACCGAGCGCTTGCGCGGCCTCGGCGTTGGCGATCGCGTCGTCGAAGCGCCCGGCCCACAACGCGCGCATGCCGCGCAACGCCGCCGCATAGCCGAGGAACTTCGGCAGGCGCTGCAGCTCGGCGAGGCGCGTGTAGGTATCGAGCTCACGATCGAAGGCCTGCACGTCGCCGATCTCGCTGAGATCGAGCAGCCGCCAGATGCGCCCTTGCAAGGCCAACTCGCCGTCGCTGACCGTCTCGGCCAAGCGGATCGCCTCGTCGGTGAGCGCCAGGCGCTCCTCCAATGGCGCGGAATTCCACACCGCGAAGTGGCGCGCGTTGAGCACGTAAGCCAGCGTTGCGGCATCGCCCGCGGCGCGCGCCGCGCGCACCGCGTCGCGGCTCAGCGCATCGCGCGGCTCGGCGTCGGCGGAGAAATGCAGCTCGACCGCCAACCGCACCGCGCAGCGCGGCCAGAGCGGGTCGGTGCGCGCGAGCCCCGCCAGCGCCTCTTCCAACAGCGCGACGATCTCCGCGTCGACGGTGCCGCGCGGCAGGCCGAAGCCGAGCCCGGCAACGCCCAACGCGGCGCGCGCCAGCGCCGCGCCGCGGCCCAGGCGGCGCGCTTCCCCTGCGGCCGCGCGAAACGTCGCCTTGGCCGGTTCGAGCGACCACGACGCGGCCTGCATCTCACCGAGATCCAGGCGCAGCTCGAGCGCCGCCGCCGCATCGCTCTGCGCCAGCAAGGCTTGGCTCTGCAAGGCGCGCTGCAGGTGGCGCACCGCTTCCTCGTAAGCCAGCAGCGACGCGGCGCGCCGCGCCGCACGGATGTCGAACTCGATCGCCTTTGCCGCGCCGCCGTCCGCCGCGGCCTGCGCATAGTGGTGTGCGATCTGGTCGAGATGCGGACCGAGATCGGCCGCGAACAGGCGTTCCAATGCCGCGCCGATGCGCAAGTGCGCTGCCAGACGCTCGCCGACCGGCAACGCGTCGTACAGCGCTTCACGGATCAACGCGTGCGCGAAGGCGTAGCGTGGCACGAGCCCGGGCCGGCGCATGAGGACTCCCGCCGTTTCGGCGGCAGCCAGCACGTCCAACACCGCCTCGCCGGCCGGCGCGACGGCACGCAGCACGGCCAGATCGAAATTGCGCCCGATCACGGCGGCCGTGGCGAGCAGCGCGCGCACCGCCACCGCGAGCGGGCGCACGCGTTCCAGCACCGTGGCGCGAATGCTGTTCGGCAGCCGCAGGTCCGGCGCCGCCGCCAAGCGGCCGCCGCCTTCCGCCAGCAGGAGGCGCACGATCTCGTCGACGAAAAACGGATTGCCCTCGGTCAGGCGCTGCAGTTGGCCGACGAACGCCTCGCTGGCCGATGCCCCGCACACCGCCGCGACGAAATCGGCGGTCTCCGTTTGGTCCCAGCCGGCCAACGGCAAGCGCACTCCGGCGCGCCCGATGGCGAGCAGGAGACGCGCCTGCTCGGGATCAACGGCCGGGTCGATCTCGCGGTGCGTCGCCACCACCAGCAGACGCGCGTCCTGCAGCTCGCGCGCCAAGAACGCCAGCAATAGCAGCGACGCCTGATCGGTCGCGTGCACGTCGTCGAGCACCAACACCAACGGCTGGACGTCGGCCACCCGGCGCAGGAAGCTCGACACGGCGTCGAACAACGGAAAGCGCGCGTGCTCCGAATCGAGCGCCGCGGCGGCGGGCGGCGGTGGCAACTCGGGAAGGCGCTGGCGCAGCTCGGGAACCAATGCCGCAATCTGCGCCGCACCGGCGCCGAGCGCGGCGCGCAGCGCCGCGTTATCCAGCAATCGGGCGACGCCGCGCAGCGCCACCGTCCACGGCCAGAAGGCCGGCGCGCCGCCGCCCTCCCAGCAGCGCGCCCAGCGCACCGCGGCGCCGGCCGCCTGCGCGGTCGCGTGCAGCTGGGCCGCCAGCCGCGTCTTGCCGATGCCGGCATCGCCGACGATCACGCCGAGGCGTCCATGACCGCTCAACGCATCGCGCAGCGCCGCTTCGAGCTCGGCGCGCTCGCGGCCGCGGCCGACGAAGGCGCGTCCGACCGGCGCCGCCGCAGTCGGCTGACTCACGCGCGCCACTGTTCCGTTGAGTACACCGATGGGGCCTACCCCAGCATGCCAGCGAACGCTACATAGTTTGCCAATGGATACGCCGCTTCGCCGGCCGGCGCCGGCGCTGCTGCTGCTCGAAGGCCGCGCCCTGCTCGAGCTGGCGGCGCTGCTGCCGGTATACCCGCTGTTGCGCCGGGCGCCGCGCGGTGACGGGCATCCGGTATTGGTGCTGCCCGGCTTCATGGCCAGCGACACTTCGACGCGCGCGCTGCGCCGCTTCCTGCGCGACAAGGGCTACGCGGCGCATGGCTGGCGCTTGGGGCGCAATCGCGGACCGAGCGCCGGACTGATCGCCGCCTTGGTCGACCGCCTGACGCAGCTGCAGGAGCGCCATGGCCGCCAGGTCAGCATCATCGGCTGGAGCCTCGGCGGCATCTACGCGCGCGAGCTGGCGCGCGCGCTGCCGGAGCGCGTGCGTCAGGTGATCACCTTGGCCAGCCCGTTTCGCGATCTCGACGCGGTGAACCTGCCGCGCTTCCTGCAGCGCGCCGCGCGGCGCCGCAATCCGGTCGGCGACGACGGCGCGATTCGCGCCCGCTTGCGCGAGCCGCTGAGCGTGCCGACCACCGCCATCTTCAGCCGCACCGATGGCATCGTCGCCGGCCTCAGCTGCCGCGCCGATCCGGCGCCGCGCACCGAAAGCCTCGAAGTCGACAGCAGCCACCTCGGCATCGGCCATCACCCGGTCGTGCTGCTCACCATCGCCGAGCGGCTGGCGCAGCCAGAGGGGACCTGGCGTCCCTTCGTGCCCCCGCGCGGCTGGCGCTTCCCCTTCGTGCCGCGCGTGGTGTGAGCCAGCGCGCCTGGCGACGGCGACGTCGCCGGCCCGCGCCGAATGCCGGCGCTAACGCGCCGCCGCGCGCGCACGCGCGAGGTGCTCGCGCACCGCGGCGAACCAGGCCGTCGGGTTCTCGATTTGCGGACTGTGCGCGGCGTCGGGGATGGTCACCAAGCGAGCGCCGCGAATGCCGGCGACGAGCTCGGCAGACGGCGTCAGGAAGCCGACGTCTTCAGCGCCGACGATGACGGTGGTGGGACAGCGAATCTCGCCGAGGCGAGCGGTGAGCGGCGCCTGATCGACCAGCTCCAAGACGAAGCCGTTGAACGCGTTCGGATCCATGGCGGTGAGTCGCTTGTGGCGCCGCTCCCAGAACATTTCGCCCCACTCGCGTTCGAGCCGGCGCTCGGCGGCCGGGCGGTCGGGCTCGTCGCCGGCGCGCGCGCGCAGCAGGTTGGCCAGGGTGGCCATGCCGTCGCTGCGCGCGATCGCGCCGGCGGCGGCGAACGGCGCGCGCGGCATGCGGTCGGGGGCGCGCGCGGCGGTGTCCATGCACACCAAAGAGGCGACGCGTGCCGGCTGGGCCAGCGCAAAGCGCAGCGCCACCATGCCGCCCATCGAGTGGCCGAGCAGGTCGCAGTCGGCGACGTCGAGCGCATCGAGCAGCGCGCCGAGATCGGCGACCAGCTGCGCGAACGAATACGACGCCACGTCGGCGCTACGGCCGGAGTCGCCGTGGCCGCGATGGTCGTAGATGATCGTGCGGCCAAGCCCCGACAAGGCGTCGAGTTGCTCGCGAAAGTCGTCGCGAAAACCGGTCAGACCATGCACCAGGACGAACGGACGCGAGCCTGTTCCGACGTCCTCGTACGCCAACTCCACCCCGTTGATCGCCAGCCGCGGCATGGCGGCAAGCTGCGTCAGGGACGCGTTGCCAGTCAAGGCATGGCTGCACTTGCGCGACGGGCGGCCCCCTTTGCTAGGGTGCGTCGCGCGCATGGCGATCTTCCTCATCCGGCACGGCGAGACCGCATCGAACGCAGCTCGCATCGTGCAGACGCCGGAGACGCCGCTGAGCGAGCACGGGCTGGCGCAAGCCGAGCGCTTGGCCCGACGCCTGGCGGGCGAGGGCATTGCGGAGATCCTCTCGAGCGATCTGCCGCGCGCCCGCATGACCGCCGAGCGCATCGCCGCCGCCACCGCGGCGCCGATCGCCTTCGATGCCGGTCTGCAGGAGCGCAACTTCGGCGACCTGCGCGGCCGGCCGTACGCGGCGCTCGGCATCGACCTGTTCGCGTCCGACTATGCGCCGCCGAACGGCGAGAGCTGGGACGCCTTCCATGCCCGCGTCGATGCGACATGGCCGCGCGTGCTCGACGTCGCCGCCGCGGCGCGAGGCCATCTCGCCGTCATCACGCACGGCTTGGTCTGCCGGGCCGTCGCCGAACGCGTGCTGCGGCTCGACCGCGCCGCGCTCGACACGCCGTGGCGCAACACCTCGGTGACGATCATCGACGGACCGCCGTGGCGCGCGCGCCTGCTCAACTGCACCGCGCATTTGGACGACGCAGCCTGAGCGTCGCGGCGCCCGTCAGCCGTCGCGGCGCGCCGTGCGGCGTTGCTTCTCGCGTGTCGCGTGCGCGCGCGTTGCCGCCCAGGAGCAAATCGGACAGGCGGCGAAGTCGTGGCTGCGCGCCGGACAATGCGCGCGGCCGAAATAGATCATCTGCAGATGCAGGCGCTTCCACGCCTCGGGCGGGAACAAGCGCTTGAGGTCGCGCTCGGTACGCTCGACGCTGCTGCCGTTCGACAGGCCCCAGCGCTCCGCCAACCGATGGATGTGCGTATCCACCGGAAACGCCGGCTGACCGAACGCCTGCGACATCACGACACTGGCCGTCTTGTGCCCGACGCCGGGCAGCGCCTCGAGCCCGGCAAAATCGGTTGGGACCTTGCCGCCGTGTCGCTCCACCAGCTGCGCGGCGAGCGCTTTCAGATTTTTCGCTTTGGACGGGGCGAGCCCGCACGAACGGATCAGCTCGAGGATTTGACGTTCGGTCAACCGCGCCATCGCCGCCGGGGTCGCGGCACGGGCGAACAACTGTGGTGTGACCAGATTCACGCGCGCATCGGTGCATTGTGCCGAGAGGACGACCGCCACCAGCAAGGTGAACGGATCGCCGTGGTCGAGCGGAATCGGCGTGTCGGGATGCAGCTGATCGAGCTGCGCCTGAATGCGGCGCGCCTTCTCCTGTCGGGTCACGGAGCGACGCTAGCGCGCCAATATCGCCTGAGCCAGGCGGCCCGACGCTTGCTTGACATCCCGTCGACCCCCGCTATCGTCGCCGCACCATGGCCACACGGCGCACTCGGCGACGTCCGTTTCTCGCCGCGCGGCGCCTGCTTCTCGGTGCGGTGCTGGTGGCAGGCATCGTCGCCTGCGCTTTCGCCGCCTACATCTACTCGGAGTTCATGGGCAGTCTGCCGACGGTGCAGGCGGCGGTCGACTACCAGCCGCCGACCACGACGCAGATCTTTGCCGATGACGGCACGTTGATCGGCGAGTTCTACAACCAGAAGCGGTATCTGGTGCCGTTCGACCACATTCCGCTGCACGTGCGACAGGCGTTTATCGCCGCCGAGGACGATTCCTTCTACAGCCACAAGGGCATCGACACGAACGGCATCCTGCGCGCCTTGGCCAACAACATCATCCACGGCGGCAAGGTGCAGGGCGGCAGCACGATCACCCAGCAGGTGGTCAAGACGGTGCTGCTGACGCCGGAGAAGAGCTACGAGCGCAAGCTCAAGGAAATGATCCTCTCCATGCGTCTGGAGCAGGAGCTGCCCAAGGACGACATCTTGTCGCTCTATCTGAACCACATTTACCTCGGCAGCGGCGCGTACGGCGTCTCCGCCGCCGCCAGCGAGTACTTCGGCAAAGACGTCGCCGACCTCACCGTCGCCGAAGCGGCACTGCTCGCCGGCCTGCCGCAAGCGCCCAGCCGCTACTCGCCGTACACGCATTGGCCGGAGGCCAAAGCGCGCCAGCGCTATGTGCTGACGCGCATGTACGAGGTCGGCTTCATCGACCGGGATCAACGCGATGCGGCCCTGATCGAACCGATCGGCCTGGCGAGCCGCAAGGGAAGTTTTCAGGCGGCGCCGTACTTCGTCGAGCACGTGCGGCGTCTGCTCGAAGAACAGTACGGGCGCACCGTTCTCTATGAGCTCGGCTTGAAAGTGAAGACCACCGTCGACATCCGGCTCCAGGCACTGGCGGAGGACACGCTGCGCCACGGCATCGAGCGCGTGTCGGCGGCGCGCGGCGGATATCACGACGCCTATCGGCAGATGTCGCACGAGGAGCGCGACGCCTACCTGCACATGCAGGCGTTGGCGTTCAAGGGCATGGAGCGGCCCGAGCTCGGCTTCAGCTACGAAGCGCTGGTCACCAACGTCCGCGGCAGCGGCGCACGCGTGCAAGTCGGACCCTTCGCCGGCGACCTGCGCATGCCGAAGTCGCTCAGCGGCAAGCCGCCGACACTGCAGCTCATGGATATGATTCGCGTGCGCCTCGTCGACGACGAAGACCACAAGGCGCCGCTCCACTTCGAGTACGATCCGAGTCCGCTGCTCGAAGGGGCGTTGGTCTCGATCGAGCCGAGCACCGGCTACGTGCGCGCCATGGTCGGCGGCTACGACTTCGATCGCAGCCATTTCAACCGCGTCATGCAGGCTAAGCGCCAACCCGGCTCGTCGTTCAAACCGTTGGTTTACGCGGCCGCCCTCGACCACCACTTTACGCCGGCTTCGGTGATCGTCGACGAGCCGATCTCCTATCGAGACAACGGCCGTATCTGGTCGCCACAGAACTTCGAGAAGAAATATTACGGGCCGACCTCGCTGCGCGAGGCGCTGACGCACTCGCGCAATGTCGTCACGGTCAAGCTCGCCGATCGCATGGGCCTCAACTATCTGACGTCCTATCTGCCGCGCTTCGGCCTGAGTGCACCGATCCCGCACAACCTGTCGATCGCGCTCGGCACGACCGAGGTGACGCCGATGGAATTAGCGACGGCGTACTGCTCGTTCGCCAACAGCGGGCTGCGCCCGCTGCCGCTCTTCATCACCGAGATCACCGACGGACAGGGCGAAGTTCTGGAGCATCACGATCCGCAGCTGACGCAGATCATGCCGCCGACCACCGCCTATCAAATGACCAGCATGCTGCAGGACGTGGTGCGGCGCGGCACCGGCACGGCGGCGCAGGGGCTGAACCAACCCACGGCCGGCAAGACCGGCACCACCAACGACCTCGAAGACACCTGGTTCGTCGGCTACACGCCGCAGCTCCTGGCCGCGGTGTGGATCGGCTTCGACAACAAGCGCCCGCTCGGGCCTGGATCGACCGGCGGCCACGTCGCCGCGCCGATCTGGAAAGACTTCATGGCCGCGGCGCTCGACGGCGTCGAGCCCGGGAACTTTCCGATCCCAGACGGGCTGCGCTGCGTGAACATCGATCCGACGACGGGTTCGCGCGCCGCGCCCGGCAGCGCGCCCAACCTCGAGTGCTTCCAAGACGGCGACGAGCCACAGCCGGGCGCCGCCCCGGTCGTCCCGGCCGTGCAGGTCGTCGACCACGCCGCGCCGCACCAGCCGTCGTCGATGGACTTCATGCGCAACGACTTCTGATCCGCCCCGGCGCCGGGCCCGCGGCCCAGCCTCAGAGATTGCGCCACTGGCCGCCGTGCAGGCGGCGCACCGCATCGAGCAACGGGGCGGCCTGACTGGACGGACCCGGCGGCGTCGGCGGCAGCGGATGACCGCACAGCTGATCGAGCACGGCGAGCGACGAATCGCGCAGCGCGTGCAGATCGTATCCCCCCTCCAACACGGCGACGACGCGCCCACCGCACACCTGTTCGGCGGCGTCGATCAGCGCGCGCGCCAGCGCGGCGAATCCGTGCGCGCTGACGCGCATGCCGCCGAGCGGGTCGCGCGCATGCGGGTCGAAGCCGGCGGAAATCAGCACCAGCTGCGGCGCGTACTCCACCACCAGCGGCGCGACGATGCGCTCGAACGCGGCGCGGTACTCGGCGTCGCCGTAGCCGCCGGGGAACGGCAGATTGACCGTGAAACCGCGCCCATCGCGCTCGCCGATCTCATCCAGGGCGCCGGTGCCCGGGTAGAACGGCCAGCGGTGCGCGGACACGAACAAGACGCCGGGCTGACGCGCAAAGGCGTGCTGCGTGCCGTTGCCGTGATGCACGTCCCAATCGATCACCATGACGCGCTCGAGCCCGTGCCGGGCGCGCAGATAGGCGGCGCCGACGGCGACGTTATTGAAGAGGCAAAAGCCCATGGCGCGCTCGCGCTCGGCGTGGTGCCCGGGCGGCCGCACGAACGCGAAGCCGTTGCGCAATCGACCGGCCACCACCTCGTCCAACAGCGCCAGCACCCCACCGCTCGCGAGACGCGCCGTGTCATACGAGGCGGCCGACACCGGCGTGTCGGCATCGAAGGACAGGCCGGCACGACCGGCCGTCCGCGCCACCGCGGCGATATGCGCCTCGTCATGCGCCAGCGCGAGCTCTTCGACGCTCGCGAGACGGGCGTCGACTCGCACCACATCGGCGCGCGCGTCGAGTACCGGCTGCAACACGCCGAGGCGCTCCGGCCGCTCCGGATGACCCCCGCCGGTGTCGTGCGCCTGATAGCGCGGGTCGATGACGATACCGGTTTGCACGGTCATGAGCGGGTTCGGACGCGAATCGGCGTATGGGCTGAGGTAGCAGGAGAACCGCGCTTTGGGCAGCCCCGTGTTGGCTTGCCGCGAGCGCGCCGCCCCCGACACCCCGTCGGTCTCTGCAACGATCTGCAAGAGATGATTTGACACCCCCCATAGGTCGCTGTACGGCTGGAGCATGTTCGGCATCGGCGTGCCTGAGCTGATCGTCATCTTGGTGGTGGCGCTCATCGTGCTCGGTCCAAAACGTTTGCCCGAGGTGGCCAAGGCGCTCGGCAAAGGTTTGTCGGAATTCCGGCGTGCTACCGCCGATCTGACCGAGGAGCTGCGCGGCGCGCAGACCATGATCGAGCGCGAGGCGCGCGACGCGGAGCGCGCCACGCGCCAGAAGGTCGCGCAAGAGCGCATGCCGGCCGGCGCCGAGCCGAAGGTCGCCGAAGCGCCGGCACCGCCCGCCGTGGGCGCAGCGGCGCCCGAGGCGCCTGCCGCCGCGCCAGCTCCGGTCGCAGCGGCCGCCGCTCACACCGACGAACCATCGCGCGGCTGAGCCCGCGCCCTGAGCTTCCAGCGCGCGTTGGTTGATCGCGGCAGCTTGCCATTCGAGCCGCGCGCCTTCCCCGCCCAGTCGCCGCCGCGATGACCACCGCCGACGAAGCCAAGATGCCGCTCACGGCGCATCTGGAAGAGTTGCGCTGGCGGTTGATCAAAGCGCTGCTCTCCATCGCCGTCGCGTTCATCGCGGTGTACAACTTTTCCGATGTCCTGTTCGCGATCCTGACGCGGCCGCTGTTGGCGCTGCAGGTGGGATCGGTCGAGCTGATCGGCACCGGCGTCACCGAAGCGTTCTTCACCAAGCTCAAAGTCTCGGCGATCGCGGCGCTGTTCGTCGCCAGCCCGATCCTGTTCTACCAGGCGTGGATGTTCGTCGCGCCCGGGCTGTACGACGACGAGAAGCGCTACGCGCGGCCCTTCGTCTTCTTCGCCACGATCTTTTTCATCATGGGCGCCAGCTTCTGCTACGTGGTCGTGTTCCCAGTCGGCTACCGCTTCTTCCTCGACGAATACGCCACCATCGGCGTGTCGCCGTCGATTCGCATCAGCGAGTATCTGTCCTTCACGGCCCGCATGCTGCTCGCCTTCGGCGCCACGTTCGAGCTGCCTGTCGTCACGTTCTTCCTGGCGCGCATGGGCCTGCTGACGCATCACACGATGCTCGCCTATCTGCGCTACGCCGTCCTCGCCATCTTCATCATCGCCGCGGTACTGACGCCGGGACCGGATGTCGCGTCTCAGATGTTGATGGCGGGCCCGCTGCTCGTGCTCTACGCCATCAGCATCGGCGTGGCCTACGCCTTCGCCGTGCCGCGCGCTGCCGCGGAGCCCGAGGGTGAGCCCACCGACCCCGACGCGTAGCGGCCTATTCGGCTGGCTGGTTCCCGGTGCTGCCATCGTCATCGGCGCCAACGCGATGGCGTCCGGCATGACGGAGGTGACCATCGACCTGATGCGCAGTCGCTCCGCTTTTGCCGATGCGGTGCGCGCGCACGACCTTCCCTGGGTGATCGCCTACAACGCCATCGCCTATCCATGCGCGTTCGTCGCGGTCGCCTGGTATCTGGCGCCGCTGCTGCGCTTTTACCGCAGCGGTGCCGGCGAGGCCTCGCCGCGCGTGCAGCTGCGCACCGTCAACGCGCCGCTGGTGGTGGCCGCCATCGCCTACACGGGCTGGCTGCTCGCGCTGGTCTTTTGGCCGACCTTGACGCTGATCCATTTCGGCCATTGGTCGCCGGAGCTGGCGTCGCAGCAGGTGCTGTCGCCGGCGGTGAACGGCTTTCTCGCCTTTGCCACCACATACCTGCTGCTCGATTGGCTGTTTCGCGTTCGCGTCATGCCGCACGTCTTCCCGCGCGGCGGTGCCAGCCAACTGCCCGGCCGGCTGGTGCTGGGCGTGCGCGCCCGGCTGCTGCTGTTCTTCATCGCGGTGGCGTTCATGCCGCTGTTCACGCTGCTCGGCTTGATACGCGCCGCGTCGTCGCACGTCGCCACCGGCGGCAGCTTCGTCGAGGTGTTGGCGCAGCTGGAGCGCGCCGGCCAGCGCACCTTCCTGGCGTACGTCGGGCTCGGCATCGGCTTCAGCCTGCTGCTGGCGCGCACGCTGACGCGCCCCCTCGGCGATGCGGCGGCCGCGTTGCGCCGCATTCAACGCGGCGATCTCGGCACGCGCGTGACCCCGAGTGCGAGCGACGAAGTGGGCGTCCTCGAAGACGGCGTGAACGCCATGGCGACGGCGCTACAGGATCGCCAGCACATCCTGCGCACCTTCGGCCGCATCGTCGAGCCGGCGGTGCGCGACCACCTGCTCGCCGGCGAGCTGCACCTCGGCGGCGAAGTGCGCTTTGCGACCACGCTGTTCTGCGACCTGCGCGGCTTCACGGCGCTCAGCGAGCAATTGCCGCCGACGGCCGTGGTCGCGCTGCTCAATCAGTTCTTCGCCGCGATGGCCGGCTGGGCGCGCGCCGAGGGCGGCTTCGTCGACAAATTCATGGGTGATGCGATGCTCGTCGTCTTCGGCCTCTTCGATCCCCAGGACGACACGGCGCGCGAACGGGCCGCCGCCGCCGCACTGCGCTGCGCGCTCGGACTGCCGGCGCGGCTGGCGGCACTCAACGCCGCACGCGCAGCGAGCGGTGAGCCGCCGCTGGCGTTCAGCATCGGCGTCGCCAGCGGCGACGTCGTGGCCGGGACGATCGGCGCCGAAGACCGCCTCGAGTACACCGTGATCGGCGACGCGGTAAACGTTGCAGCGCGTCTGCAAGAGGTCGCCAAGCACGGCATCCATGATCTGCTGGTCACCGAAAACACGCTGCATCTTGCCGCACGCGCCGGGATGATGGCGCCGCTGACCGCCATCGACTCCGTGCCCATCCGCGGCCGATCCGAGCCGGTGCGCGTCGCGTGCTTGGTGCAGCGCCCGCGCCCCGCCGCCGACCCGCGCTAGTGTCCCGAGTCTGAAGTTGGCCACCTAGCTCGGTGGCTATCGGCGATCCTGGCTAGGCACCCCGACGCAGGAATATCGGGAATATTCCGAGGAGGGGCAACGCCGCCAGGGACGCCAAGAGCCACCGAGCTAAGTGGTCAACTTCAGACTCGGGACACTAGGCGAGCAGCTTAAGCAGCCAATCCTCTCCGGCGCCGGCGGGCTCGTCGACCACCTCGAGAGCCACGCGCGTCTGCAGATCGGCGATGATGGCGTGCGCGTCGACGAGGAAGTCGCGGCTGATCAGCGCCACGATCACTGCCGCGTGCCGGTCGAGCGTGCGGATGATGCCGACTTCTTCGTAGGACTCGAAGACGAACTTCACCAGCGCGATATCGGCCGGTGCCAAGCGCAGGAAGACGGCGTCGAGGCCGCCGATCTCGCGCATCACGACGCCGCCGGCACCGGCGTCGGCGCGGTGCGCAAGCGCCAACGGTCGATGAGCCAGAAGCCGAGCAGCTTCTCGTACTCGAACACGACGCGGCGCTGATTGACCCGGCTGTGCCACCAGCCGTCGGGCTGAAAGTCGTCGTCGCGCGCTGGGCGCACGATGATGCGCAGCCGCTCGCCGGCGAGGAATCGATAGATACGCGCGGCGCGGCGCGAGTGGTACTTCGACGTCACCAGCAGCATGCTCGTGTCATGCTGGCGCAACACGGTATCGATGATCACCTGTGCCTCATCGTACGTGCTGCCCGCCGGTTGGTCGACCACGCCGATGGCTTCGGGCGGCACGCCCAACTGCTCGGCGATGGTGCGATTGATGTCGACCAAGCGCGGCACGCGCACACCGAGCGCGTCCAGTTTGCGAAAGCCGGCATTCTCCGGCTCGCGCCCGAGCAGCATGCGCGGCGCCCAGCCCTCGCGATACAGCGCCGCGGCTTCGAGAATGCGGTCCGGGTATCCGCCGGCGAGCACGACGATGGTGTCGGCATGCTCCGGCGGCTCACTCTCGATCAGGAAGCTGCCGGCGCGGCGCAGCAGCGGCGGCGCCGCGAGCGCCAGCGCGCCGGCGAGCAGCACCAGCAGCGCCACGCCGAGCACGCGCGAGCGTTTCACGCCGCTGGCGCCAAGCCGCCAGCCAACGCGGCGAGGATCGTTTCCGCCGCATCGGCCGGCAACTTCACGTCGACCGCCCACGGAATGCCCAGCGCCGACCACGCTTCGCGCGCTGCCGGCAGATGGGCCGGGTCCGAATGGTCGCCGAAGCCGGTGCCGGCGGTCGGGCCGACCTCGACATGCAGCACGCGCACGCCATGTGGCGCCATCTCGCGATCGAGCGAGAGCGACGCGGCGTGCAAGGCCGCCTTCGATGCCGCGTAGAGGGCCAGAAACGGCCAGCCCGAGGCGCTCGCCGAGCCGACGTTGACGACCACGCCGGCGCCGCGCGCCAGCATGGCCGGCAGGAAGGCGCGACTGACGAGCAACGCACCGATGAGGTTGGTATCCAGCGTCGCCCGCCAACGCTGCGGGTCGGAGGCGAGGAACGGCTCGACCTGCCCGCTGCCGGCGTTGTTGACGACCGCGTCGACCATCCCAGCCGCAACGGCGAGACGCGCCACCGCGTCCGCGTCGCCGACGTCGGTGACGATCGGCGTCAGCAGCGCTCCCGCCGCGCGGGCGAGATCGGCGAGCTTATCAGCCGAGCGCGCCGCGGCGACGACGCGCGCGCCGCGTTGCACCAGGGCCAGGGCGAGGGCGCGGCCGATTCCGCTCGACGCGCCCGTCACGACGACGCGGCGCCCGGCGAGCCCGTCGCTCATGCCGACGCGTCCAGCGCGGCGAGCACGGCCGTCGACGAGGTCACCGTCGCCAGGAGCGGCAGCGTGTTGGCAATCGAGAACTCGTGCCAGGCATCCGGATAGGCGGCGCAGCAATCCTCGACCACGAAACACATGAAGCCGCGATTGACCGAGCCGCGCACCAATCCCTCGACCGCCAGGCTCGTCGACACTCCGCAGATCACCAGCGCGTCACGCCGCAACTGGCGCATCACCGGATACAGCTGTGTGCCGTACGATCCATCGACGCCGACGCAGCGCGTAAAGACGAAGTCCCGTTCCTGCGCGGCCACTGCGGCGTGCGTCTCAGCGCCCCAGGTGCCTTCGATCAAGGTCGGCACGCTGCCGGCGAAGCGGTGCAAGCGCGTTTGCGGGCGCGGAAAATCGGGCTTGCGCGCATAGTTGATGTAGCCGACGGGCACGCCGGCGCGGCGCGCCGCCGTGCACAGGGTCGCAACCTTCGACAGGACGCCACGGCGCTCGACTTGCGCCGCCAACACGCCGCCGACGCCCTTCGCGCCTTGCTTCGACTCGTGCACGATATCGTTCTGCAGCTCGACCAACAGCAGGGCCGCGCGCTCGACCGGTAGCTCCAGCTCACTCATCGCGCCGTTCGCTTCCCGCGCTCGGCTAGCAAATGGTACTGGCGCGAACAATGAGCGCCGCCGCTTTCGCCATCGGGATCAGCCTGCCGGTCGTGCAGCAGGTCCCCGACCAAGCCCAGCCGTGGGAGGCCGACGCCGGACCGGCGGAGATCCTGCAGATCGCGCGCGCCGCCGATCGCCTCGGGTTTGCGTGGGTCACCTGCAGCGATCACGTCGCCGTGCCGGTCAGCCACGTGCCGGCGATGGGCGCGACCTGGTACGAGCCGAGCACGACATTGGCCTTCGTCGCGGCGGCAACGACGCGCATTCGCCTGCTGTCGCACGTGCTGGTGTTGCCGTACCGTCATCCGCTCATCGCCGCCAAGCAGTTCGCCACGCTCGACCGCCTGTCGAGCGGCCGCGTCATCATCGGGACCGGCAGTGGGCATTTGAAACCGGAATTCCGCAGCCTGGGCATCGACCATAGCGCGCGCGCGGCATTGAGCGACGAGTATCTGCAGGGGCTCGCCGTCGCGTTGGAGCACGAGGTCTCGGCGTTCAACGGCGCGCATGTCACCTGGCGCGACATGGTGGTCGCGCCGCGTCCCGTGCAGCGGCCGCGGCCACCGCTGTGGGTGGGCGGCAACAGCGCCGCCGTGGCACGTCGCGCCGGCCGCCTCGGCGACGGCTGGGTGCCGTGGCACCTGGACGCCGAGCAGCTCGCCGCCGGCGCCCGTATCGCCCGCGCTGCCTATGCCGAAAGCGGCCGCAGCGGCTCGTTCGAGATCATCGCGCCGGTCAGCGGCGGCCGCGTCGACGATCCGGCCGCGCTCGCCGCACGCGTGAACGAGTGGCGCGCGCAGGGGGCCACCGCAGTCCACCTCGGACTGTCGCATCGCAGCGCGGACGAGCTCGTGGAGCTGCTCGAGCGCATCGCGACAGCCGTGTTTCCGGCCCTGGAGTAACGACGGGCGCACCATGTGGGGCGGGCGGATTGGCACCACGTTGCGCACGCGGTGCGTTGCGCTCGGGCTGGCGGTCGCACTGCTGCAGGCCGCACCGAGCTGGTCGCAGCCTGCTGCGCAGTATCTCGTCGGCCTCTCAGGGATGAATTGCCCCGAAACCTGCGGGCCGGAGACGCTGCAGCGGCTGCAGAACCTGGCCGGCGTGGCCGATGTCGAGCTCAATCCGAATACCAAGACCGCGTTGGTGACGATGGCGGCCGGATCAGTCCTGACGCGTGCCGCCGTCAGCAACGCTCTGAAAGGCAGCGAGGTCGGCGTGACGACCCTCGAACTCGTGCGACACGCGCCCGCCGCCAAGTAGTCGGCCGGGGGGTACTTTGCAGCCCGCCGGAGGTTCGTCCATAGTTCGGCGTCATGCAGCAGGTTCGCGTCCTCTGTGCCGTCGCCGGCATCGCCGCACTCGCCGGCTGTGCGCCCAAAACACCGACCAGCGCCGACGAGTATTTCCGGGTCGCGTCGGAGCACTTGCGCCTCGGCTCCTACAGCCAAGCGGTCGAGACCTATCGCAACCTGCTCGATGAGTACCCGTTCAGCGACTACAGCGAAGAGGCCGAGCTCAAGATCGGCGTCGCGCAATACAAGGACCGGCAGTGCCCGGAGGCGACCGCCTCGTTCACCGACTTCCAACGCCGCCATCCGACCAGCCCGTACCTGCCGCACATCGGCTACCTGCTCGGCCAGTGCGCCGAGGAGCAGATGCGTCCGCCCGATCGCGATCAAAGTGCGTCGCAGAACGCCCATGCGTACTACCAAGCGGTCATCCAGCAATATCCGAGCAGCCCGTACGCCCAGCTGTCGCGTGAGCGCTTGGCGAACGCGCGCGAGACCCTCGCCGGTCACGAGCTGTCGGTGGCCGAATTCTACGATGGCCACAAGAACGACAAGGCCGCCGAGACGCGGCTGCTCGATTTGGTGAATCGCTTCAACGACACCGACGTCGCCGGCGACGCCCTGCTGCAACTCGGCGAGATCTACGAGCAAGAGAACGAGCCGGAGAAGGCGGTGCTGGCCTATTCCGCGCTGCGCTACCATCATCCCGACCACGAGGCGTCGCGTGCCGCCGAAGCGCGTCTCGACGCGTTGCGGCCGACGGCCGGCGATCCGCCGAGCGGCGATCCGCTCGTCGTGCTGCGCGCCGAGACCGGCCGCACCCGTGATATCGCCATCGCACAAATGCCTTCGCCCAAAGGTCCGAACGGACCGGCGCATCCGGGCGCTGGCGCCGGCGGCTTCGGCGGCAACGGCTTCGGTTTGCCCGGCGGCACCGGACCGTTTGGCCGTTCGGGTGGCGGAACCGGCGGCTACGGCGGGTCGCCCGGCCGCTACTGATCACCTCCGTCCGTAAGGCCCGCTCAGGCGGACCTCACGCCACCCGCCAAGGCGATGCCACGCTCGTCGCAAACCCGTTGACACTGCGCGGAGGGCTCACGTAAGCCTCGCTGACCAGATACTTCGATCGACGACATATCCTTATCCAGAGTGGCTGAGGGACTGGCCCTACGAAGCCACAGCAACCGATCCCGGCGGAACCATCGCCGGGGTGCAGGTGCTAAATCCAGCCGGAGTTGCAACCGGGGAGATAAGGCAGGAGCAAATGTTCTTGGCCTCTTTCCCCCGGGAAGAGGCCTTTTTTGTTCCAGAGCCGACGATGACAGACGCACGGACGACCGACGATACGGAGCGCCTCGCGGCCGCCCACGTATTGGTGGCCGGCCTCGGCGCGCTCGGTTGTCCGGCGGCGTGGGCACTCGCGGCAGCCGGTGTCGGCCGCCTGACCCTGGTCGACCCAGATCGCGTCGAGCTGTCGAATCTGCATCGCCAGTTTCTTCATTCCGTGACGACGATTGGACAGTTCAAGGTCGAGTCCGCCGCGGCGCGTCTACGCGCCGCGTTTCCCGCCGTCGACCTGGTCCTCCATCGCGAGGCGGTCACGGCCGCCAATTTGCCGACTCTATTTGCCGCCGCCGATTTCGTCATCGACGCGACCGACGGCGTCGCAGCGAAGTTTCTACTCAATGATGGGGCGGTCGCGTGCGCGCGCAGCTACTCGCACGCCGGGATTGTCGGCTTCGCCGGCCAAACATTGACCGTGGTACCGGGGCGCAGCGCCTGTGTTCGCTGCGTGTTCCCCGAAGCGCCGGCGCCTGACTCGATTCCGAGCTGCCGGGAAGCCGGCGTGGTCGGCGCGATTGCCGGCGTCATCGGAGCACTTCAGGCCGGCGAAGCCATCGCGCATTTGACTGGTCGCGGCGCCGCGCTACTCGATCGCATGCTGACCTTCGACGGACTGACGGGGCGTTGGCGGCACGTGCGCGTGGCGCGCGATCCGCGCTGTCCGGCCTGCGCAGCAACGCCAGCCGCCGTGCTGGATGCCGCGGAAACGGCACGATAAGGGAGGGAGTCCATGGCCTACGTTCAGGGGCTGCGCTGTCGCGAGTGCGGCGCCGACTATCCACATGAAGCGCTGCACGTCTGCGAGCAGTGCTTTGGCCCGCTTGAAGTCGTCTACGACTACGACGCCATCCGGCGCGTGCTGACGCGCGAGCGCATCGAGGCACGCGCGCCCAATCTGTGGCGCTACCGGGAGTTGCTGCCCATCACCCGGGAGCCGGTCGTCGGACCGCACTCGGGTTTCACGCCGCTGGTCAAGGCCGACCGGCTGGCCGCCGCGCTCGGCGTTCGCGAGCTCTACGTCAAGGATGATTCGGTCAACCACCCGACCTTCTCGTACAAAGACCGCGTCGTCTCCGTCGCCATCTCGAAGGCGATCGAGTTCGGCTTCGATACCGTCTCGTGCGCCTCGACCGGCAACCTGGCCAACAGCGTCTCGGCCCATGCGGCGCGCGCTGGACTGCACTGCTACATCTTCATCCCGGACAATCTGGAGCAAGGAAAGGTTCTCGGCTCGGCCATTTACGGGCCGCGCACCGTGGCGATCCGCGGCAACTACGACGACGTCAACCGCCTGTGCAGCGAGATCGCCGACAAATATCGTTGGGCGTTCGTCAACATCAACTTGCGCCCGTACTACACCGAGGGCGCCAAGACGTACGGCTTCGAGATCGCCGAGCAGTTGGGCTGGAAGCTGCCCCAGCACATCGTCATCCCGACCGCCGGCGGCACGATCCTGCCGAAGGTCGACAAGGCGTTCAAAGAGCTGGCGCAGATCGGTTTGGTCGACGGGCCGTTGCCGAAAATCTACACCGCGCAGGCCGCCGGCTGCGCGCCGGTCGTGCATGCGCTGCACCGCGGCGACGACGTCATCGAGCCGGTGAAGCCGAACACCATCGCCAAGTCGATCGCCATCGGCAACCCGGCCGACGGCTACTACGTGCTGCAAGCGGTGCGCGAATCCGGCGGGTGGGGCGCCGCCGTGAGTGACGACGAGATCGTCAGCGCCATCCACCTACTCGCCGGCACCGAGGGTATCTTCACTGAGCCGGCCGGCGGCACCACCGTCGCAGTGACCAAGAAACTCATCGAGAGCGGTCGCATCCCGCGCGACGAATCGATCGTCATCGGCGTCACCGGCAATGGCTACAAAACACTGGAGGCGGTACGGGCCAGCGTTGCGGAGCCGTTCACCATCAACGCGCGTTTGCAGGAATTCGAGGAGTTGCACGAGTCGCTCGCCCCACAGCGTCACGGGCCGCTCGCGGCGCGAGCCGGCGAGGCGCGTCGTGTCGCCGTCGGCGACTGATCTACTGTCACACCAACGGAGGATTGCCATGTCAGCCAAAGTTCGTATCCCGACGCCGCTGCGCCGATTCACCGGCGGCTCCGAGGAAGTGAGTGCCGCCGGCGCAACCGTGGGAGCGGTGATCGACGATCTCGAGCGACAGTACGCGGGCATCAAGGAGCGCCTGTGCGACGAAGAGGGCCGCGTGCGGCGCTTCGTAAACATTTATCAAAACGGCGACGACATCCGCTTCTTGAACCACTTGGACACCGCGGTGAAGGACGGCGACGAATTGTCGATCGTTCCAGCCATCGCGGGCGGCTGAGCGCAGCGATGAAGACTGCGCCGAGCGCCCCACCCGCACGGCGCAGCGCGCCAGCGCGCGCCGGCTCGGTGCTCGAGCTGATCGGCGGCACGCCGCTACTCGACGTCACGCCGATGGGCGCCGGCCTGGCGCCCGCTGTACGGCTGTACGCCAAGCTGGAGGGCTTCAACCCTGGCGGCTCGGTCAAAGATCGCGCCGCACTGTGGATGATGCGTCACGGCTTGGCGACAGGCGCACTGCGTGCCGGCAAGACGGTGGTCGACTCGACCTCCGGCAACACTGGCATCGCATTGGCGATGCTCGGTGCGGCGCTCGGCTACCCCGTCACGCTCGTCATGCCGGAGAACGTCAGCCGCGAACGCAAGCGCATCATCCACGCCTACGGCGCACGCGTCGTCTTCAGCAGCGGGATGGAAGGCTCCGACGGGGCCATGATCCGTTGCCGCGCGCTGATCGCCGAAGATCCGGAGCTCTATTTCAAGCCTGACCAATACTTCAACGAGATGAACCCGCGCGCGCATTTTGAAAGCACTGGCCCGGAGATCTGGCAGGCGACGCAGGGGCGCGTGACCCATTTCGTCGCCGGGATCGGCACGGGTGGGACCGTGATGGGCACCGGACGCTTTCTGAAGCAACAAAACTCGGCTATCCGCGTCATCGCGGCGGAGCCTGACGACGCGCTGCATGGACTCGAAGGGCTCAAGCACATGGCGAGCTCGATCGTGCCCGGGATCTACAAAGAAGCCGAGCTAGACGACAAAGTCCCCGTGCCGACCGACGAGTCATACGATCTCGTCTATGCGCTCGCGGCCCGCTTCGGCATCGTCGTCGGCCAGTCATCAGGAGCGGCACTCTACGCCGCGCTACGCATCGCACGGCGGCTGTCGCACGGCATCGTGGTGATGATCTTTCCCGACTTCGGCGACCGCTACCTCAGCACCAACCTATGGGCCGGCTGGACGGACTGGCAGCAGCGCCATCCGAAGCCTTGAACACCCGCACAGCCCACATGCCGTTGAGCGACCAACAGATCGATCGCTACAGCCGGCAAATCATTCTGCCGGAGGTCGGCGCGCGCGGGCAGCAACGGCTGCTGGCGGCGGCGTGTCGAGTGATCGGTGACGGCCCGTTGGCTGCGACCGCGGCGCGCTATCTCGCCGGTGCCGGCATCGGCGATCTGACGCTGGTCGGCGGAACTGCGCACGAGCTCGCCGGCGAGCTGGCGCGGCTCAATCCCGACGTGCATCTTTCGTCGCACGCCAGTGTCGCGCACTATCTGAGCATGCGCATCGACGCGCCTGACAGCGGTCGCAGGCGCGGCGCGCAACTACTCGCGGCAGACGTCTCGCCGAGCGATCTCGACGCGCTGGTCAGCGGTCGCGGTGCGAGTCGATTGATCGCGGCCGCGACGACGCCGCGCGGCGGCTGGCTGCACGTCATGGACGCGTCTGGTGGATGTGCGGCGTGCGCGGCACGCGGCGCCGCAGCACCTGGCGGCAGCGCAGCGGTGGCGCCGCCGATTTCCGCGGCAGTGATCGGTGCGACCGCCGCGCTCGACATGCTCAAGCATGCCTTGGGCATCGGCGCTCTGGGCTGCGACGTCTGGCTCTCCTTCAATGCCGACCGCATGTTGCTCGAGCCCCGGCCGCTGACGACGGCAGCCGACTGCGCACGCTGCGGGTGAGGCTGCCGATCCCGCCGCCGCGAACGGCATGGCAGGGACGAGCGTCGCCCGGCGAGTGGAGGCTCGCTCAGGCGAGTTGGACGCGCACGCCGAAGACGTAGTCCAGCAGCAACGCGGCAGCCAGGAGCGAGGTGAGCAGACCGCCGAGCGCGGCGAGCGCAATGCCCGACAAGGCGATCAACGCCAACAACGTGGCGATCGCGAGCGGCGGGGCCAACCACGGCGGCCATGCGGCAAGAGCGTCGGCGAAGCCTACTACGCGGCGCAATGCGCCCCATTGCGTACCCAACAGAGCCCACATCCCGCCGATACCGTCGGCCGTGCGCATCACGGCCCAACGCTCGTCTGCAGCGGCAATGCTTGCTGACGCATGCGCGCGCCGATGGCGATGATCAAGACACCGTCGTTGTAGCGCGGCCCGCCCACGAGAAAGACGCCGCGATTCTTCAGCGTCAGGATCGTATTGACCAACGGGCGACTGCCCTGAATCAGCATGACACCGAGCGAGACGCGATCGTCCTGTACACCGCGCGGCAAGATGACCAGATAGCGACCGCCTGGGAGCAGAAACTGCTCCTCGCGCTTCCACGGCATGACCCGCCGTTCGCCCTGAATGAGCCGATACGAGGAGTACGGAAACAGTCCGTGGAAGGGCCGCTTGAGCGGCGCCAGCGCGGGATCGAAGGCTTTGCCGGCATTGCTCGCCCAGACCGTATCGATGCGCACCTCGACACCGTCTTCAGGCGTGGCCAAGCTGTCGCCAGCGTCGCTGCCGCTGGGCGCGAGCACGAGGCTCGCCATCACGACCAGAAGAACGCGCGCCGCGCCGTGGGTCACTCGAGCGAATCCCATGCGTCGTCGGAGACGTGCTCAACGGACCCGCTCGCGTCGTCCATGATCCACAACAGCGTCGTATTGGTCTCCGCTTCGGTCACCAAAGCCACCGAATCGACACTGCTCTGCATCGAATCGAGCTTTGCCGAGTTGTCGATCTTTGCCAGTCGCGCGGCCGGCGGCGGCGCCACGTCGGGCGAGCGTTGGATGGCGACGACGGCGAAAACGGCGGCAGCGGCAGCGGCCGCGAACGCCGGGCCCCGGATACCCCAACTCGGGCGATGTTCCGCCCACCACGCGCGCACACGCGCCGGAAGCGACGGGGCACGCTGCGTCAGGCGCGGCGCAATCCCGGCCCACATCTGGCTGAGATCGACCTCGTCGACCTGCGCCGAGACGTGTGACGCGATCGCCTCCTGCAAATGCTCCAGCTCACGCAGCTCTTCTTCGCAGGCAGTGCAGCGGGTGCTGTGCAAAGCCACCGCGCGCATCTGTCGCGCTTCCAGCTCGCCGTCGAAAAACAACGGCAGAAGCGGGCGGGTCTCACGGCAAGTCATGCACCGCTCCCGAGAGTCACAGCAGATCCTTCAGCTTGTCCTGCAACTTCTTGCGCGCATAGTGCAGGCGGCTCATGACCGTGCCTTTGGAGCACTGCATGACTCGGCTGATGTCGTCGTATGAGAGCCCTTCGACTTCTCGTAGAAGTATTACGGCTTTGTGGTCGGGGGTCAAATCGTTGATGGCCTGTTCCAACCTCTCGCCGATCTGACGCGAGCGCGTCTGCTGATACGGATCGGCGAGGCGCTGATCCGGCAACCCGGCTTCGATGTCCTCGCCGCCGCCCGGACGGTCGGCCAAGGAGACAGTTCCGTGCCGCCGGTCGCGCCGACGGAAGTCGATGCCGAGATTGACGACGATGCGGTACAGCCATGTGTAAAAGCTCGACTCGCCTTTGAAGCGATCTAAGTTCTCGTACGCCTTAACGAAGGTTTCCTGAGCAAGCTCCAGGGCATCGTCTCGGTTGTGGACCATGCCCATCGCCACCGAGAGGATTTTGCGCTGATATCGCTCTACAAGTTCGCGAAAGGCCTCCTTGTCGCCGTGTCGGCTTTCGCGAACCAGCTCGCGATCGCTACGTTCCACGCGGACGACCCAGCGCCATAGACGGCGCGACGCGATGCGTATTCAGCGGGATCGGCACTTTCAGTGCGCCTCGGCCCACGTTCGCCCTACGCCGAGGTCGACCCGCAACGGCACCGCCAGATCCATCACCCCCTCCATCTCCTCTTTCACCACCGCACACACCTGCTCGCGGTCGCCTTGCGGCACCTCCAGCAGTAGCTCGTCGTGCACCTGCAGGACCATGCCGCCATCGATCGCGGCGTGAGCCAGGCGCTGTTCAACCGTTACCATGGCGCGCTTGATCAGGTCAGCGGCCGAGCCCTGGATGGGGGTATTCGCGGCAACCCGCTCGGCTGCCTGCGCGACCCCGCGCTCGCGACTGCGTAGCTCGGGAACCCAGCGGCGTCGGCCCATCATCGTCGTCACATAGCCGCACGCGCGGGCGTCCTCTACGACACCCTCCATAAAACGGCGTACGCCAGCGTAGCGGGCAAAATAGTTGGCTATGTACCCCTGCGCCTCGGACAGCGGGATCCCCAGCTCACCTGCGAGACGCTGCGGCCCCATCCCGTAAATGATACCGAAGTTGATTACCTTGGCGGCCCGCCGCTGGTCCCCGCTGACCAGACCAGGCAGCACGTTGAATACCTCGGATGCCGTCCGCGTATGAATATCCTGCCCGCTCTGGAAGGCGTCGATCAGGGCCGGGTCCATCGAGAGGTGGGCGAGCACGCGCAACTCGATCTGCGAATAATCGGCGGCTATCAGAACTTTGCCCGCGTCGGCGATGAAGGCTTGGCGGATCCGCCGCCCCTCTTCGCCGCGAATCGGTATGTTTTGCAGATTGGGCTCGCTCGAGCTCATCCGCCCGGTCGCGGCACCGATCTGGTTGAGGCTTGTATGCAACCGTCCCGTCTGCGGATTGACCGCTAACGGCAACGCGTCGACGTAGGTCGACTTGAGCTTCGACAAGGCGCGGAAGTCGAGAATCTTCGCCGGCAGTGCATGAACGGTTGCCAGTTTGGTGAGCACGTCGACGTCGGTGGACAGCCCGGTTTTGCCGCGTTTCACGCCGCGCGTCGGCAGCCCGAGCTTTTCGAACAGGACCACGCGCAGTTGCGGCGCCGAATTGACGTTGAACTCGCCACCGGCAAGCCCATAGATCTCTGTCAGCAGGGCGTCCATGCGCGTGCCGAACTCGACGCTCAGCGCCGATAGGTGCGCGAGGTCGACCCGTAAACCGCGTCGCTCGATATTGGCGAGGACGCGCACCAGAGGCATCTCGACGTGGTCGAAGAGCGGCAGCAGGTCGCCGTCGCGCAACCGACCGCGCAGAATCTCAGCCATCGAGCCCAGTATACTCACACCGGCGGCAGCGCCGGCGGCATCGCTGCGATAGGGCAACGGACGCGTCCCGATCAGGTCGGCGGCAAGACGTTCCAACGTCGGCGGCGCGGCGTTGTCGACCAGGGCTGCCGCGATGGCGACGTCGAATGTTCGCGCACCGACGTCGATGCCGCGCGCATCCAACGCCAACAGGTCGCGCTTTAGATCGTGCGCCACTAGCTCGAGGCGCTCGTCCGCCAATCCGGCGCGCAGTGCGTCAACCAGTTGCGGATCCGCAAGGGCGATCTGTGCCGGCGCTCGATCGGCCGTGCCGATCAGCAGCTCGGCGGCAGCCGCGGTCACAGCCGGGCCGAGCTCGCTGACGGTAGCGAGGGCCATCCAGCCAATCGCTCGCGCTTGCTCGACGTAGGCGGCCACTGCGGCGGCACTCTCGAGGCGCGTCGCCTCGACAGTCAGCGACGGTATGCCGCCGCTCAGGTTGTCGATCTGTTTGAGCAGGCTCTCGAACCCCAACTCTGTAAACAGTGCACGCGTTGCCGCCTGGTCCGGTGGCGTGACGCGCAACTCTTCCAATTCGCAGGGCAGCGGCACGTCCTGGCGCATCTGCACCAGCTGTTTACTCAGCCGCGCCGCGTCGGCCTCAGCGGCAAGGCGCTCGGCGATCTTCTTGGCGCCGCGCAACGGCAACGCCGCGACCTCAGAAAGGCGCTCCAGCAGGCCTTCGACGCTCCCAAAAGCCTGCACCAAGGCCACGGCCGTCTTCTCGCCGATGCCGCTGACCCCCGGCACATTGTCGACTGCGTCGCCCATCAGCGCCAGCACGTCGCCGAGCTGTGACGGCGGCACGCCGTAGCGCGCCTCGACCGCCGCCGCATCGATCCAGCGATCGCGCATGGTGTCCCACAGGCGCACCCCTGGGCCGACGAGCTGCATCAGATCCTTGTCCGCCGTAACGACCACGCAGTCGAAAGCTGTTCCGGCGCAGCGGCTCACCAACGTGGCGATCACATCGTCCGCTTCCACACCAGCGACGCTCATACTGCGGACGCGCAAGGCCTCAACCACGCGATGGATGTAGGGCAGCTGCGCCGTCAGCTCGCCAGGCATTTCCGGCCGATGCGCCTTGTAGTCGGCGTACATCTCGTCGCGAAACGTCTTGCGCCCCGCATCGAAGACCACGGCCACGTAGTCGGCCTTCGCCTCGCTCAATAATTTGAGCAGCATGGTCGTGAAGCCGTAGACGGCGTGCGTCGGCAGACCGTTCGGTCCGGTCAAAGGCGGCAGCGCGTGAAAGGCGCGATACACGTACGCGCTGGCATCGACGAGCACCAGGCGCGCGCGCGGAGCCGACATGCCGGGCGGTTACCAGACCCCTGCTCCGCCGGCAATTCGAGTACCGTCCGCTTGACAATGCCGCAAGGCAAAATTATTTCGGCCGGCTGTTGAATCTCGCGCGCGTTCCCACGTCAACGTCCTCGATCGACTTTTTATGATCGAAGTTCGCGATCTCACGAAGCGCTACGGCGACTTGACCGCCGTCGACCATGTGACGTTCACCGCCCAAAAGGGCGAGATCGTCGGCTTTCTCGGCCCCAACGGCGCCGGCAAGACGACGACGATGCGGATCATCACCGGCTTCCTGCCGGCGAGTGGCGGCACCGTCAAAGTCGAAGGCTTCGATATCTTCGACGACTCGCACGAAGTGCGAAAGCGCATCGGGTATCTGCCGGAAAACCCGCCGATCTACGCCGACATGACGGTCACCTCCTACCTGGAGTTCGTCGGCCGCATCAAAGGGATTCCGCGCGCCAGCCTGAACGAGGCAGTCGACCGCGCGCTGCAGCGCTGCGGGCTCACGGAGGTGACGCGGCGGGTGGTCGGCCACTTGTCGAAGGGCTTCCGGCAGCGCGTCGGCTTGGCGCAGGCGATCATTCATGAGCCGAGCGTCCTGGTGCTCGACGAGCCGACCATCGGCCTCGATCCGCGCCAGATCCGCGACATCCGCGCGCTGGTGCGCGAGTTGGCCGGACAGCGCACGGTCATTTTGTCGACCCACATCCTGCAGGAAGTCGCGCAGATCTGTCAGAAGGTCGTGATCATCAACGAGGGTCGCGTCGTGGTCGAGGAGCAGATCGACAAGCTCACCGCAGGCGCGCCATTGGAAGAGGTCTTCATGCGTTACATCAGCCGCGGCCGCGGCGAGGAGGCGACGGCGTGAGGAACATTCTCGCCATCGCGGCCAAAGACCTGCGCTCGCAGTTTGTCTCGCCGATCGCCTACGTCGTGTTGACCGGCTACCTGCTGCTCGGCGGGTGGTTCTTCTTCAACTTGCTGGCGCGCTTCAACTTTCTGCTCAACATGTACCTGTCGTTTCGCAATCCGGAAGCGATGGAGCGCCTGAACCTCAACGAATTCGTCATCGCGCCGCTGCTGCACAATCTGTCCGTCATCCTCGTCATTCTCGTGCCGGTCATCACCATGCGCAGCTTCGCGGAAGAGAAGCGCAGCGGCACCTACGAGCTGCTGATGACCTCGCCGCTGTCGATCACCGAAATCGTGCTTGGCAAGTTCTTCGGCGCCTTCGCGTTCGTATTGATCATGGTGGGACTGACGGCGGTCTATCCGCTCATCCTGATGCTCTACGGCGACCCCGAAGGCGGCGTGATTCTGAGCGGATTTCTCGGCTTGGTGTTGCTCGGCACGGCGTTCGTCTCGGTCGGCTTGCTCACCTCGTCGTTCACCGAGAATCAGATCATCGCTGCGGTCAGCTGTCTGGTCGGCCTCCTGTTGCTCTACGTCATCTCGTGGCCCGCCGAGACCGCCGGCCCGACGCTCGGCGCCGTGCTCAAATACCTGTCGCTCACCGAGCACTTCGGCGAAATGGTCAAGGGCGTGATCGATACGCGCGACCTGATGTACTTCGGCAGCGTCATCGTCCTGTCCCTCTTCCTCACGCAGCGCTCGGTCGAGTCGCTGCGCTGGAGATAGCACGTGCGGCGGAGTGGTGGCCTGCTCGGCCTGATTGGCGTCATCTTCCTGCTGTTCGCCGGTGTGGCCCTGGCGTTGACGCGCGGTGCCACCTCGTTCGACCTGATCTACATCGCCACGCACACCATCGCCGGTATCCTGGCGCTGGTCGCGTACCTCAGTACCGGCGTCGACAACCTGCGCACCTTCCTCGGCGAGCGCTCGACCAAGTACGGCACCAGCACGATCATCGGCTCGATCATCTTCTTCGCCATCTTGGCGGCGCTGAATTTCCTCGTCTATCGGCACAACGCGCACTTCGATCTGACCAGCGACAAGGTCTTCAGCCTGTCGCCGCAGTCGGCCAAGGTGCTGCAGGGCCTGACGCAGGACCTCAAACTGGAGGCGTTCGTCGAAGGCGGCGCCAGCCCCGAGCTCGACGATCTGCTGAAGAATTACAAAGAGACCTCCGGCAAGGTGAGCTATCGCCTGGTCGATCCGGATCGCGAGCCGGAGCTGGCCGAGCGCTACGGCATCAAGGCCTACAACACGGTGCGCATCTCGTATGGCGACGCCTCCAGTCAGGTGACGCAGCCGAGCGAAGAGACGCTGACCAACGCCATCATCAAGATGACCCGCACCGGGTCGCAGACGGTGTGCGTCCTCGATGGCCACGGCGAGCCTGACATCGACGACCAAGAGGGCGCG
>Ga0265314_10000895_pt1 | contig 35520 bp, 29 predicted proteins | sample 4126metaG_FD_203106 | JGI IMG/M metagenome (GOLD analysis project Ga0265314, IMG submission 203106) | Rhizosphere microbial communities from Carex aquatilis grown in University of Washington, Seatle, WA, United States - 4-1-26 metaG | ecosystem: Host-associated > Plants > Roots > Rhizosphere >...
CTCGCGCTACTACCCGCCAATAACCACGACAATTCTACCTTTGGTTTGCTGCTTCAACATCGCGTCAAACGTCGCCGGCAGTTGATCCAGCTCAATAGTACGCACAATATTTTTGAAGTGCCGCGGTTTCAGATCGGTGGCGAGCCGCTGCCACACGCGGCGGCGGATATCCATCGGCGTATAGCCGGAGTCGACACCGATCAGGCGCACGCCGCGCAGAATGAACGGCAACACCGTCGTATTGAGCTCGATGCCGCCAGCATTGCCAAAACTCGCGATCAGCCCGTGCTGCTGCATGCTGCGCGTCAGTGCGGACAATTGTTCTCCCCCGACCGAATCGAACGCGGCAGCCCACACGCCTTTTTCGAGCGGTCGGGTGCAGAGCTTCAAGGCATCGCGGCCTAGTATTTCGGCAGCGCCGATTTCCTTCAGATATGCGTGCTCGGCCGCCTTGCCGGTCACCGCCGTGACCGCATAGCCCAGTCCCGCGAGCATATCGATCGCCAGACTTGCGCAGCCGCCGGTCGCACCGTTGACGACGACTTTGCCTTTGGCGGGCGTCATGCCGTTGTGCTCAAGCAGGTGCACGGCCAGGCCGGACGTGTAGCCGGCGGTACCGAGTGCCATCGCGTCGAACAGCGTCAATCCCGCCGGCAGCGGCACGACCCAATCCGCCGGCACGCGCGCGTAACCCGCATAGCCGCCGTCGTGCGCCATCGCGAAGTCGTAACTCGTGCATATCACTTCATCGCCGGCTTTGAAGCGGCTGTCGCTCGAGGAAACCACCGTGCCGCTGCTGTCGATGCCGCCGACGCAGGGATAGCGGCGCACGATCTTTCCCGCGCCGGTGCCGGCCAATGCGTCCTTGAAATTGACGCTCGAATAGGCGACCTTGATCACCACCTCGCCGGGATCGAGTTCGTCCAGCGTCATCTCGACGAGGCGTCCGTGGCCTTTGCGATTTTCCTCGAATATGCGGTACGCGTTGAATTTTTCCACGCTCGCTCCTCCGTCGGTAAATTTTTAAGGCAGGTGCGGCTCGCTCAGATAATCGCGCGTCTGCATCTCGATCAGGCGGCTGATGGTGCGCTCGAACTGGTCGCCGCCTTCCGCCCACGTATAGAGTTCGCCCGGCGGCGCGGCGGCGGAGACGATCAGCTTGACGCGGCGGTCGTAGAATTCGTCGACGAGCCAGGTAAAGCGGCGCACGATGTCCACCTCGTCGACCTTGAATTCCGGAATGCCGGACAGCAATACCGTATGGTACCGCCGCGCGAGTTCGATATAGTCGGCTTTGCCGCGCGGACCGTCGCATAATTCCCGGAAATCGAACCACGCGACGCCGCGCGCGTGCCGTCGCGCATTGATGACGCGCCCTTCGATCTCGAGCGCGGAGGTATCCGTCGACTCATGGCGCGCGACGCTAATGAACGCCTGTTCGAGCCGCGCATCGGCGTCGGGCTCCGTATGATAAACGCCCGCGCGCTCGAGTTCGCGCAACCGGTAATCGGTGCCGCCATCGACGTTGACCACGCGCAGATTCTGCTTGATGAGGTCGATCGCGGGCAGGAACTGGCTGCGCTGCAGCCCGTCCTTGTAGAGTTGATCCGGCTGCTGGTTGGAGGTGGTCACCAGCACCACGCCGTGCTCGAACAACCCTTCCAGCAGCCGCCGCATCAGCATCGCGTCGGTGATGTCGGTGACGTGGAATTCGTCGAGACAGACGAGGCGCGTTTCCTTGGCGATCTCCCGCGCAATGATCGCGAGCGGATCCTCCCTGCCCTGGTGCCGGTTGAGCGCACGGTGGATCTCCTGCATGAAGCGGTGAAAGTGGATGCGCTTCTTGCGCGCCACCGGCGCGCAATTGTAGAAGCTGTCCATCAGGAAACTTTTCCCGCGGCCCACGCCGCCCCATAGATACACGCCCTGCACCGTCTGCTTGCGCGCGAGCAGCCGGATCAGCGAAGCTTCGAGCCGTTCCAGCGCGATCAGGTCTTCGTAGACGCCCTGCAGGACTTCCAGCGCAGCGCCCTGCGAGGCGTCGAGCTCGAAACCGTGCGCGTGTCCGTGCTGGCGCACCCACGCGACGATATCGGAACTGTCTTCGGGGAGGGCATAGTGCCCGTAACGATTGCCGGCCCCGGCGCGCGCGTCGTCGTTCACGGCAATTCGAAGCGCCGCGTCAGAAATTCAGCGTGCGTTTATCGACCGCGAGCGCTGCTTCCTTCATCGCTTCCGACAACGACGGATGCGCATGGCAGATCAACGCGATGTCTTCGCTTGATGCGCCGAACTCCATCGCCACCACCGCTTCGGCTATCAATTCCGATGCCATCGGGCCGATGATATGCACGCCAAGTATGCGGTCGGTCTTGGCGTCTGCTAGCATCTTCACCATGCCTGTGGTGTCGCCGAGCGCGCGCGCGCGCCCGTTGGCCATGAACGGAAACGTGCCGGCGCGGAATTCGACACCGGCGGCTTTCAACTGCTGCTCGGTCCGGCCGACCCACGAAATCTCCGGCGACGTATAGATCACCCACGGCACCGTATTGAAATCGACATGGGCGTGACGGCCGGCAATGCGTTCGGCGACCGCGACGCCTTCTTCCTCCGCCTTGTGCGCGAGCATCGGGCCGCGCACGACGTCGCCAATCGCCCATACGTTGGCGATGTTCGTGCGGCACTGGTCGTCGACCGCGACGAATCCGCGCTCGTCGAGCTTGACTCCGATCGCCGCCGCATCCAGTCCCGCAGTGTTCGGCACGCGCCCGATCGACACGATCAGCTTGTCGAACGTCGCGCTTTGCGCGGCACCCGCGCTGTCGGTGTATTCGACGACGACCGATTTTTTGGCGGTAACTTTGGTGATCTTGACGCCCGTGTGGATTGCCAGGCCCTGCTTCGCAAATACCTTGGCCGCTTCTTTCGCGATCTGCTCGTCGACCGCGCCGAGAAACACCGGCAATGCTTCGAGTACGGTGACCTCGGCGCCCAGCCGCCGCCACACGCTGCCCATTTCGAGACCGATCACGCCGGCGCCGACCACGCCGAGCCGCTTCGGCACCTCGGGAATCGCGAGCGCGCCCGTGTTCGACAAAATCAATTTCTCGTCGAAGTCCGCGCCCGGCAGCGCGCGCGGGTTCGAGCCGGTCGCGATAATCACCTGCTTCGCCAGCAACGATTCCGCGGCCTTGCCGACAACCTTGATTTCGATTCCCTCCGCGCCTGCCTTCACAAAACTGCCGCGCCCGTGGAAAAACTCGACCTTGTTCTTCTTGAACAGGAACACGATTCCGTCGTTGTTCTGCTTGACGACTTTGTCCTTGCGCGCGAGCAACTGCGCGATGTCGACACTCAGGCCCTTGACCTGGATGCCGTGCTCGGCGAACTGATGACCCGCGTGTTCGTAATTCTCCGAGGACTGCAGCAATGCCTTCGACGGTATGCAACCGACGTTGGTGCAGGTCCCGCCGAGCGCGGGCTTGCCGTCCGGCGTGGCTGCTTCATCGACGCAGGCAGTCTTCAATCCGAGTTGGGCGGCGCGGATCGCGGCGATATAACCGCCAGGCCCGCCCCCGATTACGACGACGTCAAATGATTTGGCCATATCCTGGAGTTGTTACGAGGTAAAGTTCAAACGTATGCATCGCGCGGACGCGCGCCTTGCGATCAGCGTTCTAGATATCCAGCAGCATGCGCGCAGGATCTTCCAGCGCTTCTTTCATCGCGACCAGCGCCAGCACCGCTTCACGGCCGTCGATGATGCGGTGATCGTACGACATCGCGAGATAATTCATCGGCCGGATCACGATCTGCCCGTTTTCCACCACCGCGCGCTCCTTGGTGGCGTGCACCCCGAGGATTGCGCTTTGCGGCGGGTTGATGATGGGTGTCGACAACATCGAACCGAAGACGCCGCCGTTCGAAATCGAAAACGTGCCGCCGGTCAGCTCTTCTATCGTCAGCTTGCCGTCCTGCGCGCGCTTGCCGAATTCGGCGATCTGCTTCTCGATGTCGGCGAGCGACAGCTGGTCGGCGTCGCGGATGATCGGCACCACGAGGCCGCGCGGGCTGCCCACGGCGATGCCGATGTCGAAGTAACCGTGATAAATGATGTCGTTGCCGTCGATCGACGCGTTGACGATCGGGTAACGCTTGAGCGCGGTGACCGCGGCCTTCACGAAGAACGACATGAAGCCGAGTTTCGCGCCGTGCTCTTTTTCGAACTTGTCCTTGTAGCGGTTGCGCAAATCCATGACCGGCTGCATGTTCACTTCGTTGAACGTGGTCAGGATCGCCGCCGTCGACTGCGACTGCACCAGCCGCTCCGCGATGCGCGCGCGCAGCCGCGACATCGGCACGCGCTGCTCGGGCCGCTCGCCGAGCACACCGAGGTCGACCGGCGGCGCTGCCGGACGCATGGGAGTTGCGGGCGCCGCTGCTTTAGCCACCGGGGCGCGCTGCATCGCATCGAGCACGTCACCCTTGGTCACGCGTCCACCGCGTCCGCTGCCGCTCAAACTGCCCGGGTCGATCTTGTTTTCCGCCGCGATTCGTTGCGCCGCGGGCATCACCGCCGGCGCGGTCGCCTGGGCAGCCGGTGCCGCGGCAGGCGCGGTCACGGCGGCGGGTTCGGCCGCCGTGGCGGCCTTGGCTTCGGTATCTATGGTCGCAATGACTTCCTTGCCGACCACCGTGCCGCCGTCGCCCTTGATGATCTTGACCAGCACGCCGGAGTCGGGCGCGGGCGTCTCGAGCACGACTTTGTCGGTCTCGATATCGACGAGATTCTCGTCGCGCTTGACGAATTCGCCGACTTTCCTGTGCCACGACACGAGTGTCGCCTCGGCCACGGACTCCGAGAGTTGCGGCACCTTCACTTCAACTAACATGCTTGCTCCAGTAGAGACTGCATAGCCTACCGCGTGCCGTCCGCGCGCGAGGCCGCGCCGACGGTGAGCGCGAGATTGACGAGTTCCTTCTGCTGCTTTTCGTGCAGCGACTTGTAGCCCGCGGCCGGCGTCGCCCACGAATCGCGCCCCGCATACGTAAGCTTCTGGTGCGGCAGCAGATGGCGCAGCAGGTAATGCTGGATGCGGTGCCACGCGCCCTGGTTGCGTGGCTCTTCCTGGCACCACACGATTTCGGACGCATTTTTGTACTTCTCGATCTGCGCCATGAACGCGTCGTGCGCAAACGGATAAAGCTGGGCGATGCGGATCAGCGGAATGTCGGTGATGCCACGCTCCCGGCGCCCCGCGCGCAGGTCGTAGAACACCTTGCCGCTGCAGAACACGACGCGCTTCACGTTCCTGGGATCGATATTGTCGTCCCACTCTTCGTTCACGGCATTGAACTTGTCATTGGCGAATTCTTCCAGCGGCGACACGGATTCCTTGTGCCGCAACAGGCTTTTCGGGGAGAAGATGATCAACGGCTTGCGGTACGGCCGCACCATCTGCCGGCGCAGCAGGTAATACATCTGCACCGGCGTGGCCGGCACGCAGACCTGCATGTTGTAATCCGCGCACAGCTGCAAAAACCGCTCGATGCGGCCCGACGAGTGTTCCGGGCCCGCGCCTTCGTAGCCGTGCGGCAGCATCATGGTGAGCCCGCACAGGCGCCCCCATTTGATTTCGCCGGAGGCGATGAACTGGTCGATGACGACCTGGGCGCCGTTGACGAAGTCGCCGTATTGCGCCTCCCAGATGACCAGCTCTTTCGGTCCCGACGTCGCGTATCCGTATTCAAAACCGAGCACCGCCTCTTCCGACAAGACCGAGTCGATAATCACGAAGTCGCCCTGCTTGTCGCTGATGTGCTGCAGCGGCATGTGCGTGCCCTGGTCCCACTTCTCGCGGTTCTGGTCGTGCAGCACCGCGTGGCGGTGGAAAAAAGTGCCGCGTCCGACGTCCTGCCCCGATATGCGTACCGAGTAACCCTCGTTCAACAGCGTCGCATAGGCGAGATTCTCCGCCATGCCCCAGTCGAGCGGCAGCTTGCCTTCGGCCATCAGGCGCCGGTCCGCCATGATTTTCTCGACGCGCGGATGCAGTTTGAAATTCGGCGGCACTTCGGAAATCTTGCGGCCCAGCTCCTTGAGCAGCTCGAGCGGCAGGCGCGTATCGTCGTTCTCGTTCCACTTGGTGCCTTTATACGGCTTCCAGTTGGCTTCGAACGGCGGCTTGAAATTCGACAATATCGTCTGGTTCGTATGGTAACCGCCGTCGAGCGCAGTGCGGTACGTCTTGACCATGTCTTCCACACCGGTTTCGGTGATGGTGCCTTCCCTGGCCAGCCGGTCTCCGTAAATCTTGCGCGACGTCGGATGCTGGTGGATTTTCTTGTACATGAGCGGCTGCGTGACCATCGGCTCGTCCTGCTCGTTATGGCCCAGCCGGCGGTAGCAGACGAGATCGACCACCACGTCTTTCGAGAATTTCATCCGGAAGTCGAGCGCGATTTCCGTCGCCAGGCAAACTGCTTCCGGGTCGTCGCCGTTGACGTGAAATATCGGCACCTCGAGCATCTTCGACACGTCCGAGCAATAGAGCGTCGAGCGCGCGTCGCGCAGATCGGAAGTCGTGAAGCCGATCTGGTTGTTGATGATGATATGCACGGTGCCGCCGGTGCCGAAGCCGCGCGTCTGCGCCAGATTCAGCGTTTCCATCACGACACCCTGCCCTGCGTATGACGCGTCGCCGTGGATGAGAACAGGCAATACGTGCGCGCCGGTTTTGTCGCGGCGACGATGCTGGCGCGCGCGCACGGAACCCTCGACCACCGGATCCACGATTTCGAGGTGCGACGGATTGAATGCCAGCGACAGATGCAGGGGGCCGCCGGGCGTCATGACGTTGGACGAGAATCCGTCGTGATATTTGACGTCGCCCGCGAGCGTGGATTCGTCCTGCTTGCCTTCGAATTCTGCGAACAGATCTTTCGGCATCTTGCCGAGCGTATTGACCAGCACGTTCAACCGCCCGCGGTGCGCCATGCCGATTACGAGTTCCTGCACGCCTGACGCACCGGCATGCTGCAGCAACTTGTCCAGCATCGGAATCAGGCTGTCGCCGCCTTCGAGCGAAAACCGGGTCTGGCCCACGTAGCGAGTGTGCAGGTAGCGCTCGAGCGTTTCCGCGGCGGTCAGCCGCTCGAGTATGTGTTTTTTATATGCCGCGTCGTATTGCGGCGTCGCGCGCGACGTTTCCAGCCGCTCCTGGATCCAGCGCTTCTGCGGCACGTCGGCGATGTACATGTACTCGGTGCCGATGGTGCGGCAGTACGTATCCCGCAGCATCTGCAGGATGTCCTTCAGCTTCATCTCGCGCGGACCAATCAACGAGCCGGTGCCGAACACCGTTTCCATGTCCGCATCGGTGAGACCGTAATACCCGGGATCCAGTTCGGCGATGACCGGCGCTTCCTGGCGCCGGAGCGGATCGACGTCGGCAATGCGCGCGCCCTGGAAGCGATAGGCGCCTATCAGCTGCAGGACACCGTATTGTTTTTCGCTGAGGTGGGGACGCTCGCCTGCGCCGGCGTGCGCCGCCGCTGCGCGCGGACTTTTGGCAAGTTGCGCGAAATACTCCTGGACCGGCGCCTGTGCGACATCGCGCGCGCCATCGTCGAGTTTCTGCAGCTCGTCGAAATAGTTGCGCCAGCGCGGCTCGACGGCGGCCGGGTCTTCCAAATAGCGCTCATACAGCGCTTCGATAAACGGCGCATTGGCGCCGAACAAATAGGAATTGCCGCGCAGCTCGCTGTACATTGCGCCGAAACCGGATTACTTGCGCTTGCCCAGCGGCACGAACGCGCGTTTGTCCTGTCCCATATAGAGCTGGCGCGGACGCGCAATCTTCTGGTCGGGGTCGCCGATCATCTCGTTCCATTGCGCGATCCAGCCGACCGTCCGCGCCACGGCAAAAAACGCCGTGAACATGCCGACCGGTATGCCGAGCGCCTTGTAGACGATGCCGGAATAGAAATCGACGTTGGGATAAAGCTTGCGCGTGACGAAGTATTCGTCCTCCAGCGCGATCTTTTCCAATGCCATGGCCAGCTTGAACAGCTTGTCGTCCTTCAGGCCCAACTCGTCGAGCACTTCGTGACACGTCTTCTGGATGATCTTGGCGCGCGGGTCGTAGTTCTTGTAAACGCGGTGGCCGAATCCATACAGCACCGAGTGGTCGCCCTTGTCTTTCACGCGCTTGATGTATGGTCCGATATTCGACTCGTCGCCGATTTCGGTGAGCATCTTCAGCACCGCTTCATTGGCGCCGCCGTGGGCCGGTCCCCACAGGCTGGCAACGCCGGACGAGATGCACGCAAACGGGTTTGCGCCCGAGGAACCCGCGGTACGCACGGTCGAGGTTGAGGCATTCTGCTCGTGGTCGGCATGCAGAATCAGGATCTTGTTGAGCGCACTGGTCAGAATCGGATTCGGCTTCCACTCTTCGCAGGGCGTCGCGAACATCATGTACAGGAAATTCTCGACGTAGCCCAGCGAGTTCTTCGGATACATGAAGGGCTGGCCCTGATTGTATTTGTAGCACATCGCCGTAATGGTCGGCAGCTTCGCAATCAAGCGGAATGCCGAGATCTCGCGATGTTTCGGGTCGTTGATATTGAGCGCATCGTGATAGAACGCGGCCAGGGCGCCCACGACGCCGCACAGCACCGCCATCGGGTGCGCGTCGCGCCGGAATCCCGAATAGAAACGCACGATCTGCTCGTTGAGCATCGTGTGCTTGGTCACCGTACTGTTGAACTCATCACGCTGGGTCGCGTTCGGCAATTCGCCGTAAAGAATCAGGTAGGCGACTTCGAGGAAATCGCAATGTTGCGCGAGGTCTTCGATCGGATAACCGCGATACATCAGGACGCCCTTGTCGCCGTCGATGTAGGTGATCGTCGAACGGCAGCTCGCAGTCGACATGAAGCCCGGGTCGTACGTGAACTTGCCCGTCTTGTTGTAAAGGGGGCGGATGTCTATCACGTCGGGACCGACGCTGCCGCTCAGGACCGGAAAATCGATCGGCGGCGTACCATCGGTGAAGGTCAGAGTTGCGAGCTTTTCGGCCATGATTTTCTCCGCGAATTCGTGAACTTAGAGGGAATAATTATACGTCAATGACGTGCACTTGCGAGGACAACCGACGCCCCGTTTCAGGGCGTGCGCAGCAGTTTCAGGAGCGCGTCGAACCGCGCATCGGCGGGCGCGGCGCGGCCCATGATCAGGTCGAATAAATCATTATCGGTAAAAGCGAGCAGCTCCTTGAATCGCGCAACCTGTCCGACATCGAGTTCCGCCAGATGCCGGCCGTTGAATCTCTCCAAAATCAGGTCCAGCTCAAGCAGCCCGCGCCGGCAATGCCATCTGACCTTGCCGAGTTCGCCGTTTGTGGTCGCTGGCGCGGACATCGGGCTATATCGCGCGCTTGACCATCAAGTCTTTGATTTTGCCGATGGCCCGCGTGGGATTCAGGCCTTTCGGACAGACGTCCACGCAATTCATGATCGAATGACAGCGGAACAACCGGTATGGGTCTTCGAGATTGTCGAGACGCTCGTTGATCGCCTGGTCGCGCGTATCGGCGATAAAACGGTACGCCTGCAGCAACCCCGCGGGACCGACGAATTTGTCGGGATTCCACCAGAACGACGGGCACGACGTCGAGCAGCACGCGCACAATATGCATTCGTAGAGGCCGTTTAATTCCTCGCGATCGGCGGGCGATTGCAGGCGCTCCCTCTCCGGCGCCGGCGTGTCGTTCTGCAAATACGGCTTGATCGAGTGGTATTGCTTGAAGAACTGCGACATGTCGACGATCAGGTCGCGAATGACGGGCAGTCCAGGCAGCGGCCGTATGACGACCGGCTCTTTCAGGTCCGCCAGCTTGGAAATGCAGGCCAGACCATTCTTGCCGTTGATGTTCATCGCATCCGATCCGCAGACGCCTTCGCGGCACGAGCGACGCAGCGACAGCGTGTCGTCCTGCTCCTTGATCCGGATCAGCGCATCGAGCAACATGCGGTCGGTGGGTTCCAGCGCAATGTCGTAGTCCTGCATGCGTGGCGCGGCGTCGACGTCGGGGTTGTAACGATAAATCGAGAATTTCATCGTGGTGTCCTGGGAAAGCTCAATCGCTAGTAAACACGGGCCTTGGGCTGGAACGACTCGACCGTCAGCGGCTTCAACTTGACCGGCTTGTATTGCAGCTTGTTGCCGTCCTTGAACCAGAAAGTGTGCTTCATCCAGTTCACGTCGTCGCGGTCGTGATGGTCGCTGCGGTCGTGCGCGCCACGGCTTTCGGTGCGCGCGTCCGCCGAAATCATCGTCGCGACCGCAGTGTCGACCAGGTTGTCGAGTTCGAGCGCTTCGAGCCGTGCGGTGTTGAAGACTTTGCTCTTGTCCTTGATGAAGGTGTGCTTGACGCGCTCGGCCACCGCGAGCATCTTGCGCACGCCATCGGCGAGGCTGTCGGGGAAGCGGAACACGCCGCAGTGCAATTGCATCGTGCGGCGCATTTCCGCGCCGACTTCAGCGACGCTCTCCCCGGAGGTCGCGCTGTCCAGCCGCGCCAGCCGTGCCAGCGGACGATCCGCCGCGTCCTTCGGCAGATCCGGCAATGCTTTGTCGCCCGCGATATCGCGTATGACCTGCTCGGCCGCAGATTTGCCGAACACCAGCAGATCGAGCAATGAGTTGGTGCCCAGGCGGTTCGCACCGTGCACCGACACGCACGAACATTCGCCGGCCGCGTAGAGGCCGCGCACGATTTTTTCGTTCGCGCCGTCCGGCACGTAAACCTGGCCATGCATATTGGCCGGCACGCCACCCATCTGGTAATGGCAGGTCGGCACCACCGGGATCGGATCCTTGGTGCAATCGACGTTCGCAAACTTGATCGCGATCTCGCGGATGCCCGGCAGGCGCTTGTCGATCACTTCGGCACCCAGGTGGTCGAGCTTCAGCAATATGTATTCGCCGTCCTTGCCGGCGCCGCGCCCTTCCTTGATCTCAGTTGCCATCGCGCGCGAGACAACGTCGCGCGAAGCGAGGTCCTTCACGGTCGGCGCGTAGCGCTCCATGAAACGTTCACCGTTCTTGTTGAGCAGGAAACCGCCCTCGCCGCGCACGCCTTCCGTGATCAGCACGCCGGCGCCCGCGACACCGGTCGGGTGAAACTGCCAGAACTCCATGTCTTCGAGCGGAACGCCGGCGCGCGCCGCCATGCCGAGACCGTCGCCCGTGTTGATGAATGCGTTCGTGCTCGCGGAATATATGCGCCCGGCCCCGCCCGTTGCGAGCAGCGTCGCCCTCGATTGCAGCATCATTACTTCGCCGGTTTCCATTTCCATCGCCACCACGCCGAGCACGTCGCCATCCTGATTGCGGATCAGGTCGAGCGCCATCCACTCCACGAAAAACTGGGTACGCGCGCGCACATTGCGCTGATACAGCGTGTGCAACATCGCGTGACCCGTGCGGTCGGCGGCTGCGCAGGAGCGCTTCACCGGGCCTTCGCCGTAATTGCGGGTCTGCCCGCCGAACGGGCGCTGGTAAATCTTGCCGTCGGGCGTCCGATCGAAGGGCATGCCGAAATGTTCGAGTTCGTAAACGGCTTCGTTTGCCTTGCGGCACATGAACTCGATCGCATCCTGGTCACCGAGATAGTCCGAGCCCTTCACGGTGTCGAACATGTGCCAGTGCCAGTTGTCCTCACCGTCGTTGCCGAGCGACGCGGCGACCCCGCCTTGCGCCGCAACCGTGTGCGAACGCGTGGGAAATACCTTCGACAACACCGCGACCTTCAGATTGGCCTCGGAGAGATGGAGCGCCGCGCGCAGACCGGAGCCGCCGGCGCCGACGACTACCGCATCAAACTGTCTTTTTGCAATCGCCATGTAGTTATATGCTCCACAATATCTGTGCTGCCCACGCAGCGTAGACAACCAGCGCCGCGATCACGAGCGCGTACAGCGCGAGCCGCAATCCGCCGTGCTTGACGTAGTCCATGAATATGTTGCGCATGCCGACCCAGGCATGCAGATACAAACTCAGCAATGCCAGCAAGGTCGCGAGCTTCATCCACTGCGGCGCGAACAACGCCCGCCATGCGGCGTAGTCGAGCGTGGGCGACGCCATCAGCAAGCCCGCCGCCACCAGCGTATACAAAAACATCACGATCGCCGTCAGGCGTTGCGCGAGCCAGGCGCGCAGCCCGTAGTGGGCGCCGCTCACTTCGCGATTTACCATATGCGCACTCCGATCGCGACGGTGACGCCGATGCTGACGACCAGCACGAGCCAGCTCGCCACCCGCGCAGACTTCAGTTCGGTGCCGAGATCGAGGTCAGACGCCAGGTGCCGCACTCCCGCGCACAAATGATGTAAATAACCCCATACCGCGGCGAGAATGCCGATTTTCACGAGCGGCATCGCGGCAAACGCCTGTGACGCGGCGAAAGTGTCCGGCGACGTAAGACTGCATTGCCACCACGCGAGCAGGAGGGGCAACGCAAGAAACAACGCCGCGCCGCTGGCGCGGTGCATGATCGACACCACTGCCGGCAGCGGCAGGCGAATTTGCAGCAGGTTCAGATATTTTGGACGGGTGGCCATGGCTAGTCGGATCGGATTGGAGTTTTTCTTCACGCCCCGTCGCTACCGCAATACGCGCTGACAGGGTTTTGCAACATTGAACTGCCGGGAAAGCTGATTTTAGCAGTAATTGGTGCGTCGCAAAAGACGCACCCGGTCATCGGCGGTTAAAACGTCAAGACGATGCGCATGGTCATTCATCGAAGCGAAACGTCGCGCATGGATTGAACCGGCAAGGTTACTCTTGGCCGTTGATCGCGGGTGAGCGCAATGCGCAGACATTGACGCACGTCAACTGCCATGCACGTCCAACGACGAATTATGATGAGGGCGAGGCGAAATCCCGCGCGGCATGCTATACTTTTCGATAAGCCATTGTTTATGTTCTCTTCCGTGGCGCACACCGACTGACTACCACCGTTCCCAGGAGCATCCTCACCATGAAACGCCCTGTTCGCGTCGCCGTGACCGGCGCCGCCGGCCAAATCGGCTATAGCCTGCTGTTCAGAATCGCCAGCGGCGAAATGCTCGGCAAAGATCAACCCGTCATCCTGCAAATGCTGGAGATCCCCGACGAGAAAGCGCAAAAAGCGCTGCGCGGGGTCATGATGGAACTCGACGATTGCGCGTTTCCGCTGCTGGACAGCATGATTCCCGCGAGCGACCCCAACGTGGCGTTCAAGGACGTCGACTACGCCCTGCTCGTCGGCGCCCGTCCGCGCGGCCCCGGCATGGAACGCAAGGATCTGCTCGAAGCCAACGGCAAGATATTCGGGCCGCAGGGCAAGGCGCTTTCGGACGTTGCGAGCCGCGATGTCAAAGTACTGGTCGTCGGCAACCCGGCCAACACCAACTGCCTGATCGCGATGAAAAACGCGCCGAAACTGAAGCCCACGCAATTCACGGCGATGCTGCGGCTCGATCACAACCGCGCGCTGACGCAGGTCGCGCAAAAAGCCGGCAAGCCGGTTTCAAGCATCAAGAAGATGACGGTGTGGGGCAATCACTCGGCGACCCAGTACCCGGATATTTTTCAGGCGGAAGCCGACGGCAAAAAAGTCTGGCCGCAAATCAACGACCAGGCGTGGCTCGAGAACACTTTCATTCCCATGATACAAAAACGCGGCGCCGCCATCATCGAGGCGCGCGGCCTGTCGTCGGCAGCGAGCGCCGCCAATGCCGCGATGGATCACATGCGCACTTGGGTCCAGGGCACGGCGGACGGCGACTGGGTCAGCATGGGCGTTCCTTCGGACGGCAGTTACGGCATTGCCGAAGGCGTGATGTACGGTTATCCGTGCACATGCAAAAACGGCAAATTCGAAATCGTCAAAGGACTGGACATCAGCGATTTCAGCCGCTCGCGCATGCAGGCCACGTTAAAGGAACTGCACGAAGAGCGCGATGGCGTAAAGCATTTGCTGGGTTAAGAGAAACTATGCGGCATGACAAAGGCGGACACCGGCGACGGTGCCGCCTTTTTGTCGTCCTGCGCGCTGCTCCGCGCAATGACGACCGGTCCGATCGAACGCACTAACCAGGGGAGACAACTATGAGCAGCAAGGAAACGGCGGTCAGTTTCAAACCCAAAAAATCCGTCGCGCTGTCGGGTATTGAAGCCGGTAACACCGCGCTGTGCACAGTCGGCCGCAGCGGCAACGATCTCAATTACCGCGGCTACGACATCCTCGATATCGCCGAGCAATGCGAATTCGAGGAAATCGCCTACCTGCTGATCCACGGCACGCTGCCGAGCGCAGCCCAGCTGGCCAATTACAAATTGAAACTCAAGGCGCTGCGCGGCCTGCCGCATGCGGTGAAGGCGGCGCTCGAATGCGTGCCCGCGGCCGCGCATCCGATGGACGTGATGCGCACCGGCTGTTCGGTCCTCGGCAGCGCGCTGCCCGAAAAAGACGATCACAACATGCCCGGCGCGCGCGACATCGCCGACCGGCTGATTGCGTCGTTCGGCTCCATGCTGCTCTACTGGTTTCACTACAGCCAGAACGGCCGCCGCATCGACGTCGAGACCGATGACGATTCGATCGGCGGACACTTCCTGCATCTGCTGCACGGCAAGCCGCCGTCCGCCAAATGGGTGCGCGCGATGCATACGTCGCTCAACCTTTACGCCGAGCATGAATTCAACGCTTCGACCTTCGCCTGTCGCGTGGTCGCAGGAACCGGCTCCGACATGTATTCGGCGATCACTGGCGGCATCGGCGCGCTGCGCGGCCCCAAGCACGGCGGCGCCAATGAAGTCGCGTTCGAGGTGATGAACCGTTACGAGTCGCCGGACGCGGCGGAAAGCGACATCGTGACCCGCGTCGCCAACAAGGAAGTCGTAATCGGCTACGGGCACCCGGTGTACACGATCGCCGATCCGCGCAACAAGATCATCAAGGAAGTCGCGCGCAACCTTTCGAAGGAGACCAGCGACATGGCAATGTTCGACATTGCCGACCGCATCGAGACGGTGATGATGCGCGAGAAGAAAATGTTCGCCAACCTCGACTGGTTCTCGGCGGTGTCGTACTTCAAGATGGGCGTGCCGACCGCGATGTTCACGCCGATTTTCGTGATCTCGCGCACCAGCGGCTGGGCCGCCCACGTGATCGAGCAGCGCGTCGACGGGAAAATAATCCGGCCGACGGCCAATTACACCGGCCCCGAGGCGCGCAAATTCGTGCCAATCGCGGAGCGCGGACGCGTGAAAAAAGCGAAGTAAGCGCGTGACGCAAGGCAACGCCAGACCGGAGGACCGCCATGGGATATACGCTGGTAAAAACCATCATTTCAGCGCTGATCATCACGATGGTGTCGGAAGTGGCGAAGCGCAGCCCCGCCTTCGCCGCGCTCATCGCGTCGCTGCCGCTGGTGTCCGTGCTCGGCATGCTGTGGATATACAACGAGACGAGCGACATCCCGCGCATCGCCGCGCACTCGGAAGCCACCTTCTGGTTCGTGTTGCCGTCGCTGCCGATGTTTCTCGTGCTGCCGCTGATGCTGCGACACGGCGTCGGCTTCTACCTCGCGCTCGCCCTGAATTGCGCCATGACCGCGCTGTTGTATCTCGCGATGGTCAGACTCGGCGCGTACTTCGGCGTCAAACTGTAACTTCATTCGAATTTTAAAATACCAGCAGAGAAAACATGTCCAGCCCAATATCCAACGTGCGTCCCAAAACCGACCAGGTCATCCTCGACATTTCCGACTACGCGCTGAAACACGCGATCACGAGCGCCGAGGCTTACAACACCGCGCGGCTGTGCCTGATGGACACGCTGGGTTGCGGTTTCGAGGCGCTGTCGTACCCCGCCTGCACCAAACTGATGGGCCCGATCGTGCCGGGTACCGTGGTGCCGAACGGCGCGAAAGTGCCGGGCACTTCCTTTCAGCTCGATCCCGTCGCCGCGGCGTTCAATATCGGTTGCATGATCCGCTGGCTCGATTTTAACGACACGTGGCTCGCCGCCGAATGGGGCCATCCGTCCGACAACCTGGGCGGCATACTCGCCGCTGCCGACTATCTCTCGCGCACGCGCGTCGCGGCGGGCAAACCACCGCTCACGATGCGCGACGTGCTCACCGCCATGATCAAGGCGCATGAAATCCAGGGCGTGATCGCGCTAGAGAACAGCTTCAACCGCGTCGGCCTCGATCACGTCGTGCTGGTCAAGGTCGCGAGCACCGCGGTGATAACCGCGATGCTCGGCGGCACGCGCGACGAAGTCGTCAACGCGGTGTCCAACGCGTGGATCGACGGCCAGTCGCTGCGCACTTACCGTCACACGCCGAATACCGGTTCGCGCAAATCGTGGGCCGCCGGCGATGCCACCAGCCGGGCCGTGCGGCTGGCGTTGATGGCGCTCAAGGGCGAAATGGGCTACCCCTCTGCCCTCACCGCCAGGACCTGGGGCTTCTACGACGTGCTGTTCAAAGGCAAGCCGTTCAAGTTCACCCGCAAGTACGGCTCCTACGTGATGGAAAACGTGCTGTTCAAGATTTCGTTTCCCGCGGAATTCCATGGCCAGACGGCCGCCGAGTGCGCGGTGCGCCTGCATCCCGCCGTGCACGACCGCATCGCCGACGTGAAGAAAATCGTCATCACGACGCATGAGTCGGCGATCCGCATCATCGACAAGAAAGGCGTGCTCAACAATCCGGCCGACCGCGATCATTGCATCCAGTACATCGTCGCCATCGGGCTCTTGAAAGGCAACGTGCTCGCCACCGACTACGAAGACGACGTTGCGCACGATCCGCGCGTCGATGCGCTGCGCTCCAAGATGGTGTGCGTCGAGAAAAAGCAATGGACGCGCGATTACCTCGATTCGAGCAAGCGGTCGATCGCCAACGCCGTGCAGATTTTCTTCAAGGACGGGAGCAAAACCGAGAACGTCGAAGTCGAATATCCGATCGGCCACCGCCGCAGGCGCAAGGAAGGCGTGCCGCTCCTTGAAGCCAAATACAAAACCAATCTCGCGCGGCGCTTTCCCGCCAAGCAACAAGCGGCTATATTCAGCCTGTGCGCCGATCAGAAACGGCTCGAGACAACACCCGTGCACGAATTCGTCGACCTTTTTGTAATCTGAGGCTCCAATGACTACCATACAAAAACAGCTCTTACGCAGCATCGCCGCCCTGACACTTGCCCTGCCGCTCGCCGCCGCCGCGCAAATGAAGCCCGGCATGTATGAATACACGGTCAAGATCACCATGCCCGGCGCGCCCGCGAATATGTCGGGCCAAACCATGCAGCGCTGCCTCGCCGCCAAAGACCTTGCAGGCAGCAAGGCCTACCAGATGCCGCAGGGTCCCGGCAGCGACTGCCAGGTCAAGGATATGGTAGAAAACGCGGGCAAGTTCTCGTACAAGATGGCGTGCACCAAGCCGCAAAAAATGGATGGCACCGTCCAGGGCTCTTTCACGCAAACCGGCATGAATATGGACATGACCATGACCATGGACGGCATGCCCGGCCCGATGACACAGTCGATTACCGCCAAGCGCCTCGGCGACTGCACGCAATAGTCCGCCGGCATTCCGCCGGCGCACCGGTCGCAGGTAATAAAATCAGGCAGAAACGTTACTGCTTTCCGCGTTCTGCACCGGATTCACGTTGCGCGCAATTGCCGGGTGCCCGCGCCGCGAGTCCAATACTCGAACAGGCCCGACGCCCCGCTCGCGCAGAGCCGTGTACCTGACGTAAAATATGCGGTTCTGATCTAAAGCTTTGGGGTTCATGAGCGCAAGACTGCAAGACGCCGCGCCCGCATCTGACGGGCGCCTGCCGAATCCGGCGCTGACCGGCTTCGTCCCCCGCATCGTGAACGGCGTTCTTGAGCTGCCGGTCTATCACATGCGCGGCGGCACTTCGACCGGTATAGTGTTGTGGCACGCGCACCTGCCTGCCGAACTCGCGCTGCGCGAGGAGGCAATCCGTGGAATCATGGGCGTGCCGCCGAGCGGCGACGTCAAAGGCAACAAGCAGACGACGGGACTCGGCCGCGGGCCGTCGACCAGCAACAAAGTCTTCATCGTGGACCGCTCGCCGAATGCTGAAGCGGATATCACGAGTACGCTCGCCCAGCTCGCCGCCGACAAGTCCGCGATCGACTGGAGCGTCAATTGCGGCAACATGTCCGCCGCGCTGACAATGTACGCGCTCGATACCGGAATATTCCACGCGTCGCCCGGCACCACCGTAATGCGCATATTCAATACGAACACCCGCGTCACTACCGATGCGACCGTAAAAACACCCGACGGCACGCCGTTCATTCCGGCGGATACCGAGATTCCCGGCGTGATGGGCAAATTCCCCGGCGTCGAACTGAGCCTGCGCAATCCGGTCGGCGCCAAGACGGGCAAACTGTTGCCAACCGGCAATCCCTTCGATAACTTCGCGGGCGTCGACGCTTCGTGCGTCGACGTCGCAGTGCCGATGGTGATCGTGAGCGCCGCCGACCTCGGCAAGACCGGGCTTGAATCGGTCGAGGACCTCGGCCGCGATCGCGCGCTGAAAGAGCGCCTGCAGGCGCTCTGGGTCGCGGCCGGCCTCAAGATGGGGCTGCGCAAGAAAAACGGCGACGCGATGAGCGCCGACGATCTCGCGCACAGCGAAACCATCCCGAAAATCTGCATGGTCGCGCCGCCCGCCGGCGACGGGCACATACTCGTGCGCTACTTCACTCCGCAGACGCCGCACAACTCGCTTGCTGTCACCGGCGGCTGTTGCCTCGCGGTCGCCTGCCTCGTACCGGGCACCGTCGCCAACCGGTTTGCGCGCGGACTGCCGAAGCTCGGCCCGAATCCCAGCGTAACGGTCGTGCAAATGCGCAATCCAGCAGGCATACTACGGGCCCGCATCGCTGCATCCGTGACGTCCGCCGGCACCCAAATCATCAGCGCCGCTTACGAGCGCAGCTCGCAGATATTTTTGCGCGGGCACTTTCCGCTGTACGGCGCGTCCGCGCAGCTCAAGGCATTTGGCAATCAATGGCAGCACTGACTTTTTTATAGGATGACAACCGCACATGGCACACGATCCGTTTAAAGCACTGCAGGAATTCAAGCTGAAGTCCGGCAAGACCGGTAAATATTATTCGCTCGCCGCGCTGGAAAAGGCGGGGCTCGGCAAAACCTCGCGCATGCCCATCAGCCTGCGCGTAGTGCTTGAATCGGTCCTGCGCAACTGCGACGGCAAGCGGGTCACTGAAGACGCCGTCAAAGCGCTCGCGGGGTGGAAGCCCAACGCGCCGCGCACCCAGGAACTGCCGTTCGTGCTCGCGCGCATCATGCTGCAGGACATGGCGGGATTCCCCGCGTTGAACGACTTCGCCGCCATGCGCGCCGAAGCGCAGCGCCAGAAGTTCGACCCGACCAGAATCGAACCGCTGGTGCCGGTCGACCTCGTGGTCGATCACTCCGTCGTCGTCGACGTCAGTAACTCGAAGGATGCGCTTCGCAGGAACATGGAAATCGAGTTCGAACGCAATGGCGAGCGCTATACGTTCCTGAAGTGGGCCAAGGCCGCCTTCTCGGGCATCCGCGTGGTGCCGCCGGGCAACGGCATCTGCCACCAGGTCAACCTCGAATATCTGTCGCGCGGCGTCTGGGAAAGAGACGGCGTGTACTACCCCGATTCCACTGTCGGCACCGACTCACACACCACGATGGTCAACGCCATTGGCGTATTGGCGTGGGGTGTTGGCGGCATCGAAGCCGAAGCGGGCATGCTCGGCCAGCCCTACTACTTCCTCGAGCCCGATGTCGTCGGCGTACACATGACCGGCAAGCTCAACCCCGGTGTCACGGCGACCGACCTCGTGCTAACCGTCACCGAGTTGCTGCGTAAAACGAACGTGGTCAACAAGTTCGTCGAGTACTTCGGCGAAGGCGCGGCATCCCTCACACCGACCGACCGCGCCACCGTCGCCAACATGGCGCCCGACTACGGCGCGACCTGCGGCTTTTTCGCGATCGACGACAAGACGCTCGAGTACTACCGCATGTCGGGCCGCGAGCAGCACGTGGACGCCATCGAATCCTACCTCAAGGCGCAGGGCATGTTCGGCATTCCGAAAAAGGGCGAGATCGACTACACGCAGGTGGTGGAACTCGACCTCTCGACCGTGCGCCCCAGCGTCTCGGGCCCCAAACAGCCCGAGGAGCGCATCAATCTCGAAGGCATAGGCGCGCGCTTCACAGAGCTCTTCTCGAAGCCCGTGGCCGATAGCGGTTACAACAAGCCGGCTGCTGACCTCACGAAACGCTTTCCGGTCGCGAACCCTGCCATCAGCGACGTCGGTCATGGCGACATCGGCATTGCCGCCATCACCTCCTGCACCAACACGTCGAACCCGTGGGTGCTGCTCGCCGCGGGACTGCTCGCGAAGAAGGCCGTGGAAAAAGGCATGAAGCCGCATCCGCGCGTGAAGACCTCGCTGGCGCCCGGCTCCAAGGTCGTCACAGCTTATCTCAAGGACTCCGGCCTGCTGCCGTACCTCGAGCAGCTCGGCTTCTACGTCGTGGCATACGGCTGCACCACCTGCATGGGCCTGGCCGGCCCGCTCGACAAGGACCTCGAAGAGACGATCGTGAAGAACGATGTGATTTCCGCCGCCGTCCTGTCCGGCAACCGCAACTTCGAAGCGCGCGTTCATCAGAGCCTCAAGGCCAACTTCCTGATGAGCCCGCCGCTGGTGGTCGCGTTCGCGCTCGCCGGCACGGTGCTGAAGAACGTCGACACCGACCCGCTCGGCAACGACAAGAACGGCAAACCCGTGTTCCTGAAGGACCTCTGGCCGACGCCCGCCGAAGTCAACGCGGTGATGAAATACGCGACCAACAGCGAGAACTTCAAGCGCGAGTACGGCGATCTTTCGGGGGCGAAAGATCTGTGGGACGCGATTCCCGAAGCCAAGGGCGCCTTGTTCGATTGGGACGCGAAGTCGACTTATCTGCTCGAACCTCCGCTGTTCGAGGGCTTCAAGCGCGAGTTGCCCAAGATCAGCGACGTCAAAAGCGGCCGCGCGCTCGGCATCTTCGGCAACAGGCTCACCACCGACCACATCAGCCCCGTTGCCCCGATCCGCAAAGGCACGCTGGCCGGCGACTGGCTGGTCGCCGCCGGCAGCAAGGACTTGTCGAGCTTCGGCTCGCGCCGCACCAACCACGAAGTCATGGTGCGCGGCGCGTTCGCCAACCCGCGCATAAAGAACCTGCTTGCGCCCGGCACCGAAGGCGGCGTAACGATCCACCAGCCCTCCGGCGACAAGATGCAGATTTTCGATGCCTCCATGCGCTACCAGAAGGAAGGCGTGCCGCTGTTCGTGTTCGGCGGCGAGGCCTACGGTACCGGCTCCTCGCGCGACTGGGCGGCCAAGGGCACCCAGATGCTGGGCATCAAGGTCGTGGTCGCGCGCGGCTTCGAGCGCATCCATCGCTCCAACCTCATCGGCATGGGCGTGCTGCCATGCCAGTTCAAGGGCGACGACAGCGTGCAGTCGCTGAAGATAGACGGCACCGAGACGTTCGACCTGCTGGGCGTGGCCGGCGGCAATGTGAAGCCGATGCAGGACGTGACTCTGGTGATCCACCGCAAGGATGGCTCGACGCAGAACGTGCCCGTGACGCTGCGCGTCGATTCGCCGATCGAAGTCGAGTATCTCAAGCACGGCGGGATCCTTCCATACGTGCTGCGCGAACTGATGGCAGCGTAAAATTGAACGGTCATGAGCGCGCAACACGCACGGAATTGTCCGGATTTACGACGCGCAGTGAAGCCGCGCGTGTACTGCGTTTTACGCGAATTGATGGCGGCGTAATCACCCAATAGGAACAAACGAAATGGCAATCGATACTTTCAAAACGCTGCGCGATTTCACTCCATCCCCGGGCAAAAAAGGGCGCTACCACTCGCTCGCCGCGCTCGAAGCGGCGGGCCTCGGCAAGATCTCGCGCCTGCCGGTCAGCATACGCATCGTGCTCGAATCGCTGGTGCGTTTCTGCGACGGCAAGCGCGTCACCGAAGAACACGTGCGCAACCTCGCGGCATGGCAGCCCAATGCCAAGCGCACCGCCGAGATCCCGTTCATCGTCGTGCGCATCGTGCTGCAGGACCTGATCGGTTTCGGCGCGCTCAACGACCTCTCCGCGATGCGCGCCGCCGCCGAACGCCAGGGTCTCGCGGCCAGCAAAATCGAACCGCTGGTGCCGGTCGACGTCGTGGTTGACCACTCGGTCGAAATCGACGTCTACAACACGCCGGACGCGGTGCAGCGCAACCAGGAAATCGAATTCAAGCGCAACGCCGAGCGCTACAGCTTCGTCAAATGGGCGCAGGGCGCGTTCGAGACCGTGCGCGTCGTCCCCCCCGGCAACGGCATCATCCACCAGATCAACATGGAATACCTGTCGCGCGGCGTGTGGGAAAAGGACGGCGTATGGTTCCCCGACACCGTGTTCGGCACCGACTCGCATACGACGATGGTGAACGGCATCGGCGTCGTCGCGTGGGGCGTCGGCGGCATCGAAGCCGAAGCCGGCATGCTCGGCCAGCCCAATGCCTTCCTCACCCCGGATGTCGTCGGCTGCCATATGACCGGCAAGCTGCGCGAAGGCGTTACCGCCACCGACTTGGCACTCACCGTCACCGAACTCATGCGCAAAACAAAGGTCGTCGGCAAGTTCGTCGAGTTCTACGGCGAGGGCGCCGCCGCGCTGACCGCCGCGGACCGCTGCACGGTCGCCAACATGGCGCCGGAATACGGCGCGACGATGGGTTACTTTCCGGTTGACGCGAAGACCGTCGAATACTTCCGCACCACCGGCCGCGAGCCGGAACAGGTCGCAGCCATCGAAGCGTATTACAAGGTGCAGGGCCTCTTCGGTATGCCGAAGCCCGGCGACATCGATTACTCGCAGATCGTCGAGCTCGATCTCGGCACCATCGTGCCCAGCCTGTCCGGACCCAAGCGCCCGCAGGACCGCGTCAATCTGCCCGATCTCGGCCGCGGCTTCGACGCGCTGTTCTCCGCGCCCACCGACAAGAATGGATACGCCCGCCCCGCCGCCGACCTTAACCGCCGCGAAACGAGCGGCCATCCGGAATTCGACGTCGGCCACGGCGACGTGCTGATCTCGTCGATCACCTCGTGCACCAATACATCGAATCCCGCGCTGTTGATCGCGGCCGGCCTGCTGGCCAAGCGCGCGGTCGAAAAGGGGCTCAAGGTCAGCCCGCGCGTGAAGACTTCGCTCGCACCCGGCTCCAAGGTCGTCACCGATTACCTGCGCGATGCGGGCCTGCTGCCTTATCTCGAAAAGCTCGGCTACGGCGTCGTCGCCTATGGCTGCACGACTTGCATGGGCGCGGCCGGTCCGCTCGATGCCAAGATCGAGGAAACCGTCGTGTCGAAAGACCTTGTGACTTGCGCGGTGCTCTCGGGCAACCGCAATTTCGAAGCGCGCGTACATGCCAACCTGCGCGCGAACTATCTCGCCAGCCCCGCGCTGGTGGTGGCCTATGGCATTGCCGGCACGGTACGCACCGACCTTTCGAAAGATCCGCTCGGCACCGGCAGCGACGGCAAGCCGGTCTATCTCAAAGATGTGTGGCCGACCGACGCCGAAGTTTCTGCGCTGTTGAAATTCGCGGCCAACGCCGATCACTTCCGCAAAGAGTATGGCGACCTCTCGGGCAACAAGAAACTGTGGGAAGCGATTCCGACCATCCCGGGTGCCGTTTACAAATGGGATGCGAAATCCACCTTCATCAAGGAGCCGCCGTTCTTCCAGGGCGTGACGCGTCAACTCGGCAAGATCACCGACATCAAGGGCGCGCGCGCGCTGGCGATCCTCGGCGACTCGATCACCACCGACCATATTAGTCCGTCGACCAAGATCAAGCCGGGCACGCCGGCCGGCAAGTGGCTCGAGCCTTACGGCACGCCGCCGTCCGAGTGGGGTCACTTCGGTGTTCGCCGTTGTAACCATGAACTGATGGTTCGCGGCACTTTTGCCAACGTGCGCCTGCGTAATGCCGTCGCCCCAGGTAGCGAAGGCCCGATCACCAAACACATGCCCGACGGTGCGCAAATGACGATATTCGAGGCCTCCGAGTTGTATCAGAAGGCCGGCACCCCGTGCGTCATTTTCGGCGGCGAGGATTACGGCATGGGTTCGTCGCGCGACTGGGCCGCCAAGGGCGTGCAGTTGCTGGGCGTCAAAGCCGTGATCGTGAAGAGCTTCGAGCGCATCCACCGCGCCAACCTGGTCGGCATGGGCATATTGCCGCTGCAGTTCAAGCCCGGCGACAGCGCGCAGTCGCTGAAAATCGACGGCACTGAAACGTTTGCCATCGAGGGCATCAACGGCGGCAACGTGAAGCCGCTGCAGGACGTTTCCATGACCATCACCCGCGCCGACGGCAACACGCAGAAAGTGCCGCTCACGCTGCGCATCGACACCGGCATCGAGGTCGATTATTTCAAACACGGCGGCATCCTGCCGTATGTACTGCGCCAGATCCTGGCCGAAGCAGCTTAGCAATCGCCGGGGTGGGGGCAACTTGACAACCTGCTGCCCACCCGCTGCGGCGCCCATATGAAGTCGGGGCCGATCAGTGTCAACTCCCAAGCTTGCCCTTGCAAGGGAAGCCGCCTAGACTTTCGCCATGCGTATCGTCGGCAAACAAGACCGTTCTGAAATAGAGCTGGACCCGGTCCAGGCATACCGGCGCGGACGCGCGTTGGACGCCATGCTGCGCGGTGCAGCGCCGCCGGTTATGCGCGGCGTGATGCGCGGCACGCACGAATACTTCAATCGCCTCGACGCCGAACGCCAGACGCAAACCGCGCGCGCCCTGAATGCCACATGACCATGGACGACCCGCTGCTTACGCTGCTGGCACGGTTTTGCAGCGAAGGCGTTGAATACGTATTGGTGGGCGGACAGGCGGTACGGCTCAACGGCTACCTGCGTGCAACGGAAGACATTGACGTGCTGGTCAAGCCTACGCACGGCAACGGTGAAAAAATTATCCGGGCACTGGACTTCCTCCCGTCAGCCAAAGACCTCAATGCCGATTGGTTTGTCCCGGCCGCGGATGGCAGCGTTGAAAACATACGGGTTGCCGACGATTTGCTGGTCGATTTGTTGTTTGCAGCGAATGGCGAAACCTACGAATCGGTACAGCCTCACATTCGCGAGTTGATGATCGACGGCACTCCGGTGAGAGTGCTCGATATTGACGGTCTCATCAAGACCAAGACCGACTACCGGGAGAAGGACCTGCTGGACAAGCAAGTGCTCGCCCGGATCAGGGAATCTTTAAAAAGCGGCAAGTAGTGGGCCCCGAAGGACGAGCCTGCTACGAGACTTGAATTGCTGCATTGACGGCAGGCATCACCTTTTCCGCCATCAACTGCATCGAGCGGCGCGCGAGTTCGACGTCGGCCCAATCGTGGCCTGCGTATAACAGCGTGCCGAAGGCGCCGACAGTCTCGCGAAATTTGAGTATCTGCCCGACCACGCTGTCGACCGTGCCGCATATCACCAGCGTGTCGAGCAGGTATTCAAGCGTGACGGCCGAATCCGGCATCGCGAGATCGTGCTTGAAGATGTCGACGTTGCCGTGGCCCCTGCGCTTGGTCAACAGGTTCCAATAGTAAAAACCATACGGGCCGCTGGGATCTTTGGCATAGCGCCGCGCCGTCACCTCGTCATCGGCGACGAACACACTCTTGCATACGCGCCAGTGACTGCGGTCCGCCGTGCGGCCGCTTTCCAGGCAACCCTGCTCGTGCCTGGGCCAATGTGTCGCTGCCCACACCGGCTGCAGAAAATTCGCTGAAATCGGCTGCCAGCCGCGCTTGGCCGCTTCCACCAGCCCTTTGGAGTGCGGCACCACCGCCGTGACGACGATGGGCGGATGCGGCTGCTGGTAGGGCTTCAGAATCACGCCCTGTCCCACCCCCGGAATCATCGTCTGCGCGGTCGTGATGTTCCAGAACTGGCCTTTGATGTTATATGGCGCGTCGCTGCTCCACATCGCGAGGATATGGTCGATCGATTCGACGAACATCGCGTTACGGTCGCGTTCGAGATTCCCCATCATTTCCATGTCGGAGCGCAAGCCGCCCGGCCCGATGCCGAACACGAAACGCCCTTCTAGCATGTGATCTATCATCGCGACCATCGCCGCGACCTGCGCGGGATGGTTGTTCGGCAGATTGACCGTGCCGCTGCCGAGTTTGATCTGTTTCGTCGCGTCGGCAACGCTGGCGATGAACGCGAGGCACGACGGAATCGATTCGCAGATGTCCGTCACGTGCTCGCCGATATAGGCCTCGCTGAACCCCAGCTCATCGGCGAGCAACACCGCCGCGCGGTCTTCCTTCAGCGTCTGCGTGTAATTGCGCCCCGGCGGATGCATCGGCATCGTGAAAAAACCCAGCTTCATCGGTCGCTCCGGATGAACGTGCGCGTGGTCAATGCGCCAGCTTCTGACCGTGTTCGCGCGTGTCGTGAAATCCCACCTGCGGCCAGCGCTCGATCGCGAGCTGCAGATTGTATTTGTTGGGCGCGAGATAAACCGGATTGTCGTCGACGTCGCGCGCCATGTTGATCGCCAGCTCTTTTTCGAAATTGCGCTTTACTGTCTCGTCGGGAAACGTAAGCCAGCGCGCCGTGAAAATGTTCGCGTTGTCGTATACCGCATCGACTTTGTATTCGCTTTGCAGGCGCTGGGCGACGACTTCGAACTGCAGCGGGCCGACCGCGCCCAGCAGCAGCGAATTGCCCGAATCGAACACCTGGATCGCTCCTTCCTCGCCGAGTTCCTGCAGGCCTTTCTGCAGCTGCTTCGCCTTGAACGGGTCGCGCGCCCGCGCGAGCCGGAATAGTTCGGGCGCGAAATACGGAATGCCCTTGTAACCCAGCGCCTCGCCTTCGGTCAGTGTGTCGCCAATCTGCAACTGGCCGTGATTGTGGATTCCGATGATGTCGCCGGCGACCGCGTCCTCGCTTCTGACCCGCTCGTTCGCCATGAACGTGAGCGCGTTGCCGAGCTTTATTTCGCGCCCGATGCGCGCGTGATTAACCTTGATGCCGGGCAGATAGCGTCCCGAGCACACGCGAAAGAACGCGATGCGGTCGCGATGCTTGGGATCCATGTTAGCCTGGATCTTGAATACGAAGCCGCTGAACGGCGCTTCGGCCGGATGCACCAGGCGACTGCCGCCGTCGCGCGGCTGCGGCGGCGGCGCCCATTCGACGAGCGCCTGCAACACTTCCTGCACGCCGAAATTGTTGATGCCTGAACCGAAAAACACCGGCGACTGACGGCCTGCCTGGAATTCCGCGAGGTCGAACGGCGAGCTCGCGCCGCGGATGAGGTCCACGTCACGCCGCAACGCCGGCATTTCGTCCGGATACAACTCGTCCAAGCGCGGATTGTCGAGACCGCCGATGTTTTCGCTGTCGTCGCTGCGACGCTCCTCGCCGGGCGTGAAGCGCACCAGCCGGTCCTGCCGTAAGTCGTATACGCCGCGGAAGCTCTTGCCCATGCCGATCGGCCAGCTCACCGGCGCGCATTCGATCTTCAGCACCGACTCGATTTCTTCGAGCAGTGCCACGGGCTCGCGCACTTCGCGGTCCATCTTGTTGACGAACGTGATGATCGGCGTATTGCGCAACCGGCAAACTTCCAGCAGCTTGATCGTCTGCGCTTCGACGCCTTTCGCGGCGTCGATCACCATCACCGCCGCATCGACTGCGGTCAGCACGCGATACGTGTCCTCGGAAAAATCCTCGTGGCCCGGCGTATCGAGCAGGTTGACCGTGTGGCCCGCGTACTCGAACTGCATGACCGAACTCGTTACCGAGATGCCGCGCTGCTTTTCGATTTCCATCCAGTCGGAGGTCGCGTGGCGCGCGCTCTTGCGCGCCTTGACCGTGCCCGCCATCTGGATCGCGCCGCCGAAGAGGAGCAACTTCTCGGTCAGCGTGGTTTTACCGGCATCTGGATGCGAAATGATCGCGAACGTGCGTCGCTTCGCGACATCGCGCAAGAGATCGGCGGGGAAAGCGGGTGCATTCATCGAGTTCAGTTCTGATCTGCTGGACGCAAACGGAAACAAAAAACCGCCGGCCAGACTGCGGCGGGCGGCAAGCAAGGTCCGATTATACCAAGGTGCGTGCGATACGCGTACTGCGCCCAAGGGCTCAGTCAGCGTTCCGGCTTGGATGTGCTGCGAGCCTCGAACTAACTAAAGCCTCGTACTTCTTTGTCAAATCCGGAGATGAATCCGCAAGATTTCTGACCTCCCGGGGATCTTCAACCAGGTTGTAAAGTTCGGCGCCCCGGGCGTTGTCGAGGTAGCGAATGTATTTGTAGCCGTCTGCCATGACCGCAATCGTCCCCGTCGTCACGGCGGCAAAGCGGTTGTTTTTCTCCAGATTCATCGAATATTTGGGCGCAGGCCCGGCCAGCGGCCGATCCTGGATCGCCGGCAGCAATGACGTTCCCTCCATCCACGCGCCCCGCTGCAACCTCAGGAAATCCAGCAGCGTCGGAGCGATATCGGCCTGCTGCCCGAATGCCGAAATCCGCGCACCTTTCGATTGCCCCGGCAAATGGATGAGCAGCGGGACGTGAATCAATGACTGATACAGATACGGCCCGTTGTGATTGACCCAGCCGCGCCCGAACGATTCGCCGTGATCAGCCGCGACGAGAACCATGCTGTTGTCGAAATATCCGTTTATCTCGAGATAATCGAGAAATCGTCCCGTTTCGCTGTCCGCATAGCGAACGTGCTCATCGTAGCGCCGGCGCAGGTTGTCGAGCACCGCTTGCGGCGCTTGCGGCGGGTTGATTTCGAGTCCTGCCGTCGCGTGGCGGCTGTCGAGTATCCTGTCCGGAAGGATCGAATACAAAAACGGCGGCGGCGGCAGATAGGGATCGTGCGGCGGCAAAATGTGAACCCAGACGAATAGCGGTGAGGCGTCGCGGAAGCGCTCGAGAAAGCGCTGTGCCTGGGCGAATACCGCTTCCGCCGGGAATGGCGTGATGTCGTCGGGTTCGGGCTTGATCCACGACAGGACGGGTTGCAGCCATGGCAACAGAGGATCAAGCAGCGGCTGGAGATTGACCCCGCTCAGCCGGAGTACTCGTCCCAGCATAGCGCCCCACGCTCCCCGGCGTGGCGGTACCGCTAGGTAATCGAAGCTGCCGGACATGCGCGTATGAAGCGGATGGGCATACGGATTTGCGACGAATGCAGCCGTCAAATATCCTGCGTCGCTCAGCAGCTGAACGAAGTTTTGCCGCTCGGAGCCCACACGTAACCGGCCTTCGAGCTGGAACACTCGATGCGAATCGACGAGTCTTCCCGTCAAGAGCGAAGTAATCGCGGGGGTCGTAAAATTCGAATTCGCGAAAAAATGGTCGAACACGTGGCTCACAGCCGCAAACCGCTCCAGATTCGGCGTGGTCTCAACCGCGTATCCGTACAGGGACATATCCTCCGCCGTGAGCGTATCGACCGTGACGAGAATGATATTCGGCCTGAATTTGACGGCATGCGCCCGTTCGCGAACCTTCAACTGCTCGTAGTCATATACGGAAAGGTCGCTCGACAGGACTCCGACCACCGCGAGCAACAGGACCGGGATGGCGATTGCGCGCAGCGACAGGATCCGGTTGCGGAAATCCTCAACGATCGACTTGCGGCGGAACTTTGCCACGACGACAGTCAGGCATATCAATACCGTAAAGACGGCCCACAGTGCTGCGTCATTGGCGCCGAATAGCGACCCCATCCAGTTCCTGATTGCCCTTGCCAGCCAATAGCTCGACAAAATGACAAAGGCGGCCGCGTGCAAAATCGTCAGCCAGCGCGTCATGCTATCCGCGCGAATTCGTCGCGTAATTACAAGCACGCCGGCCAGCAGGCTGGGAACCACGGCAACTCCAACGACCGCCACGACGTCTACCAGCAGGATTACGCTGACACCGTGGAACAATTCTGCCGGGGTCATATACATCAGGTAACCGTCCAACCCGCTCAGAAGGTCTAAGGGGATTTGGAGGACCGTGACGAATATGAGCCACAACAGACAGACTTCCGTGGTGCCGCGCCACCAGGAATAATTCCGCCAAGCGGATTCGCGGATCATATCGGTTCGGCGAACTCAGACGTCGCCGGACTTGCGGAATGCAGACAATATCCGCATCCACGCCGCCTTCAATTTCTGCTTCAGGAAAGTCCAGAATACGATTATTGCGATAAGCACCGGCGTCACAATCTGGTACAAAATCCCGCCTGCGTTGGGGTCTATGTACGCAAAAGCGGCACCCGGGACGAGAGCGATGACAACGCCAAAGAGCAGAGATTTCACCGGGTGCCTGTCAAATCGATTCCGCGTGGTCAAAATAATCAGGTCGCCGGTGTGCGCAGCGGGTAGCCGTATTTGTCGAACATAGGGTTCCAGTGCCGGGATATACGTTCAATGTCTTCCCCGGAAAGCTCAAGGCGATTTTCCCGGTAATCGGCATTACGCTCAAAATAGCTCCGGATCGCAGGCAGCACATGCTCGAAATCTCCCATGCCGGTCTTCGCATACATCTCGCTCATTTGGTCGATCGGGGAAGCAATCAGATCTTCGTAACGGATCCGGTGATAGCGGCCTGCGGGCAAATCCGGAATCGCCGCGTCGAGCAAACGCTCCATGCAAATCCCGTTTCGAATAATATACTCCTCTAGTGCCGCCATCGAATAACCGGTGAGCGCGTAGAGCTCGAACATCTTCAGATACAGATGCCGCGTCGAAGCGAACATGACGTACGGATCGCGCACGATGTGGATGAATATCGCATCCGGATACATGTCGCACAGCAACTTGACGCGAAACGTGTGAGGCGGGGATTTGATGACCAGCCGCCGCGGATCGCGCAGCGTGAGTTGCTTTACGAATTTCGAAAAGATCGACTTCCAGCGCTCGCGCTCGATGCTGGTCGCGCGGGCGAGATCGAAATACTCCTCGTGATTGGCAAGATTCCACGGAAACATCCAGTGGGCATACGGCGACGGCGCGCCGAGCGCGAACAGCGCAAACTCGTCCTCCTGCGGCGAAGCCGGCGAGATGGTCATATCGTCCATCGGTCGTTTCACCGCCGCCTGCCCGCCGGTGGGACGTTGCGCAGCGCGCTCGGTAATCAAAAAGTGCGATGGATTCATGCAGGCGTAAGTACTGGCCCAGGCATGGCGTTCGTCCAGGCATAACAACTCGTGCAGCAAAGTCGTGCCGGAGCGCCAGTGGCCGATGTTGAAAATCGGCGGGGCCGCGAGTTCGACGCGCTCGAGCGCCTCGCGATACAGCGCATTTTGAAAAAAATTCTGGATCGAATAACAGGCACTGGCGAAAGTCAGTATCGCCGCCCTGCCTGCTTTGTCGAACGGGATATGGCGGCCATGCTCCCGCAGCAACCGCATCCACGCGCCGAAAAGCAGTCTGAAATGCATGGTCTCCCTGGGGACGGCCGGCTATTCGTTGTCTGTGGTTCTTATTGTAAAACCGTTCCCGGATCGGCGCCGTGGTCTGCAGCTACGGCTGACCGCCGGGCGCCGCGACCGCATCCGGTTTCCGGTTAGAATAAGCGCGGAAAACACCGCATGACCATCGCCGCCTCATTCCAGATCGAATACCTGCAGTTTCTCGACGCGCAGGGCAAGATAGTATCTCCGCTGCCGGCGTTCGCCCGGGACAAGGAGAAACTCGCGGCGCTCTACAAGGCCATGGTTCTGATGCGCACTTACGACACCAAGGCAATTGCGCTGCAGCGCACCGGCCAGCTCGGTACCTATGCGTCCCTGCTCGGCAAGGAAGCCGTCGAAGCCGGCATTGGCGCCGCAATGGCGAAAGACGACGTGTTCCTGTGTACCTACCGCGAAAACGGCGTGCAGATCATGCGCGGCGTCACGATGCAGGAACTGCTGTTGTACTGGGGCGGCGACGAGCGCGGCAGCGATTTCGCAGTGCCGCGCAAGGACTTTCCAGTGTGCATCACAATCGCCTCGCAGTGCCTGCATGCGACCGGTGTCGCCTATGCGATGAAACTGCGCAAAGAGAAACGCGCCGCGGTGTGCATGATCGGCGACGGCGCGACCTCTAAAGGCGATTTTTACGAGAGCCTCAACGCGGCTGGGACCTGGCAGCTGCCGGTGATATTTTTCGTCACCAACAATCAATGGGCGATCTCGGTACCGCGCAAGACCCAAAGCGCAGCGCAAACGCTCGCGCAGAAAGCGCTTGCCGCCGGCATCGCCGGCGTGCAAATCGACGGCAACGACGTGATCGCGGTTCATCATGCCGTCAAAGAGGCGCTCGCCAAAGCGCATGCGGGCGGCGGGCCCATCGTAATCGAAGCGGTGACCTATCGACTCGCGGACCATACAACGGCCGACGACGCGTCGCGTTACCGGCCGCCCGAGGAAGTTGCCGACGCCTGGAAACGCGAGCCGATCCTGCGGCTGCGCAACTACCTGAGTGAAACCGGTGCGTGGGACAAGGCACGCGAGGAAGCACTGCTGAAGCAATGCAACGAACAGGTTCAGGCCGCAGCGCAAGCTTATATCGACACCCCGCCGCCGCCGCTTGAACAGATGTTCGACCACCTGTATGCGACGCTGCCCGCGGCGTATTTCGCGCAGCGCGCCGCGATCCTCGGGAAGTAGGCATGGCCCAAATTACTCTCGTCGAAGCGGTCAATCTCGCGCTGCACCGCGCGATGGCAGACGACGCCGAGGTCGTAGTACTGGGGCAGGACGTCGGCCGCGACGGCGGCGTGTTCCGCGCAACACTCGGGCTGCTCGACAAGTTCGGTCCCGGGCGCGTGATCGACACGCCACTCGCGGAAAACCTGATCGCCGGCATGAGCATAGGCATGGCGGCGGAAGGCTTGAAGCCCGTCGCCGAAATCCAGTTCTCCGGCTTTTCGTATACGGTCATCGATCAAATCCTCAATCACGCGGGACGCCTGCGCCATCGCACGCGCGGGCGCCTCTCCTGCCCGATGGTGCTGCGCACGCCGTGCGGTGCCGGCATTCATCCGCCGGAACATCATTCCGAAAGCCCCGACGCGATGTTTGCGCACATACCCGGCATTCGCGTCGTGTATCCATCATCGCCAAAACGCGCCTACGGTCTCTTGCTCGCGGCGATCCGCGATCCGGATCCGGTGGTGTTTCTCGAACCGACGCGCCTCTATCGCCTCTTCAAGGAAGAAGTAGCCGATGACGGGCAGGGTCTCGCGCTCGACGCGTGCTACACGCTGCGCGAAGGCACCGACGTGACGCTGGTGAGCTGGGGCGCGATGGTCTACGAAACGTTGCAGGCTGCCGACGAATTCGCCGAGCAAGGCATCGCCGCCGAAGTCATCGACGTCGCGACATTAAAGCCGATCGACTTCGATACGATATTGGCTTCCGTAGCGAAGACCGGCCGCTGCGTGATCGTGACCGAAGCACCGCGGCATTGCAGTATCGCGTCCGAAATTGCCGCCCATCTCGCCGAACATGGATTGCTCACTTTGCTTGCGCCGGTGCAACGCGTGACCGCGCCCGATATCGTCGTGCCGCTGTCGCGGCTCGAACACCACTACCTGCCGAGCAAGGCGCAGATCACCGCCGCCGTGCGCAAAGTGCTTGAATTTTCATAAGAGCGTTATTGGGTGATTAAGTGATTCAGCGATTAAGCTTAAAGAAGGACGCTTCGCTTTTTCTCAATCGCTCAATCGCCCAATTGCTCAATCACGGGTTCTAAATAATGAAAATTTTCAAACTCCCCGATCTTGGCGAAGGCCTGCAGGAAGCGGAAATCGTCACCTGGCACGTGAAGGCCGGCGACACCGTCGCCATCGACCAGCCGCTGGCTTCAGTCGAAACGGCCAAGGCCATCGTCGACATCCCCTCGCCGTACGCGGGCAAGATCATAAAACTTTACGGCGACGCGCACGATGTTGCGCACGTCGGCCAGCCGCTCGTCGCATTCGAAGGCGGCGACGACACGGATTCGGGCACCGTGGTCGGCAAAATGGAAGTCGGCCAGAAAGTGATGGCTGATGCGCCGGCTGCGGCGACACCGCTCGCGCATGGCATCAAGGCGACACCCGCGGTGCGCGCGCTCGCACGCAAGGTGAATGTCGATCTGGCAATGGTGACGCCGACGGGCGCCGACGGCCTGATCACCGCCAACGACGTGCAGCGCGCTGCGCGCATACTCGCCGACCTCGGCCCCCAGGAACTGTTGCGCGGTGTGCGCAAGGTCATGGCGCAAAGCATGACGCTGGCGCACGCGGAAGTCGCGTCCGCCACTTTGATGGATGACGCCGACATCAACGCGTGGCCGCCGGGCACCAGCATCATGCTGCGGCTGATGCGCGCGCTGGTGGCGGCATGCCGCGCCGAACCTGCGCTCAATGCGTGGTACGACAGCCAGGCCGTCGGCCGGCGATTGATCAAAAATGTCGATGTCGGCATAGCGGTCGATACGCCCGATGGCTTGCTCGTGCCGGTTTTGCGCAATGTCGAGCAGCGCTCGCCCGCAGATCTGAACGCCGCGTTGACCAAGCTGATTCAGGACACGCGAGAGCGCAAAGTGCCGCCGGAGGATTTGCGCGCGAATACGATTACTCTCTCAAATTTCGGTCCGATCGCCGGACGTTATGCATCGCCAATCGTATTGCCGCCCACCGTCGCGATCGTCGGTGCCGGTCGCGTGCGCAAGGAAGTCGTCGCCGTCGACGACAAGCCGGCCGTGCATCGCGTGCTGCCTTTATCGGTGACTTTCGATCACCGCGCGGTCACCGGCGGCGAAGCCGGCCGCTTCATGGCCGCGATGGTCGCCGACCTGCAGCGGCCGGATTGACCCGCGATGCCCGCCAAGAAACGCAAACCCGCCCCGCTGCTCAAAGCGGCGGCGATCGAATCGATGAAAGAGATCCGCCGCGTTCACATGCTCAACAAGCGCGCGGTCCGCAATTACAAGGCGCTGGGCGATGCGACAGGCATGCGCGACATCGGCGTGCACCTCGTGCGCATCAATCCGGGCGACGAATCGACCGAATACCACACGCATTACTGCGACGAGGAATTCGTCTACGTACTTGCGGGACGCGGCGTGACCGAGATCGGCGGGCGCAAGCACAAGATCGGTCCGGGCGACTTCATGGGGTTCACCGCACAGTCGGTGCCGCACGCAATTGCGAACCCCTACGGCGAACCGCTGATCTACCTGCTAGGCGGAACGCGCAAACCGACCGACGTCTCCGAATATCCGCGCAGCGGCAAACGCGCGTACAAGTTCGACGGCAGACGCCACACCGTCAAAATCAAGGACGTAGAG
>Ga0265314_10000896_pt1 | contig 35491 bp, 20 predicted proteins | sample 4126metaG_FD_203106 | JGI IMG/M metagenome (GOLD analysis project Ga0265314, IMG submission 203106) | Rhizosphere microbial communities from Carex aquatilis grown in University of Washington, Seatle, WA, United States - 4-1-26 metaG | ecosystem: Host-associated > Plants > Roots > Rhizosphere >...
CCGGCACCGGCGAGCAGACCAACGTCATTCTCGAGAACACCACCGACCGCCCCTGGTACGACCGCGACTACATGCGCGTCGACTGGTCGAACAACCTGGTCGACGTCGAGCCGCCGGGCATGTCGCCGTCCGGCTTCTTCCTGCCGACGACGCGAACGCCGGTGAACGACTACGACACGCAGACCGGCGCACCCGATCCCGATCACCCGATCCTCTCGTCGTCGTACTTCGACTTCACCATCCGCGAGATCCGCACGCCCGACGAGGACGCCTGCTTCGCGCTCTTCCACCCGGGCATCGACGACGCGGCCGTCGGCGACTGCGGGCCGGCGCAGCTCAAGGTGCGTTACTCGTTCCTCGAGGCCAAGCCGTCGACCTATCTGCCGCTCAACTACCCCGACCGGCAGACGTTGCTCGACAGCAACGGCCAGCCGATCCGGCTGCAGAACGGCGCGGTCCCCTGCTCCAAGCAGATCATCGCGCAGACCGGCGGCACCGACTGCACGACGGCCGCGATGGACGAGTTCGCGAAGTTCGGCTTCTTCCGCACCGTGCGCCAGACCTATGACCCGAACTACGGCGCCACCGAGCAAGGTCGCCAGTACCTGGCCAACCGCTGGAACGTCTGGAAAGACGGCGCCGCGGCCATGGCTTCGCCGCCGAATCGCGCCACGCGCGAGATCGACTACTACACCAACCCCGAGTTCCCCGACGACGCCGATCTCTTCAGCACGGCGCAGGAGATCGTGGGCAGCTGGAACGACGCCATGAAGCAGACGGTGGCGTCGCTGAACCTGACGCAGCCGGCGCCGACCAGCATCGTGCCGCTCACCAACGTGCAGACGGCCGCGGCCAGCGTGCCCGACATCTTCGTGCTCAAGAAGAACTCGTGCAACCTCGAGGGCGTCAAGGATCTGGCCGCCAGGTACAGCGACCTATCCGACGCGGTCGAAAACGCCACCAGCGACAGCGTCGAGAACCTGACGGTCGCCAACCTGCGCACGGCCTGCGCCGCGCTCGAGCTCGCGACGCAGAACCTGACCGACGGCGATGCCAAGAAGTTCACCTGGCAACGCAACGGCGATCTCCGCTACTCGTTCCTGCACTGGGTCGACCATCCGCAGGAGACCGGGCCGCTCGGCTTCGGGCCGTCGTCGGCGGATCCGGAGACCGGCGAGATCATCTCGGCGGGCGCGTACATCTACGGCGCCGCGCTGAATACCTATGCGCAGTTCGCGACCGACAGCGTCGAGCTGCTCAATCACTCGATCTCGATCGACGACCTGATCTCGGGCAAGACGATCACCGACGTGATGGCCGAGACCGCCGCGCAGCGCCAGGCGGCGCAGGCGCTGCCGCTGACCGCGGAGGCCAAGGCGATGGCCAAGGCGATGCTGGACCGCACCGCCGGCGGGCAGGGGCGCCTCGTGACCATGCCGCCGGGCGCGATCGATCAGAAGTTCGACGCCATCAAGGGCACCGACGTCGAGAAGCAGCTGATGACGACCGACATCCTGAACATGTTCGGCATCTACGAGCCGAACCTGGCGACCGACAACCCCGACGTCTACGCGCGCATGATGGAAGCGGCGCGCCCGGCCAACCTGTTCAGCGAACGCGCCAAGGCGGCCCGAGCCGCTCGGTTCCAGACGCTGGCCAACAACTCGCAGGGTTGCATGTACATGGAGGAGTTCGCCGACGACTCGATCATCGGCACGGCGCTGTCGATGGCCAGCCTGCCGGCTGACGAGATCTTCAAGCAGCTGCGCATCGCGATCTTCCGCGGCGTCGCCGAGCACGAGGTCGGCCACACGATGGGCCTGCGCCACAACTTCTCGGGCTCGAGCGACGCGGTCAACTACGCCGACGACTACTGGAACATCCGCGCCACCTACCCGCAGGACCAGTGGGCGGCGCACTCGCTGCACGAGTTCCAGTACTCGACGGTGATGGACTACGGCGCGCGGTTCAACACCGACGTCCACGGCCTGGGCAAGTACGACTACGCGGCGATCCGGTTCGGCTACGGCCAGCTGGTCGACGCGATCCCGAACTCGATGGACCAGGGCATCGGCCTCAGCGACGACGTCTTCTTCGGCGACTACAACAACATCCCCACGCTGGTCGGCGGCATCCAGAACATCAGCACGGCGGCGACGGGCGTCGCGCGCTACCAGGCGGTGAGCGACTTCACGCGCGCGGGTTACCTGGATCCCACCTACACGGGCGGCGTCCCGGTGACGCCCGAGCGGCCGTACAAGTTCTGCTCCGACGAGTTCATCGGCAACCTCGACTGCAAGCCCTGGGACGAAGGGGCGAGCCAGACCGAGATCGTCGACAACCAGATCGATCAGTTCAAGAACTACTACTTCTTCGATGCGTTCCAGCGCGACCGGGTCACCTGGAACATCACGGCCTATACCAACCGGCTGCTCGATCGCTACTTCGCGCGCTACACCGAGGCGTTCCAGTTCTTCTACTTCTTCGGCAGCGCGTTCCAGGGCACGGCCCTCGGCGACGATCTGCTGCGCGCATCGATCGACGCGCTCAACAGCCTGGGCGAGATCCTGCAGGCGCCCGAGCCCGGGCTGCACTGCGAGACGTCGCTCAGCGGCAATCTGCTGGTCCTGCCGAGCGCAACCGGCCCCAACTCGTGCATCAACGGAACCGGCTTGCAGATCGACTTCGGCACCGCGAAGCCGTACTTCGTCGCGTTCAGCCCCGACTACTACTACCGCATCACGCGCGCCGGCTCGCTGTACGAGAAGCTGTCGGCGCTGCAGGCGCTGACGACGACGCAGTCGCGGTTCTTCCGCGTCGACACCTTCGCCGACGCCAACCAGTACTCGATCAACTACTACCGCATCTTCAAGGACCAGATGCTCAACCTGCTCTCGGGCGTGATCCGCAACGCCCCGGCCACCTACGCCGGCTACGACGATCAGGGGCAGTTCGTCGCCACGCCGGTGGTCGACTTCAACACCTACGGCAAGGTCGCGTACCAGCCGCCGATGTACATGCAGCCCGGCGTCGCGCGCGTCGACACGCCGGTCAACAAGACGGTGCAGTACTGGGCGCTGGCGCTGGTGCTGGCCAACCTCGACTCCACCTGGGACTACACGCTCGACGTCTCGAACTACCTGAACGTGACCGTCAAGGGCGCGATCGACGACGTCACGTACGACCCGAGCATCACGGTCAAGGAGTTCGTCCATCCGCAGTCGGGCCAGGTGTTCCGCGCGCCGGTGCTCGACCCGACCCGCGCGGCGGTCGGTACGCAGCTCATCGATGACCTCAACGTGATCCTCGGGACCAAGGGCACGCCGGGCACGCTACCGCCGAGCTTCGGCGCGATCGACATCAACGGGACACCGCTACCCGACTGGTGGACCGCCCAGGCGAACCTCACCGCTGCGCAGGCCGGCACCGATCAGACCGCCTATCAGACCGCGCAAACGATCTTCCAGGCGGTCGACTTCCAGCTCGCCTACCGCGTCGACCTGCTCAACGACTTGCGCAACTTCCGCCGCGCGTTCGGTTACTAGCCGATGACCCGCAAACGGAGCGGCTGGCCCTCGAGCCGCGACGTGATCGGGTTCGAGAACGGGTGGATCGGGAAGTCCTGCCCCTTGGCGTAGATCTTGTGCCGCCCGTATTTCTTGTACCACTCCGCCACCGAGGCGTTCTGGAGCATCTTTTCGATGACGTTGCGCCAGCCGACACCGGTGTTGTACGCGCAGAATGAAATTTCACCCATCTGGGTGCCATAGGGAATGATGCACATCTCGGTGCGGCGGAAGTCGTAGTTGAACAGATCCTGGAACCACATTCCCGCGACGAACAGAACGCGCCACTCGAACTCGTTTGCGTCCGTCTCGTACTCCCCGATCCGGTTGCCGCGCGCACCGGTCTGCGACAGCAGCTGCTTGAGCAAATCGGACAACGCGTAGCCCGGGGGCGCCTGGTCCGGCCGATAGTTCTTGGCCAGCGCCAGCGTCAGCTGCGCCACCGTGAGCGCCTTGGGCTGTGCGCCGTCGGTGATCGTCCCGATGTCCTCGAGCAATCCCTCCATGTCGAGGAACTGGGTCAGCGGGACGACCTGGCGGGTCCTCTTGTTGACCATCAGGATCGTGCCGATACCGCAGTTCGGGTGGCAGCCGCACTTCATCGAGCCCCAGTCCGCGCGGTCGCCCATCAGCTGGTCGACCAGGTCGGAGAACGGGCCCAGCGCCGACAGCGGAAACCAGTCGCGCATCGGCTCGGTGATCCCGGTCTGAGCTTTCACGTCGTGCGCCAGGTGCGAGAGCGTATAGCGCTGGCGCATCCGGGTCTCGTCATCGATGTCCTCGTCGCGGCCCGTGAACGAGACCGGCTGGAACGAGACCACGGTGATCTTGTCGGGGTTCTCGATCGCGAAGTTGAGGATCTTGCCGACCTGGTCGTTGTTGACGCCGTTGATGACGGTCACGACCAGGATCACGTCGATGCCGGCCGCCGCCAGCTCCTCGATCGCCCGCACCTTGACGTCGAACAGGTTGCCGATCTTGCGGTGCGAGTTGGCCTCGTTGCCGATGCCGTCGAACTGCAAGTACGCCATGCGCAGCCCCGCCTCCTTGGCCTTGCTGGCGAAGCCGGGCTCCTCGGCGAACCGCAACCCGTTGGTGGCGCACTGCACGGCGAAATAGCCGATCTTGCGCGCGTAGCGGATGGCGTCGAGAAAGTGCGGCGACAGCGTCGGCTCGCCGCCCGAGAACTGCACCGACATCTGGCGGCGCGGCTTGATCGACATCGAGTCGTCGAGGATCTTCTGCACCTCTTCCCAACCGAGCTCGTGCACGAACCCGACCTGGTTCGCGTCCATGAAGCACGGATCGCACATCATGTTGCAGCGGTTGGTGAGATCGACCGTCAGCACCGACCCGCGGCCGTACTGGATCGACGAGCTGCCGTGCTCGCGCAGCGGCGTGGGCGGCGCCTTGAAGTCGCGCCCCGGATAGAGCCGCTCGATGCGCTGGAGCCACTGCGGATCGATCGCCATCACGTCGGTGAAGGTGCCGTGCTTGTCGCACGTCTTCTTCATGACGATCTTGCCGTCCTCCTCGAGGATCTCGGCCTTGATCTCACCGGGCTTGCCGTCGATGAGCTCGCTGAAGCTGCGCGTCCCGTCGAAGATCGCCGTGCGGACCTCTTTCACGCAGCGCGGGCAGAGCGAGTCGGTCGTCCGCGGCCACCCGAGCGGCGGGAACGTCCGCTCCCGCCGCTTGAGCAGCGGCGCGGGCGCCCAGCCGGGCTGGACCGATGGCCGCTCGAACTTCTCGTTGTAGTACTTGACCGCCGGCCACGCCGCCTTCGCCGTCTTCGCCGCCAACTGCTCAAGGGAGCGAATCAACTTCATGCCAATGTCCTCCTGCTACAGGTCGTCTTCAGCCGACACGCTTGGTCCTCATCATTTGATAGAGGATGGGAAGCGCGAAAATCAGGGGGTGACGTCGCTGGCGCTCGGTGAGGGAAACCTCAGTGCCGGAGCGCGCCAGCTTCTTCAGCAAGTAGTCCAGCCAACCGTCGTAGGTGGCCAGATACTTCGGCCAGCGCAGATAGGCGCGGCGACGCGAACGGCGCAAGCAGCGCCGCAGCTCGGATTCGCGAGCCGCCACGCCCGGGGGCACCTGAAAGCGGGTTCCCGATGCATCCAGCGCCGTCGCGCCGAGCACACCGAGCAGCGCGCGGCCGACGGCGCGGTAGTGGTCACGCTCGACATCGAGGAGCGCGGCGATCTTGCCGGGCTCTACGATGCGAACCTCGGATTCATAGGACAGGCCGAGCAGCGCCTGAAGGAAATTGTCCAGTTCGAAGGGACCGTCGAAGCGGCTGAGCGTCAGCCGCGCCATCTGCATCAGCGCCGCCCGCTTCGCATCGACGATGCGCGCGCGCGCCGCCGGGTCCCGCGACCAGACCAGCGCCACTCGCTTGGACAGGCGGCCGCCCAGATGCAGATCCTTCGCGGTGGCGCTGGTTTGCGAGGCGAGCTGCCGCGCGGTCACCACCGAGACCTTGGCGAGCGCGCTGCCCACGCGCAGGCAATGGACCGTCGGAGGAAGCACAGTCCCCCAGAGTCGGTCGCGAAAGCGGCGGTGCCAGCTGCGCAATCCATCGACGACCACGATGAAGTCCGGCTGGCTCGTCACGTCGCGCGTTGCGTTCCAGAGCACCGAGCCGTAAAGCAGGATGGCCTGAGCGCCGCGTTCCGACGACGCCAGCGCAGGTAGGAACGGCGCCGCGGTCACGGCGGCGCCTGGCACCGACAGCCCCGCATCGAGGCGCGCACTCAGCTCCGCGTCGGCCCCGACTACCGACTCTCCCTGATCATCACCATTCAAGACCCGTCCGCTTGAACCGTTCACGTCCGAAACCCGTTTCAGGGAAGGCGGTGAGTCGCCGATGAGGAAAAATTCATCAGACGTGGGTCTATTCGTTCGATTGCAGATCGTCAAGGTGGAACATGATCAGACCTGAACGCAGGGTCTGCTCCCTCCTTGACAGTAATTAATACGGTCTTCACGCTACGAAACATGACCGGGCCTGGAACGCGCGGCCGTGTGCGGACCGCCACCCGCGAGGGATTGCTGGAGGCGGCCGAACAGGTATTCGCCGACAAGGGAATTGACGGTGCGCGAATCGAGGACATCGCCGCGCGTGCTGGAGTCGCAGTAGGCACGATCTACAATTACTTTGGTGATAGTGCGGAGCTCCTCAAAGCCCTAATCAACCAACGGCGGAGCGATCTCCTGTCTCGTCTCGATGAGGCGATGGCGGAGGCCAAGCGCCGGCGGGCTCCCTGGTCCGGACAGGTCGAGGCGTTCATCCGCGTCACGCTGGATTGCATGCGCGATCACCATCCGTTCTACGCAATCCTCATGCAGTGTGAGAACCGCAAGGGTCCTGCTTCGGTCGACGGCGTCAGCACCGAGTTCTACAGCCGCGCCGAGGCGCTGGTGCGGCGCGGGGTGCGGCTCGGGCTCGTGCGCGAGAACGATGCTTCCATCCTGCCCGCGGTGTTGGTCACCATGTGCCGCGCGCCGTTGCTGCACCTGAGGCATTCGAAGCCCGGCGCATCCTGGACGACCGATCTCAGCGACCAGATGTTGCGGTTCTTCTGTGCGCTGGTTCGCAGCGAGCCCGAAGACCGCGCGGCCCCGACGACCAGCGGCGTGCGACGTTACGGCACGCGGCCCAAGCGTGGATGAGAGACGGCTGAGACGCCCTAACGACGCACTTTGGGGCGCCCGGTCTGGAACGCGCTGATCAGCGCCTCGAACCCGAGCCGCCAGAGCCGGTAGTCGAGCGGCAGCTGGGCGCGCGTGCCGGACGCCGCCTCGTGCTCGATGGTCTGCTCCACGCGCCGCGCGAACGCGCGGTCGCGGCTGAAGACGTCCAGCTCCTCGTATCCGTCGTGCGACAGCCGGGTGAAGTTGGTCGACCCCAGATCGACCCATTCGCCGTCGCCGACGATCGCCTTGCCGTGAACCATCGTCGGGTGCAGCACCAGGCGCAGGTTCTCCGGGCTGCCGCTGCGGCGCAGGATCTTCGCACAGGTGAACAGGTTCAGATCGCCGCCCACGTCGGCGCGCGCCGCGGTCAGCAGCGTCACGGCGACGCCACGCTTGACCGCCTGGCACAGAGCATCCGTCGCCGCCGGATCGCCGAGGTAGGCCATCGCGATGGTCAGGCGCTTGCGGGCGCTCGCGATCAGCGACAGGCGCTGCTCCGCTAATGATTCGCCGGTCAGGACGTTTCCCTGCGTAGAGTGCAGTAGGTAGTCGAACGGACTCTCGGCGTCGAAGCGCACGCGGCCCGCGTAGCGGTCGGCCAGGCGCTCGATCGCGTCGGTGCCGCCGATCTCCACCATGAAGTCGACGTTCACGTCGCGGAAGTCATCGCCGATGCCCATGCCGCCCAGGATGGCGATCTGGTCGTCGAACACGAACAGCTTGGCGTGATCGAAGCGCTTCTTGATCTCGACGCGGATGCGGGGATGGTTCAGCAGCGCCGCGGCCAGCTCGCTCGGCGCCTGGCGAAGCGAACCCCAGCGCCCGTAGAACGCCATCAGGCCCCAGAGCTGCCAGCGCGCCTCGAAGTCGATCGTCTTGTGAAAGAAGCTCTGCTTGGTGGCGGCCAGGTGCTCGTAGAAGCCGCCCAGGCGATCCTTGAAGATGGAGATCTCGACACCGCGGTCGGCGGCCGCCAGAAGCGCCCGCGCGATCGACTGGCCGGCGTCGTCGTCGCGCCACTCGAAGCAGCGGATCATGACGCTGCGGCGAGCGTGCTCGATCCGATGCACGATACGCGCAAAGGCGGCGGCTCCGTTCGACAGGAGCTCGATGGTCGGGGTTGGTTCCGACGCGGGAACCGTCGAAGTCGTCGGGCACATCCGGGGCCGGCCAATCTAACGTAGGCCGCCTGACACCGCAATCAATGCCTGGTGGTCACCGGATCTCCATGTCGAACGGCAAGCGGGCTTGCGGGCCGCCGCTCGCCGTCAGAAGCGGCGCCAGGACGCGCAGCAGCGCACGCCCCGCGGCCGAGGCCGACCCGGGCGCACCCGATCCGGCCAGCAGCGCGACGGCCGCCTCGGCGGGCGTCCGGGGTGCGGCGGCGGCGGAATCCTCCGTCTCGTCGGCGTCATCGCCGCCAACCGCCTTGACGGCGGCGATCCCCAGCGCCTTCTCGATGATCGTCGAGCGCGGGCGCGGCCAGACCACCAGCTCGGGCAGGCCGCCGCGCTCGGGCTGGAGGTGCGCCAGCTCCGCAGCGCGCTCGATCGCCGGGATGAGGCCTCCGGTGCGATCGACCAGGCCCAGCCCCAGCGCCTGCGCTCCGGTCCAGACCTGACCGCGCCCGAGGTCGTTGGCGCGCTCGGCGGTCACGCCCTTAGCCTTGCGCCCATTGCCGACGGTGGTCAGGAATAGATCGTAGAGATAGCGGATCTTCTCGGCTACCAGCTTGCGCTCGTCGTCGGTCCAGGGCCGGTACGGCGACAGCAAGTCGGCGTGCGCACCGCGGCGGTAGGTCTCGACGGAGACGCCGGCCTTGGACAAGATCGCGTGCACGTCGACCTTGAACGAGAAGATGCCGATCGATCCAGTGATCGTCGACGGCTCGGCGAAGATCGCGTCGGCCGGCGCCGAGATGTAGTAGCCGCCCGAGGCCGCGTAGTCGCCCATCGAGACGATCACCGGCTTGCCGGTGCCTCGCACGCGCGTGATGGCGCGCGCGATCACGTCCGACGCAAACGCCGAGCCGCCCGGGCTGTTCACACGCAGCACCACGCCCGCGATCGACGGATCCTTCTTGGATTGTTCGAGCGCGGCGACCAGGCTGTCGGCGCCCGCGACCGAACCGAGCGAGAACGGCAGCTGCTGGCTGTCGGAATCGACGATCGTGCCGTCGACCAGGATCACCGCCAGGCGGCGGTTCTTCCAGGCCGGCGGATGGATCGGCGACGCGTCGACGCCGCGCACGTCGATGCCCGGGTGCCCGGATGCTTGCCCGAGGTAGACGTTCAGCTCGCCCTCGTCGCGAATCGCGTCGACCAGGCCTTCGGTCTGCGCCTCGACGGGCGTCAGGGCGCCGCGATCGATGAGCGCGCGTACTTTCGCCTCGGTCAGCGGCGCGGCCGCGCCGCCTCTACGCGCGCGTCCTTCGGCGATCGCGACGACCAGCCGATCGTAGACGTTGTCGAGCAGCCGATTCTTGTTGTCGCGCACCGGCTCCGACTGCTGGTTCAGGATGAACGGCTCCATCGCGCCCTTGAACTCCGCGATGCGCACCAAGTCGACGGAGACGCCCAGGCGATCCATCAGGTCTTTGTAGAAGGTTGCCTCCTGCGCGATGCCGTTCATGGCGACGCCGCCGGCGGGGTGGATCACGATGTGATCGCAGGCGCTGGCCAGGTACATCTCGCGCGTCGACGGATAGACCACGTAGGCGAAGAGCTGCTTGCCGTGCGCGCGCAGCGCCGCCAGCAGGTCGCGCACCTCTTCCACGCGCGCGAACCCGAGATCGAGATCTTCGATCTTGAACAGCACGCCCGCGAGCGCCTCGTCGGCGGCCATCGCGCGCAATTGCACGGCCAGCGCCAGGAAGTCGCGATCGGAGTGAATCTTGGCCAGGTCGACGCGTTCGATGTGGCGCACGTCAGTCAGCGACGGATAGCGATCGCCGCTGATGCGGAGGAACACACTGCCACCCCAGGCGTCGCCGCCCGCGGCGTCGGTGCGCAGCGCGCGGATCGCGCCACCGCCGCCCAGATGATCGAATTCGAACCACAGCCCGGCGGTCACGCGATAGTCGGCGGCGCTCGACAGCGCGTAGTCACGCGCCCCCGGGACGCTCTCGACCTCGGCGAAGGGGCGCAGGCCGTCGGCCACGCGCGCGGACAGCCGAAAGCGCGGCGCGACCGCGCGCCACGGCCGCCCTTCGACGTGCACGGCGGCCGCGGCGAGCTCGAGTCGATCGGTGCCGATCGGGCGAACCGCCAGCTCGCCGGTCCACGCGCGCGAAAGCCCACTTGGCTGGTTCAGGTCCTGCGCCACCACGCCGAACGCGACCCCGCGCGTGAGCCGCCAGCTGAAGCCCGCGTCGAAGGTGTCGGTGCCATCGTAGGCCGAGCCGAAGATGTGCGCCCAGCTGATGCCGACACCGATCGATCGCCCCAGGCGCAGCGCGTAGGCGAGCTGGAACTTCGTGCGACCGTCGAGAAGCACCGGCACTGCGCTCTGCCCCACGTGTTGCAGGCCGATGCCGAAGAAGTTCCGTGACCAGAATCGCGATCCGAACAGCAGGCCTACGCCGCGGCCTGGCAGCGCGTCGGCGCTCGATGACGGATCGCCGAGCAGAACCAGGCTCGAATCGTTGAGCTGACCGAGCTGCCCGGGATTCAGCTCCAGCGCCGACGCGTCGGCGTCGCCGGCGATGGTGCGCCAGGGGACGAAGACGCCGCGGGTGGCGCTGTAACCGTCGTCGGGGGTTTGCGCCAGGGCGGGCGAGGCCAACGCCAGGAGAACGATCGCGAAGACCGCAAGCCCCGCAATCCCCGCAATCCTCGTAGACGTAGTCGTAGACGTGCTCTGCATTTGGGATCACCCCGATGGGAAGTCGGCGGAGTATAGTCGCTCTCGAGCCATGAGCCGTTGGGATCGCCCGCCGGCGGGGACGACGGTCGCCGCCTTCTTCGAGACCTGGCTGCCGACCGCGTTCGCCGCCTCGGGGCGCGAGGCGCCGCTCGCGGCGCCGCTGGTGCGCGCCACGCTATCGGGGCCGGGCGGCGGCGCGTGGGACGTGCAGGCGAGCGAGAGCGATCTCCACGTCGACAAGGCAGCGCGCGAGCCACCCGATGTCTGGCTCCGGCAGTCGGCCGCGGATTTTCTCACCGCGCTCAGCCCGGAGCCCGATCCCGATCTCCCGGAGCTGCTTCCGCCAGGCTGGAGCGCGCTCGATCTGCTGTTTCTCGACCCGCGCGACATCGAGATGCTGCGCCAGGTGAACGGCCGCATCCTGGTCGAGGTGGCCGGGCGGCGCGGGCGGCGCTGGGCGTTCGACGCCGGCTTCGGCAAGGCCGGCGTCAGCGCCGGGCGGCCGCGCTCGACGGTACGCCTCGACGGCGCGACCTTCGATGGCCTGCGCAACGGCAGCATCCCGCCGATGCAGCCGCTGCTCGATGGGCGCCTCAAGCTGGAAGGCGACCGCGCGCTGGCGATGCAGCTTCTGCTACTGCTCGGAAGTCGGCTGGCTCGCCGCTGACGCCGACGGCCCGCGCGTCGGCGGCGCGACAGGATCCGCTGGTGCGCGCGCGGGAGCGGCTGGCGCCGCGACCTTGGGGGCGGCTTCGAACGCTGGCGGCTCCGGCGTCTTGCTGGCCCGCGCCGCGGGAACGTCGTCGCCGCCCGACGGTGCGCCGCCGCCCGCCGCCTCGCGGTCATCGGCGCGCACCGCCGCGGCGCTGGCCATGCTCGCAGCCGCCGCCGTGGCCGCGCGCGAGCGCGTATCGTTGCCGTTGCCGTGCGGGTTGACCCGAGCGCGCGAGCGCGCCAGGCCGCGCCGCAAGTTGCTGTCGTCGGGACGGCTCGACAGCGCCTTGGCGTACTCGTCTCCCGCTGGACCGAACTCGCGCGCCGCGAAGAACGCGTCGGCCAGGAACGCATGCGCACCCGGGTCCGCTTCGGCGAAGCTGAGCGCCTTGCGCCCCCAGCGCACGGCCTCCGATGGACGCCGCGCCGCCAGCGCCTTGCGCCCGCGATCGAGCAGCGCGCGCGCCAGCTGACTGGTGCCCGGCGCCGCCGGATCCAGCGCCAGCGCGACTTGATAGAGATCGATCCCGCCCTGCATGTTGCCCTTGTCGAGCTCCGCCTCGGCGCGCCGCTCGAGCGCGCTCGACGCCGACGACGCGATCCGATCCGCGGCCGGGGCCGCGCCGAGCTCGCGCATCTGCTGCAGGACCGACAGCAGCCCCGGTACCGACGCGGGCGACAATCCGACGCCGGCGAGCCGCACGGCCTCGCCCAGGAGCGTATTCAGCTGCGCCCCGTGCTGATTGTTCGCGCCGGCCGCCGCGCCCCGTGCCGCCGGTGGTGTCGCGTGCACCGACGCCACCGCGCCGCTGTCGACGCCGCGGATCCAGGGGAAGCGATGGTAGACGCCCAGGCTCACTGCGACGCCCAGGCTCAAGATCGCGAGCGTGCCGACGGTGCGCGCCGCCAGCTGAGCGAGCGAGCCGGCCATCGACACCGCGGCGTCGTTGGGGGCGCGCGTCACGAGCGCGACCGAGCTCTGCGCCGGGGTCAGCGTCTGCAGGCGGTCGGCCGTCGGCACGCGCGGCAGGCGATCCGCCGTCGGCACCCGCGGCAGGCGATCCGCCGTCGGCACGCGATCGACCGGCGGCGGCAGCACCAGCGACGGCAGCGTCACCGCCTTCGACGGCGTCTTCGTGTTGGCCATCTTCGTGACAGGCTGGCGGGCGAGATCGCCGTCGGCCACGAACTCCTCGAACGTGCGCTCGACGGTGGTGCTGGCGTCGGCCCAGCGGTTTCGCAGCCCCATCGGCGTCTCGAGCCGCGCGTTGGGCTCGCGCATGTTCAGGAGCTCGGCGACGGCGCGCGGGCGGCCCCAGACGATCTTGGTCAGCTCGTACTGCAGCTGCGCCATGGTCTGGAAGCGCTGTCCCGGGTCGGGCTCCAGCGCGCGCAGGATCGCCCGATCCAGCTCCTCGGGCAGCTCGGGCTGCGACGTGCGCAGCGACTCGGGCAGCGCGCGCGCCCGCTGCGACAGGATGTCTTGATAGGTGACGCCCTGGTGCGGCGGCACGCCCGAGATCATCTCGTAGAGCAGCGCGCCCACCGAATAGATGTCGCTGCGCCGGTCGACGTTGCCGCCGTCGCCGCCGCCCGACGCCATCGCCTGCTCGGGCGCCATGTACTCTGGCGTGCCCATCGCCATGCCGGGGTTGGTCAGGCGCCGCGACCGCCGGTCCACGCTGCGGGCGATGCCGAAGTCGAGCACCTTGACGAAGTCGGCCTCGCCGTCGCGCGCGACCAGGTAGATGTTCTCGGGCTTGAGATCGCGATGGATGACCCCCGCGGTGTGCGCGGCGTGCAGCGCGCTGCAGATCTGCATGCCGATGCGCACGGCGCGCAGCGGATCGATGCGCCGCTCGTGCGAGAGCACGTCGGCGAGATCGATGCCGTCCAGGTGCTCCATCACGAAGTACGCGCACCCGTCCTCGGTGGTGCCGAAGTCGGTGACGTCGATGATGTTGGGGTGCCCGATGCGCGACGCCGCGCGCGCCTCGCGCCGGAAGCGCTCGACCAGGTTCTGCTGCTTCGAATAGACCGGGTGCAGGATCTTGATCGCGACGCCCTTGCGGATCTCGACGTGCTCGCCGGCGTAGATCGTGCCCATGCCGCCCTCGCCGATCTTGCGCAACAGCCGGTAGCGGTTCTCGATCACGCGGCCGATGAGATCGCCCTCGGAGTCGAAGGGATCGGGCGGCGCGGGGAGCATCGGCGGTGGCGAGAACATTTTTTGCCGCTGTTTGAGCAGGCGCTCGCGCTCGTCGCTCTCCTCGCGGATCAGGCCGCCGTAGAGGCCGCGCAGGAACTCCGACGCGCGCTCGGAGTCGGCGTGCGGCGCGACGCGGATGATCACCTCCGACAGCGCGTGGCGCATCTCCTCGGCGTTCTGGAAGCGCTGCTCGCGCTCGGGCGCCAGCGCCTTCAACACCAGCGCGTCGAGCTCGGGCACGATCCAGGGCGCTTTGCGCGACGGCGGCTCGGGCTTGGGGTGGCGCACCAGCGACAACGCCGTCGCCGGATCGAGGTCACTGAGCTGCATGTACTGCTGCCCGGTCAGCAGCTCCCACAGCACGATTCCCAGGCTGTAGATGTCGCTGCGCGCGTCCGCGACCTCGCCGCGCGCCTGCTCGGGCGCGAGATATGACGCGCGGCCAAACACCACGCCGGGGTTGGTGTGCTCCTGCTTGAGCACGCTGCGCGCGAGCCCGAAGTCGGTCAGCTTGGCCTGGCCAAAGTAGCTGAGCAAGATGTTGGGCGGCGCGACGTCGCGGTGGATCAGGTGCAGATCGCCGTAGTTGTGCACGTACGACAGCGCGCGCGCCACCTCGCGCACCACGTGCAGCGCCACGTCGAGCGGGATGCGCGTGCGCGTGCGCACGCAGCGGTTCCAGATCTCGCGTAGATCCTTGCCCTCGACCAGCTCCATCGCGATGAAGAACTCGCCGTCGACCTCGCCGGCGTCGAACGTGACCACCAGATTGGCGTGCGACAGCTTGAGCACGACCTTGGCCTCGTCGAGGAAACGGTTCGCCTTGCCCTGGTCGGCCTTCTCGGGCAGCACCTTCTTGATGACGCAGAGCTTTTCGAAGCCGTCGATGTCGCCGCTGACCGCAACATAGATCTCGCCCATCCCCCCGCGAGCGAGCGGTTTGAGCAGGATGTATTTCCCGAATCTCTTTGGATAACGATCGAGCATCAACGCAGGCTCAGCGGTCCGCAAAATAGTCAGCTAGACGGGCGAAGCGTAGGCTGGTCGAAACTGAAGAGTCTATCAGGACCGCTCGGTGTCGGGAGACCCCAAACGTCGCTATGGGCGAATCTTATCCGAACCAATTCGAACTTTTGATGCGATCTGGTGCCTGCTCGGCGGTGGTTTGCGCACCCGCGGAGGGTCGTTCCAGGGCCGCAGCGCCGATCATCAAATCGACGCGCGACGCCGAACCGGCGGTTTCGACCAGGGCCGTCATCTGGATAGGCGGACGCCTCGAAACGAAACGCAGAGCCACGAGCGCGGTCACTCGCCGATGTCGATCGCGGCCGCGACGGCGGCGACGCGCAGCGCTTGCAGCGCGGCCGGCGCGGGCGCGACCACCGCGGCCGGCGGCAGCGCGGCGCGCACCCGGTCGACAGCGGCCTGCCGTTCGCGCGCGCGGTCCTCGTTGGGATCGTAAGCGCGGAGGGCGGACCCGGGTGGCGGCCCGGGCAGGGCCAGCGATGGAATCAGCCGCCCGAGCGCGCGAGCGGCGAGGTGGCGCACGGCCGGGTAAGCGTCGTCGGCCATCGCGTCGAGGAGCAGGCCGGCGCGCACCGCGAGCGCCGACGCCGAGGCGGGCGCACCCGTCCGTCCCAGCGCGTCGGCGGCGACGGCGCGCTCGATCGGGTCGCCCGAGAACAGCTTGGCTCGCGGACCGGCGGCGACGGCCAGCACGGCGGCCTCGGCCGGCGACGCAGCCGACCCGCCCGGGTGGCCCCACCAGCGCCCCACCGCCTCGGCGGCCCACGCCGGGGTCCGATCGGCGTGACAGCCGGTGCAGGCGTCGGGCCGCCCGTAGGCCGCCGCGCGCGCCGGGTCGGGCACCTCGATGCGGTGGCTGCGATGAATGTCGAGCACGCCGTAGACGATGCGCGGCATGTGGCAGTCGACGCACGCGACGCTCGGTTTGCCGGCGGCGCCGTGGTTGTGACGGCTGTGGCGCGCGCCCGCATCGACGGCAGCGAGCTCGCGATGGCAGCCGGTGCAGGCGCCGTCGGCGACGGCGGTCGGACGTAGCTGACCGCGCGGATCACCGTCGTGCATGCCGTGACAGCTGGTGCAGGTCAGCGTGCCGCGCTGGCTGCACGGCGACTGCAACAGCCCCTGGTATTCGTACGCGGTCAATCGTGCCGTGCCATCGGCCCAGAAGCGGGGCGCGAACGGAGCGCGCGCCGAGCCGAGCGGCGTGTCCTGCCAGAGCGGCGCGCTCCACAGCGCCAGGTCGTCGCCGGGCACGAACGGATCGCCGTGATCCAGGAAGCGGTCGACGTGGTCGGCGATGCGCTGGCCGTGGCAGCGGCCACACAGGTCCGCGGAGCGCGCCGGCGAGAGCCGCGACGGGTTCACGATCGTCGGATCGCCGCGGGTCCCGAGGTGCAAGACGTAGCGACGCACCGGGTCGGCGTTCGCGCGCGCGTGCGCCGCGCCCGGACCGTGGCAGGCCTCGCAGGCGATCCCCATCTCGGCCACCTCGGTGCGGAACGTTTCGCCCCTCCCGTCCCGCCCGGGGTTGGGCGCGACGTTGTGGCAGAAGACGCAGTTGTCGTTCCAGCGCGTGACGTGGCGCGGGTAGTCCGGCCCGCCCAGGCGAGCGAGCCCGTCGACGAAGGCTTGCAACGCGTCTCGCGGCGCGGCGGAGCGCTCATCGGCCGGTACCGCCGGCTCTGCGTCTCGTTCTGAAAATAGAAACGCGCCGTTCATGTGGATCCAGCGCCGTTCCTCGACGTGGTAGGCGACGGGCAGGCGATACTCCGCGTCTCCGATGCGCGTCAGGTACTGTTGATAGCGGCGCGAGCCGATCGCGCGCGACACGATCGCGGTGATCGCGGTGATCGGAGGTCGGGTCGTTCCGGCGCGTGCGTCGCCGGCAGCCGTGAACGTCATGCGAAACGCGCCGCTCACGTCGCGATCCATGCGCGCGTCCACGCCGGCGTGGCGATAGGTGACGCCCGAAAAATCGCCCAGCACCGCGCTTGCGTTCCGCGCGGAGACCTCCTGGGTCATCGTGCGATGAAACGTGCGGTGCCAGCTGCGGTAGTGCTCCTCATGACAGCCGCGGCACGCGAGCGACCCGACGTAGGCCTGGCCGTGCAGGTCGCGCTCGGTCGCGAGGTCGAGCGCCACGGCGCGCCGCTCCACGCGCGCGAACACGAGGACCAGAACCAGTGCGAGCGCCAAACTTCCAGCGACCGCGAGCCGCTTCACGCGGTCGCTACGCTACATCCGTTTGTTGGCGAGGGCCAGGCCACTGCGCGCGCTCGGGTTCTTGGGATCGAGCTTGAGCGCGCCTTCGTAGGCCTTGGCCGCCTCTTTGAATTGATTGAGGCGGAAGTGCGCGTCGCCGAGCAGCACGCGGGCGCGCACGCCGCCACCGCGATCGGCGGCGCGCGTCGCCGAGCGCACCGCCTCGGTGTAGTTCTTCTCCTGGAACGAGATCTCCGCCAGGCCGACCAGCGCCGGCCCGCGGTCGCGCCGCGACTTGGCCAGGCGTGTGAAGATGCCGCGCGCCTCGACGAACCGCTCGGCGCGCAGCAGGCGCTCCGCTTCCTCCAGCTGCTTGCGGCTGTCGGCTGCCGAGACCCCGGCGCTGCGCGCGCTGCGCCCCGACCCGTTCGCGCGAGTCTCGGTTTCGGGCTCCGCATGCTCCTCGGGCTTGCTGTCGCTGTCGTCCCCGTCGTTGCCCGCGGTCTTGTCGCCCGACGGCGTCTCGTCGGTGGTCTTCGCCGACGTCAGCGTGTCGGTCGGCACCGGCGCCAGTGGCGGAGTTGGCGCCGGCGGCGCCACGACGGGCGCGAGGCCCACCCCGGGCAGCGGCGACGCGATCGCCACGGCGCGCGCGGCGTTCTTGTGGCCGTGCCCCGCAGTCGCTGCCAGCACCACCGCGCCGAGCAACAGCGCGAACGCGCCGCCCGCCGCCATCGCGAGCTTCTTGCGCTCCCAGGTGCGGACCCGCCGCAGCAATCGGCCCGCGCCGTTGTAGGTGACCGAGTCCGACCCCGACCCGAGCGGGCTGGCGGCCGGCACGATCGGCAGGCGCCCGAGGCTGGCGGCGGCAAGACCGCCCGCGCCGGCGACGATCGCCAGATCCTGCTCCGTCCGCGGCGGGAAAAAGCGCGACGCGATCTGCTGGATCTCGCGCTCGAGCTCTTCCATGGTCTGCGGCCGCGCCGCCGGGTTCTTGGCCAGCGTGCGCGTGATCAAGGCCTCCAGCTCGACCGGCACGTCCGAGCGCACGCTGCTCAGCGGTGCCGGCAGCGTGTTCGCCTTCTTGTTCAAGATCTCCATGAAATTCGCCCCTTCGTAGGGCGGCTTTCCCGAGAGCATCTCGTACAAGATTCCGCCGACCGCGTAGACGTCGGAGCGCGGATCGGCCGGGTGCCCGGTCGCTTGCTCGGGCGCCATGTACTCGGGCGTGCCCATCGTCATCCCCGGGTGGGTGAGACGCCGCGAACGGCTCTGGCTGCTGTTGCTGTCGTCCGCGTCGCCGCTCTTCGCGATGCCGAAGTCCAGCACCTTGATGAAGTCGCGCTGGCCGTCGCGCGACAGGATCAGCACGTTTTCAGGCTTGAGATCGCGGTGGATCACGTTGACCTGGTGAGCGGCGTGCAACGCGCGGCAGACCTGCGCCGTGATCACGAGCGCGCGCGGCACCTCGAGCCGCTTCTCGCGGAAGATCATCTCCCCGAGCTCGATCCCCTCGATGTACTCCATGACGAAGAAGAACGACCCGTCGGGCGTGGTGCCCGAGTCGGTGACGTCGACGACGTTGGGGTGCGAGATCTTCGAGGCGGCGCGCGCCTCGCGCTTGAGCCGCTCGACGAGGTCCGGCGTCTGGCTGTACGCCGGGTGCAAGATCTTCAGCGCGACACGCTTGCCGATCTCGATGTGCTCCGCTTCGTAGACGCGGCCCATGCCGCCCTCGCCGCACAGGCGGCGGATGCGGTAGCGCCCGCCGACCAGCGTGCCAATCACGGACACGCTCTGTGCTTCCGTGTCGGTGCTCAGCGACAGGCTCTCGCTGCGCGGCTGCGAGTCGGAGGACTTGGCCAGGGCTGCTGCGCCCGCGCCCTTGTCGGCGGGCGGCGGGCGGCGCACCATCCCCGCAACGACCGTCCCCTTCTCGCGCCGATCCTCGATGGAGTCGCCGGGGCGATCCTTGTCCTTTTCCTTCTCGGCGGGCTTCGCGGCGGCCGGCAGCGGCGGGGGCGGAGGCGCGGCGCGCGCGGGCGGCGGCGGTGGCGCGGGCGGCGATGCCTTGACCACGCGGGGCGAAATCGGCTCGGTCGCGTTCAGTGAGCGGCGTGCGCTTTCGATGATCGATTCGCGCTCGCGGCGTTCGGTCTCGATCTCGTCGCCGTAGAGATCGGTCAAGAACTTCGCGACGCGCACGCCGTCGGTGGCCGGCGAGGTCTGTGCCAGGAACGTCGCCAGATCCCGCCGCAGCTCCTCGCAGGTCTGGTAGCGCTCAGCGAGATCCGGCGCCAGCGCTTTGCACGCGATCCGATCCAGCTCCACCGGCACGCGCGTCGCGCGCTTCGACGGCGGCACGATCTCCGGGTGGCGCACGCGCTGGAGCAGCTCCTCGGCGGTGGGCGCGTCGTTGGGCGCCGCCGCGCCGTTCTTGTTCGACGGAAAGAGCTGCCGCCCGGTCAACAGCTCCCACAGGATGATCCCCGCGGCGTAGAGATCGGTGCGCCCGTCGAGCGGCTCGCCGCGCGCCTGCTCCGGAGACATGTAGCTGACCTTGCCGTAGATGATGCCGGGCGCGGTCTTCTCCATCTTCAGCGTCGACGACGCGAGGCCGAAGTCGGTGACCTTGACCTCGCCGCTGTACGAGAGCAGCACGTTGGGCGGCGAGACGTCGCGGTGAACCAGCTTGAGGCTGCCGAACGAATGCGCGTAGTGAAGGCCGCGCGCCAGCTCCTTGACGATATGGACCGCGACGTCGATCGGGAACGCGATCCCCTTCTTCGCGCAGCGGTTCCAGGTCGCGCGCAGATCGCGCCCCTCGACGAAATCCATCGCGAGATAGATCTCGCCGTCGGCTTGCCCCGAATCGAACACCGGCACCAGGTTGCCGTGCGAGAGGCGCACGACGACCTTGGCCTCGTCGCGGAAGCGCTGCAGATACTCCTTGTCCGCCAGATGCGGCAGGACCGTCTTGATCACGCACAGCTTGGCGGTTTCTTCCGCGCCGGAGAGCGCCAGATAAAGCGCGCCCATGCCCCCTCGAGCCAGCGGCTTGAGCAGCAGGTACGAACCGAATCGGCGTGGGAAATCGCTCATGTCCTAGACCGCGTCCAGCGACGCGTTCGGCAAAACAAGCGCCAAGATTTTATCAGGTTACACAGTGTCAGACAGTTGATAGAGTCCGGGCGCGGCGCCCAAAGGGACCATGTCCGGGGAACAACTTCTGGTCATCGACGATAGTCCGACGGTGCTAAAGGTCGTCGAAGGTGCGCTAGCCCGTTCAGGGTACCGGGTGGCCGTCGCGGCGGGCGGCCAGGCCGGCTTGTCGCTGGCGCGCGAGCTGTCGCCGCCCCCGGTGCTGGTGCTCCTGGACGGCGACTTGTCGGATGTTGACTCAGGTCTAGACGGGGTCGGTTGCTGCCGCGCCCTGGCCGCGATCGACCGCCTGGCGGGCGTGCCAATCGTCTTGATGGTGACCAAGGGCGACGATGCGGAGGATCGCCTGGCGCACGCGCCCAACGTCGTCGACTACATCACCAAACCGTTCTCGCCCGAGGCTGTTGCCGCCGTGGTCACGCACCTGGTGGAGACACGACGACTGGGGAGCAGCGCCGCGGCGCCTGCGCCGTCCTCGGCGGCGACGCTGGGACGCGCGCTGGCGCGCTCGATCGACGAGCGGCCGGCCGCGCCCATGACGCCACCGGCCGAAGAGCCACCGCCCTACGAGGAGATGCGCGCCGAGGCGGCGCGGCGGATCGAGGCCTATCGGCAAGAGAGCGACAAGTGGGACCTGACGGAGCTCGTCCGCGGCGCCTTCGACGACGCCACGCTGGAAAAGATGGTCTCGTCGTTCCTCGCGCGCCGGCGGCGCAATACGCGATCGGGAGCCGAGAGCGACGCGCTGGCCGGCGATCTGTCGGCGATCAACGTCAGCGAGGTGCTGTCGTGGTTGCAGGACAAGGCGCAGACCGGCCGCCTGCAAATCCTCGAAGGTGACGCCCACGTCGAGATCTACGTCAGGCGCGGCAAGATCGACTTCGCGGCGGCGGCCGGCATCGGCGAGGATCTGCTCCTGGGACGATTCGCCGTCGAGGCGGGAGCGCTCTCGCCCGACGTGCTGACCGCGGTGCTCGACGAGCGCGCGCGCGCCACGACCAAGCCGGGCCTCTTCGGCGTCGACCTGGTGGCGCGCGGCCTCATCAGCGAGGGGCAGCTCAAACAGGCGATGGCGCGCCAGATCTCGGAGGTGATCTACGTGACGCTGCGCTGGGCGCGGGGCCAGTTCGCGTTCCGCGCGCTGCCCGCCGAGTCGTTCCCGGCGCTGGCGCGCGACGCGGCGCTGGGGATCTCCGTCGACAGCCTGCTGCTCGAGGGCTTCCGGCGTGTCGACGAATGGCGGGTGATCGAGCGCGAGATCGGCGACTTCGATCTCGTGTTCGTGCCCAACGAGAACCGCATCGCCGAGGTGGCGCGCGGCCAGCTCACGCGCGACGAGATCGCCGTGCTGGAGTTCGTGAACGGCAAGACGCCGGTCAAGGACATCATCCGAACGTTGCGCCTCGGCTCGTTCGACGTCTCTAAGATCCTGTTCCGCCTGCTGCGCGCGAAGCTGATCCGCCGGCGCGTCGCACCGACGGTGGCGTAGGCTCGCGCGCGCCTCAGCGCGCGCTTACAGCGTTCCCCACACGCGCAGCGCGGTGTCGACCACGAGCCGCAACTTCGCCGCTTGCACGTCTGGCGTGATGTCGTTGCCGTGCACGGTGCTCGAGAATCCGCACTGGGGCGACAGCGCGAGCTGATCGAGGGGCACGTACCGCGCGGCCTCGTCGATGCGGCGCGCGAGCTCGTCGGCGCTTTCGAGCGCGCCCACCTTGGAGCTGACCAGGCCGAGCACGACGCGCTTGCCGCGCGGCACGAAGCGCAGGGGCGCGAAGTCGCCCGACCGCTCGTCGTCGTATTCCAGGAAGTAACCGTCGACCGCCAGCTCGTTGAAGAGCACCTCCGCAACCGGCTCGTAGCCGCCCTCGGCGACCCAGGCGCTCTTGAAGTTGCCGCGGCAGAGGTGCACGCAGATCGTCAGGCCCTGCGGCTTGTCCGCGATCGCCGCGTAGATGAAGCGCGCGTAGCGGCGCGGCAGCTCGTCGGGATCGTCGCCGCGCGCGCGCACCCCGCGGCGCATCTCCGGATCGCACAGATACGCCAGGTTGGTGTCGTCGAGCTGCAGGTAGCGGCAGCCCGCCGCCGCCAGCGAGCGAATCTCGGCGCGGTAGGCGGCGGCGACATCGTCGAAGAAGCGATCGAGCTCCGGATACGCCTCGGCGCTGATCGCCGCGCGCCCGCCGCGAAAATGCAGCATCGTCGGCGACGGGATCGAGACCTTGGGCGTCCTGGTCGTGACGCTGGCGAGGAACGCGAAGTCGTCGCGCTGGATCGGCCGCACGTGCGCGACCCGGCCGGCCACGCTCATGACCGGCGGCGCGAAGTCGACGTCGCCGGAGCGGTTGTGAAACTTGACGGTGACCGCGCCCGTGGCGACGACGCCCGCGAGCTGCTCGAGGAAGTCGACGTGGAAGAACGTGCGGCGGAATTCTCCGTCGGTGATGCCGAGCATCCCGGCGTCCTCCTGCATCTTCACCACGGCCCGAATCGCCTGGTCCTCGACGGCGCGGAGCGCGGCGCGATCGATCTCGCCGGCGCCGAAGCGTTCACGCGCGGCGAGCAATTCGGGCGGCCGGAGAAAACTGCCGACATGGTCGGCGCGAAACGGTGGGGTCGGCGATTGGTTGGTCATGGCGACGGCCACCTCCCGAGACGAAAGCATAGTACATGCGCGTTCGAAGAACCCGCGGCGCGTGCGCCGGAGCCGGCGTCACCAGGGCAGATGGTAGATGCTGGCGGACACGCGGCAGTCGGTGGCGTTGGGCGTGTACTGCCACGCCCGCGGAGGCCCGACGTTGTCGACGTCGCAGCCCACCGCGAACAGCCAGCGCTGGCCAACGGCGAACGTCGCGCCGCCACCGGCGCGCGTCGCCCACGATTCGTCGCCGGGCGCGCCGATCGGTCGATACGGATTGCCGAACGCGAACAGGCGGAAGCGCTCGACCACTTGCCATTCGATCTGCTCCGTCCAGTAGAAGCGCGTCTGATTGGTTTGCGCGACGCCAGACGACGCCGGGTCCGCGGGGTGATCCCACCCGACCAGAAGCTGACCGCTGCCGACCAGCGCCAGCCGATGAAACCAGGTGCGCCGGCCGGTGAACCAGATCGACGTGGCGTACTCGGCGGGTCCGCTCGCCTTCGTGAGCACGCCGGAGATCCCCGCGGCCAGCGCCAACCCATCGCGGTGCCGGATCCCGAACGCCAGCCCCAGGTGCGATTGATCCAGCGCCGAGCTGCCGGCGCAGGCGCGCGTGCCGCGATCCCAGCAGACGGCCCACGGCAAGCCGGCGTCGAGCTCGACGCGATCGTGCAGCGCAAATGCCGCGGTCGGTCCGAAGTACGTTCGCTCGAACGTGGCGGGGCTCCAGACGCCGAGACTGCTCAGCGACACCGACGCCATGCCGCGCGCCAGCGTCAGCGGGCGCTCGACGACGGCCACCGGCCAGGCATCGGGCAACGGCACGACCGCGCCGGGCCTGGCCTCGTCGATCGGCGTGCCGGCGGGATCCGCGCGCACGCTCGCGGAGGCGACGGCGCCAAGGGCGAACGCCAGCGCGACCGAGCCCGCGCGCGTCACTCGCTACCAGTTTCGCGCGCGAGGAAGCGCTCGTTGACCCAACCGCGCAGCTTCCCGCACTCGACCTCGCGCCAGATCGACGGCCCCACGCGCCGTCGATTCGATGTTCCGCGGACGCCGGTGGCGTCAGGCGGTAGCCCGCCCAGCACCGCGGCCGCCTTGTCGGGCGCCTCGCGCACGTTGAGCACGTCGTCGGCGGCCACGCCCTGCACGCTCAGGCGCTCACCATGAGCGGTACCGCCTTCACAGCGGCTGCCCGTGGGTTTGTCGTCGGCCGCCGGCGCGGGCTCGGCGGGCGCCGGCGGCGGGGCGGGAGCCGCGGCGGCCAGGTGGCGAGAGCCGCGCCTGGGCGGCATTGGCACCGGGACACTGCTCTCGACGGTCAGCTCACGCGCCGGCGCGGCCGGCGGTGGCGGAGGCGGTGGCTCCGCAGGCGCCGGCGGCATGATCACGTTGGCCGTCGGCGCGGGCGGCGCCGGCGGCGCGGCCGGCGCTTCCTCGTCACCCGCGCCCGGCTGGGCGGTGTTGTGCTGCCGCGCATGCCGCACGCGGTGCGAAGTCTCCTTGTGACAACCCAGACACGCGAGGAGGACCATCAGCGCCCAGCGCCCCGCCCCCACCGCGATCGATGACCGACCGATGTTTGCCGATGACATGACCCGCCGGGCAGGATACCGCAGGTGCGGGCGGGCGGCGCACCCCAGATGTAATGGTTGAGCCAGGTCGGCCCGGCGCTCCCCTTCTGCTAGATTCGGCCGCGTGAGTGCCCCGAAGTCTCCCGGCCCGCTCGACGCCGAGCTGGCCGACGCAGCGTTCATCTGTGATCTCGCACGAGTCCGCGATTTACTCGCGCGCGGCGCCGACGTCGACGCCCGCAACGACGAGGGACGGCCGCCCCTGGTCTCGGCGGTGCTTGGCGGCAGCCTGCCGCTGCTGGACCTGCTGCTGGCGCACGGCGCCGACGTCGACGCCCGCGACCCACACGGCTGGACGCCGCTCCACTTCGCGGCGCAGGAGGTGTTGCCCGAGATGACGGTACGGCTGCTCGCAGGCGGCGCCGACGTCAACGCCCAGGACGAAGAGGGGAACACGCCGCTCGCGCGCGCGATCTTCTTCGCGCGCGGCCGTCACGCGATCATCGATCTCCTGCGCAAGCACGGCGCCAAGGACGACGTGCCCAATCTCGCAGGCGAGACGCCGCGCGCGCTGGCGGGGCGCATCGGCGATCCGACCTTCACCAGGAATTGACCGGCGGAGGACGGCGGCCGCTCCGCCGCCTCCGTGTCGGCGGCAGTCCTAGGAAGCTACCGCGGTCTCCGAGCTGGGACGAGTGAGCATGACCGCCCTCCCCTTCGCGCGGCTCGAGCGCGCGAAGTAGACCGCGCCGTAGACGCCCCAGACCGCGCATACCCCGAGCGCGATGTACGGCTCCTTGACGCTCATACCCGAGACCGTGAACGGACCGACCAGGTAGAAGAGCATGCAGAGCAGGTTCGCCACCAGGCCGAAGAGCGGCACGAACATGTGCTTGAACCCGCTGAACGAGTGATGCTCGCGGAAGGCGACGATCGCGATGATGCAGGTGAGCATGTAGAGCAAGAACGTCCCGAAGTTGCTGATCAGCGTGACCACGACCAGCGTGTTGGGGAGCTTGGCGTAGGTCGCGGGGCTGAAGATCCCGAAGCTGTACCAGATGTTGTTGTACTTCGGGTCGAGCGGCGACGGCGTGGTGCCGCCCAGGTAGACCGAGACGGTGATCATGCCAACGATCGCCGAGATCACCGCGAGCGCCCAGATCGAGCGGTGCGGCGTCAGGTTCGACCCGTGCAGCATGCCGAAGTGCTCGGGCACCTCGGCGTCCTTGCCCATGGCATAGGTGACGCGCGCGCCGGTGTTCAGGCACGCGAGCGTCGTGCCGATCAGCGCCAGGAACACCGTGAAGGCCTCGACCAGCATGAACGCGCGGCCGGCCGAATAGCTGCCGAAGAGCCAGGTTCCGACCATCACCATCATGTCGCCGATGGGCGCGCCGGAACCGGCGGCGCTGGCCAGGTTGTAACCGGGATTGAGGTAGTAGTTGGCCGCGAAGTACTCGAACAGGTAACAGATGACGCCCTGGATCGCGAGCGAGAGCAACACCGCCCGCGGGATGTCGCGCTTGGCGTTCTTCGCCTCCTCGCCCATCGACGTCACCGATTCGAAGCCGACCAGGATCAGGATCGCGATGCAGGCCTGAATGAAGATGTAGAAGAAGTTGTGCGGCGCGGTGACCGACGCCGCGGTCGCGTGGAACTTGAAGTGCGGCGTCAGGTCCTTGGGATGGTCGGCGTCGACCGCCTCCATAGTCACCGCCTGGTCGGCAGCGTAGGAGAGCAGGAACGGCACCGGCTTGCCGTCCTTCATCTCGGGCACCGGGTTGCCGTCGGCGTCCATCTTGTTTTGCAGCACCGGCTGACCCGCGCCGTCCAGCTTGGGCTTGCCGTTCTCCATGACCGGCTCCTGCGCGACGACGAAATCGACCGGCGTGCCGTTGACCAGCTGCAGGCCGCGCGCCCCCTCGGGGTGATTCACACGATACGAGATGGCAATCACCGCGAACACCAGCAGCGCCGTGATCTGCACGATGTTGATCGCCATGTTGACGCGGGTGGTTCCGGTGACGCCACGGAACGCGATGTAGGCGACGCCGAGCGAGAACGCCACGCAGAACAAGATCATGAACAGCGGGCTGTTGAAGGTCCCGCTGAAGGTGTTGGGAAAGAATTGATTGAGCAGATAGCCGCTGATTATCGCGGTCACGCCCACCATGCACCCCGGGTAAACCCAGTAGTAAAGGTGGCTGGCCCAGCCGGTGATGAACTTGGCCAGGCGCGCGAATCGGTAGGCGTTGGTCTTGTTGAGGAACGCCTGCTCCGCGAAGAAATACGAGGATCCGGCGCCGGGATACAGCTTCGACAGCTCGGCGTAGCTGATCGCGGTCGCAAAGCAGAGCAATAGCGCGGCCACGATCCCGAACCACATCGCCGACCCGGCCATGGGCGCGCCGTAGAGCGACTGGATCTGGAAGGTCAGCCAGAGGAATGCGCCGGGGGCAATCAACGCCATTGCGTTGATTGTGAGGCCGGTCAAACCAAGGGTTGCGCGACTGGTTGCTTGGGGCGGGGCGGAACTGCTTTGGATATCAGCCATGAAATTGCTCCTCGAGTTTGCTCGTTGGATGGGGGCAATCTACGTGGCGGGTGGTTAACCAGCGGTTTCGCCCGGAATAAATCGCAGTAAATTCCTGTTTGATTTTCGCGGGTTTTACGCGCCCGGCGTTTCACATCGCAATGATTGCCGGGGATCGCTTGCAGACTGCACGACCCCGCGCGACAGAATGTCGGCGCGATCACACCGGCGCCGCGGGCAGCTCGAACCAGAAGAGCGCACCGCCGCCGGCGGCGCTGGTCACGCCGATCGAGCCCCCGTGAACGCGCACCACCTCGCTGGCGATGAAGAGCCCCAAGCCGGCGCCGCCCGCGGGCGAGCCCGGGACGCGGAAGAACCTCTTGAAGATCGAATGGCGGTGCTCGGACGGGATTCCGGGCCCGGTGTCCTCGACCTCGAAGCGAACGGCGTCGTCGGAGCGCCGCGCGCGCACGGTGACGGTGCCGCCCGCGGGCGTGTAAGCGAGCGCGTTGCCGATGAGGTTGGTGAACACCAGCCCGATGCGCTCGGGGTCGGCCAGGATGTCTCCCTGGCCTGGAAAGACCTCGGTCTCGAGCCGGATCCTCTTCTGCTCGGCCACGTCCTCGAACGGTTGCACCGCCTCCGCGACCACGGCGTCGACGGAGAGCGTGCGCGCGTGCAGATCGATTCGCCCCGATTGGATGCGCGATAGGTTCAGCAGATCGTCGACGATCTGCTGCAGCCGCTGGGTATCCTGCCGCGCGGCGAACAACAGATCGGCCTGTTTCGGGTTGATCGAGCCGACTTTCTCCTCGGCGCACAGGTGCACCGCCATCCGCAACGACGTCAGCGGCGTGCGGAACTCGTGCGCCACCGTGGCCACCAGGTCGTTCTTGAGCTCGTCGAAGCGCAGCAGGCGGGTGACGTCCTGCAGGACGATCGTGCAGCCGACGATGCCACCCTCGTCGGTCTTCATGGGCGCGGCGCGCGGCAGGAACGCCGCCTCGCCGCCGGCGGTGGCGACCCGGATCGCCTCGTCGAGGCTGGTCGACGCGGGCGGGCTCTTGCCCGAGAGCACATCGCTGCGCAGCCGCTCGACGGTCTCGCGCACGATCGGCTCGGCGCCGCCCAGCGGGTGCTCGCCGCCGAGCTCGACGCGCAGCATGCTCTCGGCCGTGCGGTTGATGCTGAGCAGCGTGCCGTCGGTCTCGAAGACGAAGACCGGGTCCGGCAAGCTGTCGATCGCGGCCTGCGCCTGCTGCTGCGCCTGCAAGAGATCGCCGAGCGAGCTGTTGCGGTAGCGCGCGAGCCTGTCTGCCATGGTGTTGAACTCGCTGGCGAGATCGCCCAGCTCATCCCGGGCCGCGATGCGGGCGCGCGCCTGCATGTCGCCCTCGCCCAGGCGCCGCGCCGCCTGCGTCAGCACCGAGAGCGGCCGCAGGATGCGCGCGGTGAGCGTCGCCGAGGCGATCAGCCCACAGGCGAAGGCGCTGACCGCGACCAGCATGATCAACGTGTCGAACAGGCGAGCGGCGCGCTGCGCGCGATCGCTCTTGTGCACCATGGCGTCCTCGTTCAGCGCCAGGATCGCGTCGGCCAGGTTGTTGACCCCCACGAACGCCGGCTGCAGGCGATCGAAGTAGACCGACTGCATGGCCGCCGGATCGGAGCCCGCAGCAAAGTCGCTCCACAGCGCGCGATACCGGTTCCAGGCCGCGCGCAGAGACACGGTCAGCTCCTTCTCGCCGACCTCGGTGATGTTGGCTTCCTGGGCCGCGATCTCGCGATCGAACGTCTGCTGATTTCGCGCCGCCTGTTGCAGGCCCACGTCGCGCCGGCCCAGCACGAGAAAGGCAGCCGCGCTGTCGAGGCGCTCGATCGACTCCTTCATCCGCTGGCCCGCGAGCACGCTGCGGTAGTTGTCCTTGAGGATCGACGACGAGCTACGTCCCAGCGCGGCGTTGGTCAGGTTCGCGACGATGCTGATGACCACCAGCGCGACCGCCAGCGGCGCCTGCGCCGCGATCAGCTTGCGCCCCAGGGTCACGTCTTCACCTCTGCGTCGAGCGAGACCAGGTGCACGTCGAAGCCCTCGGCGTCGCGGATGATGCGCATGGCGACCGACTGGCCCAGCATCTGGCGCCAGCGCGGCTCGCGCGTGCGCCCGAGCAGGATGTGGCCCACGCCGTGCGAGCGCGCGAAGTCGAGGAGCGCGACCGCTGCGTCTTCGGACTTGAGGCGCACGACCTCGGCGCCCAGCTCGCGCGCCTTCTCGACGTTGCCGAGGAGGAAGCGCTGGGCCTCCGAATCGATCAGGTGCGGCGCCTCGCGCGGCGTCTCGACGTAGACCACGAACCAATCGGTGTTGAGCCGGCCCGCCATGCGCGACCCCCGCCGCAGCAGGGCGGCGGCGCGCGCCGGAAACGACGACATGCAGACCATGACCCGCCCGAGCGCATGGCCGCTGTCGGCGGGCGAGCGTGCGTCGCGGCCGTGCCCGTTCCCGGAGCGCTCCAGGCTCTCCGCCACCTCGCGCAGCGCCAGCTCGCGCAGGGTCGCCAGCTTGCGGTCCTTGAAGAAGTGCTCGAGCGCCCACTCGACCTTGTCCGGGGCGTAGATCTTTCCCGCCTTGAGCCGCTCGAGCAGATCCTCGACCGCCAGGTCCAGGTTCACGACCTGATCGGCCTGCTTGAGGAAGCTGTCGGGGACCGTCTCGCGCACGTTCACCTCGGTCACCCTCTCGACCAGATCGTTGAGGCTCTCGAGGTGCTGGATGTTGAAGGCCCCGATGACGCTGATGCCTCCGTCGAGCAACTCGGTCACGTCCTGGTACCTCCGCCGGTGCTTGCTGCCCGGCACGTTGGTGTGCGCGATCTCGTCCACCACGACGATGTCGGGGCGGCGCGCGATCACGGCTTCCAGATCCATCTCCTCGACGACGACGCCGCGGTACTCGATGCGCCGGCGCGGCACGATCTCGAGCCCGTCGACCAGCCGCTCGGTCTCGACGCGCCCGTGGGTTTCGATGTAACCGAGGACCACGCCCACCCCGCGCTTGTGCAGCGCGTGCGCCTCCTCGAGCATGCGGTAGGTCTTGCCGACGCCGGCCGCGAACCCGATGTAGAGCTTGAGCCGTCCCCGCCGCGACTGGCGGAGCATCTCGAGGAAGTCTTCGGCGCGCGCGGAGCCCGTGCTCATCGGTTCCGGTTCATGTCGGCTCGTCGTACTTCTTGCGCTTGCGCCACAACGTCGAGCTGTCCACGCCGAGGATGTGGGCGGCTTCCTCGAGACGCTGGCTGCCGGCGAGCACGCGCAGGATGTGCTCGCGCTCGATCTCGTCCAGCGTGAAGGCCCCGCCGACGTGCGGCGCGCTGGCCGGCGCCGCCGCCAGGCGATCCGGGAAGGCGGCCGGCTCGATCACCTGCGCCGGCCACAGGATCACCGCGCGCTCGATCGCGTTGCGCAGCTCGCGGACGTTGCCCGGCCAGTCGTAGCTCAGCAGCGCCTCGCCCGCGGCCCTCGACAGCTCGGGCGCGCTCCGGTGCGATTTGCGCGTCAGCGAGAACAGGAACCGGCGCGCGAGCGGCAGGATGTCCTCGCGCCGCTCGCGCAGCGCGGGCACGTGAATCTCGATGACGTTGAGCCGGTACAGCAAGTCCTCGCGAAACACACCGTCCTTCACACCCGCCTCCAGATCGCGGTTTGTCGCGGCGATGACGCGCACGTCGGCGTGCCGCGTGCGGTTCTCGCCCAGGCGCTCGAAGTCCCGGTCCTGCAGAAAACGCAGCAGCTTGGTCTGGATCGAGGGCGGGATCTCGCCGATCTCGTCGAGGAAGAGCGTCCCTCCCTCGGCCGCCTCCACCCGCCCCTGCTGGTCGCGGACCGCTCCGGTGAAAGCGCCGCGCGCGTGGCCGAACAGCTCGCTCGCCATCAGGTCCTCCGACAGCGTCGGGCAGTTGGTGACCACGAACGGGTGGCCGCGCCGGCCGCTCTGGTCATGAAGGAAGCGCGCCAGCACGCCCTTGCCGGTGCCGCTCTCCCCGCGAAACAGCACCGAGGCGTCGGCCGCCGCCGCGCGCGCCGCCATCTCCAGCACCGCGCGCATCGCCGGCGACTGCGTGACCAGGTCGGCCTCGGGCGCGGGGTCGTCGATGCGGCTCTCGAGATCGGCGACCCGCTGCCACAGCGCCCGTTCGCCGACGATCTTGTCGATCAGGTGCTGGATCTGACCAGGCGTGAACGGCTTCTGTAGATAGTCCCACGCGCCGCGCCGGATCGCCTCGACCGCGGTCTCGACGGTGGCGTAGGCAGTCATGAGCACGATGGTCAGGTTGGGGTTCTCGCCGAGGAGCCGGGGGATGAGATCGAGGCCGCTCTCGCCGCCCAGCTTGAGGTCGACGAAGGCGGCCTCGAAGGCGCGATGCTCGATCTGATTCATCGCGCCCTGGGAGCTGCCGACCGAGCTGACCTCGCAACCGAGACCGACCAGACAGACGGTCAACGTCGACCGGATGTTCTTCTCGTCGTCGATCACGAGCACGCGCAGCTTGGGGCGCGGTGGCGGCGCGGCCCCGACGGACGGCGGCCCGCCGAGACCATCGCCGCGCGCGTCGGCGCTCGCGGGCATCACTTCGTCAGTTGCAACGCCGAGGGCGCGGTCGCGGGCGGCGCCAGCGGTGTCGGCTTGCCGAACTGCTGGTCGAGCGCGAGGTTGACGCCGAGCACGTTGACGCGCGGCTCGCCGAAGACGCCCAGATCGCGCCCCTCGATGCGGCTGCGGATCACCTCGGTGATGCGATCCGGCGCCACCTGGCGCGCGCGCGCGATGCGCGGCACCTGCCACATCGCCGCGGCGGGCGACAGGTCGGGATCGAGGCCGCTCGCCGAGGTCGTGATCAGATCATCCGGCACTGGCCCCGGCGCGTCGGGGTTCTCCTTGTGCAACCGCTCGAGGTCGGCGGTCGCGCGGTCGCGCAGCTTCTTCGAGGTCGGACCGAGGTTCGAGCCCGAAGAGGCGGTCGGATCGTAGCCGTTGCCGGCGGCCGACGGACGTCCCTGCAAATAGCTCGGGTTGGTGAAGACCTGGCCGATGAGCTCCGAGCCCACGACCGAACCCTTTTCGTCGCGCACCAGGCTGCCGTTCGCCTTGCCTGGAAAGATCGCTTGAGCGAGGCCGGTCATCACCAGCGGATAGACCAACCCCGTGAGCACCAACGTCACGAAGGTCGCGCGCAGAGCAACGAGCATTTCTTTTCGCATGACACTCTCTCCTCTAGCTTCACTAGACAATTCGCAGCGCTTCCAGACCCAGGTCGATGAGCTTGATTCCGACGAAGGGCGCGATGATGCCGCCCACCCCGTAGATGAGCAGCGAGCGCCGCAGGATCGCGGCGGCGCCGATCGGCCGGTAGCGCACGCCGCGCAGGGCCAGCGGGATCAGCAGCACGATGATGATCGCGTTGAAGATCACCGCCGACAGGATCGCGCTGAACGGCGACGCCAGCCGCATGATGTTGAGCGGCGCGATCTCCGGGAACGCTCCCATGAACATCGCCGGCAGGATCGCGAAGTACTTGGCGACGTCGTTGGCGATCGAGAACGTGGTCAGCGTCCCGCGCGTCATCAGCAGCTGCTTGCCGACCTCGACGACCTCCAGCAGCTTGGTGGGGTTTGAATCGAGGTCCACCATGTTGCCGGCCTCCTTCGCCGCCTGCGTGCCGGTGTTCATCGCCACGCCGACGTCGGCCTGCGCCAGCGCGGGCGCGTCGTTGGTGCCGTCGCCGGTCATCGCGACCAGCTTGCCCTTGGCCTGCTCTTCCTTGATGAGCCTCATCTTCGTCTCGGGCGTCGCCTCGGCCAGGAAGTCGTCGACGCCGGCCTCCTTGGCGATCGCCGCCGCGGTGCGCGGGTTGTCGCCGGTGATCATCACGGTGCGGATACCCATCGCGCGGAAGCGCTCGAAGCGCTCGGCGATGCCGGCCTTGACGACGTCCTTGAGATGGATGATCCCCAGCAGGCGCGCGCCGTCGGCGACGGCCAGCGGCGTCCCGCCCGAGTCACCGATGCGGTTGGCGATGCGGCGCACGTCTTCCGAGACCTTGCCCCCCTGCTTCTCGACGAAGGTCACGACGGCGTCGACGGCGCCCTTGCGCACGGCGCGCCCGCCCGGCAAGTCGATGCCGCTCATGCGTGTCTGCGCCGTGAACGGGACGAACGTGCCGCCGCGCCCGTCGACCGCCGGCGCGCGCATCTTGTCGGTGACGAAGGTGATGATCGACCGCCCCTCGGGCGTCTCGTCGGCCAGACTGGCCAGCTGGGCCGCGGCAGCCAGGTCCTCGACGCGCACGTCCTTGAGCGGTAGCAGCTCGGTCGCCATGCGGTTGCCGTGGGTGATGGTGCCGGTCTTGTCGAGCAGCAGTGTGTCGACGTCGCCCGACGCCTCGACGGCGCGGCCGCTCATCGCGATGACGTTCTTCTGCAGCAGGCGGTCCATCCCCGCGATGCCGATCGCCGACAGCAGGCCGCCGATGGTGGTCGGAATCAGGCACACCAGCAACGCCACGATCCCGGTCGCCGACAGCGCGATGCTCGAGTACTTGCCGAGCGGCACCAGGGTCACGCAGGCGAACAGAAAGACGATGGTCAGGCCGACCAGCAGGATGTGCAGCGCGATCTCGTTCGGAGTCTTCTGCCGCGAGGCCCCCTCGACGAGCGCGATCATGCGATCGAGGAACGACTCGCCGGGATCGGCGACGATGCGCAGCACGATCCGGTCGGAGAGCACCTTGGTGCCGCCCGTGACCGCGGAGCGATCACCGCCGCTCTCGCGGATGACGGGCGCCGACTCGCCGGTGATGGCCGACTCGTCGACCGAGGCGATCCCCTCGACGATCTCGCCGTCGCCGGGGATGAGCTGCCCCGCCTCGACCACCACCAGGTCCCCCTTGCGCAGCGACGAGGAGGCGACCGCCTCTTCCTTGCCGTTGACGAGCCGCCGCGCGGTGGTCTCCTTGCGCATGCGGCGCAAGGTGTCTGCCTGCGCCTTGCCACGCCCCTCGGCGACGGCCTCGGCGAAGTTGGCGAACACCACGGTGAACCACAGCCACACCGTGACCAGGCCGGTGAACCAGAGCGGAGAGCTGGCGCTGGTGCGATGAGCGAGGTCGCGGACGAAGATCAACGTCGTGAGCACGCTGCCGATCTCGACCACGAACATGACCGGGTTCTTGGCCACGTGCCGAGGCGCGAGCTTGCGAAACGAATCGACGATGGCGCGGCGAACGATGTCGCGATCGAAGAGAGAGAGAGCCTGAGCTTTGGGACGAAACATGGTGGATTCCTTCCTGTGGCGTCGAATTGCGAGGGCTGGCGCGCGCGCGTCAGTAGACTTTTCCGTGCAGCGCCGCGAAGTGCTCGACGATGTTTCCCAGCGAGAGCGCCGGGAAGAAGGTCAGCGCGCCGACGATCACCACGACGGCGACCAGCAGCACCGCGAAGGTGGAGCCGTTGGTGGGGAACGTGCCCAGGCTGGGCGGCACGACCTTCTTGCCGACCATCGACCCGGCGATTCCCAGCGCCGGGACGATCATCAGGAAGCGGCCCGCGAGCATGGTGATCCCGAGCGTGACGTTGTACCAGGGGGTGTTGGCGTTGAGCCCCGCGTAGGCCGAGCCGTTGTTGGCGGCGCTGCTCGAGTAGGCGTAGAGAATCTCCATCAACCCGTGCGGACCGGCGTTGTTCAGCGACGATTGCCCGTAGGGCATCACCGCGCTCCACGCGGTGAATCCCAGGATGACCAGCGGGAAGATCAGCACGTAGAGCATCGCCAGCTTCATCTCGCGCGACTCGATCTTCTTGCCCAGATACTCGGGCGTTCGTCCGACCATCAGGCCGGCGATGAACACCGTGAGCACGACGTAGATCAACATGCCGTAGAGGCCGGCGCCGGTGCCGCCGAAGACCACCTCGCCGAGCTGGATGTTGGCCAGCGGGACCAGGCCGCCGAGCGGCGTGAAGCTGTCGTGCATGGCATTGACGGCGCCGCACGAGGCGTCGGTGGTCACCGTGGCATAGAGCGCCGACGCCGAGACCCCGAAGCGTGCCTCCTTGCCTTCCATGTTGCCCAGGCTCTGGTCAACCGACAGGCCCGCGAACGCGGGATTGCCCTGCGCCTCGAAGTGGTAGCAGGCGACGATGCCGACGAAGCAGATCATCGCCATCGCGCCCCAGATCGCCCAACCATGCTTCTGGTCGCGCGCCATGCGCCCGTACGTGTACGTGAGCGCCGAGGGGATGGCG
>Ga0265314_10000897_pt1 | contig 35446 bp, 24 predicted proteins | sample 4126metaG_FD_203106 | JGI IMG/M metagenome (GOLD analysis project Ga0265314, IMG submission 203106) | Rhizosphere microbial communities from Carex aquatilis grown in University of Washington, Seatle, WA, United States - 4-1-26 metaG | ecosystem: Host-associated > Plants > Roots > Rhizosphere >...
CCGAACCCCCTAACCCCTGTCTTTGTCGCGCGCGGGCAATGCACCGAGTCGTTCATCGCCGGCGCGGCCTATCGGCCGATGGTGGAGGCGATCGAGAGCTTGCTGCGTCACGGCGGCAGCGCCATGCGCGCCGCGTTCGTCAAACACGCGCCGACCTGGATGCTGCAGATGCCGGAGCTGCTCAGCGCCGAAGAAGTGGAGGCGCTGCGCCGCAGCGTGACGGCGTCGAGCGGCGACCGCCTGCAGCGCGAGATCGAGCGCGCCATCGAGGCGGCGAGCAGTGCGCATCCGATCGTGCTGCTGCTCGAAGACCTGCATTGGAGCGATCCGGCGACCGTCGGCCTGCTGTGGGGGTTGGCGGCGCGGCGCGAAACGGCGCACCTGCTGATCATCGGCACCTATCGGGCGATCGACGCCATCGCCGAGCAGCATCCGATCGTGCGCATGAAGCGGGAGCTCGCCAGCAAGAAGCAGTGCCTCGAGATTGCGCTCGATGGCTTGGACGCGGCGGCGATCGGGCTCTACCTCGACCGCCACTTCGCCGATCATGCGCTGCCCGCCGAGCTGGCGTTTCGCTTGCGCAGCCAGACCTCGGGCAACCCACTGTTCCTGCTCAATGCGCTGGCCGATTTCGAGGCGCGCGGCTGGCTGAGCCGACGCGACGGCGCGTGGACGTGCAGCGTTGGCCTCGACACGCTCGACGCCGTCATGCCGGACGGCACGCGCGATATCATTTCCTTTCGGCTCGATAGCCTGCCGCGTGCGACGCAGGAGCTGCTCGAAGCCGCCAGCGCCGCCGGCGAGGTGTTTCCGACCCAGGTGTTGGCAGCGGCGGTCGGGCGCAGTTGCGAGGACGTCGAGAGCGAATGCGCTGGACTGGGACGGGCCGGACTCTTCCTGCAGGATGGTGGCGACGTCGAATGGCCCGACGGCAGTCGCGGCCGGCAGCATACCTTTCGCCACGCCCTCTACCGCCAGGTGCTCGATGCCAGGGTGACGCCGACGCGGCGCCAGCTCCTGCACCGGCAGATCGCCGCGCGCTTGCAGAGCGGCTATGGCGCGCGCTGCAGCGAGATTGCCGCCCAACTCCTCTTCCACTGCGAGCGTGCCGGCGACCTGCTGCGCGCCCTCGACCAGATCGACGTGCTGGTGCCGCAAGCCTATGCGCGGCGCGCGACGCACGAGGCGGAAGCGCTGACGGCGCACGCCATCGCGCTGCTCAAGCGCTCGCCGCCGACCGAGCAGAACCAGCACCGACTGCTGCAGGTGACGATCGCGCACGGCATGGCGTTGGGCGCCTCGCGCGGCGTTGGGAGCGTCGAGGCCGGAGAGGCGTTCGGCGAGGCGCGTGCGCTCGGGCGCTCGCTGCCAACCTCACCGGAACACGTGATGTCGCTGGTCACCCTGTCGGTGGGCGCGCTGATGAACGGCCGGCTGCAGGAGTCGCGCCGGCTCGGCGAAGAGCTGCTGGCGCTGGCCGGGCCCGAGGCGCCGGCGCACACGGCGATCTGCGCCTACCTGAGCATCGGCAGCGCGCGCCTGTATGTCGGTGAGGTCGCCGCGGCGGTCGACGATCTGCAGCGCGGCATCGATCTGCTGGAAGCCGATTCGATCGGTACCGGCGAGATCGCCTTCGGACCGGGCGTCGGCTTGCGCACCGCACTCGGCACGGCGCTGATCCTCGTCGGACAGGGCGAGCGCGGCTGGGCTTCGATCATGGCCGGCGTCGAGTTGGCGAAGACGATGGAGGCCCCCTGGTATCGCGGCTTCGCCCTCGCCGCCGCGAGTGTGTCCTCGATCTTTCGCGGCGATGTGGCGCAGGCCAAGCTGTGGTCGTCGGAGTTGCTGGCCTACTGCGACGCGCACGGCCTGGCGCACTGGCCGGCGATGCAGCGCGTCCATTTGGCGTGGGCCGCGGTGATCGAGACGCGCGATCCGGCGTGCATCGATGCGCTCGAGCACGCCGTCGAAAGTTTCCGGCCGATCGGCGGGCTGGTGCCGCCGCGCATCTGCAGCCTGCTCGCCGATGCCTATCTCTGCGTCGGCCGCCTCGACGACGCCGCGCGCGCCATCGACGACGCCTTCGATTCGCGTTGGGAAGAGCGCCTCTACCACGCCGAGCTGTGGCGCCAGCGCGCCGCGCTGACGTTGGCGCGTCCGACGCCGACCAATGCGCGCCGTCAGCAGCGCGACGACGCCGAGCAGATGCTGACGCATGCCCTCGCTATCGCCAACGAACAGGGAGCGCACTTGTTCAGCTTGCGCAGCACCATCGATCTCTGTCGCTTGTGGCAATCCACCGGCAAAACCGAGCCCGCCCTCCGGCAGCTCAGCCAAACCATCGCCGGCGTTCACGCCGGCTTCCCCGAAGCCGACCGCCGCGCCGCCACCGAGCTGCTCGCGCAGCTGAACGGCTGAGTCGACGACCGGCACCAGCAGCGCCCCCGCTGTGGGCCGTCGGATGCAACGAAAAGTTAGGCGGCGGCACTCGCCTTAACGCGCTCGTAGAGCGTTTCGGGCGCAACGTCTGCGCCATTCGGCCACGTGACTGTCCCGCCTTCGATGAGGAAGCGCTGGAAGTATTCGCGATCCTTCAGCGGCTCGAACACCGGGCCTTCGAGCCACGCCGAGAAGTCGACGGTGCTCTCCGCGCCGTCGTTGAACACGAGGTGAATGCGGTACTCCTCGCGGGACTCAGCTCGGATGACGGTCGGAAGAAACGGCATGCAGCGCCCCAACTCCAGCTGCGCGATCCGCTCCAGCGCCTCGCCCTGCTCGAGGCGGTTCCAATTGGCCTGGAGCTCTGGGCGATGCGCCGCCGCCCACCCCTTGATCAACCGCCGCGCCGTGCGCGACGACCGCGTACCGGCGAGCATCTCTCTGTCGAACGTGAACGACGCCTGCTCGCCTTGGTGTTACGGCATGTCTACACACTCCCTCGCTCGTATCCTGCCATCTAACGCCTGGCGTTCAGCCGCGCGGGCCGCTGCCGGCCGGCTCCCGTTGGCAGATCGGCTCCGCGGCCCGCGTCGGCTGCAACGGCTCAGTTAGGTGCTTGGGTGTTCGAGGCTGCATATCCCTGGTCTTTTCATGGCTCGATCCTCAGCGTGAACAGAGAGTCTCCAGTATGAGGCTCGTCCACGGCGAGCACGAACACGCACTCCGCGTCGCGACGCTCAACGCTCACCCTTCGAACGAACGCGCTTACGTGTTCGGTGACTTCGTGGATCGGGTACGTCCGTTCCGCAGGGCTCCCCACCCCAGACTGCAAGAACGCGTTCGTTCGGCAGTGTTCTGGGTTGCAGATCCGCTCGACGATGACCCGGTGTGGTCCACAGGACTCCACACTCCAGACACTCGGATCGACTCGCGGCATAGCCGCAGCTGCGGTGCTGCAGATTGATAGGATTGCCGCCACAGCCATCGAGGCACCGGAGAGGTTCATTCCCTGAAGCACCTAACTACAATTATCCAGACTAACGACTCTTGCTAACCCCGCCTGAGTTTGGCGGACTAACTGGGTCAATTACTGCGGGAGAATAACTGCGAAACGCATGCGCGTCCAACGGTTGTATGCTGGATCGCGTCTGCAGGTTGAGCTGGCATAGCCGCCTGGTCGGGCGGGATAACGGGCGAAGTGCCGAGTCGATCGGCGGGGTTGGCGCGGCGCGGCCGCTGCCGTTGAGGGCGTGGGTAGTGATCATCGCGGTCTGCACATCGCGGTGGCCGATCAGCTCCTGCACGGTGCGGATGTCACACGCATCCTCGAGGCGGCTACTCCGCATTGGCTGCGGAATGCGCCGTCACACGCGCCAGCGTCGCCTGGATCATGGAGCCTCGTCGTCAGCGGAGGGCGAGGCGGCTGGCGAGGTGGTCCAGCTTGCTGCGGGGCATGCCGAGGGCGCGAGCCGCGGCGGCCCCGGTGTCGCCGTGGACGGCGGATGCTGTCGCGCTACCGGTGCGAAACTGGCCGGCGCGGACGTAAACAGCGCCGGACTGAACCGCATGTGGTGAATTCCTTTGTCTCGTCAAGGCTAACAGCGCGCCGCGCGATCGCTTACGGTGCAGCGGAGCTTCCGACGATGCCGTTCAGCAGCTGCTCGGCGTACCAGATCTGGACGTCGGTGGCGGGCTCGCCGTCGGCCAGAAATGTTGAGCCGTCTTGCCAGGTGAGTGGGCCGACGTAGAGTTGCACGTCGCCGGCGCCGAGGGCGGCGATGAAGTCGTCGACGTCCGAGTTGGCCGCGGCGGACAGTCCACGACCAGACCGCCAGCCGACCGCGCTGCGGTGGCGGTCGTTGATGCCGGCCCAATCCGGGCCGAGCCACTGCCAGGTCGCGGTGAACTGCGCATCGATCACCGCGCGCGCCGTATCGAGGTAGGCGGGTCCCCAATTGAAATAGGGCACGCCCAGGCACACCTGTGGCGCCGCCGCGCACGCGCCATCGAAGTTGTAGGGCACCGCCCACACCGGCTGGCCGGCATCGGTCAACGCGGCGGCGTCGACGAGCGCTTCGGTGGTGTCGAGACCGGAGATCACCACGTCGGCGCCGGCGTCGAAGAATTCGTTGGTCACCTGGGTTGGATCGCGCGTGACGCCGGGGACGTTGAACCAATAGCCGATCCACTGCACTTCGAAGTGCAGTGCGGCGGCATCCTGCCCGCGGTAGTGCGCGTAGCAGTAGCGGGCGCCAAGATAGGTCGAGTTCACCAGCCGCAGTGTCTCGTCGTTGATCAGCGGCCCGAGGTAGCCGATGCGGCCGGAGTGCGTCGTCAGCGCGGCCGCGCAGCCGGCGATCATCTGGCCGTATTCCATGCGGCCCATGATGTTGCCGAGATTGGTCAGGTCGGCGCGATAGCTCTCGCCCTGCGGCCACGCGCTGTCGCCCGACGACCAGATGAAGGCGACGTCGGGATGCGCCGCGGCCGCCGCTTCGATGCCATCCTTCATGTCGTCCGAGGTGGCGAAGATGAGTCGCGCCCCGCGCCCGACCATGTCGTCGACCACCGACTCGATCGAAGTGTCCGGACGATCGGCAGGGTTCACGTTATCCTCGACGAGCAACGCGTCGCTCGGCAGGTGCAGTTGCTGCACCAGGTAGCGGCCCGCGTCGTAGTGCGCTTGCGACCAGCCGTGGTCGCTTTGCGAGCCGACCAGGATCATGCCGAACTTGAAATCGGCAGTCTTGCTGTCGCCGCCACTTCCGCCACCACCGCACGCGACGGCCAGTAGCGCGACGGCGAGCAGCAGCGCGGCGACAGCGGAGTTCCCTGAACCGACCCAGGTGGCCGCGCACCGCACACGTCGCATCATGACGCTGCAGGGTAGCGGCGACGACTACGCCGGCAAGCGCAAATGCGGCGCACGCCTCTGCATGGCTTTTGCCCAGGGAACATATCGGGCCCGCTCCAAGCCACGTCGCCAGCCGATATCGCTCCGACGCACCGGGCGATTTGCTTGTGCTGTGTGGCCGCCACCATTGCGCTCGGCGAGCGCGCGCCAGCGGCGGCCACGCTGCAGCAGCGGCGGGGACGAGGCGCTTTTCAGACGCCATGAGCGCTGCGCCCGACCGAAGTCGTCAAGAAGTTGCGGAGCAAGTCCGCCGGGCCGCCTATCGCTGATCTCGTATAGCCGGAGCTCGTTCTGTGATTCCGACCAAACGCCATCAGCCGTCATCTTGCCGTGCGCACAAAATCGGACTCCCCAGATAAATTCCGATTCCCATTAAAGCGCCCCTCCCCCAGAGAGCGCACAGTGGCGCGGTGCTTCCGCCATCGTCGGTCTCGAGGGGGGTCCCTCCGCACGAGCCACATTCCGCTTCTGTCAGGCTCTATCTGCGATCGCGTGAAGGCGGAGCGCTCGAGCGGGGATCTGGGTTTGTCGGTGGCGCTGTGGTTGTTTTGGTCACGGGACTACGCAGGCGGCTTCGAGCGCCGTGTTTTGTGCGCAAAGCCGCCGATGGCCTATGGACGAACAATGTGCGGCCGTGCCGCACAGACCGGGAGGTTCGAGTCCATGCTTGATGTCAGCGCCTGGGATCCGCGCGATCCGATTTTTCGCGCCGATCCGTACCCTTGGTATCGCGCGCTACGCGAGCGCGCGCCGGTGCATCTCCACCCCGAAGTCGGCTATGTGATCTCGCGCTACGCCGACGTCGATGCGCTGCTGCGCGACGCGCGCTTCACCGTGTCGACGCCGTCGCCATGGCGCGAGCTGCTGGCTGAGCACGCCCTGCCCGAGCTGCGCATGCTGGGCGAGAGCACGCTGTTGTTCATCGATCCGCCGGCGCATTCGCGGCTGCGATCGCTGGTGTCGAAGGTCTTCACGCCGCGGCGCATCGCCGCACTGCGGCCGCACATCGAACGGATCACCGACGCGCTACTCGATCGGCTCGGCGCCGATGAGTTCGACCTGTTGCGCGAGATTGCCGAACCGCTGCCGATTCTGACCATCACGCATCTGCTCGGTGTTCCGGACGAAGATTGGTCGCAACTGCACCGCTGGACGACGGCCATTACGGCGTTCAACGAATTGCCCGTCGACTTCGGTGCGCTGGCCGGAGCCAATGCGGCGGCGCGCGAGTTCAATCACTACTGCCAATCGATCATCGCCGCGCGTCGTTCAGTGCCAGGCGACGATCTCGTGTCGGCGCTCATCGCGGCGGAGGACGGCGGGCAGCGACTCGGCGCCGACGAAGTGATCGGCATGCTGATCCTGCTGCTCATGGCTGGGCACGACACGACCAAGAGCCTGATCTCCAGCGGTGTGCGCGAGCTGCTGCGCCACCCCAGGCAGGCCGACCTGCTGCGCGCCGATGCGAGCCTCGCCGCCGGCGCGATCGAAGAGCTCTTGCGCTACGAGAGCCCGCTGCACGTCGCCTCGGGCGGCGGCCGCTGGATCGCCGAGCCGATCGTACTGCACGGCGTCAAGCTGGAGCCGACCGTGCCGGTGCGACTGCTGCTCGGCTCCGCGAATCGCGACCCGGAAATGTTCGACGAGCCGGACGCGCTGCGGCTCGATCGTGAAGCCAAGCCGCACCTCGCCTTCGGCCGAGGCGCACATTTCTGCCTTGGCGCCGCGCTCGGCCGCCTCGAAGGGCAAGTGATCATTCCGAGGATCTTGCAGCGGTTCCCCAATCTCAGCTTGGTTCGCGACGATCTCGAATGGCGGCCATCGATGGTGACGCGCCAACTGGCGACCCTCCCCGTCGCGCCGCACTCTCGGTAGAGGCTGCTCCGAGGCTGTCGGCTTTCAGCGGCAAGGATCGGGCGATCGGTCGACGACCTGCGCGACCAACGACGGCGCCCCGGGGAAATCCTTCCATCAGATCGAGCTCGATCGGAGTAGTTCCGGTGAATCTTGACGATCCGCGGATTTGGATGGCGCGGTCGCAAGTGGCGCCGCCCCGATTCAGGCTTTGCCATTGCGGCTGCTGTCGATGCGGTGCTGCAACCAGGCCTGCGCCGGATGCGCCACAGGCAGGGCGCGCCGGCATCGCGCGCCGGCGCGGCCGGCCCCGTAGGCCGGCCGCTCGCCGGGCCGCGTCACTTGCATGTCAGCTTACGGCCCTTGCCATCGAACGCGCACTGCTCGGGTACGAAGGCGGTCTCGCCGCACTGACCGGCGGCGGCGGCGGATTGATCGCCGAGCACGACCAGCGCCTTGATCGGTAGGTCGCCGGCGGTGACCGAGAAGTCGCCGTTCTTGCCGGATACCAGGACCTTCACCTGGTTGGGCTGCTTCGTGGCGCGGTCGAAGAACGCGACCTTGAAGATGCCGCGCGGCGGGCGCGCCGTCGTGTCGAGATAGGTCCAGGTCTTCACCGGCGAGCCGCTGGACTTCCACCCGCGCGAGCCGCGACCGGCGTAGGCGCCGGCGGGCAGCGTGACATCGACCAGCGTGACGCCGCTGGCGGCGCGCACGACGACGCGCGCGCCGGCGCTCCGTGGATCGATCTGCGCGAACGGCGTTGCGTTGATGAACTCGCCTTTGAGCAGCAGACCATCGTTGCCGGCGATAACATCGGTGTTGACGTTGAGCACCTTCACCAGCGGCTTGATGCTGATGAGGTGTGTGGCGCCGACGTCGGTGCAGACGTCGCAGGCGTCGCCGCTGTTGTCGCCGTCGGCGTCGGCCTGATCGGGGTTGGCGACGGCACGGCAATTGTCGTGCCCGTTGGGGACGCCGTCGCCATCGTCGTCGGCAGACGGTGCGATGGTCGGGCTGGGCGACGGCGTCGGTGTCGCGGTCGGCTCGGGCGCGTCGGTCGCCGACGCGATCTGCGTTGCGGTCGGCGTCGGCGTGTCTTCCTGCGTCGGCGTGTCGGTTGCCGTCGGCGTCTCGGTGTCGGTCGGAGTGGGCAGCGGCGCGCAGAGGTCCTCGACGAGGAAATCGTCGACGCAGGTGTTGAAGCCGGGGTCGCGTCCGACGACCACCCCGATCGAGGTAAAGGCCGGTGCGCCGTCGTAGTGCAACGTCGTCAGCAGGCCGCCGCCGTCGTCGCTGAGCGACAGGTCGATGGCGCCGTCGTAGATCTCGACGGCGATGCGGTAGGTGGCGCCCACCGTCAGGGTGATCGGTACACCGCTCGCCAAGTGGCCAGGCGACGCGCCTTGGACGACGCCGATCTCCGGCGCGCATTGGCTGAAGGAGTAGCCGCCGTCGCAGCCCACATAGTACGCCGCGCCGTCGCCGGTGACGGCCAAGGCGTAGGCTTCGAAACCGTCCCCGCTGGCGGCGGTCATGTCGAACGACACGCGTACGCGCGCAGTGTTGAGCGGGGTAGTAAACGAAAAAACCCACTGTTGCCAGTGGGTTTTCGGACTTCGTCGGTTCTCGTCGGACAGCTTGAAAGTGGAGGCGGGGGGAATTGAACCCCCGTCCGAAGGTGATTCACGTCAGCGTCTACGTACGTAGCCAGGTGGTTTGATCTCGCCGTCTTGGCTCCCACCGGCAGGATCCGCAACGGCCAGCTCGTGGGTTTTCGTCTCCGGCTTACAAGCGTCGGTCGGAGCTTATCCCGATTTTATTATGCCTGGGTCCGGTCCTACGGGCGCGTACCGGTCAGACACCGGCCGCCTTAAGCGGCCAGAGCGAACGTATTGTCTGCGTTTAGTTTTCGCAGCCTGGGTTTTGACGGGCCCCAAGTACCCGTTGCACGCAACTGCCGCTTCACGACCTCCGTCGAACCCAGATCGCCCCCAAAAGTGGAACGTCTTGGCGAGAGTAGCGGCAGGGACCGCTCGCCGCAAGGCGCTGGTTCGATCGCGGTCCGATCCTCGTCACTCAACGTTCAACTGCGGCCATTCGGAAACTCGACGATACTGTATGGACATGGCGACAGGCAGCGGCGCATGCGGCACGGCGTCTCGAAGTGATGGCCCGAGATGCGAAGTCCCTTCAACCGGCCGGTCAACCTGACGATTCGAGAGACGAGGTCTACCGGTGACGAGAAAGGTGAGGGGGTCAGGAAGCGGTTCGACAGTCTGACGAGCGACTTCAGTGTCGCTCACGTCGAGGCTCATGGCGTCTGCGGCAGTGTCGCTCGCCGAGAGCACGTAGACGTCGCGCGGCGACGCACGAGGGCGCGGCCGGCCCAACCGGCTTCAGCTTGGAGCGCTCAGAACAACCGGGCAGGATCGGAGCCTGCGTCGTGGCACCTGGGTCGTCTGCTTTGCGGAAGTCCTGAAGGCTAACGCCGTTTCAGGGTTCAGTGCAGCTGGCCGATGAGCGTCGTCTTCATCTCGGTCATGAAGGTCGACATGGACTGCAGCGCCGCACCGGGCCAGGGTCCGTCCTGGGCGAGGACAGAAAGAGCCATGATCACCGCGCATTTCAAGACTTCTTCGGCGTTCGAGTGGTCGATCGCACCTTCCAGCACGGTGCCGTGCACCTCGACTTCCAGGCTGAAGCGGCCAGACTTGTCTGCGACGGTACGACGGCTCATGTGGCCCCCCCTTGGACGGGTCATGTAAAGAATGTGCTGACCCGATTAACATGAGCAATCTATGATGGTTAGCTGGGACTTTCCCTACACACCCTAGGGTTTTCCCTAAGTGTTGCTGCCACGGCACAACTGTTGGCCACTCGCCAACCTATCATTGGCGACTACAAATGCGATCGCTGTCGCACTAAAGGAGGCCTAACATGCCGAATCGATTGATTTCTGATCAAGCCGGTCTGTTCACTTGCGAGGTCGAGGTGAGCGGGCCGATTCTAGGCCAAGCCCTAGACCACGAGTCGGCCGAATCGCTGCTTCATTCGGCCGTCATCGTGGCGCTGTCGGCCCTGGCACAGGACAACCCGTGGCCACAGCGCGCCCTCGATTCGCTCGCAGAATTGATGCTGCAGATGCGCTCAGATGCGTTGGGAGGTCATTGAGTCACTGTTGGCGCTATGCGGACTGCTAGGAGTGGCTGTCACCCTCCACCCATCGGCGCGTGGCGTTCAGCCCGAGCTCAGACCTTTGCGTCGGCGGAGGCTTCGAAAGCGAAGGCTGACGGCCGAGGGTGACTGATAGGCTGAAGCCTGCATGCGCCCTCCTGAACAGGCCAGACAGTTCTCCGAATGCCTGTGGCAATGTGCCGCGATCCACAGAAGCGAGCGAAATGCCAGCGTTGTCGATCTCTCAGCAGGCAGTCTCAGAAGTTGATAGCCAATTGCGTCCCCACGACCAGCGCATCGGGGATCCTGCCGGTGCCGTTGGGCTTCACGATGTACTGCAGGTCTGGCTGAACGTGGAGCCATTCGCTGATCTCGACGATGTAGGAGAGCTCGAGGGCCATTTCGAAATCCTGTTGGCCGTTCGGGCCGCCGGCTTGCGAACGGCGTAGATCGGGAGAGAAGCCGGCGTAGACGATGCCGGCCAGTGACTCGTCGTCGTCCCGTCCCGGGATGAGCCCCTGATGGGTAAGCCCGCCGCTCAAGAACGTCGGGATCTGACTGATCTCGTTGTTGGCCGCGAATAACAACACGAGAAACGGCCATAGCCCCTGTGCGCCGTCTTCGCGGTACAGCATCTGATCGAGCAGAAAATAGTAGCCGCCGTTGCCCCATTCATAGTCGCGCGGCAGGTTCGAGCCAGCCGGTGCGTCGAAGCGTCGGTAGCGACCGCTTTGGTAGTAGCCGCCGATCTTGTAGTTGCCCGGCAACCCGTCGCTGCGCGCGCCGTGATTGCGCTCGTAGCCGACTTCGGCGGCGACCAGCACGGGATCGTCGTGGCGGATGCTGAAGTCGGCGCCGTGCTGGCTGTTGCGCGTCACGGCTTCATTGCCGTCGTACACGCCGGCGGCGACGTACAATTCGGGAATCGGCTTGGCGCGCACGCGCGCGCCCCACACCGCATTGGGGTAGGCGAAATACGGCACATTGATCTGCACACCGAGCGGATTGTCGTCGAAGGCATTGTTGACGAAGAACCAGTACAGCGGCGAGGTGATGAAATCGTCGCCGGTGGCGATGCGGCCGGCGCGAATGCTGACGCGGTTGTCGAGCAGTGACTGCTCCCAAGCGAGGGTCACAATCCGCGTCGTCACCTGACAGCAGGCCTGGGCGACGATCAGCACGTTGTCGATATCGGACGAGAGATTGTTACCCGAACGCGACGAGAGCGAGACGTGAAAGTGCGCACCCGGAATGGCGAACAAGCGTCGCAGGTCGAACAGCAGATCGAGGCCGATGTCGTGCGCATAGCGCACCTTGCGCACCTTGCCGCCGATTGGGTTGCCCTGGATGTCGGCGACATAAGCGAGCGTCGGCGCGATGCCGAAGTTGATCAACCGATCGCGCCAGCCACCCCAGTTGCCGGTGAGGTAACGCTGGTCGAGCAGGCGCTCGAAATCGACCTCGAGCGGCGTCTCTTCCTGCTCCTCGGCCGGATTGGCGAATTCGCGCAACGACGGCGGCAGCGTCGGGGGCTGCGGCGCCGCCGGATCGTCTTCCGCGGCGCGTGCCAGGTGGGCGAGGGCCAACGCGACACCCACCAGCAACCTTGTTGCCCGCACCCCAACCTCCCGCGCCCGCGTTCGCCGCTGCTCGTTGACACCCCGGCGCGCTTGCGTCAACGAACACTGGTGGCGCGGTGGGCAGGATGACGATTCTGACGTTCTCCGCCTTGGTCTTCATCGGCTCGATCGTCGCCGGCCTGCTCGGCGCGCTGACCGGCCTCGGCGGCGGCATCGTCGTGATTCCAATGCTGACCCTGCTCTTCGGCGTCGACATTCGCTATGCCGCCGGCGCCGCCTTGATCTCGGTGATCGCCACCTCGTCCGCCGCGGCGTCATCGTACGTGCGCGACGGCTACAGCAACCTGCGCATCGGCATGTTTCTCGAAGTCGCGACGACCGTCGGCGCGGTGCTCGGCGCCCTGCTCACCGGGCACCTTCGCACCACGACGATCGCCGTGATTTTCGGCGTCGTGCTGCTGGTGTCCGCAGCGCTGTCGTTGCGCGACCACGCGCCGGCCGATCCGAACGAACCGGCCGATCCGCTGGCGCGGCGCTTGCGGCTCGATAGCGACTACCCCACGCCACAGGGCCGCGTCGCGTATCACGTGCACGGCGTCCCGCCCGCCTTCGGCTTGATGTTTCTCGCCGGCGGCTTGTCCGGCCTTCTCGGTATCGGCTCCGGCGCCGTGAAAGTGCTGGCGCTCGACCGCGCCATGCGCCTGCCGTTCAAAGTGTCGACCACCACCAGCAACTTCATGATCGGCGTGACCGCCGCCGCCAGCGCCGGCGTGTACTTGAGCCACGGCTACATCGATCCGGGCTTGGCGATGCCCGTCATGCTCGGCGTGCTCGTCGGCGCGCTCGCCGGCGCAAAGGTGCTGGCGCGGGCGCACAGCCAAGCGCTGCGCGTCGTCTTCGCCGTGGCGATCGGGGCGATGGGCGTACAAATGATCTGGAACGGCGTACGCGGAGTGCCGTGAAGATGGCAACGCGCGCCCCTGCAGGCTGGAGCGACAGCGCCGTCGAGCGAGCGATCGGCACGCTGCTGCGCGTCGGCCTCCTGGTCGCGACGTGCGTCGTCGTCGCCGGCGCCGTGATCTATCTCTCGCGGCACGGCAGCGAGCTGCCAAACTATCGCATCTTCCGCGGCGAGCCGGCACAGCTGCGCAGCATCGGCGGCATCGTCGAGATGGCCGAGGACTGGTTCGGCCGCGGCTTCATCCAGCTCGGCTTGCTGTTGTTGCTGGCGACTCCCGTCGCGCGCGTGGCGTTTTCGATCGTCGCGTTCATCGAGCAGCGCGACGCGCTATATGTCGGCGTCACCGTCCTCGTTCTCGCCGTGCTGCTCTACAGCATCGTCGGCGGGTACGCATCGTGATCGACGTCGCCGGCGCCGCGTTGGCCTCCTGGCGTCTGCCGCTTTGGCCGGCGGCAGCCCTCCTGCTCACCGCCGTCGTCTACCTACGCGGCTGGCTTCGGTTGACCGCCCAACTCCCGACGCACTTCACGCGCGCACGGCTGGCCGCCTTCCTGATCGGGCTCGGCGTCGTCCTGATCGCCGTCGCGTCGCCGCTCGACGCGTTCGCAGCGCTGTTGCTGCAGGTGCACATGCTGCAACACGTCCTGCTCACGATGGTCGCGCCACCGCTGCTGTGGCTCGGCGCGCCGGCGCTGCCGGTGCTGCGCGGCCTGCCGCCGCGCGCCGCCAAGCGCGGCCTTGGGCCATTTCTGACCTGGCCGGCGCTGCAGCGTGTCGGGCGCTGTCTCGCGCACCCGGCGCTCGGGTGGCTGGCGCTCACCCTGGCCGTCGCAGTGTGGCATCTCCCGGGTCCGTACCAACTCGCGTTGCGCGCACCGGGCTGGCACGAGATCGAGCACGCCAGCTTCTTGATCGCCGGAATCTGGTTCTGGTTTCCGGTCGTGCAGCCCTACCCGTCGCAGCCGCGTTGGCCGCGCTGGGCGATGCTGCCCTATCTACTGTCGGCGGACGTGCTGAACACGCTGCTCGCCGCCCTCTTCACGTTCGCCGGCCGACCGCTTTACGCGGCCTACGCCGCGGCGCCGCCGCTCACCGCCGGCGGCGCGCTCGGCGATCAGGCCACGGCCGGCGCGCTGATGTGGGTGGTGGGATCCGCGGCGTACCTGATCGCCGCCGGCGTGATCGTCATCGAATGGTTGTCGAACGCTCGGGCGCGCACGCCGCAGTCGAACGGCCTGCGCGGGCGCCGCGCAGCGGACGCCGGCAGGTCGCGACGCATCGATCTGCTGCGCATTCCACGCGTCGGCGCGTTGGCGCGCAGCCTACGAACCCGGCGCGTGTTGCAAACGTTGATGCTCCTGCTCGCGGTCGCCGTGGTGCTCGACGGATTCCTCGGGCCGTCGATGAGCCCGATGAATCTCGCCGGCGTGCTGCCCTGGACGTATTGGCGCGGCCTGGTGGTGATCGCGCTGCTGGCGGTCGGCAATTTGTTCTGCGCCGTATGCCCGTTCATGTTGCCGCGTGAGCTCGGCAAGCGCTGGTTCACCGCGCAGCGCGCCTGGCCGCGCTGGCTGCGCGGCAAATGGCTCGGGCTCGTCCTGCTCGTCGCGTACCTCTGGGCGTATGAAGCGCTCGCCTTGTGGGACCGGCCGGCCGTGACCGCCTCAATCGTCATCGCCTACTTCGTCGGCGCGTTCGCCGTCGACGCGCTGTTTCGCGGCGCCGCATTCTGCAAGCACCTCTGCCCGATCGGCCAATTCCACTTCGTACACGCCGGCGTTGCGCCGTTCGACCTCCAAGCGCGCGATGCGGCCGTCTGTCGCAGCTGCACGACGCACGATTGCCTGCGCGGCGGCGCGGGCGGACGCGGCTGCGAGCTCGAGCTGTTCATCCCGACCAAGCGCGGCAGCCTCGATTGCACGCTGTGTCTCGACTGCGTGCGCGCCTGCCCGCACGACAACGTCGGTTTGATCGCCGGCCGGCCCGGCCGCGCCCTGCCCATCGCCGCACGCATCCGCGCGGCTGAGCGGATCGACGTCGCGGCACTGGCGCTCGTCTGTGTCGCCGGCGCCTTCGCCAACGCCGCGGGCATGCTCGATACGACGCGCGCTGCCGTGCAATCGCTCAGCCAGCGCCTGGGCTTCGCGTCGCCCTCGATCATCACCGGCGTCGCGCTCGTCGGCGGGCTCGTCGCCGCGCCCGCAACACTCGGCAGCGTCGCCAGTTGGCTGTCGTCCAAGGCAGCCGGCGGCGATCGTTCGGCGCGCATCACCTTGCGCGCCGTGCTCGCGCGCTTCGCCGTCGCCTTGGTGCCGCTCGGCTTCGCCATGTGGAGCGCGCACTTCTTGTTCCACTTTCTGTCCGGCATCGGCACATTGCCGCCAGTCGTCCAACGCGTCGCCGTCGGCCTCGGCACGTCGCTGCTCGGTCAACCGGCGTGGGCCGGCATGGGCGGACCGCGCAGCGAGTGGCTGGTCGGCCTGCAGCTGTTGCTGCTCGACGCGGGCCTGGTGCTCAGCGTCGCCGTCGGCTGGCGCGTCGCCCGCACCCTCGCGGCCGCGAACGGCGATCGGCCCTCGCCCCGCGCACTGCAGCTGGGGGCGCCGTGGGCCGTGCTGGCGCTGGCGCTCTGGGCGCTCGGCGTATGGATCGTGTTCCAGCCGATGCAGATGCGCGGCATGGTGCATTGATGGCGACCAACCACGGCGCGACGGCCGACGGGGCGCGCGGCCGCCGCACGGTCGCAAGGTGCGACGCGTTCAGCAGCGCGCGCGCCGCGTGGACCGCACGGCGCCCCGGCGCATCGCTCGATCGTTTGTTGCGGCGCGCCGCGCACTGCACGGCGACACTCGCGTTGTCGGTGTCGTTCGCCGGCGCGGCATCTGCAGACGGCGGCCTGGTGCGGGTCAGCCAATCCAGCGGACCGCTGCGCGTCACCGTGTTCAGCGCCCCGACGCCGCTGCGCGCCGGACCGATCGACCTCAGCGTCCTGGTGCAGGGGTTGAGTGACGACACGCCGCAGCTCGACGCAGCGGTATCGCTGACGCTGCACCCGAGCGACGCTTCGCAACCGGAAATCACCGCCGTCGCCACGCACGACCTCGCGACCAACAAGCTGCTCTATGCCGCTGCGATCGACCTGCCCATGGCGGGCCGATGGAACGCAACGCTGCAGGTGAACCGCGAGATCCTGCGGTTCGGCTTCGACGCCGAGCCTGCGGCCGGCAACGTCGCCACCTTCTGGCCGTACCTCGCACTGCCGTTCGCGCTGTTGAGCCTGTTCGCGCTGCATCAGTGGCGAGTGGCGAGGACGAACGCTCGACCCGGCACCGTGGTGCAGACAATCGCCGCTCGTCATTCATCGTGATGAGAAAGGGTCTTCAATTGCGAAGGCGCGGAGATCGGACGAGAGAAAGCGCGAGCACATCAGCCCCCGCTTCAGGGTTTGCTTGAGAATGCTGTCGGCAATCAGCTTTGAGCCCGGACTTCGGTTCGTCTGCGACAGCTTTCCGAAGCTGGCGGCTGATCGGTGACGGCTGCAGGCGATCCACTGGCAAAGACACCTGCGCGTCTCCCCTTGGCGTTGGAATTTCGTTCGTCGCATCAAGATGAACTGAACGATCGTCACGCGCTCGCTCCGCCCACAGCGATTGGGCCGCTGGCTGCTCGCCGGCTGCTGCCGGCCAGTAGGTCGCTGAGTACCTTGCGGCGTGAAATGCGCTTCGCCGCATCGATCGCGTCCGATAGGGTCGGCGCGCCATGCCGCAGGACCCCTTCATCACCGCCCTCTCCGCGCTCGGGCCGGCGCTGCTCAACGCCCTCGCGGCGTTCGAGGAGGTGCGACGGCACATGGATCCGCCGCGCATCGGCGGGTTGCGGGACGCAATGCGGCCGGTGGCCGCACGACTACATGAGGCGCGCGAGGCATTCCGCGCCGCGTCGCCGCCGGACGGGCTGGCCGACCTCGCCGCGCAGCTGCTGGCGGCCGCCGACGCGGCGGACGCGATGGGCGAGGCGTTTTGCGCCGACGCGCCGCCGCACGAAGCGATTGCACGGGTGCTCGGCGCCATGCATCAGCATTGCCGCGCGCAGGCGCTGCTCTATCCACTGCGCCGCGCCCTGCCGCCGGTGAACAACTTCTTCCTCGAAGCCGCGGCACGGCCGCGCCTGGCCGAGCTCGACCCGGAACCGCGCGCCGAACCACCGACCGGCATCTTCACCGCCAAGAATCCGCACGGCGGCCGCGGCGGATTCTCGCTCTATGTGCCGGAATGGTACGACGCCGACCGCGCCTGGCCACTGATCGTCGCGCTGCACGGCGGCAGCGGCAATGGCGAAGATTTCTTGTGGAGCTGGCTGATCGAGGCGCGCAGCCGCGGCTGTCTGCTGCTGTCGCCGACCTCACTCGGCTCGACGTGGTCGCTGATGGGCGACGACGTCGACGCGTCGGCGCTGCGCAGCATGGTCGAGTACGTGGCTGCCAATTGGCGCGTCGATCCGGCGCGCATCCTGCTCACCGGCCTCTCGGATGGCGGCACGTATACGCTGCTGTGCGGCCTGCAGCCTGACATGCCGTTCACCCACCTCGCGCCGATCTCCGGCGTGCTCCATCCAGCGAACGTGGTGAACGGCAATCTCGCGCGCGCCCGCGGCCGCCGTATCTACCTCGTGCACGGCGGGCTCGATTGGATGTTCCCGATCGCCACGGCGCGCCTGGCGCACCATGAGCTGGAACGCGCCGGCGCCGACATCGTCTTTCGCGAGATCGCCGATCTGTCGCACGCCTATCCGCGCGAGGAGAACGGCGCGATCCTGGAATGGATGGGTGGAACACTGACCGCCGCGCCAAAAGCCGACCGATGACCGGCGACCAGGCCCCCACGCGAATGCTCGACACGGCCCGCGCGCCGTCCGCTTTCAGCTTTCCGCCTTCAGCTTTCCGCTCTCATCTCTCCTCAAGCGGTACAGCACGTGCGGCATGCCGGCCCAGATGACGTCGCGCTCGTAGCTGAAGCCGATGTTTTCCATGACGCGGCGTGAGCGGGCGTTGGTCGGCAACGTGAACGCCACCAGGTCCTCGCGGCCGAGCACGTCAAAGCCGACGCGTACGCACGCGCGCGCCAACTCGGTGGCGAAGCCCTGGCCCCAACACTCGGCCATCAGCGCGTAACCAATCTCGACCTCGGGACCGCCGCCGACGATCACTTGCCGCAGGCCGCCGCGGCCGATGAACGCACCGGTCGCCGCGTCGCGCGCCATCCAATAGCCGAAGCCGCGCTCGGCCCAGTGCGCCATGAGCTGCGCTTGCACGTCGCGCGTCACTGCGTCACTGCGCACGCCGCCCAGCGTTGCCATGACCTTCGGGTCGGTGTGCATGCGGCACAGATCGGCAAAGTCGGCATCGACCAGGCGCGTCAGCACCAGCCGTTCGGTGCGAACCGTGCTGAGATCGACGCGCGAGATGTTGCGATTGCTCATGGTCGGTCGGAGGACCCACAGATGAACACAGATGAACACGGATGGGGGCGCGGCGAGCGCGAAGCACGTCGTGAAACAGCGCGGCGGCTTCGGCCGGACGAAAGACCAAAGAGGAAAGACCAATGACCGGAGGCTGGCCCTGATCGAAGCGTCGGCAGTGAATGCGGCATTGCCTCAGCCTCAGAGCTCTTCGCGTTTATCTGTGTTCATCCGTGCGTGCTTTTTCTTGGCGCTCAACTCGCCGACGGGAAGCGCGGTGGGCGCTTTTCTTTCATCGCGGCCAGGCCTTCGCGCACGTCGGGCTCGAGAAAGTTCAGCATCTCGTACGCCAGTGAGCTGTCGAAGATCGGCGCGGCGACGCGCAGCCAGCCGTTGAGCGCGCGCTTGGTCAAACGGACGGCACTCTGCGGACCGCTGGCGAGCTTGCCCGCAACCGCTTCCGCCTTGGCCATCAGCTCGGCGGCGGGAACGCACAGGCTGACCAAGCCGATGCGCTCGGCCTCGCGCCCGTCGATGAACTCGGCGGTCATGAGATAGTACTTCGCCTTCGCCATGCCGCACAGCAGTGGCCAGATGATCGCGGCGTGATCGCCCGCGCCGACGCCGAGGCGCAGGTGTCCATCGGTGAAGCGCGCGGTGTCGGCGATGATCGAGATGTCGGCCATCAGCGCCACCGCCAAGCCGGCGCCGACCGCGACGCCGTTGATCGCCGAGACGATCGGCTTGTCGCAGTTGATCATGTTGTAGACGATGTCCGCCGCCTCGCGCAGCGTGTGCACGGCAGCGGCGGGATTGCCGGCGAGATTCTCCAGCAGCGAGACGTCGCCGCCGGCCGAGAACGCCTTGCCGGCGCCGGTGACCAGGCCGACGCGCGCCGCCGGATCGGCATCGAGCGTGCGCCACACCTCGGTCAGTTCCCAATGCATGCGCTGGTCGGTGGCATTGACCGGCGGCCGATCGAGCGTGATCAGCAGCACGCCGTTGGCGCGCAGATCGAAGCGGAGGTGCTGGTAGTCGGCGTACTGCATGCGAGCTCCTTGTCGAAGCGGGCTGTGTAGCAGGGTCGGCACGGCATGTAACGGGCGCGGTCCCGGCACCGGACGAACGATCGAAGACTCAAGACCGGGAGGGGTGCGCGCGCATCGGGTCGCGCGACGGCGGACGCGGCCGACGGGCGACAGCGAATTTTCGAAACCGATGTCGCGACCGCGGGAAGCCGGTTTCAGCGGGGCGCGCGACGCCGCGCGGTCAGTCGCCGGTGTCCGTCGTCGCGTGCGCGACTGGCGCAGCCGGCGCAGTGGCAAGCGCGGCCGGCGGGTTGGCGTCGACCAGATACTTGGTCGCGCCGGCCTTGGCCAAGCGGCCAAGCAGCAACTGCGTGGTCGGCTCGATGCGCGCCAGGAAGGGGCGCGGGAAGAGGCCGATCCAGAAAATCATGACGATGATCGGCGCCACGGCGAACACTTCGCGCGGCGACAGATCCTTCAGCGTTTTGTTCACCGCGTTGGTGATCGGGCCGAAGAAGACGTGCTTGTACATGGTCAGCATGTACGCCGCACCGAGCACGACGCCGAGCGTCGAGACCGCGCCGACTGCCGGATGGGCGCGGAACGAGCCGAGCAGGATGAGGAACTCGCCGACGAAGCCGTTGGTGCCGGGCAAGCCGATCGACGACAGCGTCACGACCATGAACAGCGCCGAGTACACCGGCATGATGGCCCAGATACCGCCGTACTCGCTGATCAAGCGCGTGTGGCGGCGGTCGTAGATGTAGCCGACGAGGATGAACAGCGCGCCGGTCGACAGACCATGGTTGACCATCTGCAGCACGGCGCCGGTGACGCCGGCGTTATTCCACGCATAGAGACCGACCATGATGAAGCCGAGATGGCTGACCGACGAGTAGGCGACCAGGCGCTTCATGTCGGGCTGCATCAGCGCCACCATGGCGCCGTAGATGATGCCGACCACCGCCAGCGACATGATCAGCGGGAAGGCCTGCTCGGCGGCGTGCGGAAACATCGGCAGCGAAAAGCGCAAGAAGCCGTAGGCGCCCATCTTCAACAGCACGCCGGCGAGATCGACCGAGCCGCCGGTCGGCGCCTCGGTGTGCGCATCGGGCAGCCAGGTGTGCAGCGGCACCATCGGCACCTTGATCATGAAGGCGAGCGTGAAGGCCGCGAACAGCAGCACCTGCTCCGTCTCGGTCAAGTTGACGTGGTACAGCGTGACGATGTCGAAGGTCAGCGGGTTGGTCTGCGCGTGTCGCAGGACCAGGTACAGCATCGCCGCCAGCATCAAGGCGCTGCCGGTCATGGTGAACAGGATGAACTTGATGGTGGCGTAGCGACGGCGCGGGCCGCCCCAGATGCCGATGACGAAGAACATCGGGAACAGCATCAGCTCCCAGAAGAGGAAGAACAGGAACAGGTCGACCGCCACCAGCGCGCCGAGCATCAGTCCCTCGAGCACCAGCATCAGCATGAGGAACTCTTTGGCGAGCTTGATGATGTCGCCCCACGCGGCGAGGATGATTGCCGGCGTCAGGAAGGTGGTCAGCACGATCAACCATACCGAGAAGCCGTCGACGCCGAGCGCGTAGTTGACGCCGAGGCGCGGAATCCACGAAGCCTTCTCGGTCAGCTGCAGCTCGCCGACGCTGGGATCGAACATGCCGAGCATGATCAGCGACAGCAGGAACGGGATGAGCGAGAAGATGAACGCGGCGCGGCGTGGGATCTCGAGCGGCTGCGCCGGCAACAGGCCCACCATGAGCGCGCCGACCAGCGGCGAGAAGAGGATCAACGAGAGGATCGGAAGCTGATGCTGCATTCGGGCTCGCCTCAGACCGCCAGGACGGCGATGACCACCATCGCGCCGATCAACATCGCCAGCGCGTACACCTGTACGTTACCGGTCTGCAGCTTGCGCGCCCGACCGCCGAAACTGCTGACGAATTCGCCGACACCATTGACCGCGCCATCGATGATCTCACTGTCGACGACGCGCCAAAAGAAGTCGGACAGGCGCACGTAGGGTCGAATCACCAGCCAGTCGTACAGCTCGTCGATGCGGTACTTGTCCCACAGCAGGCGATAGAGGCCGGCAAAGCGCGCCTGCAGCTCGCTCGGTGCCTCCGACGGCTTGCCGTACATCGAGTACGCCAATGCGATGCCGCCGAGACCGACGCCCGAGGCGACGGCAATGAGGAACAGCAGCGTGCCGGTCGTCGGCTCCGCCTCGGCGTGCGGCAAGCTCGCCAGCGCCGGTTCGAGGTAGTGGCCGAAGCGGTCGCCCCACAGGAAGCCATGTGGCAAGCCGACCCAACCGCCGACCGCCGACAGGAAGGCGAGCACCATCAGCGGAATGGTCATGTTGCTCGGCGACTCGTGGATGTGGTGCGCCTTGTCGTGATCGACGCGGCTCTCGCCCTCGAAGGCGAGGAAGTAAGCGCGGAAGACGTAGAAGGCGGTCATGCCGGCGGCGACGATACCCGTCAGCCACAGCCAGAAGTGCCCCTGCATGTACGCCGCTTCGAGGATCATGTCCTTGGAGAAGAAGGCCGCGAAACCCGGCACGCCGGCGATCGCCAGCGCGGCGATCAGGAAGGTCGCACGCGTGATCGGCATGTGCTTCTTCAGCCCGCCCATCTTGAAGACGTCGAGCTCGCCGGAGAGGCCGTGCATGACGCTGCCGGCGCCGAGGAACAGGCACGCCTTGAAGAAGGCGTGCGTCATCAAATGGAAGACGGCCGCCGAGAAGGCGCCGCAGCCGAGGCCGAGGAACATGTAGCCGAGCTGCGAGACGGTGGAGTACGCGAGAATCTTCTTCAGATCGCGCTGCACCAACCCGATGCTGGCGGCAAAGAACGCCGTCGCCGCACCAATGATCGCCACGACGTTCATCGCCTCCGGCGAATGCACGTAAATCGGCGACAAGCGCGCGATCATGTAGACGCCGGCGGTCACCATGGTGGCGGCGTGGATCAGCGCCGACACCGGCGTCGGGCCGGCCATGGCGTCGGGCAGCCAGACGTAGAGCGGGATCTGCGCCGACTTGCCGGTGGCGCCGACGAACAGCAGCAGACAGATGGCGGTGACGATGCCGGGCGACCACGCAGCCAGCTTGTCGGCCTGCGCGTTCACATCGTGAAACGCCAAGGTCGGCGTGCCGACTTTTTGCAGGCTCCAGAACAGCAGGAACATGCCGACCAGGAAGGCGGCGTCGCCGATGCGGTTGGCGATGAACGCCTTGCGCCCGGCGTCGGCGTTGGCGATGTCGACGTACCAGAAGCCGATCAACAGATAGGAGCACAGCCCGACGCCCTCCCAGCCGATGAACAACATCGGCAGCGAGTCACCCAGCACCAGGATGAGCATCGAGGCGGTGAACAGGTTCAGGTAGCAGAAGAAGCGCGCGACGTCGGGATCGTCGTGCATGTAGCCGAGCGAGTAGAGATGGATCAGAAAGCCGACGCCGGTGATGATCAGGATCATCACGCTGGTCAGGCGGTCGACTCTGAACGCCGCCTCTAGGGTCAACGGCGAGGCCTGGATCCAGGTGTACATGTGATCCAGCAGCGAGGCGGCACCGCTCGGCTGTTGCCACAGCTGGCCGACGGCCAGCGCCGCGAAGACGAATGCCGCCAGGACCGAGCCTGGTCCCGCCAGCGTCGCCAGCGATTTACGGCCGGTCTTCGACGCGAACAGGCACAGCAGGGTGCCGATCAGCGGACAGAGGACGATCCAGCGCAGGAGGGGCGTCGCGATCTCGGGCATAACATTAGGCAGGTTGAATCGCGGTCGCTTGTGTCATGAACCGCCGTGCGAGTCTAGGCACCGGCGGAGGAGAAACGCGGGCCGGCCGAATGGCCCGCGGCGCGCAGCGCGGGACGCGATACGCTTGTCAGAATCAAACGACTCGTGCTCTGAGATCGGTGTAGGGGGGGCCGAGCATGGGGGTCTGGCGTGTGACCGATGCGGCGCGGGCCGCGCGATCGTCGGTACGGTGCGTTTCACAACCTGCGACTGCGGCAGAGTCGTGAGATCGGCGATGCGAGAGGCGGCAATTCGCACCGCCGCGGGCGCGCTGAGTCTGACCATTGCAGCGCTGCTCGGCGGCTGCGGCAGTAGCGGGTCGCACGCGACCGCTACGCCGACCGTCGCGTCGACCGCGACCTCATCGGCGACCCGCCTACCCAGCGCGACGCCGCCCGCAACGGTTGCGACGTCGAGCCCGACCGCGCCGCCGACGCTCACCGCACCGCCGCCGGCGACGGCGACTTCGACGCCACAACCGACCGCCACCGCGCTGGATACGGCGACGGCTCCGGCGACGCCGAGCGCGACCCCCGACGAGTCGGGCGTGGCGAAATACGCCGGGCGCGGTCCCTACATCGTCGGCGTGACGACGCTGAACATCGGCGATCGCGATATCGAGGTCTGGTACCCGGTAGACCCGGGCAGCGAAGCGGGAGCGCAGAAAGCCAGCTATGCGTCGTTCGACGTGCTGCCGCCGGCAATCGAAGCGCTGCTGCCACCGGATCTGAACATCGTCGTCCAAGAAGACGCCTATCGCGACCTGCCGATCAGTCACGCCGGTCCATTTCCGATCCTGACCTTCAGTCACGGCTCCGGCGGCTTCCGGCAGGCGTATTCAGGCTTTCTCACCGGCATCGCGTCGCACGGCTACGTCGTCGCCTCGCTCGATCATTTGGAGTGGGGCCTGCTCGCGCAGGTCGGGTTGTTGCCGGCCGGCACCAACCGCAGCGCCTCCGAAGTGGCGCTGGCGGCGCTCGATCGACTGGCGCTGGCCAATGGCGACGACACGTCGCCGCTTGCCGGCGGGGTCGACAGCACGCGCGTCGCCACCTCCGGTCACTCGGCCGGCGGCGCTGCGGCGTTTGGCCTGCCCGACAAGCCCGAAGTCAAAGCGATGATCGGATACGCCACCTTCGAATCGAGCAGCGGCGTCGCCGGCAAGCCGATTCTGTTGGTTACCGGCGCCGAGGATGCCGGCGCCCCCATCTTGGAGCAGGCCTACGACGACTTGTCGCCGATCAAGCGCTTCGTCTCGATAGACCACGCGGCGCACAACAGCTTCACAGATCAGTGCGCCATCATTTACGGCGGCAACGATTTCATCGACGAGTTGGTCGCCGCGGGCTTCCCGATTCCGGCCGATCTGGTGGTGCTCGCCAAGGACGGCTGCCGGCCGGAGAATCTGGCGCCGGCAGAGGTCTGGAAAGTGGTGCAGCACTTCACCGTCGCGCACTTGCGCGCCGCGTTCGGCCAGGACGACCCGCCGGTCGGCCTCGGCGCCGCGATTGCCGACGCGTTCACGCCGATCACCTTGCACTACCGCTCCGATGACGACGTGACCACTCCGCAGGCCGGCGTGCGCGACTTCGTCGTCTCCGGATTCGGCGCCGTCGTCGGCACCAGCGGCGCCGACGTCTGTCCCGGCGGCTTCAATCTCAATCCGACGCAAGAGGTGCCGCCGCTGCTCGAGGACTGTCAGAACCCGAGCGCGGTACACGACCCGCTGTTTCACACCCTCGACGGCGTCGAGACGGTCGACGGCTTCGACCTCGACGCCACCGCTTCGCCACCGACGCCGCCCGACGCGTGTGTGCACCAGTCCTTCATCGGGCCAAACGGCGAGCCGGGAATCGACTTGCAGTACTGGCGCGCCGTCGGCTGCGTGCGCGGCTTCCAGGCGGGCGAGATCGCCGATACCGTGGTCGACCAAGCGGTGCGCGACGGCTCGATGACCATTCTGATCGAGCTGCGCGGCGTCGACGACGCGCGCAACGACGACGACGTACGCGTGCAGATTTTCGCCAGCACCGATGCGCCGCCGCTCGGCGCCGACGGCAGCATCCTGCCGTATGGCACGCTGACCGCGCACCCCGATGCGCGCTACCGCAGCAGCGTCGGCAACGGCAGCATCGTCGACGGCGTGCTCACGGCCGGCCCGTTCGATTTGCGCGTGCGGCTCAACATTCAGATCGTCTCCGGCGACCTGACCTTCCACGACGCGCGTCTGCGGCTCACCCTCGATCCCGACGGCACCGCGCACGGCGCCCTGTTCGGCTATCAACCGACCGACGAGCTCTACGACATTTACGGCCGCAAGGCCGGCGAGGACGGCGCCTCGGCGTTGGGCTACACCTGCTCCGGACTCTACGAAGCGCTGACGACCGCGGCGGACGGCGATTACGATTCCGCCAGCGGCAGCTGCACATCCATCTCGACCGGCTACCACTTCAACGCCGTGCCGGCCTTCATCGTGCGGTGACGCCGGAATGTCCGCCGCCATCGCTCGACTCCGGCGCGAACTGAACCGGCGGCGCCTGGCGCGCGTCGCCGCGACCGCGGCGTTCGCATGGCTCGCCGGCTGCGCCGGAAACGGCGGCAGCAGCTCGAAGACGCCGACCCCGACGGCCCATGCCACAGCCGCTGTCACGGCGACGGCGAGCCTCTCCCCGTCGCCGTCTGCGCCCGTACCGACCGGCACGAGCACCGCCCTGCCGAGCCCGACACCGGCGCCGCCGACGCCGACCAGCGCACCGCCGAGCCCGACGACGCAGGAGCCGACGGCGTTGCCGACGGTGCAAGGTGGACCGCTGGCCATGCGGCGGCTGACCACCGCGCAATACAAGGCGACCATCGCGGACGTGCTCGGGCCGGACATTGCGCTCGCCGGCCGCATCGAGCCGGACAACCGGCGCGACGGCCTGCTCGCCGTCGGCGCCTCGTTCGTCAGCGTCACCGACGCGGGCTTCGAGCAATATGAAGCGGCCGCGCGCCACATCGCCGAGCAAGCGCTCGACGCCGCGCACCGCGCCGGCCTCGTGCGCTGCACACCGGGCGACGCGACGGCGGCGGACGACGCATGCGCCGAGACATTCGTGCGCGACGTCGGCGCGCGGCTGCTGCGCCGGCCGCTCGCCGATGACGATGTGACGCCGCGTGTGCAGCTGGCGCGCGAATCGGCGGGCGCGCTGGGCGATTTCTACGCCGGACTGCAGCCCGTGCTGACGGCGTTGCTGCTGTCGCCCGAGTTTCTCTTCCGCGTCGAGGTCGCGGCGGCGGATCCGCGACAGCCGCAACGGCAGCAGCTGACCGACGCCTCGATGGCGACGCGGCTCAGCTACTTCCTGTGGAACACCACGCCGGACGCTGAGCTTTTGGACGCCGCGCAGCGCGGCGACCTGGTCGACGACGCGGGTTTAGCACGCCAGGTCGACCGCTTGCTCGAGTCGCCACGCCTCGCCGATGCGGTGCGCGCTTTCTTCGCCGATCTCTACGGCTTCGATGAGATCGAAGACGGCTTGGTGCGCAAGGATCCCAACCTCTTCCCGGCCTTCAGCCAAGCGCTCATCGACGATGCCCGCGAGCAGACGTTGCGCGTCATCGCCCACCACCTGCTCGACGAGGACGGCGATTACCGCCAGCTGTTCACGACGCGCGAGTCGTTCATGACGCGTGCGCTCGGCATCGTGTATCAAGTGCCGGTGCGCAGCGCTGGCGGCTGGGAGCCGTACACCTTCCCGGCCGGCAGCCCGCGTGCCGGGCTGCTGACGCACCTCAGCCTGTTGGCGTTGTACTCGCATCCAGGGCGCAGCTCGCCGACGCTGCGCGGCAAGTTCGTCCGTGAAGTATTGCTGTGCACCGACGTGCCGCCGCCGCCCGGCGACATCGATTTCTCGATGTTCGGCGACACGACCGGGCCAAACCGCCAGACCGCGCGCGAGCGCCTGGCCCAGCACGTCGAGAGCCAGGTGTGCGCCGGGTGCCACGGCCTGATGGATCCGATCGGCCTCGGCCTGGAGCAGATGGACGGCATCGGCGCATTCCGCCAGACGGAGAACGGCGCGACGATCGACCCCTCGGGCGAGCTCGACGGCGCATCGTTTGCCGACGCCGCCGATCTCGGCGCGACGTTGTCGCGCGATCCGCAGCTCGGTCCATGTTTCGTCGACAGCCTGTACAAGTATGCCGTCGGCCGCGACATCGCGCCCGGCGAGCGCGCCTGGCTCGACGCGATCGAAGCGCACTTCGAAGCCTCCGGCTACCGCATGCGCGACATCCTGCGCGCCATCGCCTTGAGTGAGGCCTTCCGCACCACGTCGGGGGCGCGCGCCGCCGACACGCCGACTGCGACGGCGACACCGGGCACGGCGGCGACTCCGACCGCCGCCGCAACGGCCGGCGTCGCGACCGCGACACCGACGATCGGCGATCCAGGCTCGACGCCGACCGCGCTCGGTAATCCGACCGCAACACCGGCTGCTGTCACCTTCCAGCAGCTGCAGGACGACATCTTCACGCCGCGCTGCGCCACGCAGTTTTGCCACAGCCAAGCGGCGCGGTCGGGTGGCCTGGTGCTCGAGGCCGGCGCGGCCTTCGACTCGCTCGTCGGCGCTGCGCCAACGCTCGCCGCGGCACGCGCCGCGGGCTTACTGCGCGTCGATCCGTCGGCACCCGAGAACAGCTTCCTTCTGATCAAGCTGACGCAGCCGACCAGCGCCATGTACGGGTCGCGCATGCCGCTGACCGGTACGCCGCTCAGCGACGCCGAGGTCGATTCGATTCGTCAATGGATCGCCGCCGGAGCGCAGCCATGACCGGCGCGGCGGACGGCGATCGCGCGACTGCGACACGAGGTACAGCGTGATGGCAAAGCGCATCAGTCGGCGCACGGTGTTGCGCGGCATGCTCGGCGGCGCTGCGGTGTCGGTCGGCCTGCCGCTGCTCGATTGCTTCCTGAACGGCAACGGCACGGCGCTGGCCGACGGCGCGCCGCTGCCGGCGCGCTTCGGCACCTGGTTCTGGGGCTGCGGTATGAACCCGGATCGCTGGGTGCCGGAGCGCGAAGGCGACGACTACGCGCTGCCGCCCGAGCTGCTGGCGCTGGCCGACGTGCGCCAGCACGTCACCGTGCTGAGCGGCTTCAACACCATCCTGGACGGGCGCGCCAACCTGCCGCATTGGACCGGCGTCATGGCGACGCTGACCGGCTCGGTGCCGAGCGTCGACCCGGAAGTGCCGGCGCCGACGCTCGATGTCCTGATCTCCGGTCGCATCGGCGGCGCAACGCGCTTCCGCTCGCTGGAGGTCAACGCGACTGGCGTTCCGAGCCAGACGTACAGCCGCGCCAGCGAGAGCATCATCAACTCCAGCACCGTGTCGCCGCTGGAGCTCTATACCAGGATCTTCGGCGCCGGCTTCGTCGATCCCAAGGGCGGACCGTTCACGCCCGACGCCGAAACACTGCTGCGCCAAAGCGTGCTGTCGGCCGTGCGCGACGACGCCCAGCGGCTGCAGCAACAGCTCGGCAGCCACGACCAGCAGCGGCTCGACCAGTACTTCACCTCGCTGCGCCAGCTGGAGAATCAAATCGAGGTGTCGCTTTCTCCGCCCGATCTCGCCGCGTGCACCAAACCGCGCGCGCCGGCGGGCGAAGACGTCGGCACCGAGCTGGAGCAGACCAAGAGCACGCATCAGATGATGACCGAGCTGCTCGTCTACGCGCTGCTCTGCGATCAGACGCGCGTCTTCAACATGCTCTTCTCGTGGGGCACCTCCGAGCTGCGCAAGAGTGGCGCGACGACGGCGCATCATCAGTACACGCACGACGAAGTGGTCGACCCGGTGCTCGGCTATCAGCCCGAGGCGACGTCCTTCGTGCTCGAATCGATGCAGGCGTGGGCCGGCTTCGTCGCGCGCCTGGCGGCGACGCCCGAAGGTGCCGGAACGCTGCTCGACAACTGCTTGGTGCTGGCCCACTCGGAGAGCTCGTTCGCCAAGTCGCACCAGGTGACGCTGCTGCCCGTGATGCTTGCCGGCGGCGCCGGCGGCCGCGTCCGCACCGGTCAACACATCGCCGGCAACGGCGAGCCGATCACGCGCGTCGGACTCACCGTGCAGCAGATCATGGGGCTGCCGACCGCCGAGTGGGGCAGCGGCTCTTTACAGACGTCGCGCCCGATCAGCGGCGTATTGGTGTAGGGAGCGGCGCTCCGCTGGTGCGCGATTGCTGGCACGCGCGAGCAGCATTGCTTGCGCCACCCAGCCCGACCGCGTTCAGCCTTCCTACTTGCGGGCGGCGTCGTGCGCTTTCGGCTCGTAGTCGGGGCGCAGTGTCGACATGAACGCGACCAGGGCCGTGACTTCGGACGGATCGAGGTTGCGGCCGTAGGCAGGCATGTTGCCGCCGCCTTGCAGGACTTGGCGGATCAGTTGATCGCGCGTCAGGCGCGTCGCCACCGCATCGAGCGCCGGGCCGCGCATGCCGCCCGTACCGCCGAGGCTGTGGCAGTTGCGACATTGCTTGGATTGCAGCACCAGCGCGCCCTGCAGCTCGAGCGGCGTGCGGCCGCGAATGAGCTCGACCGGCGTCGCGGCGCCGCTCCACGCTTCCATCACCGGCGACCAGGGCGAGTACGTCCCCAGCCACGCCAGCACGGTGAGCGTCAGCATGATGAGGATGACGCTCACCACGGCGAACGGCCGCCGGCGCGGGCTCTTCTCACCGGAGCGAGACAAGAACGGCACGAGGAACAGGATGATGATGCCGACCACCGGCGCGACCAGGATCAACACCGTCTCCAGATACGGCGGCATCAGCGCGAAAGCGGAGAACAGCGGCAGGAAATAGAAGTCCGGCCGCGGATTGGTCTGAATGAGCGTCGGATCGGGCGGACCGTTCGGGCCGGCCGGACCGAAGTAGGCGGCGCAGGCCAGGATGCCGAGTATCACCAGGCCGGAGAACACCAGATCTTTGCCGATCGCGTTGGGGACGAAGGGCTCGCCGGTCTGCTCGATCAGCTTCTCGTACTCGTCGCGATAGGTTTTCGGGTCGACGGGTTTGCCGGGCTCCGGATACTCGTTGATGCCGAGCGTCAGCACCAGGCGCAGGTGCAAGCTGACCAGCGCGATGATGAGACCCGGAATGACGAAGACGTGCAGCGTGAAGAAGCGCGACAGCGTCTCGCCGGCGATGATCGGCCCGCCGAGCACCAGCTGCGTCAGCACCGCGCCGAGCACCGGCGTGCGCGCCAGGATCGCCATGCCGATGCCGAGGCCCCAGTAGGCGTCTTGATCGAAGCGCAGCACTTGGCCGGTGAACGCCATGCCGAGCGTGCACAGGAACAGCACGCAGCCGCTGACCCAGGTGAGCTCGCGCGGATACTTGAAGGCGCCGAACAGGAACACCTGGATCATGTGCAGCGTCATGATCGCCACCATGAAATTGGAGCCCCAATTGTGCACGGCGCGCAGAAACCAGCCGAGATATTGCTGGTAGTTGAGCACGATCAGACTGGTCCAGGCCTGGTCGGCCGTCGGCGCGTACGTCAGCGCCAGGCAGATGCCGGTGACGATCTGGATGACGAAGCACAGCAGCGTGCCGCTGCCGAACACGTAGAACCAACTCGCCGAGCTGGCGGGCACGTGATGCCCGGCGGTCGACTCGAACAGCTTGCTGAGGTGCAGCCGCTCGTCGATCCACAGGGCGATCGATTGGGCGCGGCTCGGTGTCACGCGACGCTCTGCCATTGGCCTACCGCCTATTGCCGAAGCCTGGGCATGGGCGTCGGCACAGCGCTCCTTTTGCGAACGACAGGCGATCAGCGACAGGCGACGAGCGCATCTTCATCACACGCCCTGCGCCAACGTCGGCAGGCGACCGCCGCGCACCAGCAGTTGGCCGCCGTCGAGCTTGTACTCGTACTCGTACAGACCGCGCGGCGGCGGGCCTGAGGCGCGCGCGCCATCGGCATAGTACACGCCGCCGTGACACGGGCACATGAACAGACCAGACTCCGGGAACCAGCGCACCGGACAGCCGAGGTGCGCGCAGTTGATGGCGAACACCTGGAACTGATTCTCGGCGATGCGCCGCACCCAGCAGGCGGTGTTGGCCGTCTCGCCGTCCCACGGCCGGCGGAACGGATTCACATACGTCGCCAGGCGCGTCTGCCCGACCGGAAACACATCGAGCCCGCCGAGCGGAATCCACGCCTGCTCCTTTTGCATGCCGCGTAGAGCGCCGCCGAGGTAGCCGATGATCGGGATGCTCAGCAACACGCCGGCGATGGCGTTCAGACCGGCGCCGAGCCAGATGAGGAACTTCCGCCGCGAGTTGTTCATGCAGTTCTCCAAAAGAACTTCACACGGAGACACGGAGGCGCGGAGAAAAGATTCGGGTAGGAATAAGGCAAAAATCCAAATGCCTCCTCCGCGGCTCTGTGTCTCCGTGTGAGCTTCATCTGTTATTTCCCGCCGTACGGCTGGCCGGGGAACTGCGGCCGCTTCGATACCAGCCAGGCGACGACGTCGGTGACCTGCTGGTCGGTCATCGGCGTGCCACCGGGAGCGCCGCGCCAGTCGGGCATGCCGAGATCGATGCGGCCGGCGAGCACGGCGCTGCGCAGGGCTTGATCGCTGACCAAACCGAGATAGGCGCCGTCCACCACCGAGCCGCCCTGTTTGGTGCCGCTGCCGTCGGCGCCGTGACAGGCGGCGCAGTGGGTCGCGAACGCCGCGGCGCCGCGCTGTGCGTCGCCGCCGCCGCTCGACTCATAGGCTGGCGCGGTGGCACCGGCCAGGGCATTCGCCTTCCCCCACTTGGCCATGATGCCCTTGGCGAGCAGGTCGATCTGCGCATCGGTCAACATGCCGCCGGCGGCCGGCGCGAAGCCGGGCATCGCCGAATTGGCCACACCGCGCGCGGTCACCTGCGCCAGACGCGTTTCGCCGATCAGCGCCAAGTAGACCGCATCGTCAAACGGCCGCGCCCCGCCCAGCTTGCCATCGGAACCGTGACAACCGGCGCAGTTCGCACCGTACAGCGTGGCGAAATCCGTGACCTCTGCCGGCCGCAGCGGCTTCTCTTCCGGCGTCGGTTTGCCCGGCAACGAATCGCACGCGCTGACGAGTACAGCGATCAGCAGCGCGAACGCGACCTCCGCACCTCCGCACTTCCGCACGCTCTTGCTGAACGGCGTGCGGAAGTGCGGAGGTGCGGAAGTGCGGAGGTGCCCGTTCACGGCTCGTCCCTCTTCCGCCCCATGCCCGGCGCTTCGATGCCGGCGCGGGCGGCGAGCGGCAGCGCTTGCATGGTCTTGATGCGCTGCGTGCTGGAGATGACGAAGCCGGCGGCGCAGCCGAAGGCGAACTGCGAGGCGACGAACCAGCGCCAATCGATGCGGGCGTTGAGCGTCGGATTGATCACGCCGAGCGTCGCCCACAACAGGCCCGACCACAGCAGCGGCGCGATCAATCCGCCCCAGAGCCCAGGGCGGTTCGGGAACAGCGGCAAGATGACCGCGTACACCAGGCCGACGAAGATCGAGATGAAGCCATGCGCTATCAGGGCAACTGCAAAGGCGACGGCGTTGAACGAGGCCAGCTGCGCCGTGTCGGCTTTGGCGAGCGACGGGATCGCCACCGCGGCGAGCAGATTGATCGGGTACCACAGACTGCCGTAGCCGATCAGCCCGTAGGCACAGGCGACGATCGCCATCGCCACCCCACCCGCCAGACCACCCGTGATGCCGGACGAGTACGGGTGGATCTCCACCGGCAGCGCCAGGCGATGCCCCTCCTCGCCGGGCAGCAACGTCGCCGCCGCGCGCGCCGGCTGTACCGGCGCAGGCCGCAGGGCCGGGGCGCGCAGCGGCACCGTCTCGATCTGCTCGGCCGGCAACACGGCGCGGAACCAACCGATGGCGCCGGCGAAGACCAAAATGATGCCGACGATCGTCACCAACACGTGCATGACCAGGCCGGCCAAGCTCAGCGTGATGCCGAGTGCCGCGACCATCGGCCACGCCGTCGGCGCCGGCAGCTCAATGCGCGTCGGCCGCTCAGCCATGGGTCAAATACTGATGATGTAGGTGTCCCGACCCGCGACCAAGATCGGCGACTACAATCGAGCAGCGTGGACGAGTCGATCCTCGTCCACGCTGGACCCGTGCGGGCCGGGTCGGAAGCCCCACGCCACCCCATTGGATGCGGGCCTGCAGAGCCACGCGCTTCAATCTCATCATCGCCCCACCACGTAGACGACCGTGAACACGACGATCCACACCGCATCGACGAAGTGCCAGTACCAGGACAGCACCTCGACGCGCTCGACGTGGGAGCCGCGCAGCGCGCCGCGCAGGCCGAAGACGAGGGTCAGGCTGAGCAGCAGCAGGCCGACCGTGACGTGGCCGGCGTGGAAGCCGACCAGCGTGAAATAGGTGGTGCCGAAGAGGTTGGTCCAGATGGTCAGGTTGTGATCGTAGATCAGGCCCTTCCACTCGATGGCCGTGGCGCCGAGGAAAAAGGCGCCGAGCGCGATGGTCAGGCCCCACCACAGGGCAAAGCCGCCTTGGGCACCGCGGCGCAATGCGCGCACTGCCAACGTGATGGTGATCGAGCTCGAGAGCAGCGCGGCGCTGGCCCAGAGCGGCAGGTCGAGAACGTCTTTCGGATACGGCCCGCTGAGGCTTTTGCCGATGTAAAAGAGGTAGGCGACGACGAAGATCGCGAACAGCGTCGACTCGGCGAGGATCATGCAGGCCATCCCCACCTTGCCGCGCGCAGCGCCGTGCTCGCTGGGCTCCGCCATCATTCGTACTTCCAGTCCGGATCGTCGGGGTGCTTGAGGTCCCACAACGGCCGGCGGCTGCGCACCGTCGGAATGTCTTCGAAGTTGTAGTCGGGCGGCGGCGAGGTGGTCGTCCACTCCAGCGTCCACGCGTCCCACGGATCGTCACCCGCGAGCTCGCCGTAGCGCAGCGCCCAGGCGATGTTGATCACCAGCAGCAGCACGGCGACGATCTGGAACGGCACGCCGCTGGTCGACAGCCCGTTCCACAGCTCGAGGCCGCGGCCCGCGTCGTAGGTGTAGATGCGGCGCGGCATGCCGAGGATGCCCGACACGTGCTGCGGCAAGAACGTCAGGTTGAAGCCGATGACGAACAGCCAGAAGTGCCATTTGCCGAGCCGTTCGCTGAGCCGCCGGCCGGTGACTTTCGGGAACCAGTAGTAGAACGCGGCGAAGATGGTGAACAGCAGGCCGCCGATCAGCACGAAGTGGAAATGCGCAACGACGAAGTAGGAGTCGCTCAGCTGCCAGTCGAACGGGGCGCAGGCCAACATGACCCCGGTGAGACCGGCGCAGAGGAACTGAAAGAGAAACGCCGTGCAGAACAGCATCGGCGTGGCGAAGCGGATCTTGCCGCCCCACATGGTCCCGAGCCAGTTGAAGATCTTGATGCCAGTCGGCACGGCGATGAGCATCGTCGACAGCACGAAGAAGGTGTTGGCGCCGGCGGTCATACCGACGGTGAACATGTGATGCGCCCACACGCCCATGCTGATGAAGCCGATGGCTATGGTCGCCGCGACCATCACCGCGTAGCCGAAGATCGGCTTGCGCGAGAACACCGGGATGATCTCCGATGCGCAGGCGAAGCCGGGCAGGATGAGGATGTACACCTCGGGGTGACCGAAGATCCAGAAGAAGTGCTGCCACAGGACGGCGTCGCCGCCGGCCTGCGTGTCGAAGAAGTGCGCGCCGAGGAAGCGGTCGAAGAGCAGCATCACTTGCGCCGCCGACAGCGGCGGCAGCGCCAGCAGCATCTGGAAGAACACCACCAGCATCAGCCAGACGAACAACGGCAGGCGGCCGAACGTCATGCCCGGACAGCGCATGGTGAAGACGGTGGTGATCAAATTGGCGGCGGTGGTCAGGCTGCCGACGCCGCTGATCAGCAAGGCGACGATCCAGTAGTCGGTGCTGTTGCCGCGCGAAAAGGCCTTGCCGGTCAGCGGCGCATAGGCAAACCAACCGACGTCCGGCATGGTGCCGGCGCCATACAAGCCGTCGCCGCCGAGCACGCTGAAATAGAGCAGCCAGCTGCCGAAGAAGAACAACCAGAAGCCGAAGGCGTTGAGGCGCGGGAACGCCAGGTCGCGCGCCCCGATCATCAGCGGGATGAGATAGTTGCCCAGCCCGATGATGATCGGCATGCCGACCAGGAAC
>Ga0265314_10000899_pt1 | contig 35324 bp, 29 predicted proteins | sample 4126metaG_FD_203106 | JGI IMG/M metagenome (GOLD analysis project Ga0265314, IMG submission 203106) | Rhizosphere microbial communities from Carex aquatilis grown in University of Washington, Seatle, WA, United States - 4-1-26 metaG | ecosystem: Host-associated > Plants > Roots > Rhizosphere >...
TTTCCTTCTGCCAGGTATATAGCGGAATTTTGTCTTCATCTTTTGCAATGGACAACTGCAGCTCTTCGAGGAGCTCGAGCCGCTGAATTATCGGCAACCTCTTCATCGATTGGCTAATGGCTTTCTTTGTCATGGGGAGCACCTTTCAGCTCAGCCAATTATACCATTGGGCCCCGGAGGGGGTATTGCAATCCTCTCCCCATAAAACCGCACCGCGTTCTCCGTTGTCTGCTTTGCGAGCTCCTCAAACGCCACCCCGCGCAGCTCCGCGAGAAACTTCGCCGTGTGCACCACGTGTGCCGGCTCGTTGGTCTTCACCTTCCGCACCGGCTCGGGCGAGAGATACGGTGCGTCCGTCTCCACCAGCAGCCGATCCGTCGGCACCAGCTTCGCCGCCGCCCGCACCTCGTCGGCATTTTTATACGTCACGATCCCCGTGATCCCGACGTACGCCCCGAGCGCCAGCCACGCCTCGCACTCCGCCGGCGTCCCGGTGAAACAGTGCACCACAAACCGCAGCCCGCTCCCAATTTTTCCTTCGGAATTCTCCGCCCCCCCTGCATCCCCCGCCGCCCATGCCTTGGATCCATCCGCCGCATAATCCTTTACGATCGCCACCCCGTCGGCATGCGCCTCGCGCACATGCAGGATCACCGGCACCGACAGCCGCCGGGCAATTTCCAGTTGATTGATGAACACCCCGCGCTGCAGCAGGCGCGGGCAAAAATCGTAGTGGTAATCCAGCCCGCATTCTCCCAGCGCCACCACCTTTTCATGGTGTCTGACCGCGTTTGCCAGAAATGCTTCGTACCCTTCTTCGGTCTCCCCCGCATGGTGCGGATGAATCCCCAGCGCCGCAAAAACCGCCGCATGCTCCCGCGCCAGCTTGAGCGCCTTCTGGTGGTCCGCCACATGCGTCCCGATTGTGACAAACCGCTTCACCCCCGCCGCGTCGGCCCGCGCAAGCACTTCCCCCGCGTTTTCAAACAATCCGGGATAACTCAGGTGGCAATGCGTGTCGATCAGCATGATTTTGTGATTGTAGTAATCGTCGCGCCGAGCGTATAGTGATTTTATATTTCGTGGATGATCCAGTTCCAGCGTATCGGAAGTCAACTCGCCGATTCCATTTCTGCCGGAGCCCCTGGCCATGCCCGCGAACCTTCCCCCACCTCCAGAGAATCCCCCGCCGCGCCCCGGCGCGCTCTTCATGGCCCTTCGACTGGCGATTTACTATCTCGTTTTCGGCCTCGTCTGGATTGCCCTGACCGACTGGGCCGTCAGCGTGCTGCCACGTGAAGCGGCCGGCCGCCTGCAGACCCTCAAAGGCTTTCTTTTCGTCGGCATCACCTCGGTATTCCTCTTGTATGTTGTGCTCCATTACTTGCGCTCCCTGGAAAGCAAGGAGCACGCCATGCGGGAGCGCCTCGAGCACGACGCTGCCGAATATCACCGCCTGTTCCAGCGCAATCCCTCGGCGATGCTTATTTTTGATCCCCAGACCCGCCAGATATTCGCGGCCAACGATGTCGCCCTGATCCTCTACGGATTCCCCCGCGAAAAGCTGCTCTCCATGAAAACCCTCGACCTCGTCATCGAAGAAGAACGCAATCGCGTCGTCTCCACCACCGTCTATCAAAACGATGCCGTCCAATCCACCGGCCCCTGGCAAATCCGCCGCGGCGACGGCCGCATCATTTTCGTCGAGGCACTTTCCCACACCGTGGAGTTCAACGGAAAGCCCGCCCGCATCGCCCTGATCAATGATGTCACGGAGCGACTCGAAAACCAGCGCACCCTCGCGCAGTACCGCACCCAGCTGGAATACCGCGTCACCGAGCGCACCTCCGAGCTTTCCCAGGCCAACCGCCAGCTCGAAGAGGAAATCGAGCGCCGCCGCACCTCGCAGCAGCAGCTGATGTCCGCCCGCGCCGCCGCTGAAGCCGCCAACGAAGCCAAGAGCACCCTCCTCGCCCAGACCAGTCACGAAATCCGCACGCCGCTCACCAGCCTGCTCGGCTACGCCGACCTGCTTTCCGATGAATCCCTCACGCCCGACGAGCGCGAGCGCTACCTGGGCCTTGTCACCCAGAATGCCCAGCACATGCTGGCGCTGGTCGATGACCTCATGGATTTTTCCCGCGCCCAGACCGGCCACGCCCGGATCACCCTGGCCGCCCACAGCGTGCGAGAAATCGCGCGCCAAGCCGTCGATCTGCTCCACCCCAGGGCCCTCCAGCAGAACCTCGCCCTCATGCTCCGCGTTCTTGAAGATGTGCCCGATACGCTGCAAACCGATGGCGTCCGCCTGCGCCAGATTCTTCTGAACCTCATGAACAACGCCCTGAAATTCACCGAGGCCGGCTCCGTCTCACTCACCGTGTCGATTCCGTTCCACCAGAACGGCTCGCACCCGGCCATCCGCTTTGAGGTCGTCGACACGGGCATCGGCATGAATCGCGATCAGCTCGAATGCATTTTCGATCCTTTCTACCAGATCGATTCCCCGCGCGGCCGCCGCGCGGGGGGACTGGGCCTGGGTCTTGCCATCTCGCGCCAGCTCGCGCGGCAACTCGGCGGGGAGATCACCGTCGCCAGCGAGCCCGGCCGCGGCACGACCTTCACGCTCCAGCTCCCGCTCACTGTCTCAAGCGAAAAGCCCCGAGCCGCCACCGCCCCGGTCGCAGTGCCGCATGAGCGCCCGGCCGTCCCCACGCTCGATGCCCACATCCTCCTGGCGGAAGATACGCCCAACATCCGCCTGCTGGTCGATGAATACCTGACCCGCGCCGGGGCCCGCGTCACCGCCGTCGCGGATGGCGCACAAGCTGTCGCTCATGTCGGCGATTCGCTCTCCGCCGGCTCCGTCCGCGGCCAGGCCTTTGATCTGGTACTGCTCGATCTCCACATGCCGGTCCTCGACGGCCACCAGGCCCTCGAAAAAATGCGCGCCGCCGGATACAGCGGTCCCATCGTCGGCCTCACCGCCGCCTCCGCCGACCGCTCCCCCGCCCAATGGCTCGCCGCCGGCTGGACCGCCGTCTCCCCCAAGCCCATCGACCGCCAGAGCTTCATCCCCCTCCTCGCCCGCCTCATCGCCGAGAGCCGCCAGGTCGTTTCGAAATAAAAAAAACCGGCACGAATGTTCGCACATCCGCGCCGGTCTCACTTTCGACTGCAATCTTGCGCTCAGGCCTTCGCCGCCGGCTTTGATTCGGCCGCCGAGGCCCCGGCCTGCTCGCCGACGACGATCGGATCGCCTTCCTTCAACCGCGTCGCCTTGCCGGTGCGCTCCCGCAGGTAATACAGCTTCGCACGCCGCACCCGGCTCTTGCGTTTCACTTCCAGCTTCTCGATCTTCGGTGAGTGCAGCGGGAAAATACGCTCCACACCTTCGTTGTTCACGATACGCCGCACCGTGAACATCGTGTTGATCCCATCGCCCTTGCGCATGATCACCGTGCCCGAGAACACCTGGATGCGCTCCTTGTCCCCTTCCACAATGCGCTGGTGCACATCGACAATGTCGCCGACATCAAACTCCGGCGGCTTTGCCCGCAGGTGCTTCCCCTCCACATGGGCCAAAAGTGCGTTCTTCATCGTCTTACTCCTTGAGGCGTGAACCTCGTAAAAGGATTCCTCTCTTCCATCGGGGGAACGGGAGATGGGGAGACGTTTCCCCAATTCATCGACCGTCCTGGTATCCCGGGGAGGGAGGTATTCAGTTCAGTAAGTCCGGCCTGCGTTCGGCCGTCTTTTTCCTCGATTGCTCACGCCGCCATTGTTCAATCGCCGCGTGATTTCCCGAAAACAGAATCTCGGGGACGGAAACGCCCTGAAATTCCCTGGGCCGGGTGTACTGCGGATATTCCAATCCGCCCTGGATCGTCTGATCCGCCGCTCCGAACGATTCGCCGTGCGGCGATTGCTCATCGCCCAGGACGCCCGGGATCAATCGCACCACCGCATCCATCAGCACCATCGCCGGCAATTCGCCGCCGGAGAGCACATAATCGCCGATGCTGATTTCCCGCGGCTTGAGCAGATCCAGAATCCGCTCATCAAATCCTTCGTAATGCCCGGCCACCAGAAGCAGCCGCGGCAGCTTGATCAGATCCTCGGCCATCCGCTGGCTCAGTTTTTCGCCGGCCGGCGTAAAGACAATCCGCGTCGCCGGTGTGGCATCCATGGCCTCGATCGCCGTCACCGCATCAATGACCGGCTGGCACATCAGCACCATTCCCGGCCCGCCGCCGAAGGGCTTGCCATCCACCTTGCGATGCGGATCCCTCGTAAACTCCCGCAATTGATGGTGGTGATAGGAGACCAGTCCCTTGTCGAGGGCGCGCTTCAGGATGCTGCTGCCAAGCACCCCGCCAAACATCTCGGGAAAAAGCGAAAGTATGTCAAAACGGAGCATAAACGGTCAGCAAAGGTCAGGGTGACGGAGTGCCAAAGCCCGAGATGCTCCGGTCCACAGTCCCTTATCAGGCCGGTGGAACCGCTGCCGGTGCGCCCCTATCCACGGCCCGGATCAAAAGCTGTCGCACGGTATCCGACGGCTGGGCGCCGGCCTGGATCCAGTGCTCCACGCGCGCCTTGTCCACGACCACCTGCTTGGATTCGTCTTTGTTCACTGGGTCATAAAAGCCCAGTTCTTCGATTACTTTCCCATCCCGCGGCCAGCGGCTATCCATGGCGTTGATCCGCCAGAATGCATGATTCTTCCGCCCGAACCGTTTCAATCGAATCTTGACCACACAAACCTCTGGGTTACAAGTGCCTGCTAAGCCCGCGTCTTCACCCGCGGCGAATCGGGCAGTCTATCTCAACAGCCAAACCGTTGCAAATCACTTCGAATCGCAAAAACGCGCGTAAACGTTGTGTTAATCCTCCGGGATCGGGGAGCCATTTTCCCTTGACCCGCCGGGATCACATGACTAAAACGTTTCCTTTGGAATTTTACCCCATGCCCCCCATGTCCCCCAAACGCGATTTCGTCTCCCTCGCCGACACGCCGTCCGAAATGCTCCGCCATTTCCTGGACGTCGCCATCCGTCTCAAAAAGCAGCACCAGGAAACCGGCCGCAACGATCCCATCGCCGCCGGCAAGGTCCTCGCCTGCGTCTTCGAAAAGCCCTCTCTGCGCACCCGGGTCTCCTTTGAGACCGCCATGGTCCACCTCGGCGGACACGCCATTTACATCTCCCCCAACGAAATTGGCCTGGGCACCCGTGAATCCGCCCCGGATGTCGCACGCGTCCTCTCGGGCATGGTCGACGCGATCATGGCCCGCGTCTTTGAACATCAGAAACTCAAGGACCTGGCCGCCTTCGCCTCGGTCCCGGTCATCAACGGCCTGTCGGATTATTCCCACCCCTGCCAGGCCATGGCGGACCTTTTGACCGCCGAGGAGCACTTCGGAAAACTCGAGGGCCTGACGCTCGCGTACGTCGGCGACGGCAACAATGTCGCCCGCTCGCTGATGGTCGCGTGTGCCAAGTTCGGCGTGCGCTTCCGCATCGCCTCCCCGCCGGGCTATGAACTCGAAAGCGAACTGATCAACCGCATCATGGGACAATGCCCCACGCTCGATTTCGCGTCCGCGCACGATCCGCGCGAAGCCGTCAAAGAGGCCGATGTCATCTACACCGACACCTGGGTCTCCATGGGCCAGGAAAAAGAAAAGGCCCAGCGGCTGCCGGTCTTCCGCCCGTACCAGATCAACGCGCGCCTCCTCGCCTTGGCCCCAGCCACGGTCGTCGTCATGCACTGCCTCCCGGCCTACCGCGGCGTTGAGATCACCGACGACGTCATGGATGGCCCGCGCAGCGTCATCTTCGAGCAGGCCGCCAACCGCCTTCATTTCCAGAAGGGGCTGCTCGCCTGCCTCATCGCCGGCCAGTAATGCGCTGCAAAAATAGGGCGGGCGCCTGGGTCGAATCAGGCGCCGGCTCCTCTGGCTGTGACAGAATCACAACAATAGATATTTACCGTTCCATCGCAGTGCCGTTCCGCCCGGTCAGCGAAACGTCGTACAGTGCCGCGGTTACGGCGTCGGTCAGATGGCGGTAGGCCTCGTTTTCATCGGCGGGCCAGTCTGTCTTGTGCTGATCGATGTACGAGAGGCTGTTCGTGAGATTGTTGTACAGCTGTTCTGCGTTCATCGTGTTGGGAATATCAAACTTCCAGCCGCCGGCTTCATGAATCAGGGAAGCCGTCAGCGGGCCGGTTTCATTGAGGCCGGTGAGCCGCGCGATCGCGACATGGCGATCCTTCTCGAGATTCACGGAGCCGCCGAAGTTTTTCTGGTCTTCACCCAGATCAGCCTGGTTGAATTTGCCGGCTGCCGGTCCGGGTGAGCGGCCCGCATCGAGCGGCCACTTCCCCAGAAGCTGCGACGGATCGGTCACTTCGCCGGTGATCGCCTGGATGAACCCGCCGCTGTAAGCGTCCTTGTAGTTCAGATCGAACTTGTGGCTGTATTTGGTCTTCCAGTTCGACTGGATATCGGCCACCAGGTCCTTGAGCTGCTTGTTGTCATCGCCCATCACGTTGCTGAGTGAGCGGCCGCTGGGAAGCGACTTTTTGATGCGATCGCGATCCTGGTCGACAAGGCCCGACACGATGTTGTCAAAGCCGGTCTTGTCGATGGAATAATTCGCGAGGCTCTGGAATGCCTTCTCGATGCCCTTGTCGGAGTTGAATTCCTTCGCGGTGATCCCGGTCGGGAGCATGAAGGATTCCGGGGCAACCTGGGCGTCGTGCGCCAGGTTATTTTGTGCAATCAGACTGCCCGCTGAGAACAGTCCAGCCGCCGTCGCAACACACGCGGCAGCAATCAGGTGAGTACGTTTGGCCATATGGCACCTCCTTTAATGAGTGACAGGAGATGCAAATGGAAAGCCAATTGCCGGGCCTATTCGACTTTTTTGCAGAGCCGCCGGCGCCGCGCAAAAACCGCCGCCTCAGCGCCGCCGTTCGTCCGGCCCAGCCCGGCTTTTATTCAACCGTCGCCGAGCGCTCGTTCCGCTTGCGATCGGTTTCCCGCAGGTACCTCTTCCGCAGCCGGATCGTCTTGGGCGTGATTTCCACAAGCTCGTCGTCTTCAATGTATTCCAGCGCGATTTCCAGCGACATGTCGCGGGGCGGTTTCAGAATGATGTTCTCATCGCTGCCGGTCGTGCGCATATTGCTGAGCTTCTTCTCGCGGCATACGTTCACCACGCAGTCGGTGTCCTTGTTGAATTCGCCGACGATCATCCCCTCGTACACTTCGTCGCCCGGCTTGACGAACATGGTGCCGCGGTCGGCAAGCTTGTCCAGGGCGTACGCGTTGGTGGATCCTTTTTCCATGGAAATCAAAACGCCATTCTGTCGTCCGGGCAGGCCGCCGCGGAGCAATTCATAATCTTGAAACGTGTGGTGCATCAATGCTTCGCCCTGCGTGGCGTTGAGCAGTCGGGTCCGCAGACCGATGAGCCCGCGGGCCGGCATGGAAAACTCCATATGCGTGAAGTTCCCCTTGGTATCCATCTTCACCAGCTCACCGCGACGGTTGCCGATGCCCTGCATCACCGCCCCCTCAAACTGCTTGGGAACGTCGATCACCAGCAGCTCGATAGGTTCGCATTTGTGCCCGTTGAGCTCCTTGAAAATCACCTTTGGCTTGCTCACCTGAAGCTCATACCCCTCGCGGCGCATGTTCTCGAGCAGCACGCCCAGGTGCAACAGGCCACGCCCGCTCACCCGCAGCGAATCCGCCTGGCTGGTGTCCTCGACGCGCAACGCCACGTTGGATTGCAGCTCACGGTACAGCCGCTCCCGCAGGTTCCGGCTCGTGACAAACTTTCCCTCCTGCCCCGCGAAAGGAGAATCGTTCACGGAAAAAATCATCGACAGCGTCGGCTCATCGACATCGATCAGCGGCAGCGCCTCGGGCTTCTCGACGTCCGCAATTGTATCGCCGATGTCCACATCCTCGATCCCCACCACGGCGCAGATGTCCCCCGCCTCCGCGTGCGGCGTTTTCTCCCGGCCCAGGTCCTTAAACAGATACAGGTCCACGATCTTGTGCTTTTCTACTTTGCCGTTGCGCTTCAGCAGCGCGATCTGCTGATCCTTGTTGATCATGCCGTTAAACACCCGCCCGATCCCGATGCGTCCCACGTATTCCGAATAATCAATATTCGTCACCTGCAACTGCAGCGGCTTCTCCAGGTCGGCCACCGGGCCGCGAATCTTGTTCACGATCGTCTCAAGCAGCGGCCGCATGTCCATGTTTGCGTCGTTGGGATCCAGCCGTGCAAAGCCGCCCCGGCCCGACGCGTAAATCGTCGGAAAATCCAGCGCATCGTCGCCGGCGTCGAGCTCCACAAACAGGTCGAAAATCTCGTTGAGCACTTCGTTCGGACGCGCGTCGGCCCGGTCGATCTTGTTGATCACCACGATCGGCTTGAGATGGTATTGCAGCGCCTTCTTGAGCACGAAACGCGTCTGGGGCATCGGCCCTTCAAACGCATCGACCAGGAGAAGAATGCCGTCGGCCATCTTCAGCACCCGCTCCACCTCGCCGCCGAAATCCGCGTGCCCCGGCGTGTCGATGATGTTGATCTTGCGCGTGACGCCCTTGTTGTCGGCATATGTCATCGCCACGTTCTTGGCCAGGATCGTAATGCCGCGTTCCCGTTCCAGCGGGTTGTTATCGAGAATCAAGTCGTTGGTCAGCTGCTGCGCCCGGAACATCCCCGATTGCCGCAGCATGGCATCGACCAGCGTCGTTTTGCCGTGGTCAACGTGGGCAATAATGGCAATATTTCGAAGCTCATCCCGTCGTTTCTGATTAGGCATCGCCAACCTTCATTCGCAAATGTCTGCATAGTCGAAAAACCGAAGTCCCGCATTGTACAGAATGCTCCCGCCGAATTCACCGCCCCGCGCAAAGATTTGGCAAAGGGGCTTATTGCTGCCCATTCCGCGGTGCGGGCATCGGGCTTACCCGCTGCTTTCCGATGGTGATCCCCCTCCGCTTGGGCCGCGCCGGGGCCCCATTGAGCACCTCGTTTCGCGCCGTATTCCCCCTGTCCCCGCCCCGTGTCTCCAGGAAACCCTCCGGCAGCAGATGCTTGATCGGCTGCGTCCGGCAGCGCCACAACCCGCGCGATGTCTTCACCGCCCTGGACTTGATCAGCCGCGCCGTTGGCACGTTGGTCACCAGCTGATCCACGATCCGCTGCGAAATCAGCGCCGTCAGCAGCACAACCCCCGGCTTGCTGTCATAGTCGCGCGCCGTCACTTCGGAAAATTTTTCGATAAAGGTGATCCCCTTGGCATCAGCCAGCGGCACCGCGATTTGTGCCTTGAGGGTTTGTCCCAGCATCTGATCCCGTACCACTTCGGTGAGCTCGACGATCCCGTCCCCTTCAAGGGCCGACGCCGCCAGCGCATCGGGGAATACCGATTTCCAGAACGCCAGGGCATCGGCGTTTTCGGTATTCCGCTTCGTGTCCACGGGGTGGCTCGCCGGATCGGGGTTGGCCAAGGCATCGATCTTATTGAGCACCAGCAGCGTCGGAAGATGTTCGCAGCCGATGTCCGTGAGCACCTGCACCACCGTCTTGAGCTGCATCTGGGCGTGCGGATGCGAGACATCCAGCACCAGCAGCAGCATGTCCGCATGCGTTGCCTCTTCGAGCGTCGCTTTGAACGACGCCACCAGGTGGTGCGGCAAATCGCGCACAAACCCGACCGTGTCGGAGATCAGAACCGAATGCCCGCCGCCGCCGCCGCTGCCATCCTCGCGCGCCTCGGCCCCCAGGTGCCATCGCCGCGTCTTGGTGTCCAGCGTCGCAAAGAGCTTGTCCTCGACAAATGTCCCGGCGCCGGTAAGCGTGTTAAACAGCGTGGATTTGCCTGCATTGGTATACCCCACCAGCGAAATCGTGAAATGATTCCGCTTGCGCTCCCGCACCTCCCGGCTCTTGCGCGCCTGCACGTCGGCGATGCGCGCCTTTAAGTCCGCGATCTTCCCGCGCACCAGCCGGCGGTCGATTTCCAGCTGCATTTCGCCCGGCCCGCGCGCCCCCACGCCTGCCCCGGCCCCGCCGCTGATGCGCTCCAGGTGGCTCCACATGTGCCGGAGACGCGGGTAGGTGTATTCCAGCTGCGCCAGCGCCACCTGCAGCTGCGCCTCGTGTGTCCGCGCCCGCGTCGCAAAAATATCGAGAATCAGTTCCGACCGGTCCAGAATTTTCCGATCAATAATCTCCTCAAGGTCCCGCAACTGGTTCGGCGACATGTCATGGTCGAAAATCACCACATCCGCATCGTTCTGGTTCGCAAGCGCCTTGATCTCCTCGGCCTTCCCCGCCCCGATATACGTCGACGGATCGATTGCCGACCGCTTCTGAATCACCTGTGCCACCACCTGCGCCCCGGCCGTCTTGGTCAGGCTGGCCAGTTCGCCCAGGGGATCGCGCGGATCCGCTGACGACTCGGGCAGGATGACTCCCACAAGAATCGCCTTCTCCGCACGCACTGATAGCTGAATTCGTTTATCCTGGGCAGGGTGAGACAAAGATTGTTTCCTTCCGCGCGATAGCACCGTGGGCTCGAAGCCGCACGAGGACCATTATAGCATCCCCCGAAGGTTTGCCTCAAAAACTGGGATTGAACCTCATCCTCCGGTTACAATGAGTCCACGCCTTTCGGAAGGAGTTCCCCATGGCTGCCTCCGCTCCGACCAAGCCCGGACGCACCTGCCCCAGCTGCTCGGCGTTCGTTCCCGCCGGACGCATCACGTGCATGTCCTGCCACCTCGCGGTTTCCAAAATGGATGGCTTCCTCGCCGCCAAGACCGCCGCCCAGAATCGCGGCTTCTCGGGCAACGTCGACACCGGCGAACGCCCCTTTTTCCTCAAGACCGCCTTCTTCGTCCAGGTCGCCCTGCTGCTCATCGTCGCCGGCGCCATCTATTACTTCTTCTTCATCCCCAAGCCGCCGCGCTATCTCACCTTCCCCGCCACCCCCGAAGCCGCGGTGCAGACCTATTTCCAGCACATCTCCGGCGGGCAGGACAAGGATTTTGACCAGGCCTATGCGCTGGTTCCGGATTCCACCCGCAACAAGAACAACTCCGACGAGCACGGCGATTACCTGCAGATTTTTGACGTCATGAACAACTACTTCACCGGCGAGTTCGGTGACGACTGGTTCTCCAAAACCAAATTCACCGCCGACCCCAACGACCCCAACACCATCATCGCCCAGGTCGCCCTCCAGACCGTGCATGTCCACACCGCCAACCAGTCCAAGAACGCCACCGGCGAAGCGCCCCACTACGGCATCACCGGCATGGATGAATTCGACATCGCATGGGCCCAGGACTTTCGCAAAATGGAAGGCATCTACGGCGTCGTCCGCACCGCCGCCGGCGGCCAGGAGGGTGGCGTGGATCTGCTCAAGAAAGTCATCGGCTCCGGGAACGTCAACGGCCCGCCCATGGTTAAAAAGATCAACCTCCTCGCCACCGTCCGCAACCCGCGCGAGGTCTCCTCCCAGGCCATCCTCCGCCTCTACCCCTTCCGCGACGACCCGGTCGTGCGCAACCGCCTCCAGATGATCGCCGGCGACGAACGCTACGGCCCGGCCGAACGCGAACGCGCCCAGGCCGTGATTGACGACAAAGTCCCGGAAGAAGAGAAGGTTTATCTGGGGTTGTAAGCGAAGCGTATCGCGGCAGTCAGGCGCCGCGAACATGTCACGGGTTGGAATGCAGCACATCCGGATCAAACCGTAGCAGCGGCAGGACTTTCTGATTGGCGGCTTGTACGCGTTCCACTTTGAATTGATTCAATTGTTCCTGCACCATGGCGTCATGCTTGGAGCGTTCGTCAGCCTCCTTCTGTGCGAGCGCCAATTGCTGCTTTTGCCGCTGGGCGGCATCGCGCTGGGCCTGCATCTCGGGCGTGATGCGCCGCCGCTGCTGCTGAAACCATACAAATAATTCTCCGTCTCCATATGCCTGTTCCCAGCAGTCATGCCCCTGCGCATCGAATTCCATGTACGCCGCGTTTCCCCCCAGGGCCTTGATCTTGTCGACTGTGCCGGAATCATTCCACGAAGCGGCAAAAACGTCGCCGGCGTTGTGATACGCCCGCACCGGCAGATGCGTCAATCCACTCGCAAATTTCCCCGGATCACTGGAGGTGGCCATCGGCGCAATCGATGCGATGCGATCATGGAAGGCTGCCGCGACGGCATAGCAGCCATATCCGCCGGTGGACACTCCCGTGAGACTCACGCGATCAAGATCGACACGGTACGTTTTGGCGACATCATCAAGTTCCGTGATCACATCCAGAACGGCGGGGGAGTTTTCATCCCAGGACCCACTTTCGGACTGCGGAAAAATCACAAAAAACGGAAATTCGCCGGACTGCGCCGCAACAATAGGCCCGAGCCCCACGCGAAGGCAGGCGCGCGGATCGTTGCCTCCCTCCCCGACGCCGTGGAGAAAGATAAGCACGGGGTAACTCCGGGAAAGAGCCGGCTCGTAGCCCGCCGGGACGAACAATGCGTATTGCCGCGTCCGGTTGCCGCGGGTCATCGTCTTGATCATGAAACCCGTCGGGCCCGAGCCAATCATGGTCACCGCGGTATCGGAGGCCCCATTGCACCCCGCAAGCATTCCGCACACACAGATTGCAACAATCCCCAGGATCTTTTGTACGCGGTTCATAAGGTCAGGTTCTCAAGTAGAAAAATATGCACCAGGATCAGGAACGCTTAATTACGCAGGCTTGTGGCGGTCGAGCCAGTCTCGGGCATCCTGAAGTCCCTGTCCGGCCGCACTGTTGATCCACTGTATGGCGGCGGCGTGATCCTTGGCCGCGCCGGCGCCGTCTTCAAGCGCACAGCCCAGGGCAAATTGCGCCTCGGCAATCCCGGCGGTCGCGGCGGATCGAAAACATTCCACCGCTCTGGCCAGGTTCCTCGCGGTTCCGCGGCCTGCGCTGTACATCACGCCCAGATCGAAATCCGCCGCCGGATCGCCTTTCGCCGACGCCTTGCTGAAATACGCAAACGCTTCCGCGTCAGAGGGGTCGACTCCCCGGCCCATCGCGAAATCCAGGCCCACTTCGTATTCCGCCGCCGGATCGTCCTGGTCGGCGAGCCGTTTGGCCACCAGAAACGCCTGCGATGAAGCAGCCAGCACAGGCTCGAGGGCTTTGAACTCCGTGGCCGCCTTGAGTGCCACGGCCTGGTCCGACGAGTTCGAGAGCCCGCGCAGCATGCCGGCCGCCCGGGCATCGCACTGGGCGGTCGTATAAAAAATCGCCGCCGAGAGCAGCAGATCGTCGCGCCTGGCCAATTTTCCGGCTTGTTCGGTCTTCTGGGCGGCAATATCGAACGCCTTGGCATTGACCGCACTTTGCGCGGCGATCAGAAGATTGCGCACTTCGTCAGCCGTTCCTGTATCGGAGGCCGGCGCCACCTGTGCCCTGGGGACTTTTGCCAGAAGCGCCTGCACCGCCGATTTCTTGTCGTCCGGCGCCAGAGCGAGCGCCTTGTTCAAATAGTCTTCAGCAATCTTGTCCTGCGAGAGCTGGAGAAAAATCCGCCCCTGCAGGGCCGGCGCTTCCCAACGCTGCGGATCAATGACCGCGGCCTCCTGGGCGGCCTTGGCGGCATCATTCGGCCGGCCTCCCGTGAATGCCGTTACGGCCACGGCCATCGCACCTTCAAACTTGCGATTGCGCTTGCCTTCGGGCGTCTTGTCGATCTCGGCGAGACGGCGAACGTCTTCAATGCGAGCCTGGGCTTTGGCAAACAGTATTGAGTGGTCATCGAGTTTGAGCAGCGCCTGGTAATCGTCCAGCGCCGCCGACCAGTTTTCCTGTTCCTCCTCGATCCGCGCCAGGTAAAAAAGCGGATCGGGATACGCCGGATCGATTTGCCGCGCCTTGGCCAGCGCCGTGCGGGCGCTCGTTTCGTCGTGGTTCTGCTTGTAGCTTTCGAGTGCCGCGCTCGTGATCGCCGCGGCCCGCGCATCGGGAACGTGGGCGGCGGGAGCCGTCTGCGACTGGCCAAACACGCCCGATGAACTCGCCAGTACCGCAGCGCTCGCGAGCATCACAATCGCCGCGCGCCCGCGAAAAGATTCTGTAAACACAGTCATATCCATGGCGTTTAGTTGCTTAATGTGTCCACCTGGAGGCCGGTGATCTTCATGCCGGAAATCGTGAATGAAAGTGCCTCCCACGCCTTGGGATCAATGAGGTTGTCCCCCGGCACCATGTACCACGAGCCTTCGTCTTCCTTTGCCTGGTTTGACTTAATCGAAATGAACTCCGTCTGGGGCGTCGTCTGCTGGCCGGTGTTCCGATTGGTGATCACAAAGCTGCACGCCCCCGTGATGGGCTGATTGTACCCATTGAACACTCGGATAAAGACCATTTCCCGCTCGGAGAAATCGTTGTCGCCCTTGCGAAAGCTCACCTGAATGCCATTGCCCTTACCATCCGCCACTGCCTGCCAGGCAGTCCAGAGATATTGATGCTTCTGGGTGCTGGCGGGGGGAGCAGTGCTTATGACGCTGAGTTGGGGAGTGGCGTTTCCACCAGTCGCTGCCGCGGTGCCGGCCGATCCATTCCCGGAACCCGATGACGCAGAAGCGGGCGTTGTGCCGTCGGGCGTGCCGCCGCCTGTTGATCCCTGCAGCGCTGGCACAACGGTGTTGTCGCCCGCCCCGGTATCTGAAGAACCCTCCGAACCGCCGGGCGCTGATGCGCCGCCGCCCGCAGTGACGCTCCCGCCGCCACTTCCCGCGGCGCTTCCGGCTGCACTCCCGGCCCCGGTGCTTCGCTGACTGGCAATACGCGCCTTGATGTTGCCGATATTCTGCTGGTTGGTGGCAATCAATTGCTGCAACTGGGATCGCGCGGCCGGATCGGAGATTTGCGAAAGTTCAGTCTGCAGCAACTGATTGGACTGCTGGTAGTATTCCGCCTGCTGCGAAGGATCGGAACCTTGCCCCCCCGAACCGCCCGCCGACGCCACCCCTCCACCGCCCTGTGGCCCGGCCACGCCCGCGGTTCCGCCGGGCGCAGAGGACTGAAGCGCCTGCATGAATTGCGTCATCGTCGGATCGGTTGCGCCCGAATCGCCGGCAACCGGATCCTGGGCCGGGGGATTCTGGGGCGCCATCGACTGCTGAATGATATTCTGCAACTGGGACGACGCTGCCTGGATTGCGGCCGCCTGTTCAAGGTCAAATTCCGCCTGCTGGGCATGAACAAGGGCCCGCTCTTCTGCAATCTGCTGCGCGGGCGCGGGAACCACCACGACCGCCGGCGGGCTCGCAGGCTGCTGCCACACCGGATACTGCGGCTGGGGCGTGGCCGTCACCGGACTCTGTGTCGGGGCCTGGTAACGCGGCGCCAGGGCGGGCCTCTCCGGAATCTGCATTTCCGGAATGTGGGCCACAGGCTCCTGCTCCGTCGGAGAATTGCCTGGACGCACCTCGCGCTGAAGTTCCGGTTGCTGGGCGGCCTGTTCCTGGCGGCGCTCTTCCCGGTCGGCTTTTTCCTGCTGCTGGCGGGCAATGCGATCGGCATCCTCTGTCTGCTTGCGCTGATCTTCCTGCTCCCGCTCCAGCGTTTGCGCCGCCTGGCGAGCCTCCTCGCGGTCGGTCCGCTCCTGCTCCTGCTTGGCCTGATTCTGCGCACGCTCTTCGACGCGCGTCCGCTCTTCATCCTGCCGCTTCTGGCGATCCTCTTCCTGCTTTTGCTCGCGTTCGTGCTGCTGATCTTCCTGCTTTTGCTTCTCAAGTTCCTGCTGGGGCGTCAGGGCAAACGACACGGCGGGCAACGCGGTCAGCACCGCCAGGCAAAGCAGGACCAGAATCTTCCCACGACGGATCCGGTTCATCGTCATTCCTTCCCGAAGTCAGAACTGCATGAAGGCCCGCCTATTTCAATTCATAAGCCAGGCCGCGATGTGACAACAGTCCTCTGAAATTTACCCACGCATACATGGACATTACTTTGGCGTTTCCTTTCTGTCAATTCATTTTTCTCAAGTTTTGACGGTCAAACCTGCCCACGCCACCGGCTTTCGGGCGGCGGCCATCGATTCCTCAAAAGTGGCGCGGCAGTCAGGCGGTGGTGGGGGTGGACGACCTTGACGCGCCTGCCGGACAGGATCAAACTTCACACATCGCCGCATCGGCGGCTGCGTGGTTTCCCGGAAAATTCGCCCGAAGGATGGAAGGAACAATGATGTCGAGACGATCGCTTGCGCCGGCTCTCGGGCTCCTGATCCTTTGCGCGGCTGGAATTTGCAGGGCCGACGTTCCCCAGGAGTCGGCGTTCAAAATCATCGACATGGGGCCGGGGGTCGGCACCATCGAAGACATCTCGACCCTCCCGGTGAATGGAGGGGATGTCATCGTCGTCGGCCAGTTGCAGGTTTCCTTCTCCGAATCCCATGCCTACATGTTTTACGCCGGGCATATGACCGACCTCAACGGCTTGCTCGCGCCCGATCCCTCGACCGGCCGAAAATTCAATTCCTATGCGTTTTCCGCGCAGCAGGGAGTCATCGGCCGGCGCGACTTCGATTCCGGACGCAGCGCCTCGTTCCAATATTATAACGGCCAGATGGCGGACTGGAGCCGGAGCAAGGTGCTCAAGGATGCGCTGATCACCTCGATTAATTATGAGGGAGATTATGCCGTCGTCGGTACCATTCCGGTGGATGCCGGCAATCCCGGCGGCGACAAGCTGATGAATGGCGCCTTCTACGATACCACCCAGTCCATCAAGCCGGCCCGCTCCAAGCCTCTTCCGCAGCTCCATCGCGGAGACCAGGTGAGCGCGAACTTTATGTTGAACGATGCGCTCGATAACCATCTCTATTTCTGTGGTTTTGACACCCATGAAGGTGCCCCACAGGCCGTCTGGGGTGACGCCCGCACCGGCATGATCCATCCGCTGGATTACCTTTCCAAACGCACGAACGCCTCCGCTTATCACATGAATGCCCAATTCCAGACGGCTGGCGAAGCGTATGCCAACGGCGATGACGGCACCGGCTTCCCTTTCCCCTGCGTTTGGAACCAGGAAGGTCGGGTCCTCGATCTGGCCTCGCTTCCCAAGCCCCCCGCCATTCAAGGCCGCCCCACAGGGTATGCCGTGCGCATCACCGATACCGGCGTCGCCTGCGGCCTGGAAAAATCCAGCGGCCCGGTCCTCTGGAGCGTCGGCATCCCCAATCAGCGAAAACCCGCCGACATGCGCACCATCCTCTTCCGCCAGATCGTTCCTCAGGAACTCTCGGGCAAAGGCAAGGTGGTCATGGAATCCGGCGGCCGGATTTACGGCGGCCCCAGCGAGGTCCCGATACGGATCAACAACGCCGGCTGCATTGCCTTTTTGATGGATTTCACGAGTGATGGGAAGACCCACGGCGTGCTGTTGATGCCCAGGGTTGTCGCGCGTGTCCCGCCAAAGCCTCCCGCCGCCATTTCCATGGGCGTCGTAAATGAGGAGTTCGTTCTCTCCTGGAAGAACCAGGATGAAAGCACCCTCTGGTTTGAAGTCGAAAAGCGCTCGCCGGGAAAGGACTTTGTCTACCTTGCCGCCGCGCCGGCCGATCGCGCTTCACTCACCCTCGGCGGCGGGCGCGATACCGCCGAGGCCGGCGATTCCTATCGCGTGCGCGCGGCGAACATGCAGGGATACAGCGGCTACGTGCAATTGAGCTTCAAATGAACGCCCAGCCTCCGCTTTTGGCTGCAAAGGGCGACCGGTAGCTCAGCTCGGCCAACCCTGGGTACTTGTCTCATGCGATGGTCACCGCGGCGATTTGATTAAAACCCCATATCAAATGCTTTACCTTCCAATCGCCCCTATACTCCGTTCAACATCTCATCCTCTGACTTTGGGGAGCTGCTGATGAAAAAGTGGATCGTTCTGGGCGTGCTGGGTTTTCTTGCCCTCATTATTTTTATGGCCCTGGTGAGCGGGTATAACGGCTTGGTCAAGAAATCCCAGGCCGTCGATAGCCAATGGGCCCAGGTGCAGAACGTCTATCAGCGCCGCGCGGATTTGATTCCCAACCTGGTGAACACCGTGACCGGCGCGGCCAATTTCGAAAAGTCGACCCTCGTCGCCGTCACCGACGCCCGCGCATCGGTCGGCCGCGTGACCATCGACGCCTCCCATGCCCCCGATGATGCCGCCAAACTGCAGGAATTCCAGAACGCACAGGGGCAATTGTCCACCGCGCTTTCGCGGCTTTTGGTCGTATCTGAGCAGTATCCGGACCTCAAGGCCAACGCCAATTTCCAGATCCTGCAGGTCCAGATTGAGGGAACCGAGAACCGCATCTCCGTCGAGCGCGGCCGCTTCAACGATGCTGTCCAAATCTACGACACCGCCGTTCACTCCTTCCCCGCCGCCCTGTACGCCGGCATCTTCGGCTTCCACGACAAGCCCTATTTCACGGCCGCCCCGGAAGCCCAGTCCGCACCCGCGGTCACCTTCCCGAGCTTCAAATAATCTCCATGATGCGCTTCCGCTGGATCATCTTCCTGCTCGTTTTTCCGCTGCTGGCTCAATCGGCCCGCGCCGCCGAAACCATTCCTCCAACTCCACTCCCGCACTACATCGTGGATGAAGCGCATGTGCTTTCCGCGCCCGTGCTTCAGACCGTTAACCAGCAGCTTGAGCAGGTCGAGCGCGACACCTCCAACCAGGTCGTCGTCGCCATTTATCCCAAAATGCAGTCCGACGATGACATCGCCGCCTACGCCGTGCGGGTCTTCCAGGCCTGGAAAATTGGGCAAAAATCCAAGGACAACGGTGTCCTGCTTCTGGTGTTCACCGGCGACCGAAAGCTCAACATCACCGCCGGCTACGGCCTTGAAGGCGCTCTTCCCGATGCGACCTGCCACCAGATCATCGAAAATGAAATCCAGCCGCGTTTCAAATCCGGTGACTACGACGGCGGCATCCAGGCGGGCGTAAACGCCATCGTCGCCGCCACCCGCGGCGAATACAAAGGCAACGGAAGCACCCACCTCGAAACCGCCGGCGCATGGGTTGGCGGACTCTTCACGGCTTTCATCGTCCTTCTCTTCGTCTCCAGCCTCATCAGCGGCATCTTCGGCACCGCCTACGGCTCCAGCGGCCGCACGCCCTCATGGCTTATTCCTTTTATGATGCTCTCGTCCATGAGCTCGCGCGGCGGGGGGTGGTCGGGAGGCGGCGGTGGATGGTCGGGCGGTGGGGGAGGCGGCGGTGGTTTCTCAGGCGGCGGCGGCAGCACCGGCGGCGGCGGGGCCTCGGGCTCCTGGTAACGGCAGTCCTCACAGGAACGCGATCATGGATCACCGGCATTTTCTTGAGGATGTAGACGATCAGCGGGTACTGCAGGCAATCCAAGCTGCCGAGAGCAGAACCACCGGCCAACTCCGCGTCTTCATTTCACATCACGACGTAAAAGACGCCCTCGCGGCGGCAAAGAAGCAGTTCCGCATTCTCAAAATGACCAAAACCACCGCCCGAAACGCCATCCTCATTTTCATTGCCCCCAAATCCCGGGCGTTCTCGGTTTTCGGCGATGTTGGGATCGATCAGAAGTGCGGAGCAGAATTCTGGCAGACGCTCCGTGACCAGATCACCGCCCACCTCAAGGACGGCCGGTACACCGAAGCCCTGATTCACGCCGTCACGCTGGCCGGCGCCAAGCTGGCCGAATATTTCCCAGCGACAACACCGCCCGCCAACGAACTCCCAGACCAAATCGCCCACGATTAAACGCGATCGCCTCGCAAGTTCAGGTCTATTCCGACTCCTATCAACGCGGACTCACACCAGAATCGCCTTCATATCCAGATGCTTCTCCGTACTACTTCCGCGCATGGCCCGTTTCCCGTGCAGTACCGGCTTGCGTTCGAATCCCCGCGATCATCTCCGCTAACTGCCCCCCATCAACCAGCTCCAATCGCTCATTTCGCTCTGCAAATCTCCTGGCTTCGGGCGTGAATCGGCCGGTAGTAACGAGTATCCCACGATCGGCCCTCTCCGAAGTAACAACTCCCAGTAGTTCGCGCACCGGCGCCACGCCCACCCTGAACGCCTTCCACTGTTTGCATTGAACGAGGATTCTTTCTCCATTGCCAAGCAGAATAATGTCGATGCCTCCATCGCCTCCGGGAGCGCCCACGTGCTGTGCCAAATAGCCTCGACGTCTGTAGGTTTCCGTAATAAACCGCTCAAACTCCAGCCATGAAAGATCCCGGATGTCGGCAATATCCTCCTGCCGATCGAAGAGCCGGCGGCTGGAGAATTTGAACCCTTCGGCTACCAGCCAGACAAGAAGAATGACGCCGGGAGCAAACCAGGAGAGAGCAGCGTAGAAATCGTCGCGGAGGGTCTGGCTGCCGTCGTTGCTTCCGTGAGGGAATAACGCGGGTAAGACAAAGCGGATGCTAAGAAAAGTCATAGCCGCCATCGATGGACCGACCCACCATGGCATAATTCTCAAAAGGCTCAGGAGCCGATCGAGAGAATCATTCGAGCGTGGTTTTCTCATGGCAGTTGTTCGTGCAACTCCCGGGAAAATTTGGCCGCCCCGGGCGAGATTCGAATATTGTATTTGCCGAGCCCATCGACCGCACGTTTTCTTCTGCCATGGCCCCGCCCAGGATCCTGGGGGCCGCGCTGAACGGGCGCCTGGGGAGAGCCGAACGGAAAGCCTCATTCCGAACCGATCGAGCCGTCCCACGTAATAGTAGAGGTAATCGGAGATCTCTCATGCGAGCTGGTCTTTGTGGGATTATCTTCTCCCTCTCGACCCTTATTTTGGGCTGTGGCCCAAGCGCCCCGCTGACCGCCGTATCCGCCGGGGATATTCCCCATACGACGCACCTTACCATGAAAGAAGGCGACGCCCAGCGGTTTCAGTTGCCTGATGGCAAGGAAATCGCCGTCTGGTGCGAGCGCCCGGGCTTTCCCATCGGCGGAGAGCAGCAGACCAAGAGTGGTCTCAAGACGGCTTGGGGAGAACGGCCTTTTGTCCAGCCAGAGTTGGTCTTGAAAATGCAACCTGACGGAAGTGAAGTGGTGAGCGGCTGGAAATCCTACATTGAGCAGGGAGCCGTTATCACTCGGGGATCTGATACCAGCGAGTACATCCTTTATGAAAACCTGTGGCAGTTCTCCATCACTGAGGACCTGAGGGCGGCGAGTGATCTGCCGGTGACGATTAAGATTGTGTCGAGGCCGAAGAAAGGAGAGGAACAATAACGGCCGACATCCCTCGTCGGCCCCGCATGGCGGTACAGGCCCACCCACCCCTCAACATGCACGAGTATGTTCTGGAAATTGCCGTAAATTCGATGTTTTTGGGATGTTATGGCAAAGAAAAACCGCTGTTTCCAGCGGTTGATTGCCCGGGACAGGACTCGAACCTGCAAGCCTTGCGGCACTAGCACCTCAAGCTAGCGCGTCTGCCAATTTCGCCACCCGGGCGAGGTCTGGGTTGATGATAGCCGATGGCGGCGGCGGGGAACAAGGGCCGAGCGCGGATCGGTGAGGGAGGAATTCATGATTACATGGGCATCGGCGGCGTCGGAGCAGTGGCTGCCGGAGCTGCCGGGCGCGTCGCCGGGGTTCGCGGCGTGCGCGGGGCGGTGCGGCGCGGAGCGACCGGTGTTGGCGTGCTCGCGGCGCCGGTGGAGACGACGATGCCTTCGGGCACCGTTGTCGGACGGATGTAGATTTCCACGCGGCGGTTCTTCTCGTTGCCGCGCTTGTTGGCGGCATTCGGGGCGATGGGGCGCTGGTCACCCCAGCCGCCGGCAGTGCCGCGATCGTCAGAAAGCCCATTGGTGTGGAGCACGGCAAGGACCGACCAGGCGCGGTTGGTCGAGAGGGTCCAGTTGTCCGGGTTGCGGGTGGCCGTCGGGCCGCCGGCGCGGATGGGGATGTCATCGGTGTGGCCGACGACCTGGACTTCATTGCGGGCGATCTCAGGCATGTTCAGAATCTGGGCGACCTTGGCGAGGGCCTGCTTGGCCTGGGGGCGGACTTCGGTGGAGCCGACGTCGAAGGTAAGGTCGGACTTGAGGCGGAGCATGCCGAGGCGTTCATCGTATTCGAGCAGGTCGGGGTACTGGGCGGCGAGGTCCTTGAGCGCGTTGTTGACGGCGACGGGGAGGTTGGGGGTGGCGCTCATCTTGAGCAGATCGTTGTATTTGTTCTGGAGGTCGGCGAGCTGGGCGCGGAGGAGCTCGATTTCGCGCTGGCGGGCGGAGTCTCCGGAGGCGCCGGTGGAGAGGAGGTTATTCAAGTCGGCGATTTTGGCATTGAGCTGCTCGATCTGCTGGCGGGCCAGTTCGAGATCGTGCTGGGCCTGCGCGAGCTGCTCGAGGGCCTGCTCGTGGGCGGTCTGGAGACCCTTGTATTGATCCATGGAGACGCAGCCGGTGAGTCCGGCGAGGAATGCCAGGACCAGAAGAAGCCCAAGGGCTTTGGCCCCGGAGCGGAAGAGATTGAAAGGACGGTTTTGCCCAGAGAGCATGGAGATACTCCGATAGAAGCCAAGAGAAGCGCCGCGCATGGCGGATTATCGGCCATGGGGAGGCGGCAGGGTGAGATTTTGCACAAGTGGGGATGGGTGTCAACTTGGGGGACTTTTTTTGGATTTTTGATTTTTGATTTCCAGGGCGCGCACCTTCGGCATTCTTTATTTGCGACTCGTGACGTAGTGGGCGATTTCGTGCGCGCCCCCAAAACGTTTCTGCGGGTCGAATAATTGCGCGATCACGAATTTTGATGATACGCTAAGAGGAATTTGCATCGCCACCGAATCAGGATATATAAGCTCTTATTATAGGGCCTTAAGAGGGACTCGATGGCGCCATCGCGGGCGTTCCTTTAAACCAATTAAAACGCTTTATTGAATTTTCAAACACCATGGCAAAGGTGTCACTTCAATCGAAATTGTGGGTTGAGTTATTTTTTCTGGAAGGGAAATACGTATGAAAAAGGTGTGCGGCATCATGGCGCTTTTGGCCGTTGCTGGCCTGGCGGCAAAAGGGGCGCGGGCGGACACGGTTTATGACACGACGGAACAGACAACGGGATACATCGACCAGCAGACCGGAAACAACTTTTATTCTCTTGGTGAGCAGGTAACTGTCGCCTCACCGGGGCAGGTGCTGCAGAGCATCGCCATCGATTTTGGCAGCTCGTACTACAATGGAAGCAGCAACGGATCGCCCTTTACATACACGCCGGATATCACGTTATCGATTTACGATAGCGCTGCCGACGCCAACTTGCAGGGTAGCACCGGCCTGATTGGTGCCGCCGTCGTGAGCAACGTGCAATTTTCAAATGACGGGGTAGTGGATCCGGTTTTTCGATACAATTTTGAAGACGAACAGCTGCTCACGTTCGATTTCGGTTCGCAGAACATCGTGTTGCCCTCGACTTTCGTTTTTGCCTACCACGACAGTCCGCCTGCCGGCAGCAACGTAGATGGTGCAAACGGGTTATCAGTCGGTTTGACAGCTCAGGCCGCGACGACCGGAACTTCCTATCAGAGCACGTTTGATTCGTATCCGAACGGGTCCCCGTCCGTCTTGGATTACAGCTGGGATGCCGGGCTAAATATCGAGGCGAGAATCACCACGGTCGCAACGCCGCTGCCGTCGGCCGCCGGTATGGGGCTGGGCCTGTTTGGTCTGATCGGGGCCGGCAAGTTACTTCGCAGGAAGCCGCGCGTGGCCTGATCTTGGCCCTTCTGCTTTGAGAAATCATGCCGCCCCGAGGCGCAGCCGCGCATCGGGGCGGTTGATTTTTGCGATGTGGGAAGGCGGCGGATGAGCAAGAAGGTGTATCAGCTTGCTTTTGGCACCCGGCGGGGAGGTGTCAAGTTTTGAGGCGTTCGGCGAGGAGGTCGTAGGTGGCGGCGGCGGCTTTGATGCCGTTGTAGTAGTAGGGGAGGTCGAGTTTTTCGTTGGGGGCGTGGATGCGGTCGTCGGGGAGGCCGAAGCCCAGGAGGATGGAATCGACGCCGAGCTTTTCCTTGAACCAGGCGACGACGGGGATGGAGCCGCCCTCGCGCTGGAGGATGGGTTTTTTGCCGAAGGCGAGGGTGATGGCGTCAGAGGCGGCGGCCATGGCGGGGGAATCGACGGGGGTGATGGCGGGGGGTGAGCCGGTGGTGCGGGAGATGAGTTCGAAGCGCAGGCCGCGGTTTTGGGGGACGAGGGATTGGAGATGGGCGACGAGGAGGTCGCCGATTTTGTCGGCGTTCTGGTTGGGGACGAGGCGGCAGGTGATTTTGGCGCTGGCGCGGTTGGGGAGGACGGTTTTGGAGCCTGCGCCCTGGTAGCCGGAGGTGAGGCCGTTGATTTCAAGGGTGGGGCGGGCCCATTTGCGTTCGAGGGTGGAGAAGCCGGTTTCGCCGAAGAGGGCGGGGAGGTTGAGGTCGGCGGCGAACTTGGCGTCGTCGTGGGGGAGGGTTTTCCAGGCGGCGCGTTCTTCGTTGGTGAGGGCGAGGACGTCATCGTAGAAGTGGGGGACGTTTACGCGGCCGGCGCTGTCGTGGAGTTGGGCGATGATTTCGCAGAGGGCGTGGGCGGGGTTGGCGACGGCTCCGCCATAGGTGCCGGAGTGGAGATCGGTTTTGGCGCCGTGGAGGGCGAACTCGACGCCGAGGAGCCCGCGGAGGCCATAGGTGATGGAGGGGACGCCGTCTGCGAACATGTTGGTGTCGGAGATGAGGAGTATTTTCGCGGTGCGTAATAAATCGCGATGCGCATCCACAACAGACATCAAATTTGGCGAGCCGATTTCTTCTTCGCCTTCGAGGAGGACGGTGATGCGGCAGGGGAAGCCCTGGTTGATTTCCTTCCAGGCCAGGAGGGCGGCGAGGTGGCAGTGGGCCTGGCCTTTGTCGTCGGAGGCGCCGCGGGCGAAGAGTTTGTCATCGCGAACGGTGGGGGTGAAGGGCGGGGTGGTCCAGAGGTCGAGCGGCTCGGGGGGTTGGACGTCGTAATGGCCATAGATGAGGATATGCGGGGCGTCTTTTGGGGCGAGGTTTTCGGGGGTGGTGGCGAGGAGGCAGGGGTGCCTCGGTGTTTCTACGGTTTGGACATTCATGCCGATGGTGCGGAGGTAATCGTGGGCCCATTCCGCGGCGGCGCGGACGTCTGGGGCGTGGTCGGGCTGAGCGGAGATGCTGGGGATGGAGAGCCAATGCTTGAGGTCCCCCAGCCAGCGGGAACGGTTTTTATCAATCCAGATCAGGACGGTATCGAGGAGGCTCAAGAGTAATACTCCGAAAGGAGGACGGGTTGCTGCCGGGCAATTTACACTTCTTTGAGTGAAGGGCCAAGAAGATCGCGTGCGGGAATGTGCGATGGAAGGCGGGGCGGAAGCGGGGCTGATTCTTTGCGGGCCTGAATTGCTTTGCAAGCGAACGGGTGCATACTATTGAGATGCGATTGATACACCGGCGGTGAGCCCTGAACCAAATCCGAAATCGAAGCGGATGAGGCTGTTTGTTGTGTGCTGCCTCTTCGCGGAGAGGCAGGCTTGGATGTGAAAACGTTCAAGCCTGCTTTTTTTATGCGCCGGAATGGGCGGTCAATGTTTGGGGAAAAGATCGGGAGGCAGGATTGGGGACCATGATCCGCCGAGGACCCATTTGGGGTCGGCGTAATGGGCGATGGTGCCGGCGTCTTTGTCGTTGGAGAGGCGCTGGGAGGCGGGGAAGCGGTGGGAATCGTCGATGGGTTTGGCGTCGGGACCGGTGCTGTTGGATTCCCAGAAATGGACGTTGGGGGTGGGTGCTGGGTTTGAGAAATTATCGAAGCGCCAGGCGATGTCGCTGACGGCGGAGGTGAGGGTGCAATTGAGGAGGACGACTTCGCTGCTGGGGAAGCGGGAGGGATCGATGCGCGAGAGCAGGCAGCCGGTGACGCCGGTGGCGCCTTCGAAGAGGCAGTGGTCGTAGATGAAGCCGTGGGTGGCGGCGGTGTTGCGGATCTGGGTGTAGAAGGCGTTGCGGCGGAGAGCGCGGCAGGTGCAATTTTCGAAGAAGACCGGGCCGGTGCCCCACATGAAGTCGACGTCGCCGTCAATTTGACAATCGCTGATGTAGGCCTGGCCGTTGATCTGGAGGGTGTCCTGGAAGCTCTGGAGATCGAGGCGGGTGAGGATGGCGTGGGCGTCGGGGCCGCCATTAAGGATGATGGCCTCGGCCTGGGAACCGCCCTGGGGAGTGGTGTTGTGGAAGGTGAGGTTGGCGAGGGTGAGGTCGCGGCAATTGACGGCGCGGAACATGCCGCGGCGGTAACCACCGGGCATGGCGGGGCGGTCGGTGTTGTTGAGGTTTTGATTGTTGGGATAGGCGAGGATGGTTTTTTGGCGGTCTTCGCCGAGGATTGTGAGGTTGTGTTTGGCGGAGGCGTAGACGATTTCGTGATAGGTGCCGTTGCGGAGGAAGAGGGTGGTGGGAGTGGTGTTGTTCTCGGGGATGGAATCGAGGGCGCCCTGGAGGGTGGCGAAATCGGAGGAGCCGTCGGCGGAGATGGTGATGCGGCGCGGGGCATCGGCGGGGAGCGCGGGAGGTTGCGGCCTTGTGGTGAAGTGCCAATCGGCGGGGAGGTCGATGGGGTGGCCTTGCGGGTCGGTGAAGGGGCTGCCGGTGATTTTGATGTGGTAGGTTTTTCCGTAGGCGAGGAGGTTGTTGTTGAAGGCGATGGTGGCTTCGTTGCCGTCGAGAAGGATGGGGCAATCATTGAAGTTGGGGAGGCCACCGATGGATTTGCGGCGGGTGGGCGCGGAGGCGTCGATGGAATCGATGACGGCCCCGGTGTCATCAAGGAACTGGATGGCGCCGGATTTTGCGAGGGCAGGCGGGGCGGAGAAGAGAACGTGAAGTGGGGTATCGGTGCAGGCGTTGGCGGCGCCATTGGCGGGGGAGATTTGGATTACTTTCAGGGAAACAGGAAGGGCGGCGGTTGCGGGCGGGGCGCTCCAGGCGGGGCCCGCGAAAAAGGGGATCAGGGCCATCGCCAGCGAGAGGTGCGGGATTGCCATAAACAGACCTCCGCATGGATGGAGATGCGTGCCGCGGATGATTCACGGGAAAACTCAGGCGGAATCGGTGAGGGAGAATGTGCCGGTTGGAGTATTGACGGTGTTTTCGGTGACGGTGCCCTGGAGGATACCGTTTATTTCCACGCCGACGAAGGAGACGGTGTAGGGTGTGCCGCCGTTGGGGACGGTGGCGGTGAGGTTGAACTGGCCGGTGGCTTCGTTGTCGGTGCCGACCATGGCCAGGCCGGCGCCGAGGGATGAATCGACGGTTCCCGAGAGTGTGCCTGCCGCGGGTTCATCGGCGGTGATGGTGATGACGAGGCTGGTGGCGGCGCCATTGATGGTCTGCGTGCCGTGATAGGCGTTTGCGAGGCGGCCGGGGAGGGTGCAGGCAAATGTGCCGCTCTCGCCATCGCTGACGGTGAAAGTGCCGGCGAACGCGAAGGTTTTTTTGTTGAGGGTGCCGGTGAGGTGCGTGATCTGACCGGCAGGCTGGACGTTGCTTCCGCCGAGGGAGACCAGGGTGATGCCGATTTTTCCGGCGGCGTTGACAGTGCCGGAGAAAGTTTGATTGATGCTGTTGATGTCGGCGATGCCGCTAAGGTTGCCGGCGGTGTCCTGATGGAGGACATGCAATTCGAAGTAGTCCTGATCGCCTTTGAACGGACCCTTCTTGATCGTGCCGACGGGGGTGTAACTTCCGACGACATCCGGGAGCGGGCTGACGATCGCGAGCGACTGGGCGGTGACGGCGGTGTTGTTGGTGGTGTCGGATTCGTGGAAGGTATCGGCGGGATCGACGCCGATGACGATGTAATCGAAACCGGGCGTAAAGGTGGCGGGGACCTTCTGGGTCAGGGTGTAGGTCTTGGAAGCGCCGGGCGCGAGGTTCGGGGATTCCTTCCCGCTCAGCAGGAGCGAAGCGCCCGAGCCGTTGGCGTTGGGGCTGGACGAGAGGGTGACGCCGAAGGGTCCATCGGCCGCGACGTTGCCGTTGTTGGTGATGGTGACCGAGAAGCTGAACGTCTTCCCGGCGACGACGACGCGCGAGGCGGGCTTGGTGATCACGACCGAATCAGTGAGATCGACGAAGGGGGCAGCGATGAGGACGGTGCCCGGGGAAGCGGCCGTGTCACCGCCCTGATCGGCGAGGGATCCTGTGATCTGGGCGATCAGGTGGTAGTCGTTGGTGGAGACCGAGGGGAGCATGGAGAGTTTGACCGGGACGCTCGTGACGCCGGCGGGTTTGAGCGGATTGAGGTTCTCGTTGAATTGCCCGAGCTGAATCTGGCTGCCATCGAGCGTGGTGCCGAGTTCGGCGAAGATGGTGACCGTGTAGGAGCCTTTGATCGTGGCGCCGCCGGTGTTGGTGAGACCGACGGTGATGGTGGTGGGGGTCTTCTGGCCGGTGGCGAGGGTTGCGGGCAGGGGGGCGGAAAGACTGGGCACGAGGCTGAGGTAGGTGCGCTGTTCCAGGATTTCAAGAAACGCTGCCTGCCGGAGCGAGGTGCGGATTGCCCGGTTTTCGTTGGCGCATTTCTGACGGCGTGGATGCGGCTTCCGGTTCATCTTTTCTCCACTCGAATCGAGGCATGTTCGAATAATATTTCGTGTGCATCGTAGCATCCGCAAAGTCGTTCACAAGCACCACCCGGCCAATGAGGTCCGGAAATGCGGGCTCCGGCAGCACTGGCGGCGGCAAAATCCGCGTTGCTGGGGAAGGTCATTCGTTTTTCCGATGAAGATGCCACGGCCTGTGGCGCTGCAACCGGAGGTACTCGTGAAGGTCGCCTGCCCAACGTGCGGACGCAATACCGCGATCGAAGTGGAAGTGGGGGATTTTCCCATGCGCTGTCAGCGCTGCGGCGGGCTGTTGCGCCGGCCGGCGGAAGGGACGGCGGCTGATCGTTCGGCTATTCGGGCGAAGCGGCCGCGGGGGTTGGCGGTGCGGCTTTCGGTGGCGCCACCGGCGGCACGGCGGGGCCAGCTGGCGATGATCCTGAGCACGCGGCCGAGCAGTGATGAGAGCCCGCCGCCGGTGATTCGCACGGGGCCAGGGGCGCATGCGGCGGTCGTGGAGGACAAGATGCCGCGGCCGGCGCTGAGCCTGGCGGAACGGCGGGCGCGGCAGAAGGCGCTTCGCCGGGCGCTATTGCGCGGGGAGATGCAGGCATTGGGGGCGCTCGGGTGGGTGGGGCTGGCGTTTGTGGCGTCGCTGGCGCTCTTTGTGCTGGCGCTGCAGGTGCATGCGATCTGGAAGCACCCGGCACCGCTGCGCGCCGATACGCTGCACGCGGATGTGCCTTGAACGCAATCGTCAGCCGACGAGTCCGAGGTGAACGATGAGGGTGCGACCGGCGGATTGCATCCGGATGACGGCCGGCTCGATTCGCCAGGCGGTGAGGGACTGGGGGTTGATCGCGAGCGATGCGGCGAAGGCGTTGATCAGGGCACTGCGCTGCGAGGCGGTGGCGAGGTGGCTGATGTAGCAATGGGTGGTGGGCGTGCCGCGATCGGGGCCGGCTTCCGGGACGTTCTGGACAAGCACGAGGCTCAGGCCGTCGAGAATTTCGCCGTTCCACGAGCCGCTGGTGACCGCCCATGCGGTGACGGTCTGGCGGTCGGAGGCAAGGCGTCCGGGGACGTGCGTGTCACTGAGTCGGAAGGTGCGGGCCTGGACGTGATCGGAGTTGCCTTGCTGGTCGGAGAGGACCGAATCGGCGTTCTGCGGCGAAAGTGCCGCCAACGCATTTCCGGGTGCGAGGGCCAGCGCGGAAATTCCCACGACGGCAAGCGTCAAAAAACGACGAAGCATGAAAATCCCCCTGTGAAGTTCCGCGGTGAGCGGAAGGCGCCCTGTCTCCCAAATTCGTCGCGGCGCCTGTTGGCGGCGAATTCCCAAAGGGAATGGTAACCGCGGGTTTGGGCGGGACGCCAGTAAAAAAGGGGAAAATTCTGTGGCATCGGCGTCTCGCCGATGCGGCATGGGCAGGATGCGCAGGATGCCCATGCCACGTTAATACCGGTGTTCGCCGGGCATTTCGTCGGGAACGCCGCCTTCGTCATCGTCGTCGAAGGTGGTATTGACCTGCTGGGCGAAGCCGGCGTTCTCGCCGGTGCCGGTGCGGCCGCCGGTGGAGCCTTCGGAGCCATCACCGCCGAGATGTTTTTTGTTGCCCTCGGCGGCTTTCATGGCTTCCCATTCCTCCTTGGTGACCGTCACTTCGGAGGCCATGGAGCCCTTGTAAGCCCCGACGATGCCGGTGCGGCGCATCTGGTCGATGAGGCGGCTGGCGCGGGAATAGCCGATGTTGAGGCGGCGCTGGATGAGCGAGACGCTGCCGCGGCCGGTTTCGATCATGATGTCGACGGCGTCGTTGTAGAGGGGGTCTTTTTCCTCGCCCTCGGCGAGACCTGCCGCGGCGCCCAGCTGCATGAGTTCCGGATGGAACTCCGGCTCGGCGATTTCCTTTAGGAACTTGCAGACGTTCTTGATTTCCTTGTCGTCGACGAAGGCGCCCTGGGCGCGGACCATGCCGGCGCCGGTGGGCTTGAGCATGAGCATGTCGCCCTGGCCGAGCAGCAGGTCGCCGCCCTGCTGGTCGAGCATGATGCGCGAGTCGAGGCGGCTCCTGACCTGGAAGCAGATGCGGCCGGGCATGTTGGACTTGATCAGGCCGGTGACGACCTGGGCTTCGGGGCGCTGGGTGGCGAGGATGAGGTGGATGCCGACGGCGCGGGCTTTCTGGGCAATGCGGACGATGTGGCCTTCGACTTCCTTGCTGGTCATCATGAGGTCGGCGAGTTCGTCGATGATGATGACGATGTAGGGCATGTGGAAGATGAGCTTGGCCTTGTCGTCCTCGGTGCGGGCGTCGAAGCGCTCGATGACCTCCTCGCGCGTCAGCTTGTTGTAATCCTTGATGTGGCGGACGTTGGCTTCGGACATGGTTTCGTAACGCTCGTCCATTTTCTGGGTGGCCCATTCGAGGATGCTCTCGGCCTTAGTCATGTCGTCGATGATCGGGGCCATGAGGTGGGGGATGGACTTGTAATCCTGCATTTCGACCATCTTGGGATCGACCATAATGAGCTTGACGTGGTCGGGGCGCTGCGTGAGGAGGATGGTCATGATGATGGAATTGATGCAGACGGATTTGCCCGAGCCGGTGGTGCCGGCGATGAGCAGGTGGGGGATTTTGGCGAGGTCTTCGATGAGCGGATTTCCGGAGGCATCTTTTCCGATGCACATGGGGAGCGCCATTTTGGCGATGCGGTCGTGGCCGATTTCGAAGAGGTCCTTGAGGCGGACGCGTTCGCGGTCAATGTTGGGGACTTCGATACCCATGGTGGATTTGCCGGGGATGTTGTCGATGATGCGCACCGGCGGGCTCTTGAGGGCGCGGGCGATGTCCTTGGAGAGGGCGGCCACCTGGGCGCTCTTGATGCCGGGGGCGAGGCCGAGTTCGTAGAGGGTGACGACCGGGCCGGTGTCGATGGCTTCGACTTTGGCGTTGATGTTGAAGGACTGGAGGGTGGATTCGAGGATGCGGGCCTTTTCGCGGACGCGCTGTTCCTGGCCGGCGGTGTCGATGGGTTCGGGCGCGTCGAGGAGTTCGAGGCCCGGGAGGCGGTAGTTGCCGAGGTCCTGCTTCTGGGAGGGTGCCGGCGCGGGGCGGAAGGGGAGCGACGGGCCCTTGGGGGCGGCGGGCTTGCGCACGACGGGTTCGCGTTCCTCTGTTTGTTCTTCCACCGGGACGGCGGCGACGGTGACGGGCGTTTCCTTTTCCGGCACGTCGGCGACCGCGGTTTGTTCCTTCGCTGTGTCAACGGTGCGCCCCTTTTGGGGCTCATTGGGCGCGACGTTGAGGCCGCCGGGCTGCTCGGGGGATTCGACGGCCTTGCGGCGCGGGGTTTTGGGGCGTTTGCTGACGTTTTCGACGAATGCCTTGACGCCGGTCCAGGCGCGGTCGGCGGCGTGGGAGAGATGGTCGGCGGGCAACTGTTTGCCGAGCCAGACGAGCTTGTGGGAGAAGGCGATGACGATTTCATCGGCGACGAGCAATGCGCCGACGACGAGGGAAGCGATGAGGATGAACCAGGCGCCATGTTTGAAATAGATGTCGAGGAGGTCGCCCAGGGCAATGCCGATGTCGCCGCCGGGATGGGCGCCGCCGAGGCCCATGAGGTTAAAGAGGGTGCTGACGACGGCGATGAGCATGGCGGTGCCGATGGCGCGGAGCGGGAGCTGGGTGATCTCCTGTCCGCGGGTCCACATGAACAGTGCGATGCCGAGGAAAGCGATGCCGACGAAGACGCCGGGCCCGATGCCGACGACCGCGAGGCTGGCGACGCGGGCGCCGACGGCACCGCACCAGTTGTGGACGTGGGCGACGCCGGCGATGACGACGAGCTTGCTCGAGGGCGGATCGTCGGGGTGATAGCTGACGCAGGCGAGGGCGAAGAGGAGGTAAGCCACCCAGATGAACATCATGACGATGATGCGCGGGACGGCGGAGGGTTTGGATTTGCGGGGCATTGAGGGGATCCTTCCCAGAGGAGTATCAGACGAGAGAAACGAAGAAATTCGAATGACGAAGCACGAATGACGAATCAAATTCGAATGACGAATGAATGAATGACGAGACGGGAATCCGTGTTTCGGATTTGGTCATTTGGTCATTCGAGATTGATTCGTCATTCGGCATTCGAATTTCGTCATTCCGTGAAGCGGTCAGTGTCCGGTGCTTCCGAAGCCGCCGGCGCCGCGGTCGGTGGCGGGCAGGTCGGCGGGGTTGGTGAATTCATCCCAGGCGGCGTGTTCGACGGGCGCGATGACCATCTGGGCGATGCGCATGCCCCGGGTGATGGTGATGGGTTCGGTTCCGAGGTTAATCAGGAGCACTTTCACCTCTCCGCGGTAGTCGGCGTCGATGGTTCCGGGGGCGTTGGGGACGCTGAGGCCCTGCTTGAACGCCAGGCCGCTGCGTGGCCGAATCTGCGCTTCGTAACCGGCGGGCAGCGCCATGAGGAACCCGCAGGGGCAGGCGGCGCGCTGCATGGGAGCCAGCACGAGCGGAGCCTCCGCGGGGAGCGCGGCCTGCAGGTCCATGCCCGCAGAAAACGCGGTCTGGTACGCGGGCTTTTCGAGTCCGCGGCCGTGTTCCAACCAGACCATCCCAATCCTTATCGGCTCTCGCATGGCAATTCCTCGAACTCTGGAGCAATGTCGGGCGGCGATCATAGCATCATGCAAGAAAATGGGTTAAGGCATTTTGGGAAAGCGGCGCCGTTCGGCGGTTCACGGGTGAGGCCCGCGGCGGGCGGCGCAAAAATTTCCTGCTGAGCTGCCCTGCAAAAACCTCGCCGCAAATAATTTTCTGCGTTAGCGCGCTCTTAACCTCCGCTCCCGCTGCCACCTGCGCAGGGGATTTTCCGGGGCGCCGCGCCTCCCCTGATTTTGCAATTGACAGTTTTTAGCACCCTACGTATCTTCGGTTCATCTTGAGGTCCGGCAGCGCGGCGCCGGAATCTTCGCGATTGGTTGAACCGATCGCCATGTCGTGCCGGCGGATTTCTTCCGCCGTCGATTTTCCGGCAACTGATCACGCCGAAAGACGTGAATCGGGCGGCAGCAGGACGCTTCCTCCATTCATTCCGGCGCTTTGGCACGCTTCCGACACCCCAAACGGCGTGGTGCACGTCTGGGGTCAGAGGGCATTTCGCCCCATGGAAGCGCTTGGGAGTGCTCATGGCCACCCCATCATTTGACGCTGCTGCGCATGCGCAGGCGGTCTGGAAAGAAACGCTCGAATACATCTCCCGGCTCCATTCGCCGTGGGTGCGCCAGTGGTTCGGCGACCTCTATCCGATCGAACTTTCCGCGGGCGTCCTCACGGTACGGGCGGAGACGACCATTCAGCAGCAGTATCTCGAAGGCAAGTGCCGGGAGATTTTTAATGAGGGGGCGCAGGCGGTCACCGGGAAGCTGGTGACGGTGAGTTTTGTCACCGGGGCGAATGCCGGCGGGGGGCTGGCGCGGTTCGGCGATTCGTATGATGATGTGATTCTCTCGCCGGATTATGTGTTTGATAATTTTGTGACCGGGCCATGCAACCGGCTGGCGGCGGCGGCGTGCGTGGCGGTCGCGGAGCGGCCGGGCAAGGCGTACAACCCGCTGTTCATCCATGGCGGGTGCGGGCTGGGCAAGACGCACCTGTTGCAGGCGACCTGCCAGGACATCCTGCGGCGGAATCCCGATTGCCGGATTCTGTATCTCTCGTGCGACACGTTCATCAATCATTTCATCGATTGCGTGCAGAAGGGGGACATGCAGGAATTCCGGTTCCGGTACCGGCACGTCGATGTGCTGGTGATCGATGACATTCACTTCCTGACGCGCCGGGACCGGACGCAGGAGGAGTTTTTTCACACCTTCAACACGCTTTTTCAGGGGAGCAAGCAGATTATTCTGTCGTCGGATGCTCCGCCGAATGAGATTCCGGCACTCGAGGATCGCCTTGTTTCGCGGTTCAATTCGGGCCTTGTGGCGCGGGTGGATAAGCCATGCTTCGAAACCCGGATTGCGATTGTTTCGAAAAAGGCGCGGCTGCGGGGCATCACGCTGCCGGAGGAAGTGATCACTTATATTGCGCGGCGCGTGGAATCCAACACGCGCGAGCTGGAAGGCGCCATCACCAAGATCCAGGGCTATGCGATGCTCAATGGCGGCCGGTATGACCTGGACGTCGCCAAGGCGGCGCTGGGGGACATCGTGCCGCCGTCGGAGCGCATGATGAACATCCAGCAGATCATCGATGCGGTGATCCGGGTGTACAACGTGCGGGTGTCGGACCTGCACTCGAAGCGGCGGCACAAGTCGATCGCGTTGCCGCGGCAAATCTGCATGTACGTGGCGCGGAACAAGACTCGCTTTTCGCTTGAGGAAATCGGCAATTTCTTCGGCGGGCGGGACCATACCACCGTGATGCACGCCATCCGCACCGTGGCCGCGGCGCGCCAGGCGGACGAACAGTTCGCCGGGATCCTGGAGCGCATCGAAGGCAGCCTCGTCACCGCGCAGGCGCAATCGGCATAAAGACGCCAGGCGCAGCCGGCATGGTTGTTGACGAAGCTGGAAATTCCGCGATTAAATGTCAACATGTTTTGCGGGACAGCCACAAATCCCTTGGATTAACC
>Ga0265314_10000900_pt1 | contig 35261 bp, 21 predicted proteins | sample 4126metaG_FD_203106 | JGI IMG/M metagenome (GOLD analysis project Ga0265314, IMG submission 203106) | Rhizosphere microbial communities from Carex aquatilis grown in University of Washington, Seatle, WA, United States - 4-1-26 metaG | ecosystem: Host-associated > Plants > Roots > Rhizosphere >...
CACCGTGGCGGCGCTGGTCGCGACCATCGGTGGCCACGGCGCGCTGATCGTGTGCGGCGCGGTCGGCCCGGCCGTCGCGCTGCTGCTGATGGTTTTTGGTGTTCCCGATGCGCATGCGGCCGAGCGCGGCCCCGACGGCACGCGGGCACAGAGGCCGAGCGTCGTCACGCCGGCCTTGATCGTGCTGACGGTCTTTTTCATGCTGCTCAGCCTTTCCAATGCCGGGATCAGCAATTTCGGCGTGGTCGCGCTGATGAGCGGCTACGGCACCTCGTTCTCGTCAGCCAACATCGCGCTGACCGCGTTCCTCGGCGCCAGCGCCGCCGGCGTGCTGGCGGGCGGCTTCCTCGCCGACCGCACCCAGCGTCATGGCCAGGTCGCCGCGGCCTGCTTCGGCATCAACGCGGTGCTGGTGCTGGTCATCGCCCTCGTTGCGCTGCCGTCCTTCTTGCTGATCTTGATCATGGGGCTCGCGGGTTTTCTCGGCGGCGTGATCGCACCGTCGCGGGACATGCTGGTGCGCAACGCGGCGCCTGCGGGCGCGGCCGGCCGCGCCTTCGGCATCGTCTCCACCGGCTTCAATATCGGCGGCATCATCAGCCCTTTGTTGTTCGGCTGGATCATGGACCAGAACATGCCGCATTGGGTGTTCGGCACCTCGGTCATCTTCATGCTGCTGACCGTCGTGCTCTCGCTGGTCACCGACCGCGGGCCGCAAATTTCGCCGGCCGCAATTCAGGACCCGGCGCAGGCCTAGCCGGAGGCGCCGCTGCATTCCTGAACCCCGCCCGGGGCGGTTGACAGGTCAGGGGCATCACCCATGATGCGGGCAACAATTTGCAAAACCCGGGAAGAAACATCATGGCAAGCCAACCAGACCTCGTCATTCGCGGCGGTACTATCGCCGACGGCCGCGGCGGCGAGCTGTTCGAGGCCGACGTCGCCATGTCGGGCGGCCGCATCACCGAAGTCGGCAAGGTCCAGGGCAAAGGCAAGCAAGAGATCGACGCCAAGGGCAAGCTGGTCGCGCCGGGCTTTGTCGACGTCCATACCCATTATGATGGCCAGGTCACCTGGAGCCAGGACATCACGCCGTCGTCGCAGAACGGCGTCACCACCGCGATCATGGGCAATTGCGGCGTCGGCTTCGCGCCCTGCCGGCCAAGCGACCACAAGCGCCTGATCGAACTGATGGAAGGCGTCGAGGACATTCCGGAGCCGGTGCTGAGCGCGGGCATCCCGTGGGCGTGGGAAAGCTTTCCGGACTACATGGAGTGGCTGTCGAAGCGGAACTTCGACATCGATATCGGCGCGCAACTGCCGCACGCGGCGCTTCGCGTCTTTGTGATGGGCGAGCGCGGCGCGCGCCGCGATCCCTCGACGGCCGAGGACAACAATGCGATGGCAGCGCTGGCGCGCGACGCCGTCCGTGCCGGCGCGCTCGGCTTCTCGACCTCGCGCACCCTGAACCATCGCACCTCGACCGGCGATTACACCCCGACCCTGAAGGCCGGCGAAGACGAACTGACCGCGATCGCCAGCGCGATGCATGGCACCGGACGCAGCGTGTTCCAGTTCGTGCTGGACCTTTCCACCATCAACGAAGACCTGCCGATGATGCTGCGGGTCGCCGAGAACACCAGGATCCCGGTGTCGTTTTCCATCACCCAGAATGACAAGGCCCCGCAACGCTGGCGCCAGACACTCGACATCATCAACGAGGCCAGCGCAAAAGGCCTGTCGATCACCGCGCAGATCGCCGCCCGCCCGGTCGGACTGATGCTCGGGCTGGAATTGTCGCGCAACCCGTTCCAGACCCATCCGAGCTACAAGGCGATCGCCCACCTGCCGCTGAACGAGCGGCTTAAGCGGCTGCACCAACCCGAAGTGCGCGCCGCGATCCTCAGCGAGCACGCTACAGCTACCGACGATCCGCTGTTCTTCCGGCCGAACTACGAAAAGATGTACCTGCTCGGCAATCCGCCGGACTATGAACAGCCGCCGGAAAACACTTTGGGCGCGCAGGCCCGCCGCCAGGGCCGGCAGCCGGAAGCGCTGGCCTATGACGCCATGCTCACCGACGAGGGGCGCGGCATGCTCTATGTGCCGTTCCTCAATTATGCCGACGGCAATCTCGACGCGACCCGCGCGATGCTGAGCGATCCCTGTTCGGTGCCGGGCTTGAGCGATGGCGGCGCGCATTGCGGCATCATCTGCGATGCCAGCTTCCCGACCTATCTATTGACGCACTGGACCCGCGACCGCTCGCGCGGCGAGAAATTGTCGATCCCGTTCGTGGTCGCCGTGCAGTCGCGGAAAACCGCGTTGTCGGTCGGGCTGTACGACCGCGGCGTGATCGCGCCGGGTTTCAAGGCCGACATCAATGTCATCGACTACGACAAACTGCATCTGCATCCGCCCAAGGTGCATTACGACCTGCCGGTCGGCGGACGCCGGCTGCTGCAACAGGTCGACGGCTACGACGCCACCATCGTCTCCGGCGTGGTGACGCAGCGCGGCGGCGTCTCGACCGGATCGCATCCGGGCCGGCTGGTGCGCGGCGTCCAAGGGAGTCTTCAGTAAAGGCAGTCTGCAATAAGGCAGTCGGGCCAGCCGGACTGCGGGGCATGGCCCGATCGTTAAGCCATGCCGGGACTATTGGAAAGTGTTGGTCAGCGTCCCGAGATGACTGATCGAGACCGACACAGCGTCGCCGGCGCGGAGGAATCTGGGCGGGTCGAAGCCCAGCCCGACGCCGGCCGGCGTGCCGGTCGCGATGACGTCGCCGGGCTTCAGCGTAAGGCCCGCGGAGATAGTCGCCACCAAGGTGGGTATATCGAAGATCAGGTCGCGCGTATTGGCGTTCTGGCGGAGCTCGCCGTTCACCCAGCATTTGACGTCGAGGTTTTCGGGGTCGACTTCGTCTTGAGTCGCGACCCACGGGCCCATCGGGCAGAATGTGTCCAGCGCCTTGCCGAGGAACCACTGCTTGTGATTGCGCTGGCGGTCGCGAGCGGTGACGTCGTTCACGATCGTGTAGCCGAAAATGTGATCGTAGACGCGCTCCGGTTCGATGTCCCGGCCTTCCTTCCCGATGATGAGCGCCAGCTCGGCCTCGTAGTCAACGCTGGTAGTAATGTGCGCGTGCAGTTGCACGACATCGTTCGGCCCCACCACTGTGCTTGCCGGCTTGGTGAACACCGCGGGATGGCTGTCGATTTCGGCTCCTTTCACCGCTCCGGCCTCGTAGCCGCTGTTCGAGAACTCGCGGGCGTGGTCGCGATAATTTTTTCCAACACAGAATATATTGCGGCGTGGAACCGGGATCGGCGCCAGCAGCGTGACGTCGGCAAGCGAGCGGGCCTGTGCGTCGTCGGCCGCGGCATTTCGGATTTCGTCGATTCGTTCGATGGCGTCGAACATGTCGTTGACGAAGGAAATCGGAGCAATGGTTGTTTCGCTCCGGTCGATACGACCGATTTGGACGGCGCCATTAACAGTATAGCGAGCGAGCTTCATAAATTCCTCTGGTTGGTCAGTTCAGGCGGCACGCCACAAGCGTGCCGCCATCTCGGTCGTGAACGTCAAGCTGCGAGCGATCGGCCCTTGGTCTCCGGCAGCAGCAAGGCTGCCATGATGATCAAGCCGTAGGCCGCAACCGTGAAGATGCCGATAGCCTCGCCGAGAGGCATGGTCGCGCTGATGTAACCGACGAGCGCAGGAAATAACGCGCCGATCGCGCGGCCGACATTGAAACAGAAGCCAATGCCTGAGCCGCGCAAACTGGTGGGATAAAGTTCGTTGAAGAACGCCCCGATGCCGCTGTAGATGCCCGAGGCGAAGAAGCCGAGCGGCGCGCCCAGGAAGAACAGAACCGAGTCGCTGATCGGCAGGAACATGTAGGCGAGAACGGTAAAAACCGAGCAGACCGCGAACAGGATGAAGTTTTTCCGCCGCCCGAGGATATCCGTGAGATAGGCGCTGACCACGTAGCCGAGGAACGAGGCCACGATGATGACGGCGAGATAGCCGCCGGTACTCAGCACAGAGAAGCCGCGCACCGTCTTCAGGTAGGTTGGGAGCCAGATCATGATCGCATAGTAGCCGCCCTGGGTACCGATGGTGAGCAGCGACGCCAGGATGGTGGTTCGCAGCAATGACGGCGCAAATATCCCGAGGAAGCTCGGCCGCGCCTCCTGGCCGCTGGCGTAGCGGCGCTGGGCGTCGACAAATAGCGCCGGCTCGTCAACGAAACGGCGCACAAAGAACACGGAGATGGCGGGCAGAATCCCGACGGCAAACAGCGCGCGCCACGCGACAGTCTCAGGGAGGAAAGTAAACAGCACCGTGTAGGCGATAACCGCAACACCCCAGCCGACCGCCCAACCGGCGTGCACGATGCCATTGCCCTTTCCACGATGTTCGTCGCGGATGATCTCGCCGATCAGAACGGCGCCCGCCGCATATTCGCCGCCGAAGCCGAAGCCTTGCAGCGAGCGGAACAGGAAGAGTTGGTCATAGGAGTTTGCGAAAGCACAGAGAAATGTGAAAACCGAGAACCAAAGGATAGTCACCTGCAGCATACGCACCCGGCCCAGACGGTCGGCGAGAATGCCGACCAGCCAACCGCCCAGCGAGGACGCGAGCAGCGTGGCGGTAGCGAGCAGACCAGCATCGGCGCGGCTTATTGACCACAGAGCGGTGAGCGTGGCGATGACGAGACTGTAGAGCTGAACGTCCATGGCATCGAGCGCCCAACCGGTGAAACAGGCCCAGAATGTGCGACGTTCCTTGGCGGTAAGCTCGCGGTACCATCCCAGAACAGCGCCACCTTGTTCCGCGGTCGTGTCGGCTACTTGCTCGGTCATAACATCCTCCCCGGGTGATTTATGTTGAGCGAATGCGATCACGCCGGCGCATGCCGGCTAGATCCGACGCCTCTGTTTTCGATTTTTATGAAAGTGAAGCGCGGCGTGCCGCGGCGGCCGCCGCCTTAGATCACGATGCCGGCTGGAGCGCCTTGCCCCATTTCAGGCCCCAGTCGTCGCCAATCAGGTCCACGATCTTGCCGTCCTTCTCGTAAAACTTGTTGGGAATCTGGAAGACGGCGATCATCAGTCCGCCTTCGGGCGTCCATGCCGAATGACGGCTGCCCGCCGGGCGCCAGATGAACTCGCCCGGACCGCAGGACAGACCTTTCTCCGGACCATCCTTATCGACCAGGCGACCCTCGATTACGAAGGTCTGCTCGAGCATGACGTGCTCATGGTCAGGCAGTTCGGCGCCCGGATCCATCTTCAGCAGCACGGTGAGCAAGCCGGTCGCCTTGTCGACCAAAAGCGTCTTCACGTGACAGCCGGGATAGCGGATGGGCTCCCAGGGCATATCGTTGGCGTGGACGAGGCGTGAGGCAAGCGGCCCCAGGCCTTCGTGGTTCTTGGCGTTGGGCGTGAATGCGGAGACCATGTTTCTTCCCTTCGGCGTTTTGACGTTTATATTGGTCCACTCAAAAGTGAGCCAATTGAGCCATTATCTCTCCAAGATGCTGGCATGGGCATGGAGGCTCGTCAAGCGCACACCAGCATGACAGGCAGTTGCGGACTGATATGGTGTTTCTCAAAAAGGATAGTGGCCAAATGGCTTGGTTCCAATTGGTCCAAATGGTATAGGTTCACGGAATAAATTTCTGGCAGGTCAGTCCCATGAGCGTCGACACCAAGCAGCGTCCGCCGAAACAGAGATCCGGCGGCCATCTCCTGCTGTCCCTTCAGGAAGCGATCGACGCCGGCCGCTGGAAGCCAGGCGAGCGCATGCCCACCGAGCGCGCGCTGTCGGTCCAGTACGGCGTTGCGCGTAACACCATCCGCCGCGCGCTGCAGCGACTGGAAGACGCCGGCCGGATCGCGCGCCATGTCGGTCGCGGCACATTTGTCGAGCAAGGCACGCGCGGGCATCCGAACGACCTCGCTCGCCGCATCGAGAACGCGAGCCCTACCGAGATCATGGAGGTGCGCCTGATCATCGAACCACAGGCGGCCGAATGCGCGGCGGCCCGCGCCAACGGCGCGGAAATCGACGCCATGGCCGAATGTCTGACGCAGGGCGAGAAGGCGGCGACGGTAGCGGATTTTGAAATGTGGGATGGCTTGTTTCATCAGGCGCTGATCGCGTCATGCCGCAACCAGCTCCTGATCGACATCTACGACGCGATCAACGCCGTGCGCCGCAAGGCTGATTGGGCCGCCTTGAAGGAGCGCGTGGTCACGCCCGCGCGTCGCACGATAACAGAGAAGCAGCATCGCGGCATCGTGGCCGCTCTGAAAGCGCGTGACGCTCAGCGCGCCGGACTGGAAATGAAGAGCCATCTCCTCGACGTTCGGCGCAGCCTAGTCGGCTCCTGAACCGGCGAGCAATGCGGTGCCACCCAAATGTTGCGGTCGTCCTCGATGCCTCCACCCTATGCCGGCATAAGCGACCATCGGCCGTGGGCCAACAATATCGCAGTTTGATTGCTCGCGGAGACCCCGCTTGCGCATGAGTGTCCGCTTCCTTCCAGGAGCGGACATTTTTATCTGATTTGATTGAGGGGCGGCTTTGCGCCGCCGGGCCAACTGCCCTTCGGCCGCGCCGGGAACCGGGGCCAAACTTTTTCAAAAAAACCGGAACAATTCTGCGGCATGCAAATTAAGCCGTTTGGGCTGATTTTTTCGATGGAACCCGCTTCGGGAACCCGTTGAATTTTCCTGCTTGCGTTGATGTTTTGGCGGTGCCTTTGATGGCGCCAAATGATTGTGCGTATCGAGATTCGTCCGCGCATCCCCGGAGGAAAGTTTATGAGCGACATGGTCACCAGCGGCCCCCCGGCTGCCCGGCGCGCCGCCAAACGCAAGCCCGCTTCGAACGGAAAGTCCGATCCCCAGCAAGACCTGCTGCACGCGCTGCAAGCGATGCGATCAGGCGATTTCTCGGTCCGCATGACCGGCGACCATCTCGGCGTCGAGGGCAAGATCGCCGACACATTCAACGAAATCGTCGCCGCCAACCAGCGCATGGCGCAACAGCTCGAGCGGGTCGGCCAGGTGGTCGGTCGCGAAGGCAAGACCCGGCAGCGCGTCAAGTTCGATCTCGCCAGCGGCTCATGGGCCGACATGGAAGGTTCCGTCAACACCCTGATCGACGATCTGTTGTGGCCAACCCGGGAAGTCACCCGCGCGGTCGCGGCCGTGGCGCAGGGCGACCTGCTGCAGACCGTGCAACTGGACGTCGATGGCCGCCCGCTGGGCGGCGAATTTTTGCAATCGGCCAACATCGTCAACACCATGATCAAGCAGCTCAGCGTGTTCACCTCCGAGGTGACGCGCGTGGCGCGCGAGGTCGGCACCGAGGGCAAGCTCGGCGGCCAGGCCCAGGTGCCGGAGGTGACCGGCGTCTGGAAGGACCTGACCGAGAGCGTCAACTCGATGGCCAACAATTTGACCGGCCAGGTCCGCAACATCGCCGAAGTGACCATCGCAGTCGCCAATGGCGACTTGTCGAAGAAGATCACGGTCGACGTCCGCGGCGAAATCCTGCAGCTGAAGGAAGCCATCAACACCATGGTGGACCAGCTGCGCTCGTTCGCCTCCGAAGTGACGCGGGTGGCGCGCGAGGTCGGCACCGACGGCAAGCTCGGCGGCCAGGCCATCGTGCCCGGCGTCGCCGGCACCTGGAAGGACCTCACCGACTCCGTCAACGCGATGTGCGGCAATTTGACCGCGCAGGTCCGCAACATCGCCAACGTCACCACCGCGGTGGCGCGCGGCGACCTGTCGCGCAAGATCACGGTGGACGTCCGCGGCGAAATCCTCGAATTGAAAGACACCATCAATACGATGGTGGACCAGTTGAACTCATTCGCCTCGGAAGTGACGCGCGTGGCGCGCGAGGTCGGCACCGAAGGCAAGCTCGGCGGCCAGGCCCAGGTGCCCGGCGTCGCCGGCACCTGGAAGGACCTCACCGACAACGTCAACTTCATGGCGTCGAATCTCACGGCACAAGTCCGCAACATCGCCGACGTCGCCACCGCGATCGCCGGCGGCGACCTGTCCAAGAAGATCACGGTGAACGTGTCGGGCGAAATCCTTCAATTGAAGGAAACGCTCAACACCATGGTCGACCAGCTCAACGCCTTTGCCGGCGAAGTGACGCGTGTGGCGCGCGAGGTCGGCACCGAAGGCAAGCTCGGCGGCCAGGCCAACGTGCGCGGCGTTGCCGGCACCTGGAAAGACTTGACGGACTCCGTCAATTCGATGGCCGGCAATTTGACCGCGCAGGTCCGCAACATCGCCGAAGTGACCACCGCGGTCGCCAACGGCGATTTGTCGAAGAAGATCACGGTGGACGTGCGCGGCGAAATCCTCGAGCTGAAAGACACCATCAACACCATGGTGGACCAGCTCAACGCCTTTGCCGGTGAAGTGACGCGCGTGGCGCGCGAGGTCGGCACCGAAGGCAAGCTCGGCGGCCAGGCCAACGTGCGCGGCGTCGCCGGCACCTGGAAGGACCTCACCGACAACGTCAACTCGATGGCGGGCAACCTGACCGGGCAGGTCCGCAACATCGCGGAAGTCGCGACCGCGGTCGCCAAGGGCGACCTGTCGAAGAAGATCACGGTGAACGTCTCGGGTGAAATCCTGCAGTTGAAGGAGACGCTCAACACCATGGTCGACCAGCTCAACGCCTTTGCCGGCGAAGTCACGCGCGTGGCACGCGAGGTCGGCACCGACGGCAAGCTCGGCGGCCAGGCTCAGGTGACCGGCGTCGCCGGCACCTGGAAAGACCTCACCGACTCGGTCAATTCGATGGCCGGCAACCTCACGGCACAGGTCCGCAACATCGCCGAGGTCGCGACCGCGATCGCCGGCGGCGACCTGTCGCGCAAGATCACGGTCGACGTCCGCGGCGAAATCCTTCAGCTCAAGGAAACGCTGAATACGATGGTCGACCAGCTCACCCGCTTCGCCGGCGAAGTGACGCGCGTGGCGCGCGAGGTCGGCACCGAGGGGCGGCTCGGCGGCCAGGCCAACGTGCCCGGCGTCGCCGGCACCTGGAAGGACCTAACCGACAACGTCAACTCGATGGCGGGCAACCTGACCGGCCAGGTCCGCAACATCGCCGAAGTGACCACCGCGGTGGCGAAAGGCGACCTGTCGAAGAAGATCACGGTCGACGTCAAGGGCGAAATCCTCGAGCTGAAGAACACCGTCAACACGATGGTGGACCAGCTCAACGCGTTCGCTTCCGAAGTGACGCGCGTGGCGCGCGAGGTCGGCACCGAAGGCAAGCTCGGCGGCCAGGCCGAAGTGCCTGAAGTCGCCGGCACCTGGAAGGACCTCACCGACAACGTCAACTTCATGGCCTCGAACCTGACAGCACAGGTCCGCAACATCGCCGAAGTCGCCACCGCGATCGCCGGCGGCGATTTGTCGAAGAAGATCACGGTCGACGTCCGCGGCGAGATCCTGCTGCTGAAGGACACCTTGAACACCATGGTCGAGCAGCTGCGCTCGTTCGCGGCGGAAGTCACCCGCGTGGCGCGCGAGGTCGGCACCGAGGGCCGGCTCGGCGGCCAGGCCGTGGTGCCCGGCGTCGGCGGCACCTGGAAGGATCTGACCGACAACGTCAATTTGCTGGCCGCGAACCTGACCACCCAGGTCCGCAACATCGCCGAAGTCACCACCGCGGTGGCGCGCGGCGACCTGTCGCGCAAGATCACGGTGGACGTGAAGGGCGAAATCCTCGAGCTGAAGAACACCATCAACACCATGGTCGATCAGCTCAACGCGTTTGCGGGCGAAGTCACGCGCGTCGCCCGCGAAGTCGGCACCGAGGGCAAGCTTGGCGGCCAGGCCCAGGTGCCCGGCGTCGCCGGCACCTGGAAGGACCTCACCGACACCGTCAACTTCATGGCCGCCAATCTGACCGAACAGGTCCGCGGCATCGTCAAGGTGGTGACCGCCGTTGCCAACGGCGATTTGAAGCAGAACCTGACCGTGAAGTCGAAGGGCGAGGTCGCCGCACTGGCCGACACCATCAACAACATGACCGAGACGCTTGCGACCTTCGCCGATCAGGTCACCAGCGTGGCGCGCGAGGTCGGCGTCGAAGGCCGGCTCGGCGGCCAGGCCAACGTGCCCGGCGCCGCCGGCACCTGGAAGGACCTCACCGGCAACGTCAATCTGCTCGCAGCGAATTTGACCTCGCAGGTGCGCGCGATCGCCGAAGTGGCGACCGCGGTGACCAAGGGCGATTTGACCCGCTCGATCCAGGTCGACGCGCGCGGCGAAGTCGCCGAGCTGAAAGACAACATCAACACCATGATCGGCAATCTGCGCCTGACCACGGATGTCAACACCGAACAGGACTGGCTGAAGACCAACCTCGCCAAATTCACCAACATGCTGCAGGGCCAGCGCGACCTGACCACGGTCGGACGGCTGCTGCTGACCGAGCTGACGCCGCTGGTGAACGCCCATATGGGCGTGATCTACCGGGTCGAGAACGAGGAAAACGGGCAGCTGCGGCTGCTGTCGTCCTATGCCGGCGACCGCAAGAGCCCGCATCCGCAGATCGTGCAGTTCGGCGAAGGCCTGATCGGGCAAAGCGCTGTCGACAAGCGGCAGCGGCTGGTGTCGGACATCCCGACCGACGCGGTGCCGATCAACTCGGCGCTGCTGCGGGTCACCCCGAAAAACCTCGTGGTGCTGCCGGTGCTGTTCGAGAACCAGGTCAAGGCGGTGATCGAACTGTCCTCGGTCGGCTCGTTCACGACCTCGCAGATGACCTTCCTCGAACAGCTCACCGACTCGATCGGCATCGTGCTCAACTCGATCGAGGCGACGATGCAGACCGAGGGCCTGCTGACGCAATCGCAGCAGCTCGCCGGCGAACTGCAGACCCAGCAGAAGGAGCTGCAGCAGACCAACGAGCAGCTCGAGCAGAAGGCCCAGCAGCTCGCCGAGCGCAACGTCGAGGTGGAAAGAAAGAACCAGGAAATCGAACAGGCGCGCCGCGCGCTGGAGGAAAAGGCCACCGAGTTGTCGCTGACCTCGAAATACAAGTCCGAGTTCCTGGCCAACATGTCGCACGAGCTGCGCACGCCGCTGAACTCGATCCTGATCCTCGGCCAGCAGCTCACCGAAAACCCCGACGGCAATCTGTCGGCCAAGCAGGTCGAATTCGCCCGCACCATCCACGGCGCCGGCACCGACCTGCTCAATCTGATCAGCGACATCCTCGATCTGTCGAAGATCGAATCCGGCACCGTGACGGTCGACGCCGAGGAAATCCTGACCTCGAACCTGCTCGAGACGGTGGGACGGCCGTTCCGGCACGAAGCCGAGAACCGCCATCTTACGTTCGAGATCGAGGTCGACAGCAATCTCGGCCGCAGCATGGTGACGGATTCCAAGCGGCTGCAGCAGGTGTTGAAGAACCTGCTGTCGAACGCGTTCAAGTTCACCGCCGAGGGCGGCGTGCGAATGACCGTGTCGGCGGCGCTCGGCGGCTGGAGCGCGGAACACCCGTTGCTCAATCATGCCGCGGCGGTGGTCGCGTTCGAGGTGTCCGACACCGGCATCGGAATTCCCCTGGAGAAACAGAAGCTGATCTTCGAGGCGTTCCAGCAGGCCGACGCCGGCACCAGCCGCAAATATGGCGGCACCGGCCTGGGTCTCGCCATCAGCCGCGAGCTTGCCAGCCTGCTCGGCGGCGAAATCCATCTGCGCTCGACACCCGGCAAGGGCTCAACGTTCACGCTGTATCTGCCGCTGAAATATTCCGGCCCGACGGTGGCGCCGCGGGTGCTGCAACCCTCGCTGCATGGCGCAACGCCGATGCTGCAGGCCGCAACCCAGGAACGGGTGATCGAACAGCTTCCGGATGACCGCCTCAATCTCCAGCCCGGCGACACCATCCTCCTGATCGTCGAAGACGACCCGCATTATGCGCGGGTGCTGATCGATCTCGCCCGCGACAAGGGCTTCAAGGTGCTGTCCGCCAGCCGGGGCGCGGAAGCGCTGGAGCTGGCAAAGCAGTTCCAGCCGACGGCCGTATCGCTCGACGTGTTCCTGCCGGACATGCTGGGCTGGACCGTGCTGAGCCAGCTCAAGCACAACCCGCTGACCCGGCACATCCCGGTGCAGATCATCACCCTCGACGAGGACCGCCAGCACGCGCTGGCGCGCGGCGCGTTCTCCTTCGTCAACAAGCCGACTACGACCGAAGGCGTCAGCGCGGCGCTGTCGCAGATCAAGGAATATGCCAAACCCCGTCGCAAGCGGCTGTTGATCGTGGAGGACAATGCGGCGGAACAGATGAGCATCCGGGAACTGCTCGATCACAAGGACATCGAGATCGTCACCACCGGTACCGGCGCCGAGGCACTGGCGACCTTGCGGAACAACCCGTGCGACTGCGTCGTGCTGGACCTGCGGCTGCCCGATATGAGCGGTTTCGAGGTGCTCGACCGCATCCGCGACGACGAACGCCTGTCCAACGTGCCGGTCGTGGTGTTCACGGGACGGGAACTGTCGGCCGAGGAGGATGCGGAACTTCACACCATCGCGCGCAGCATCGTGGTCAAGGGCGTGGAATCGCCGGAACGGCTGCTCGACGAGACGTCGCTGTTTTTACATCGTGTGATCACAGAATTGCCCATCGAGAAGCAGCGAATGCTGGAGAAGCTGAACAGTTCCGATGAGGATTTGATCGGCCGGACCGCGCTATTGGTCGACGACGACGCGCGCAACATCTTCGCGCTGAGCAGTGTGCTGGAGCGGCGCGGCATGAAGGTCCTGACCGCCACCACCGGCAGCGAGGCGATCGCATTGGTGGAGTCGAGCCCGGAGATCGCGATCGTCCTGATGGACATCATGATGCCGCAGATGGACGGATACCAGACCATGGGCTTGATCCGGCAAAACCCGTCGTTCAACCGGCTGCCGATCATTGCCTTGACCGCGAAAGCGATGAAGGGCGACCGCGAGAAGTGCCTGGAGGCCGGCGCCTCCGACTATCTGGCAAAACCCGTCAACACCGAACAACTGCTTCTCGCCATCCGCATGTGGCTTCACCGCTGACCGGTACTTTTCAATGATGGACCACGAACAGGTAAACATCCTACTGGTCGACGATCAGCCCGCGAAGCTGCTCGCCTATGAGGTGATCCTGAAGGAGCTCGGCGAGAATCTCGTCGCCGTCGCTTCGGGACGCGAGGCGCTGGAATATCTGCTCAAGAACGAAGTCGCCGTCATCCTGGTCGACGTCTGCATGCCGGAGCTGGACGGCTTCGAGCTCGCCGCCATGATCCGCGAGCATCCCCGGTTCCAGAAGACCGCGATGATTTTCATTTCGGCGATCCAGGTCAGCGACATCGACCGGCTGCGCGGCTATGAAATGGGCGCGGTCGATTACGTGCCGGTGCCTGTTGTCCCGGAAGTGTTGCGGGCGAAAATTCGGGTGTTTGCCGAGCTCTACCGCAAAACGCGGCAACTGGAGCGGCTCAACGCCGAACTCGAACATCGGGTCAAGGCGCGCACCGCCGAGCTCGAGGAATCCACCTCGCGGCTGGTCGAAAGCGAGCAGCGTCGCAGCATGGCGATCGCCGCCGGCAAGATGGGGTCGTGGGACTGGGACTGGGTCAACGGCGACTGGATGTGGGACGAGGGCCAGTACCAGATCTGCGGCGTCGATCCGCAAGCTTTTGAAGTGACCTCGGCGAACGTGCAAGCCCTGCTGCATCCCGCCGACACCCACAAGCTGCGCAAGGCCTTGGCCCGCTTTGCCAAGGGCGCGCGATCCTACGAGACCGAATTCCGCGTCAACCGGCCGGACGGCGAGATGCGCTGGTGCGTCGGCACGGCGGCTGCGACCATCGACAAGGCCGGCCGCGTGGTTCGCGTCAGCGGCGTCACCGTCGACATCACCGAGCGCAAGCGCGCCGAAGAGCGCCAGAACCTGTTGACCCGCGAGGTCGATCACCGCGCCAAGAACGCGCTGGCGCTGGCGCAATCGATCGTGCGGCTGACGCGGGCGCAGGACATCGACGCCTATGTGCGGGCGGTGGAGGGCCGCATCAGCGCGCTGGCGCGGATTCACACCATCCTGTCGCTGTCGAGCTGGCAGGGCGCGGAAATCACCCGGCTGGTCGACGAGGAGCTCGCGCCCTATGCGGTATCGGGCCAGATCAAGGTCTCCGGCCCGGAGTTGCAGCTTTTGCCCGCGACGGCGCAGACGCTGGCTTTGGCATTCCATGAGCTGGTGACCAATTCGGCCAAATACGGCGCGCTCTCGGCGGTGCCGGGCCGGTTGTCGGTGCATTGGGAAATCCAGCACGACGACACGCTCACGCTGATGTGGGAAGAGATCGGCGGTCCGCTGGTGCACAAGCCGGCGTCGCGGGGATTTGGCACAAGAAGCGTGATCGCCAGCATCGAAAGCCAGCTCGGCGGACAGGCGCTGTTCGACTGGCGCTCCGAAGGGCTGGTCTGCCGGTTGCTGGTCCCGCTGCCGCCACAGGCGGCCGAAGCCAGCGAGCGGAAGGCCCTACTGCCTCCGAACCCGGGCTTGCAGGTACCGGTCCGCTCGGTGGCGAGTTAGGCCGGGTGAGTTAGGCCGACCGCGCCCATTAAGTCGAAGGAACGAGCTTCGGTTGCATCGCCTGCCCCGCCAGACGGGCACGTTCGGTGTTGGGCCTCAGCAGCAACAGCCCGAGCACACCCGCGGTGACCATGACCACCGCGTTGATGGTGAAGCCGGTCATGTAGCCTTCCAGCATTCCGCCCGAACGCTGGATCACGCCACCCATCACCGATGGCGCCAGGATTCCCGCCAGCGTGTAGAGCGCGCCATAGATCGCGATCACCGCGCCGCGCTGCGACACCGGCGTGAACTCGCCGAGCATCGGCGGACAGACCACATAGATCGAGCCGCAAAGCCCGGAGCCGAATACGAGCAATGCGATCCGCAGGCCCGCGCCGTCGACATAAGGCAGCGTCGCCAGGATCAATCCGCCGACGATCAGCGGCACCGAGCCCAGCACGCCGCGCGCGCCGCGGGTCGTGAAGCCGCGCGCCATCAGCACCTGCGAGACCCAGCCGGTGATGATCACGATGAGGGCGCCGAACACCCAGGGCAGGACCGAGATCCATCCCGCCTGCTCCTGCGTGAAGCCGAGGCCGGTGACGATGAACGAGGTGAACCAGGTTAACCCGAGCGACAGCGCCCAATAAGCGCCGAAGGTTGCCGCGACGCAGCCGAGAAAGGTTCGCGACGTCAACAGCCGGGAATAGGGAATCCGAGGGTCGGCAGCGGCCATCGCCGCCGTCTGGACCAGCGGACCTTCCTTGCCCCAGACGAACCACGCCGCAACCCACATCAGGCCGACGATGCCGAGAGCTGCGAACGCATAGTGCCAGGTGTGATGGACGATGATCCAGTTCAGCGCCGGCACCGCCAGCACCACGCCGAACGCCGAGCCCTGGCTCAGGATGGCGGTCGGCAGCGTGCGCTTTTCGTCGGGAAACCATTTGTAGATCGCATGTGCCGCCACCGAAAACGCCGGCCCCTCGCCGGCGCCGAGGATGATGCGGCAGATCATAAACGTGGTGAGGCCGATGCTGCCGACCATCGGAAACTGCGCCAGCGCCCAGACTACGGCCAGCGCCAGCAACACCCAGCGCGTCGCGATGCGGTTGACGATGAAGCCGACGACAATGGCCGAGATTGAAAACAGAAAGAAGAACGATGAGCCGAGCAGGCCGAATTGCTCCGGCTGCAGCTTCAGCTCGGTCATGATCGGCACGGCGGCCAGCCCAACCACGATCTTGTCGGCGAAATTCACCAGCATGAACAGGAACAGGAGAAAGGTAATCCCCCAGGCGCCCTTCGGCGTCGGCTGCGCGGTCATGTTGGTCTCCTCACCTGTCACTCGTTATTTTATTTTGCGTTGGTACCGGCACCTGGCGAGCTTCATGAGCCCGTCACACAAGATGCTAGCCATGCCGCCGTGGGCAATGCAACCCGCCATTTTGGCGGGATAGGACTGCCTCGGCGGGGCTGTCCCCTCTATTCCGCAGACAAAATTCCGCCGGACGGTGCATTGAAAACGCGCCGCAACCCATCACGATCGCGTCGTTGTGGCGATTGGAGCCGTGATATCCGGTTACCGTCTTGGTATGTTGCGCGGATAAATCAAAAGGGGTTTTGCGAATGACCAATTCGATCCATCGCCGCGCCTGGGCTGCCGGCCTCTGTGCCGCGCTTTCGGTATTTGCCCTCGGGGGCCCCGCACCGGTGAAGGCCGCGGACACGCCCGACTATGCCGCCATTGTCGCCGCCCCTGACCGCACCGACGCCGACCGCCAGACCGATCAACGCCGTGCGCCGGTCCAGATGCTGGCTTTCACCGGCGCCCGGCCGGGAATGAAGGTATTCGATATGGAGGCCGGCGCCGGTTACAGCACGGAGCTTCTCGCCCGCGCCGTCGCCCCCGGCGGCACCGTCTACGCCCAGGATTCCGCCGCAATCATGGAGCGCATCAAGGACAAGTTCGATATCCGCGCGCAGAAGCCGGAGATGAAAAATGTCGTGCATGTGGTCAGGAATTTCGACGACCCGATTCCGCCCGACGTCGGCAATCTCGATTTGATCACGTTCTTCTTCGCCTATCACGATACGACCTATATGCCGGTGGACCGGGCCGAGATGAACAAGAAGATGTTTGCCGCCCTGAAGCCCGGCGGCTATCTCGTGATCGCGGACCATTCGGCGCGGCCCGGCGACGGCGCCAATGTCGGCAAAACGCTGCACCGGATCGAGGAAAGCACGCTGCGCCAGGAAGTGGAGGCGGCCGGCTTCAAATTCGTGGAGGACGCCAACTTCCTGCGTAACCCGAATGACCCGCGCGACGCGGCGGTGTTTCATCCGCAACAGCCGAACGACGAGTTCGTGCTGAAATACCAGAAGCCGATGTGAGCCGGCGCCCTCGCCCGACATGAACAGCGGCGGCCAGATCGTACTGAGCGTCCGGAATCTGACAAAAACCTATCGCTCCGCCGGCGAACAGGTCGCGGTGCTGCGCGGCGTCAATCTCGACATCTCCGCCGGCGAGCGCGTCGCGCTGACCGGTGAATCCGGCAGCGGCAAGAGCACGCTGCTGCATCTGATCGCCGGCCTCGACGCCGCCGACAGCGGCGAGATCAGGCTCGACGGCATATCGGTCAGCGAACTCAACGATTCCGGCCGGGCGGCGCTGCGGCGCGACCGGCTCGGCCTGGTGTTTCAACAATTCAACCTGATCCCGAGCCTGAATGTGGAAGACAACCTCGCCTTCCAGGCCCGCATCGCCAGCCGTTACGATGCGACCTGGCAGCGCGAACTGGTCGAGCGGCTAGGCCTCGGCGCGCTGCTAAAGCGCTATCCCGAGCAATTGTCCGGCGGTCAGCAGCAGCGCGTTGCGATCGGCCGGGCGCTGGCGGCCAAACCGCTGCTGGTGCTGGCGGACGAGCCGACCGGCAATCTCGACGAGGCCACCGCCGACGAGGTGCTGGCGCTGGCGCGCGACCTGGTGACCCGCACCGGCTGCGGCTTCCTGATGGTGACCCATAGCGCGCGGCTGGCCGCCACGCTCGACCGCCATGTCAACCTCAGCGCCGGGCTGATCGCATGAGCGGCGCCGGCTGGATCCTCGCAGTTTTATTGAGCCATTGGCGGCGGCATCCGATGCAGCTGGCGACCCTGCTGATCGGATTGATTTCCGCGACCGCGCTGTGGAGCGGCGTGCAGGCGCTGAACCAGCAGGCGCGGTCGAGCTACGACCGCGCCGCCGCCACTTTCGGCGGTTCGCGCGCGCCGATGCTGGTCGCGCGCGACGCTTTGAGCCTGCCGCAGCAGACATTCGTCGAGCTGCGCCGCGCCGGCTGGCCGGTATCGCCGGTGCTGGAAGGCCGCGTTCAAATCGGCGGCCGGTCGTTTCGCCTGCTCGGCATCGAGCCGGTGACACTGCCGATCGAGGTCGGCACCGCGCCGGCGATCGGCAAGGCTGGCTTGCAATCCTCCGATCTGCTCACCTTCATCACGCCGCCGGGGCAAACGCTGGTTGCGCCGGAAACGTTGGCCGAGCTCGATCTGCCGGAGGGCGCCGCGCCCCAAGCGAGCGGCGGCGCGTACCTGCCGCCGCTGCACACGGTACCGCAGATGGTGCCGGGCGTGCTGGTGGTCGATATCGGCATCGCGCAGAGCCTGCTGCAGCGGCCGAACCAGATTTCCCGGCTGCTGCTCGGCAACAGCAAAGGCCCGCGCCGGCCGCTTGAGACCATCGCCGGCGACCGGCTGCGCCTCGTCGCCGCCGACTCCGAGAGCGACCTCGAACGCCTCACCGACAGTTTTCATCTCAACCTGACCGCGTTCGGCCTGCTGTCGTTCTTTGTCGGCCTGTTCATCGTCAATTCGGCGATTGGCCTCGCGTTCGAGCAGCGCCTGCCCATGCTGCGGACGCTGCGCGCCTGCGGCGTCTCGGCGCGCAAACTCAATGCCGTGCTGGTGCTCGAACTGGTAACGCTGGCGCTGCTCGCCGGCCTGATCGGGCTGGTCTGCGGCTATCTGATCGCAGCGTCGCTGTTGCCCGACGTGGCCGCGAGCCTGCGCGGGCTCTATGGCGCGGAAATCCCGGGCGAGCTGACGTTAAAACCCGAATGGTGGTTCGCCGGTCTCGGCATCAGCATCATCGGCGCGCTGATTGCTGCGACCGCAAGCCTCGTGAAAGCCGCCCGCCTGCCGGTGCTCGCGACCGCGCAGCCGCAAGCCTGGCAGCAGGCCCAGCACCGCTGGCTGATCCTGCAAGGCGCCGCCGCGCTCGCCGTGCTGGCAGTTGCCGGCGTCGTCTTGTGGTTCGGCGATTCGCTGCTATCGGGGTTTGCGGTGCTGGCCGCGCTATTGCTCGGCGCGGCGCTGATCCTGCCGGCGATGCTGGAAGGGGTGCTGTGGCTCGGCCAGCGCGGCGCGCGTCAGGCGCTCGCGATCTGGTTCTGGGCCGACAGCCGCCAGCAATTGTCGGGATTATCGCTGGCGCTGATGGCGTTGTTGCTGGCGCTCGCCGTCAATGTCGGTGTCGGCACCATGGTGAAAACCTTCAGCCGGACATTTGTCACCTGGCTGGACGGCAGGCTCGCCGCCGACGTCTACATCAACGCCACGGATAATGCGCAAGCGGACGACATCAAGGCCTGGCTGCGCCAGCGTCCCGAGGTGGAGGCGATCCTGCCGGGCGGCCGCGCCGAGACCCAACTCGATGGCGCGCCGGTCGAGATCGTTGGCCTCTCCGATCACGCCACCTACCGGGACCATTGGCCGCTGCTGCAATCGAGCGGCAATGCCTGGGACCGGCTTCGCCCCGGCGACGCCGGCTTTGTCAGCGAACAACTGGCGCGGCGGCTCAACCTTGGGCTCGGCGACCGCCTCGAGCTGCCGGCGCCGGGTGGCAACTGGCCGCTGGAAATCGTCGGCATCTACGCCGACTACGGCAATCCCAAAAATCAGCTCACCGTCAATGTCGCGGCGCTGCTGCGGCACTTTCCGGCCATTCCGCAAACGCGGATGGGCCTGCGCGTCGCGCCCGAAAACATTCCGGCACTGATGACGGCGCTGCAGACGAAATTCGGTCTCGATGGCAACAACCTTCTGGATCAGGCCACGCTGAAAGCCGAGTCGACACGCATCTTCAACCGCACTTTTGCTGTGACGGCGGCGCTCAATGCCTTCACCCTTGGGGTCGCCGGCATCGCACTGTTGACCAGCCTGTTGACCCTGAGCAATTCCCGCCTGCCGCAGCTGGCGCCGTTATGGGCGATCGGCATCACCCGGCGGCGTCTCGCCGCGATCGAGCTGTTGAAAACCATGTCGGTGGCGCTGATCACGACCTTGCTGGCGCTGCCGCTCGGATTGTCGGTGGCGTGGTGCCTGATCGCGGTGGTCAATGTGAAAGCGTTCGGCTGGCGGTTGCCTTTTGCCGTGTTCCCGCTGCAATTGATCGAACTGGTCGCGGTGGCGATGCTGGCCGCACTGGCCGCTGCGCTGCTTCCCGCGATAAAACTGGCGCGCATGCAGCCGGCCAGCCTGATCCGGATATTCGCCGATGAGCGGTAGATCGATCATCAGCCGCCGCGCCTTCACCGGCGCAGCACTTGCGCTCGGCCTTACGCGCAGGCCAGCGCGGGCGCAAGGCTTTGGCGGCCTCGACAATTCGGCGGAAGGATTTTCGGCCGTCGTTCCCGGCAGGACGTTTGCCTTTCCGGCCGATCACGGCCCGCATCCGGATTTTCGCATCGAGTGGTGGTACGTCACCGCGAACCTCAACGACACGTCCGGCAGGGCCTATGGCGCGCAATGGACCTTGTTCCGCCAGGCGCTGAAGTCAGGCGCGCAGCAAGAGGGATGGGCCAATCAGCAGATCTGGATGGGCCATGCGGCGGTGACCCGGGCCGATCTGCATCGTTTCAGCGAGGCCTTTGCGCGCGGCGGCGTCGGCCAGGCCGGCGTCGACGCCGATCCGTTTCACGCCTGGATCGATGCATGGGACATGCGCGGGCTCGACGGCATGAAGGCGACGACCATCGCGCCGCTCGCCCTAAGCGCATCGGGCCCCGGTTTTGCCTACGCGCTGCGGCTCGACGCCGATCATGCGCTGGTGCTGCAAGGCGATGCCGGCTACAGCCGCAAATCGGATCGCGACCAGGCCTCTTATTATTACAGCCAGCCGTTCTTCAAGGCGGCCGGCCGCATCACCCTCGACGACAAGCCGGTCGAGGTCACCGGCCAGGCCTGGATGGACCGGGAATGGAGCAGCCAGCCACTGGCCCCCGGCCAAAGCGGATGGGACTGGCTTTCGCTGCACCTGAAGACCGGCGAAAAACTGATGCTGTACCGGATCCGTCAAACCGACGGTCATGACTATTGCAGCGGCAACTGGATCTCGCCCGACAGCACGTCCAAGCCGATCCCGCCGTCCGGCATCAAGATGATTCCGGGCACGCTCACGGAAGTCGGGGCGCGCCGGTTGCCGACGGCGTGGCGCATCGAAATCCCCGCGCGCCTGCTGGCGATCGATTGCACCGCGCTCAATCCGCAAAGCTGGATGGGGACACAGTTTCCCTATTGGGAGGGGCCGGTCAGTTGCGACGGCACCCACACCGGCGTTGGTTATCTCGAGATGACCGGCTATTGAGGGTGACCCGATTCTTTTCTTCGTCATGGCCGGCATAGCGGGCTGAAGGACGGCGTCGCTTCGCTCGCCTATGCCCGGCCATCCACGTCTTGGTTGCAACAAGCAAGAAAGACGTGGATGCCCGGCACAAGGCCGGCCATGACGAGTCAATGGGAGAACCTCGCGATGTACCATTTCACCGCACTCGTCACTTGCCTCGCTATCGCGGTTTATTTCGCCTCTTCCATTCTGGTGTCGCGGGCGCGCGTAAAATTCGGCGTCAAGCTGCCGGCGATCTCGGGAAATCCGCATTTCGAACGGGTGTTTCGCGCGCAGATGAACACGCTGGAATGGCTGCCGATCTTCCTGCCGTCGCTCTGGCTGTTTGCGATCTATATCGGCGACGGCATCGCGGCGGCGATTGGCGCGGTCTGGGTGATCGGCCGCATCCTCTACGTGCTCGGCTACGCCAAGGCGGTCGAGAAGCGCGGCCCCGGATTTGCGATCCAGTCACTGGCCGCCATCGCGCTCTGGCTCGGCGCCACCGGCGCGATTGTGTGGCGATTGGCGCATGGGTGATCTCTCCGTCATTGCGAGGAGCGTAGCGACGAAGCAATCCAGTCTTTCTGCGTGGCCACTGGATTGCTTCGCTTCGCTCGCAATGACGAGGATACTCACTTCGTCAGCGGGCAACCGCTGTCCTTGGCTGACGGAAACGCCTTGTCGCCGGGCACCACGGCGAGTTCCTTGTAGTAATCCCAAGGCTTCTTCGACTCCGAGGGCTTCTTGACCTCGAACAGATAGAGGTCGTGCACCATGCGGCCGTTTTCCTGCACCTTGCCCTGCGCAAAGGCATCGTCGACCGGCATCTCCTTCAGCTTCCTGGCCACCGCATCGGAATCCTTGGTGCCGGCGGCCTTGACTGCCTTGAGATATTGCAGCGTCGCCGAATAGGTGCCGGCATGGATCATGCTCGGCATCCGGCCGGTGCGCTTGAAGAAGCGTTCGCCGAACGCGCGCGATTTGTCGTCGCGATCCCAATAGAAGCCTTCGGTGAGGACGATGCCCTGTGCCGCCTCGAGGCCGAGGCCGTTGACTTCGGCGAGCGTCACCAGGAGGCCGGCAATCTTCTGGCCGGATTTGACGATGCCGAATTCGGCGGCCTGCTTGATCGAGTTGGTGGTGTCGAGCCCGGCATTGGCAAGCCCGATGATCTTGGCTTTAGAACTTTGCGCCTGCAGCAGGAACGAGGAGAAGTCCGACGAGTTGAGGGGAACGCGGACCGAGCCGAGTACCTTGCCGCCATTCGCGGTCACGATATCGGTGGTGTCTTTTTCCAGCGAATAGCCGAACGCGTAGTCGGCGGTCAGAAAGAACCAGCTGTCGCCGCCGGCCTTGACCAGCGCGCCGCCGGTGCCGACCGCGAGCGCATGGGTATCGAACGCCCAATGGAAGCCATAGGGCGTGCAGGCATCGCCGGTCAGGCGCGAGGTCGCCGCGCCGACCACGATGTCGATCTTCTTCTTTTCATTGGAAAGCTGCTGCACCGCCAGCGCCACCGACGACGTCGTCAGTTCGGTGATCATGTCGACGTTCTCGGTTTCGTACCAGCGCCGCGCGATGCTGACCGCGAGATCCGGCTTGTTCTGATGGTCGGCGGTGACCATTTCGATCTTCTGGCCGAGTACCTCGCCACCAAAGTCCTCGATCGCCATCCGCGCCGCCTCGACGGAGTATTTGCCGCCGTAGTCGGCGTAGACGCCGGACTGGTCGTTGAGAACGCCGATCTTGACGCCCTGCGCCGAAACCGGGCCCGCGATCAAAAGTCCGCCGATCGCACCGGCCGCCAGCCACATCGATTTCATAGCTTCCTCTCCGAGATGCCCGTTGCCCGCAAGATATTACACCCGGGCAACCGCCAGTCTATTCAACGGGACTGATGGTATCACGCGCCCGGGGCCGCGGGTCGGCAATGCCGCGAACCACCATGTAGAAGATCGGCGTGAAGATCAGCCCGAACAGGGTGACCCCGAGCATCCCGAAGAACACGGAGACGCCGACCGCCTGGCGCATTTCCGAGCCCGAGCCGGTCGACACCACCAGCGGCAGCACGCCGAGGATAAACGCAAACGACGTCATCAGGATCGGACGCAGCCGCAGGCGGCAGGCCTCGATCACGGCCTCCAGCCGGTCGCGGCCCTCGTTCTCGATGTCGCGGGCGAATTCGACGATCAGGATCGCGTTCTTGGCAGCCAACCCGACCAGCACCACGAAACCGATCTGAGTCAGGATATTGACGTCCTGCCCCATGATCCGCACCCCGATGGTGGCGGCGAACAGGCACATCGGCACGATCAGCAGGACGGCAAACGGCAAGGTCCAGCTGCCATATTGCGCCGCCAGCACCAGATAGACGAACAGCACGCAGATCGGGAAAACCGCGAGGCCGGCGTTGCCGCTGGTGGTCTGCTGATAGGACAGGTCGGTCCATTCGTAGGAAAAGCCGCTCGGCAGCGTGTCCTCGGCCAACTTCTTCATGACGGCGATGGCGGTTGCCGAGCTCGTGCCAGGCCTGCCCTCACCCTGCAGTTCGGCCGCCGGATAGAGATTGTAGCGCGCGACCCGGTCCGGTCCGGAGACGTCCTTGAAGTCGACGACGCTGCCGAGCAGAACCGTGTCGCCGTTGGTGTTGCGGGTGCGCAGGCGCGACAGATCGGCGCGCTCCTTGCGGAACTGCAAATCGGCCTGTGCCGTGACGTGATAGGTGCGGCCGAACAGATTGAGGTCGTTGACGTAGGTCGAGCCGAAATAGGTCTCGATCGTGTCGGTGATGTTCTGGATGGGAACACCGAGCTTCTGCGCCTTGATGCGATCGATATCGACGAACACCTGCGGCGTGTTGGCCGAGAATGGCGAAAACACCGTGGGAGCGAGCAGCAGCGGCGACTTGCGCGCAGCGGCGACAAGCTCGTCGGTTGCGGCCGCGAGCAGCTCGGGCCCGCGACCCTGGCGATCCTGGATCCGCATGGTGAAGCCACCACCGGTGCCGATGCCGGGGATCGGCGGCGGCGGAATCACGATGATGAACGCGCCCTCGATCGCCGCAAGCCGCTTGCGCAGTTCGCCGGTGATCGAATTCGCGGTCAAACCCTTCTTCAGCCGAACTTCAGGTTCGTCGAACACCGGAAACAGCGCGGCCGAGTTGCTCGCCTGGGTCCGGGTCGCGCCCGACAGGCCGGCGAACACCGCGATATGGGAGATTCCAGGCGTATCCAGCGCAATGCTCTCGATCCTGCGAACGATCTCGGTGGTCCGCGCCAGCGAGGCCGCACCCGGCAATTGCGCTGAAATGATCACGTAGCCGCGATCCTGCGCCGGAATATAGCCTTGCGGCGTAGTGGCGATTAGCCAGCCGGCGCTGCCAATCAGCACCGCGTAAACCAGAAGCATCACCACGCGGTGGCGGATCACGAAGCCCGCGAGGTCGGCGTAGAAATTCGACAGCCAGTCGAAGCCGCGGTTGAACAATCCGGTGAACCATTCCCAGCCGCGCGCAATCACGTTCCAGGAAGCGGGCGGCCGCTTGTCCGCGTGCGCCTCCAGGATCTGCGAGGCGAGCGCCGGCGACAGCGTCAGCGAGCAGAAGCAGGAGATCGCGGTCGCCACCGCGATGGTGACGGCGAATTGCTGGAAGAACTGACCGGTGATTCCGCCCAGGAACGCGGTCGGCACGAACACCGCGCACAACACCAGCGCGATCGACACCAGCGCGCCGCCGACCTCCTCCATAGTCTTGAGGGCCGCGTCGCGCCGGCTCATGCCGTGCTGAAGATGCCGCTCGACATTCTCGACCACGACGATGGCATCGTCCACCACGATGCCGACCGCCAGCACCAGGCCGAACAGTGTCAGATTGTTGATGGCATAGCCGAGCGCCGCCATGGCCGCGAAGGTGCCGACCAGCGAGACCGGGATCGCGATGATCGGGATGATCGCCGGACGCCAGCCCTGCAGGAACACCAGCACCACGATGACCACCAGGATCATCGCCTCATAGATGGTCTTGATCAGCTCGTGGATCGACTGGGCGATGAACTCGGTCGGGTTGTAGCCGATGTCGTAGTCCAGTCCCTTGGGAAAGCTGGCCTTCAGCTTCACCATCGTGTCGGAGATGCCCTTGGCGGTCGCCAGCGCATTCGATCCCGGCCGCTGGGTCACCAGCATCGCGACCGCGGTCTTGCGCAGCTCGAAGCTGTTGGTGGAATAATCCAGCGCGCCGAGTTCGATCCGGGCGATGTCGTGCAGCCGTACGATGCGGCCGTCGCTACCCGCCTTGACCACGATGTCCTCGAACTGGGATGGGTCCGTTAACCGGCCCGTAAAAGTCAGGTTCGGCTGGAACGCGCGGTCGGCGATCGGCGGCCCGGCCAACTGACCGCCGGTGATCTGCAAATTCTGGGCACGGATCGCCGCGATCACGTCGCCCGAGGTCATGCCGAGGTTGGCGATCTTGTCGGGATCGAGCCACAGCCGCATCGAATAATCGCGGGCGCCGAAAATCTGGATGTCGCCGATGCCGTCGAGCCGCAGCAACTCGTCGCGAACCTGCAGCAGCGCGTAGTTCGAGATGTAGAGCTGGTCGAGGCTGTCGTCCGGCGACAGCATGAACACCACCATCAGGATGTCGGGCGAGTTCTTCTTGGTGACGACGCCGTTGCGCTGCACTTCATCGGGCAATTGCGGCAGCGCGATCGCGACGCGGTTCTGCACCAGCACCTGCGCCTTGTCGAGATCGGTGCCGAGCTTGAAGGTGACGGTGATGGTGAGCTGGCCGTTCGAGGTCGCCTGGCTGTAGAGATACAGCATGTCCTCGACGCCGTTGATCTGCTGCTCGATCGGGGCTGCGACGGTATCGGAAATGGTTTGCGCCGATGCGCCCGGATATTGCGCGGTGACGACCACCGTCGGCGGCACCACTTCGGGATATTCGGCGACCGGCAGCGTCCGGTAGGCGAGCGTGCCAACGATCAGCAGCACGATGGACATCACCATCGCCAGGATCGGCCGGTTGATGGAAAGCGCGCCGAGATTCATGTCTTGTTACCGGCAGGCGCGGCTTTGGTATCGGCAGGTGGGGCCTCGTGCGGGCTGACCTTGGCGCCGACCCGGGCGCGCTGCAGGCCGTCGACGATGACGCGGTCATCCGGCTTGAGGCCTTCGCGGACCACGCGAAGCCCGTCGTCGAGCGGGCCGAGCGTGACCGCGCGGGCCTCGACGGTGTCGTCGGCTTTCACCACGAACACGATCTTGCGCGATTGATCGGTGGCTACAGCGGTATCCGGCACCAGCAGCGCCTCATAGGGCGAGCTTCCGATCAGCCGCACCCGGCCGAACTGCCCGGGCAGGATCGAAAGGTCCTTGTTCGGGATCACCGCGCGGCCGCGCAGCGTGCCGGTGGAGAGGTCGAGCCGGTTATCGACGAAATCCATATGGCCGTCATGCGACGGCTTGGTTTCGCCGACCAGCGTCACCTGGACCGGATTGGCCGTGTCGCGCGAGCTCGGCCGCTTGCCCTCAAACCAGAGCCGGCTGTTACGCACATAGGTCGCTTCATCCATGTCGAAATAAACATAGATCGGGTCGAGCGAGACGATGCTGGTGAGCAAGGTTGAAGCGCCGTTGTCGCTGCCCTGCACGAGATTGCCGACGCTGACCAGATGGCGGCTGACGCGGCCGGTGATCGGCGCCGGCACGTGAGAAAATTCGACATTTAGCTGGGCCGCCTTCAGCGCGCCTTCGGCCACCGATTCCGCGGCGTGCGCCGACTGCAGGGTCTGGCGCCGCTGGTCGACGACCTGTTCGGAGACCGCGCTGGTCTGGACCAGGTTCAGCCCGCGATCGAGTTCGCGCTTGGCGAGTTCCACCTTGGCGCGCGCATCCGCGAGCTGGCCGTCCGCCTGCTCGGCGACCGCCTCGAACGGACGGGAATCGATCAAATAAAGCAGGTCGCCGGCATGGACCATGTCGCCGTCCTTGAACTCGACATTGGTGACGAAGCCGCCGACCCGCGCGCGTACCTGGACCTCTTCGACCGCCTCGAACCGGCCGGTGAATTCATCCCAGTCGGTGACGGTACGCTTGATCGGTTGCGCCACCGTCACCGGCGGCGCCGCCGCCGCGGCCTGCGGCGCCGGCTTTTCACTGCAGGCGGACAGTGTTGCGGCCAGCAGAATGACCAGCGATCCAGCGCCATAGGATAAAGGGCGCCTCAAAGCTATCCTTTGAGCCGATTTGTCTGATTTCAGCGCCGCGCCCACGTGCATTTCCCCTGCCTTCTCGCCGCAATCGATCGCGGCAGCCGCGAGAAGCGGCTGGACCAAGATGAGACCGGCGCTCAGTCTGTTCAAGAACCGGCGCGGAGCAAGCGAAATATTTATGCGCCCGGCGGCTGCGTTTCACGCGATATTCGCATCGCCGCACACGGTCGGCCGCGAAACCGGCTGGATTCTTGCTAATGCCTTCGCGTCTAGTAGAATAATGATCTGCGGCGCGTTGACGCGTCCTCCAAGGCGCATCGCATTTATTCGGACATCTGAAACGAGGTCAGGCATGCACGCGCCTCATGCTCCGCAATCTCCCGTCGCCAAACTGCAGGGCCCCGACCATCTGGGGCTCGACTGCGCGGGCGAGAATTTCTACGCCATCGATCGCGGCCTGCGCGACCTGCTCCGGCTCTATCTTGCGCCGGACGATTTTGGAAGCCTCGAGCCGCATTTCCATCGCCTCGGCGCATTGGCCGGCGGCCGGCTGGATGAACTCGCACGCGCCGCCGACAAGCATCCGCCGGTGGTCAACCCGCGCGACCGTTTTGGCCGCGACGAGGACTGGATCGACTATCATTCCTCCTATCGCGAGATGGAGAACATCGCGTTCGGCGATTTCCAGTTCCATGCCATGAGTCATCGCGCCGGCGCGCTCGGCATGAACAGGCCGTTGCCGGCGGTGGCCAAATACGCGCTGCAATATCTGTTCGTGCAGGCCGAGTTCGGACTGATGTGTCCGATCAGCGTCACCGACACCTCGATCCATCTGATCCGCAAATTCGCCAGCACCGAATTGCAGGAATATCTGCTGCCGAAGATGCTGTCGGGCGACGTCGCCACGATGTGGAAAGGCACGCAGTTCATGACCGAGCGCGCCGGCGGCTCCGACGTCGGCGCGATCGAGACCGTGGCGCGCCTCGAGGACGGCGAATGGCGGCTCTCGGGCGACAAATGGTTCTGCTCGCATGCCGACGCCGACGTCGCGCTGATGCTGGCGCGGCCGGAAGGCGCCCCTGAAGGTACCGCGGGCCTGGCGCTGTTTGCGCTGCCGCGGCGGCTGAAGGACGGCAGCCGCAACAGCTACCGCATCGTTCGGCTGAAGGACAAACTCGGCACCCGCTCGATGGCCAGCGGCGAGATCCAGCTGCAGGGCGCGATCGCCTACCTGGTCGGCGACGCCAAAGCCGGCCTCAAGCAGATGATGGAGCAGGTCAATCTGTCGCGGCTGTCGCACGGCGTGCGGGCCGCGGCGATGATGCGGCGCTGTGTCAACGAAGCTCTGGCCTGTGCGCGCAGCCGCTCGGCGTTCGGCAAAACCATCATTGAGTTTCCGCTGCTGCGCCGGCAATTGCTGAAGATCACGGTGCCGACCGAGGCGGCGCTGTCGATCTTCCTGTTCGCAGCCAACGCGATGGACCGCGCCAATGCCGGTTCGAAGGATGCCGAAAATCTGCTGCGTATCCTGACGCCGCTATTAAAGTTCCGCGCCTGCCGCGACAACATTCCGGTCGCGACCGGCGCGATGGAAGTGCGCGGCGGCAACGGTTACATCGAGGAATGGGTCAATGCGCGGCTGGTGCGCGATGCCCATATCGGCGTGCTCTGGGAAGGCACCAGCAACATCAACGCCATCGACATCATCACGCGTGCGGTCGGCAGGAGCCGCGCCCACATCGCACTGCAGGCGGCGCTGACGAAACTGCTCGATGAGTCAACCGCACTCCCGGCTGCATTCCGCGATCACCTGCGGCAAATGCTCGGGCGCACGCTCGCCTTTGCAGAACGCGTCGCTGCCGAACCGGCGCTGGAAGAAAACGCGCGGCGCGCGGCCAGCGCGCTCTACCACATCACCAGCGCCATCCTGATGGCGTGGGAGTCCGCGCAACCGGACGCGGATGCGCGCCGCGCACTGTACGCCCGCGCGATCCTCGACCATCGCCTGAGCGCGCAGGATCCGCTGGCGCCGTCTGATCGCGAATGGGAACGCGCGGCGGCGGACATCCTGCTGTCCGATCGCAGCATTTCGATCGCCGAGGTCGCGGGGCTGCTTGAAGCGGACGGTCAGCGACCGCGCTGAACGCCTGGCGCCAGACCGACTCCCAAATCGATCATGCCCAGATCCACCAGCGTGCGGTGGAAGCGGCGTTTTCGCTCCGAAGCCGACGCAAAGTAGGTTGCCCGGCACTGCTCCAGTAGACTGGCGCGGGTGGCAAATATCGGATCGAGCGGCAGACCGGCCTGCTGCAGCACCACCGTTCCCAGGAACGCGATATCCAGCTCCGCGCCTGGCCCGGCAACGAGGCGACCCGGCATGTTCAACGCCTCGATCGCATAAAATGTGCGGAACGCGCGCCGTTCATCGCCGGGAAGCCGAAGCTTCCGGTCGATCTGCCTCGCCACAACGGGCTGATGATCGCCATAGTGCACGATAAGCATCGGCCTTTCCGGGAAATTTGCCGCCAGTTCGGACTTGAGCCTCTTCCAGGTCGAGGCCGTTTCCGCGAGCCTTGCATAATATTCGACATATCGCGCATCAGGCACACTCGATGCGGCAAACGCGCGCTCCCGCTCAAATTCGCCGTGCGCCGCCAACCTTCGATCATGCGGGCCGTGATTGAAATTGGTCAGCGCATACAGAAAACGAGGCGCCGAGTCGCCCGCGATATTTTTGGTATGAGCCGCCAGCGCCGCCTTCAGAAACAGCGCGTCGGAATTTGTCGTCTCGAACTCGCGGACATCGAACGGCGCCGGAAAATCTTCCGAGAAAATACGCTCGCCGATGCCGATCGAGCGGTAAAATTCATCGTAGTCGAGAAAACTGCGACGACAGCTCGATGCCAGCATGGTCTTGTACCCCAGCGCGGTGAGCGCGTGGGGGAGGCTGTGGTGAAACCGACCCGCACCCTGCTTGAAAAGGTAATAAGCACTCGAACCAAAGCTCGCGCTCGAAAGACCGGTGAGCAGGCTGAATTCGGATTGCCACGATCCGCCGCCAAAAATGTCGACGTTGAGGGTTCCGTGCAGGCCGTGCTCCGGAGATAGAAACCCTTCGACCGTGGGCTCGACCCGAAGCCCAAGGACGCGCGGATCGAAGATCGATTCGTGCTGGATAATGATGATATCGGGATAGTCGCTGCTGCCGGCCGGTACGGCTGCCATCAGTGGCAACGGATCACTGGCGATATCGCTCAGCGCCAACCCGCGGAATTGCCGCCACGAACGGGGATCGATCAGCGAGGCCATGAAGGTCGAGTAGAAACATCGCCGCTGCGCCGTGATGCGCTGAAATGATTCTGCGCCGCCGCTTCTGCAGGCCGTCGCAATGCCCACGAGCGCCAGGCCGAACAGCAAGACACGGATTTCAAGATCGACCGGCGTTCCGGCTCCATAGACCAGGGCTGCGCCGGCAGCCGAGGCGAGTGCGGCAGCTCCGGTCACAGCCCCCAGCACGGCGCGCGGATACTGGACAATGAAAAACGGAACCGTTCCGGCGAACAGCAGCGGCAGATCGGTCACTATCAGTTTCAACGCGCTGTGATTATATTTGACGGTCGATGCCGCGATGATCGTTGCCGCCAACAGGCCGGCCAGCAATATCGCCCTGTCGAAATCGGCGACGACAAGCAGAAGCACGGCCGTGCTGAGGCAGAACGCTGCGATCGCGAACAGCAGGTGCTCGACGCTGCGTTCCGCCAGCATGACGAGGCCGGTTACCACCAGAAATGTCAGAGCCGGAATCATATCGATAAAGCTGCTCAGCCGGAGTTCGCGAATCCAACATCTGCTACATCATCGAAACACGCAAAGACATCCGTCGTTCGACAGAGCACGCGAGGGGAGTGATCGCGCATGGTATTGCATGCGTCAAATGCGCCCGGACTGTGACGATTTGCTAGCCGCTGTCGCGCAGCACCAGTTCAAAGCCGAGGTCGACCCGGCGCGGGCCGTCGCGCGTCAGCATCAGTTTGGCGGCGGTGCGGCCGATCGCGTCGCCATGCACGCGGATGGTGGACAGGCTCGGCGCGATCAGCCGGCCCATTTCGAGATCACCGAGGCCAATCACGGCGACGGGCTGTTCGGAGGCCGGCCCATTGCGCAACAGGCCGGCCGCGCGCAGGCCCGACATGAAGCCGATGGCGTGGGCGTCGTTGGCCGCGAATACCGCATCGACCCCCGGCAGGTCCGCTAGCGCGACGACGCTGCCCGAGGCGTTGCGATCCAGCACCAGCCGCCGCGGCTCCTTGACGCCAGCTTGCAGCGCAACATCCTTAAATCCATTCCAGCGCCTTGTCGCACGCGGATCGTCGCCGCCGATGAAAGCGAGGTTTTGCCGGCCTTGCGCAATCAGGTGACGCGCCACCGCGCAGCCGGCTTCGTAATTATTGAAGCCGGCCACCGCATCGATCGGAGAATCCGGCATCTCCCAGGTTTCGACGATCGGAATGCCGGCGCGGCGCAACAGCCGCGCGCCATCCTCGGTCGCCGGCGAACCGACCATGATGATGGCTTCCGGCCGGCGCGACAGCAACGCGGCCAGCATGTGGTCCTCGCGTGCCGCGTCATACCGCGACTGCGCCAGGATCACCGCATAGCCGAGCGGCTCCAGTTCATCGGACAGGCCCTGCACCGTATCGGCGAAGATCGAATTGGCGATGGTCGGCACCAGCACGCCGACCGAACGGGTGCGGGCGCCGCTCGCCAGCGCGCCGGCCAACTGGTTCGGCACGTAGCCAAGCTCGCGCATCGCGGCTTCCACCCGCGTCCGGGTTTCCGGCGCCACCAAATTCGGCAGCCGCACCACCCGGCTGACGGTGATCGACGACACCCCGGCGAGCTTGGCCACGGCAGACAATGTCGGCGCGGAATGCGGCTCGTCGATATCGGAGGTGCTCATCAGGCCATGATTAGCCAATGCAGATCAGGAATGCACGATTCGGCTTGTATTGGCCAAATGACAGCGCTAGCATCCAATATGATAGCGCGATCAGGAGAATTTACGATGATTTCGGAACGGGATGTGCAGGCCTACCGGCGCGACGGCGTGATCGTGGTGCCGGAGGTGCTCGGCAAGGAGACGCTGGCCGAGGTCCGCACCGTGATCGCCGAGCTGGTGGCGGGATCGGCCAACACGCTGGAACATACCGACATCTACGACCTCGAGCCGGGCCATACCGCAGAACAACCGCGCGTCCGCCGCATCAAGGCGCCGCACAAGGTGCACGCGATCTTCGACCAGATCGTGCGCAGCCCCGCCGTGCTCGACATCCTCACCAAACTGCTCGGCCCCGGCCTGCGGCTGCACGGCTCCAAGCTCAACATGAAGTCGGCGCGCTACGGATCGCCGGTGGAATGGCATCAGGATTGGGCGTTCTACCCGCACACCAATGACGACGTGCTCGCGATCGGCGTGCTGCTCGACGATTGCGATCTCGAAAACGGGCCGATGCTGGTGACGCCCGGCACCCACACCGGCGAGGTCTGGAACCATCACGGCGAGGACGGCCATTTCGCCGGCCTGATCGATCCCGACCTGGTCAAGAGCGAGATCGATCGCGCGGTGCCGTGCATGGGCCGCGCCGGCAGCATGTCGTTCCACCACGTCCGCGCGCTGCACGGCTCCGCCACCAACACCTCGGACCGGCCGCGCAACCTGTTGCTCTATGAAGTCGCGGCCAGCGACGCTTGGCCGCTGATGGGCGTGAAGGATTTTGATGAATTCAACAGCCGCCTGCTGTCGGGTGATCCCGTGATCGCGCCGCGCATGACCGACGTTCCCGTACGCTTGCCGTTGCCGCCCGCCAAGCGGCAGGGATCGATCTACGAAACCCAGTCGGCGGCGAAGAAATCCTATTTTACGCGTGCGGCATGAAGGGCGCCCGTGCATCGCGCGGGCGCCGGTTATTCGAATAAGACGACAAAACAAAACCAATGACAAAAAAACAAAACGGGGGAAGCGACCATGGAGAACACAGCCGGTAACTGGGCGGCGACGCGCCTGCGCGTGATTCTGGCGGCCTGCATCGGGTCCGCGCTCGAATGGTACGACTTCTTCCTGTACGGCACCGCCGCAGCGCTGGTGTTCGGCGATCTGTTCTTCCCGAAAAGCGATCCGCTGGTCGGCACGCTGCTCTCCTTCCTCACCTTCGGCGTCGGCTTCGTGGTGCGCCCGATCGGCGGCATCCTGTTCGGCATCATGGGCGACCGCTACGGGCGCAAGCCGGTGCTGGTGATAACGCTGTTGATGATTGGCATCGGCACCACCGCGATCGGCCTGCTGCCGACCTATGCGCAGGTCGGCTATTGGGCGCCGCTGCTGCTGGTCTCGATGCGCGTGTTGCAGGGACTGGGCGCTGGCGCCGAATATGGCGGCGCGGTGATCTTCCTGGTCGAGAATGCGCCCTCCAGCCAGCGCGGCTTCTGGGGCGGTTTTGCGCCGCTCGGCGTTTCCATCGGCAATCTGCTGGCCGCTGCCGCCTTCGCGCTGGTGACCTTGTTACCGCGCGAAGACCTGATGTCGTGGGGCTGGCGGCTGCCGTTCCTGGCAAGCTTCCTGCTGATCGCGGTCGGCATTTTCGTCCGGCTGCGGGTCGCCGAGACGCCGGTGTTCACCGAAGCCGTGCTGGCGCGCGGCAAGGTCGAGCGCAATCCGGCGATGCAGGCGCTGCGCCTGCATCCGCGCAATTTCTTCGTCGTGCTGGGGGCGCGGATGGCCGAAAACGGCCTCGGCTATTTCTTTCCGGTGTTCGGCCTGAGCTACGTGATCAACACCTTGGGCGTGCCGAAAGCCGACGCGCTCAGTGCGTTGATGCTGGCCTTCGGGATAGAGCTGTTCGCGATCCTCGGATTTGGCGCGCTGTCCGACCGAATCGGCCGGCGGCCGGTCTATATGTTCGGCGCGCTGGCCGGCATCGCGCTGGCCTATCCGTTCTTCTGGATGGTCGGCACCAAAGAGTGGATCTGGATCGCGATCGCCTTCATCCTGGCGCGCGCCGTGGTGACGGCGGCGATGTTCGGACCGCAGGCGGCCTATTTCGCCGAACTGTTCCCGCCGCAGCGGCGCTTTGCCGGCTTTGCATTTGCGCGCGAACTCGGGTCGATCCTGGCCGGCGGCCCGGCGCCGTTCGTCGCTACCGCGCTGGTGGCATGGTCCGGAAGCTGGTGGCCGGTGGCGTGCTATGCGGCGCTGTTGTCCGCCATCACCGCGATCGCGATCTGGTTCGGGCCGGAGACCTACCAGGAAAACATCGCGACGGACAACACTGCGGACACCGCATTGCATCCGGCGGTGGCGATGCCGGCGCAAGCCTGACGCAAGTCTGAAACATGGCGCAGCAACTTCGCGTCCTGCAATCGCTCTGGGCGATGGAACGGCGGCTCGCCACCGAGCCGGAATGGCCGCTGCAGACCCAGCTCGCGATGATCCGCGACGCCGGTTTTGATGGCGCAGGCGTCCGCTTCATCGACCCGGCGTTTGCGACTGAAGTGACGACGTTCCTGCGCGGCCACGACATGATCTGGCAGGCGCAGTGCTATCCGAAGGACGTCGACGGCCTGAAGCCGGTGCTGGAGCTGGTGGCGCGGTTAGGCTGCGACCACGTCAACCTGCAGCCCGATGTGCGGCCACATCGCCTCGAGCAATGCATTCCGCTGCTCGAGGGCTGGCGGCGATTGGCGGATGAGGCCGGCGTCGCGGTGAACAT
>Ga0265314_10000901_pt1 | contig 35179 bp, 29 predicted proteins | sample 4126metaG_FD_203106 | JGI IMG/M metagenome (GOLD analysis project Ga0265314, IMG submission 203106) | Rhizosphere microbial communities from Carex aquatilis grown in University of Washington, Seatle, WA, United States - 4-1-26 metaG | ecosystem: Host-associated > Plants > Roots > Rhizosphere >...
ATATGGAACTGGCGAGAGCACTGAAAAGGCTCCTTTCAGATGGGGTCATGGCGCCCGCATACTTTCGAGGGTCAACTTACATCCATGAACGCCACTGAAACGTTTACCTGCTCTGACCGGCTGGGCACGCTGTCCGCAGAAAGCTTTCAACGCGCGCTGTAGCCACCGGCTTGACGCGCCTCCCGCCTGACATAGGGTGCTACCAGTCCCTATATAAAGGAAGGCGGCATGCGCATGCGCGGCATTGAATGGCGATTTATGGCGGCGGTGGTGTTGGTTCTCGCGGGCACCTTGCGCGCGGAAGATGTCAAACCGCAGCCTCCGCCGGCCACGGAAGACAAGCCCGCGGTCGCAGCGGCCAAGATTGAATTTCTAGATGGCGACGCGGGCAAAGCCGCGATTGTCGACGACCAAAGCGAACCGTACTTTTCGCGCCTGCAGACACTGGAAATGAGCGTCAAGACCAGCGCAAAGATCACCGGCGCGACGCTGGACGAACAACGCGCCGAAACGCGCAAGCGCTACCAGGCCGAAGTGAAACCCTTCACCGACGCTGAAAAGAAAAACCTTACCGCCATTATCGAAGCGCTCCAGCCGGTGCTGGCGAAGGATTATCCGCTCTATGCGCGTACGCCGTGGAGCTTCATTAAGCTTGGCGCGAAGGTCGAAGGCGGGCTGCCGCACACGCGCGGCACGCACATTGTCCTCCCGGCGCCGCTGCTCGAGTCGATGCCCGTGGTGAAAGCCGACGATCCAAAAGAAAAGCAGGCTCGGGCGCTGCTGCCCCTATACATGCTCCTGCTGCACGAGCAGACGCATGTGATTCAGCGGGCGCATCCGGATCTTTTCGTGAAGCTGTTCAAGGAAGTTTGGGGCTTTGAACATACCAAGCAGATCGAGCCGGGCCCATGGCTGACCGCGCGCAGCCTGGCCAATCCCGATGGCGTCGATGTGGGCTGGGTCATGCCGCTGAAGGACGGCGACAAGACGAGTTATATTTGGCCGCTGGTGATCCTGGGGCGGTTGGGCGACGACGTGCAGATGCCGGACGATTTTGCGGAAGTCTGCATCGAGCTGGAAAAGAAGGACGACGGCTTTGCGGTGCAACTGCCCAAACCCGCGCCCGAGGCCGACCCCAAGCCCGAGAAGCCCGCCGATCCGAATGAAAAGCCCGCGGCGAAGGAAGATAAAAAGGACGACAAGGCCGGCATGCCGGTGATCGAGCAGCTTTCAAAGACCAGCGAGTACTTGAAGAAATTCCCGGTGCGGCAGGAACTCTTCCATCCCAACGAGATCAGCGCGGTGATGTTCTCGCGCGTGGTATTCTTCGACTCCTTCCTGCCGAAGGACCGCATTTCGCCGGAGCAATCGGAGAAATTCGATAAGAATTTCGGCACCTTCCGCACGTGGGCGAAGGACGCGTTTAAATAAGAAATATTTATTAAAGGTAGTACATGATTAAAGGGCGGACGTTGCGGATGCGCCGTTACCGGCGATAATCGCCCGAACTATGAAGTATTTAATCCTCTCCGACTTTCACCTGGGCCACTCGGGTTCGCGGGCCGTGGACGCGCTCTCGGCGCTGGCCAAGCTCGCGCCAAGCTACGACCGCGTGATCCTGAACGGCGATACTTTCGACCGCGAACATGCGTTTGAAATGCCCGGCGGCAAGTCGATCGATCCGCAGGACCTCGCGTCATTGCTCGGCGGGCGCGGGAACGAAGCGCTGCTATTGACCGGCAACCACGATCCGGACATTTCGACGCAGCATCACTTCTTCGTTGAAGAAGCGGACCTTTTGGCGTTGCACGGCGATTACATCTTCATGCGCTCGGCGCCATGGGGCGATCTGGAAGCGCAGATGGCCAACGATGTAAAGGCACGCCTGGCCGCGCTGCCAACAACGGCAAATTACTTCGACCGGTTGCGCGAATTTCGGGCGGTGCAATCAAGCTGGGGCATCAAGATCATCGAGCAGGACCGCCTGCGGGGGCGCTCGGCATTTTTTTATTTTCTGCGGCAATTCATTCCACCCACGCGGCCATTCCGCGTGGCGTGGTACGTCTTCAACTGGCCGCGGTTGCTTTTGGATGCGGCGCGTCCGTTACCGGTCGCACCCAAGACGCTCGCGATTGGACATACGCACCGCCCGGGGGAATGGAAGGTCGGCAATATGCGCGTGCTCAACACGGGCAGCCATATGCCGCTCTCGCGGCCGTACGCGGTGGAAGTCGAAGGCGCGGAAGTGCGTTTTCTCCCGCTGCGCCAACTTTTGGAACGCGCACCGAAGATCGTTCCCGTAACGAGCTGAATTATTACGACTTTTTTGGAGCAACAAAAAAGCCGGCCCAAAACGAGCCGGCCTTTTGCGAGTCCGATTCACGGTTAAACTACGGCGTGGGTTTGCTCGCCAGGACTTTCTTGAACAGCCGCCGGCACGGGCGTTCGACCAAGAAATATGTCGCCAGGCAGCCCGCCGCAATCGTCACAATATAAACCAAGATTATGCCCAACCGCACGGCCCAACCGCGCTCTTCAAAACGAGCCGCAGGTAGCAGACGAATCAAGATTTTCTGCGCGAGGGTATGCGTCATGTAGAGGGAATACGATACCTCTCCTAAAAAGACGGCAGGTTTGCAGGTCCAGAGCACAGAGCAACGTTCGCGAAGCCAAACAAGGAACGCAATCAAGAGATACAGGAGCACCAGCAGCGCACCAATTTGCGAATGCCAGTCCGGGATAAAGCAGACGGCCAGAATTGCCAAGACCAGGCATTCGGGAATGGTTCTTCGTGCGCCGAGGGACCCTGTCGCCACGGCATTCTGGAAGACCCAATAGAGCACCGCGCCGGCGAGAAAGGTGGGGACTACCAGCAGTAACTCGTAGAATGGCCAGGGCCGGCAAAAGAGCGTGAACGCCACGGATCCGAGCAGGAATAGGAGCGCGCATGCCACCGCAACGGCGCGCGTTTTGACCCAGCGCATCGCCGCAGTAGCCATCAACGGGAAGAGAAGATACGCAAACCATTCGGAACTGATCGACCAGGCCGGGTAATTCCAATTCAGTTGGTATTCCGGAACCCAGGTTTGCAACAGGAACAGGTTCAGAATGAAATCGCGCGTAGAATATCCCGAATCGGTCAACTGGTAGCCCAGCCGCCCCGAAACCAGCACCATGGCTAGAACGATGAGCAGGGTAAATAGATGCACGGGATACACGCGCGCCAGCCGCAGCCAAAGGAATTGGCGCACCGCTTTCCACGATAATTGCTTAAACCGCTCTGCGTAATTGTAAGATAATACGTATCCGCTCAGCATGAAAAAGGCGGGCACGGCCATGTTTCCGACCTGCGCGATGGGTGAAAAGGACTCGAGGTCCGGGAAGAGCTTCAGCGTTTCATTCCAAAAATGGTAGAGCACCACCCACGCGGCCAGGAGCCCACGAAGCGAAGTCAGTGAAAGAATCTCCGCGCGCGCAGGCGTCGTCGATACCGGCTCAACAGATGCTGGAACCGCGCATTCGGCCTGCAAATTTGCGGAATTATCGGTGTTGTTCATCGATTCGATCGATTTTTGCCGATCATATCGGAATCTTCAGAGCGCGGTAAATTTCCAAAAGCTGCACGATCATGCGCGTGTTTGAGAATCGCGCGACGGCCGTCTTGCGCGCCGCTACACCCAGCGTACTTCTCAGCGTAACGTCTTGGGCCAGGCGCCCAAAGGCATCCGCTAGTGCTTCCGCATCCTTAAGCGGAACGGCCAACGCATCTTTTTCCGGCGTGATTATTTCGCGAACACCTCCCGCATAAGTCGCGACCACGGCTCTGCCGCAGGCCATGGGCTCCATGACCGTGCGGCCGAGGGGCTCCGGATGGGTGCTGCAATGTGCGACCACGTCGAGCGCGCGATAAATCGGCACCGTGTCGCGCTGAAAGGGAATGAAGGCCACGCGTTCGGTCAAGCCGAGCCGGTCGCGCATTTGTTGCAATTCTTCCAAACTGAATTGAGAGCCTGCGGTCTGATACAGAGCGCCGCCGATAATGTAAAAGCGTGCGCGCGCATTCGGCGGCTTGGAAAAGAACTTCGCAGCCGCCTGCAGGAAAAGGTCTTGGCCCTTCCAGCGCGCGAATACGCCCAGCATCCCAATGCGCACGGTGTCTTCCGACGCCGGCGCTTGGCCCGCCAGTGCATCGAGCGACGCACCTGGCTGCGGACCCGGCGCATAATTTTCGATATCGATGCCGTCCATCATCCCGCTGACCGGCACGCCGGGGAGCACGCGGCGCGCATCGATCGCCACGGCCTCCGAACAGGTCACGACCTGCCGCGCGGACTTTGACGCGATGCGCAGCGCGCGGCGCATCAACGCCCTTGAAGAAAGAAAATCGCGAACATGCCAAACCACCGGAACACCCAGATCGCCCATCATCCAGACCAGCAGGTGACATTTGATTCCATTGCTGTGAATCAGCGCTGGGTCGAATGATTTTATGCGCTCGGCCAGAGTGTGTGCGAATTTTCGCGCGGCCAGGCCGGCCTTCGCGCCCTTCCACAAATGCGTCGCTGCGGTCGCCAAGCGGCCACGCGAACCCAACTTCATGCCCGCGTCACCGGCTTCCGCGAGCGCGGCGGGAAATGGAATCACTTCGGCCGCTACGCCAAGCTTCCCGGCCTCGGCCATGAGCGGCCCATCGGAACCAATAATCAGACAGAGTTTCTGCCTCGGACATTCGCGCCGCAACGCCGCGAGCAGATCGAGCAGACTGCGCTCGGCGCCGCCAAGTACGCCTACCGGATTGAGAAAGACCAATGCGCTCATGTTTGCATTCGCTGATAGGCCTGAACGATTTTCTCCGCGTGCGCGGCCCAAGTGAAGCGCGCGGCGTGGGCCAGGCGCACTTCTTTTGGCGGTGCCACGCTGGGATCCGCAAGAATCCGGGAACAGGCTTCAACCCACGCGTCAATATTAGCGACCGGGCAGAACGTAGCCGCATTGCCACCACTTTCGCGTAGCGTCGGAATATCGCTCGCCACAAGCGGCGTTCCACATGCAAGCGCTTCGATCACGGGGAAGCAGAAGCCTTCGGCGTCGCTCGGCACAAGAACGAGTGCCGCGCGTCGGTACAAACTGGGTTGTACTTCACGCGGAACAAAACCCAGGGCATGCACAACGCCCGCGTTTCTTAGTGCGTCAAGTTCTGCGACTGAGATCTTGCTTAAATCGGCACCGGTTTGGACAAGTTGAAGTTCCGGATAACGCGCGCGCAAACCGGCAAAGACTTTGATGAGCACATCCAAACGTTTTCGAGGAAGATTGTTACCGGCATGATAGATGAATGGCCGCCCCTTTAAGGGGGCAAGAAACGACGCAGCCGGGTCATCCTCTGGCGTGGTGGGATTGAAGCGCGGTTCGACCCCATAATACACTTGGATCAGGCGCCGCTCATCGATCAGCTTATGGGCGAGAATCTGTCTGCGAATTTCCAAAGTCGAATGAAATACAATGGCGGCGTTCTGCATACCCTCAAGCACTCTACGCATCATATTTCTAAACCAGCGCGGACGACGGCTGGTTTGCGGATCGAACAGGCACGCGAAGGTGTCGAGATCATGGCAATAAACGCCGGTTCGTTCCGGCGGCAACGCATGCACCAAGTTGGCGTAAGCATGATCACAGATATGAAACACGTCGAATTTATCTTTGAGCTTGGCCAGCGCGTTTGGGTAATGCCGCATGCGATTAAAAAACCGATCCGCATTGACGGCTAAACGCAGCCCGCCCAGCAAGGGAAGTTTGGTGTAAAAACGCCGGTAAGAAGGTCCGACAAGTTCGGCATGGACGCCTGCCAACTTCGACGAGTCCTCAAAGAGATGCTTCGCGACGAGATTCATACTCGCCCAATTTTCTTCGGCAAAATCGGCGGCAATGGCCAAGCGCAAGAGCTTGGCGGGTGTCGAATCTTTGGAAGATCCTTGAGCACTCACGAAACTAATTTTTACGCTGCATGAGTTCTTCAAAGAACGACAAAGTGTTCTGAGCCACTTTGCTCCAGGAAAACACAGTGCGGGCGCGTTCCAGACCTTTTTCCGAATATGACTTTCGCTTGGCCGGACTTTCCAAGAGATCTTCAATGCAGGCGGCCCAAGCCTTGACGTCGCCTTCCGCGACGATGCAACCTGCATCGGAAATTACGTGGGGAATTTCGCCGCTGTTGCTTCCAATAACAGGCACGCCGCAAGCGAACGCTTCGGTCACCATACGTCCAAATTGTTCCTTCCAGAATGGACGTGTTTCACTTGGGGCACAAAGCAGATCCATTGCATTGAGGTGTGCGGGAACGCGATCATGCGGCACACCCGTAACGATTCTAATGCGATCGCCAAATTGCTTCGCCCATTCGCGAAGTTGGGTTTCAAAAGGTCCCGAACCCACAAACAGCGCGCGCCAGGGCGACTTCACCGAGTCGAGCGCATTGCATAAGGTATGGATTCCTTTTTCTTCGGTGAAGCGTCCCAGGTACCCAAGGATCGGCGGACCTTCTTGCGGCCAGCTGAGTTGATTTAAAGTCGCAGCTCGCGCCGCCACGGATGGGAAAAATATTTCGAGATCCACGCCGAGCGGAATCACGCGTTGAGGCCGAATTCCGTAGCCGCGTTTGAGCTGTGCTTCCAAGGTGGTCTGACCTACTGGCATCCAACCTGCACAACGATTAAGGCAGTAGCGCTCGATTCGCGAGAACGGGAATGGATAGCGCTTCTCGATGTTTTGCGCTGTGAAGATTGCTAAAGGAACTTTGCTCGGGGTATTTTTGCAGATTTGCCACCCCGCAAAAATGTAGGGCTCTTCCCAACAATGGACCATATCCCATGGTTCTCTAAGAATTTTCTTAATCCGGCGCTCGTAGAGAAAGGTATGAATGCGAAAGTTAAGCCAGGTGGAAAGGGTCTCGACTTTGAACGCTTCATTTTGGCCCGGTTCATAATCCATGGCACGCAAATCGCGCCAACCTGCGTAGCGCTTAGGGGCGACCAAAGTGACTTCCCATCTCCCTTTTCCTGCTTTGAACAATTCATGCGGAAAGCGACGATTTAATGCGACGACATAGGAATGTCCGATACTCAAAAGTCGCATTCAGGCACCCGCAGCGGCCAATTAGACTAGCGGTATAATTCGAGGTCTGATTTCAGCATCATTTCGATGAGCTGGTGGAAGTGCACTTTTGGCTTCCAGCCCAATGCCTTAACCGCCTTGTCCGGCCGGCCGCGAAGCACATTTACTTCCGCCGGGCGGTTAAGACGCTGGTCGGTCTTGACATGATCCTCCCATTTCAGGCCTGCCAGACCGAAGGTGACCTCCACGAATTCTCGAACCGTATGCGCTTCGCCGGTGGCGAGCACATAATCGTCGGCATTCGGCTGCTGAAGCATCATCCACATGCCTTCGACGTAATCGCCAGCGAAACCCCAGTCGCGAATCGCATCCAGATTGCCCAATGACATTTCCTTTTGCTTGCCAAGCTTAATACGCGCCACAGAACTGGTTATCTTGCGTGTAACGAATTCGAAGCCGCGTCGGGGACTCTCATGGTTAAACAAAATCCCCGAAGACGCGTGCAAGCCGTAGGCCTCACGATAATTGCGGGTAAGATGAAAGCCTGCCACTTTCGAGATGCCATAAGGCGAACGCGGGTACATGAGCGTGTCTTCATGCTGCGGGGTTTCAGGCGCATGGCCAAACATTTCACTGGAGCCTGCGAAGTAAAATTTGCATTCCGGCGCGGCATATTTCACGGCCGAGAGCATGAAATGTGTGCCATTAATATTCGTGTTGATGGTCGTAAATTCATCTTCGAAGGAATAGCTGACGAAACTCTGCGCCGCGAGGTGGTAGCATTCGGACGGAGCGATCTTTTGAACCACGCCGAACAGGCTGGCATAGCTTTCAAGCGAGGCTGAATGCAGATGCAGCTTGGATTCCAGGTGCCGGATGCGCACCATGCGGTTGATGGGATCTTCAAGCGCCACGCGGCGCACAATTCCGTGGACTTCGTAGCCCTTGCCAAGCAGGAACTCGGCGAGGTACGAGCCGTCCTGTCCAGTGATGCCGGTGATCAACGCGCATTTTTTACCCACAGTTCAATCTCCTGATGTTTTCGGGTCAGAACGTAACCTCTGAATTAGATTCTCAACGCAAAAGCGACTTTGGTAAAGTCGCTGTCCACGCTTTGCCAGCTCGACTCGTTCAACGGAGTCGTTTAGCAAGGCCGAGCCCAGGTTGGCCATGCATTTAAAATCTCCGGCTGGCGCCAGAACCACGGCGCCTTCTGCAGGCCAGATTGGCTCCGTCAAAGCGCCCTGAGTTGTGAGCGTTGGCACTCCCAGTGCGAGACCGGACATGGCGCTCGTTCGGCGCGCACTGATGCCATCGGGATAAGGCTGAATCAACAGGTCGCACGCCGCAAGATGCGCTGCGACAGCTTCCTCCGAAAGCTCTCCACTGGCCACGCAGCGGGATTTAATTTCAGGTGCCTTTTCAGTCAGCGTCTCGAGAAATGCCTGGCTCCCCAACCCGAGCAATACGCAACGTGCGGAAGGATTGGCCGTCAAAAGCAGCGGGAGCATGGCACGCAGAGGCTCAGCTATCAAATGCCCGTAAGTGCCGAAATGTCCAATTAACTTTGCATCCCGATCGGGCTGCAAGCGCGCACGGATGGTCGCGACTTCAAGCGGGTCGGCGCTTGTGGGCAGGTTGCTGGGCACTGGCAGCCATTCGGGCTCCATACAGTGCGGCGCCAGTTTGCGCAAAATCGGCGTCCAACCAGGAATCGTGACAAAAATGCGGTCGGCAGCCTGCGCAATTTGCCCTGCCATATATCTTGTGGCATGCGCGAGAATGCGATGTTTGAAGCGATGTTGTTCTTCTAGCGAGAGCGCGACTTCATGGAAAAGGATTTGCAGCGGGAAGCCGCGGAATTTCCGCAACCAGCGCGCAAAGGGAATATTCATTCCTTTCCAACCAAAGGCTTGCGGAACATATTGGACCAGCAAGCGGCGTGGTTCGGGCAGCGCCCTAAGCGCACGGCCCACTTTGCCAAGCGTTCCAACCGTAAATTGACCAGGCAGACGATGCACTGCGATTCCTGGATCGGGCGAAAAGGACCTTGCACAGTGCGGGGCCCAAACATGCACGACATCTCCTGCTGCGGCCAGACCAAGTGCGACTTGGCGTGTATATGCGCTCACACCGCCCGGTTGCGGCGGGTATTCCCCCGTTAATATTGCCCATGTGATGCGATTCGATTGGTTCAAGAGGCGCTCACCGGTTCATTTCGCCTCGAAAAGCGCTTTAAGACTCTAGCTGACCAAAGTTTTCGTTCACCGGCGCTTAGAAGCACAAACCAGGCGAAAACCATCCACAAACCGCTAAATCCCAGCATCGCTCCAATGATTTCCGGCCAGGATTGAGGCGCAAATTGCAGGGTTATGGCACGCGCACCGGCGGCACAAAGAAGTCCAGAAAAAATTGGGATTAAAAATGCACACGCCAATGCAAGACCTGGCACGCCCAACTCTCGATTAAGAATTTTTGGAAGCCACCAGAGCGTAATCAACACAAAGGAGACAAGGGTTCCTAACACAGGACCCGTCAAGCCAAGCCACCAGGTCAATCCCACACTGGCACCCACATTGATTACAGTTTGAGCCGCAAATACGGGCACCATGGCCGAAATCTTACCAGCTCCTTGAAGGCACATTCCCCAGACCACAAAGAGCGCCTGGAAGAGCGCCACAAAGCAGGCCGCGGCGGTGAGGAAGTCATTTACGTACTTATCTTTTCCAACCCAGTGCGTCACAAAGGCCTCGTTACTACAAAAAATAGCAATGAAGGCCGCCATTCCCAAAATGGCCGTTAGACGGGTGACTTCGAGTAACCTTTCGCACATCAATTCATGTTCACCTCGGTGGTAAAGTTCACTGAGGCCCGGCCACGCCGCACTGCTGATCGAAATTAAAATGTTGTGCATCAACAGCGTCAAACGTTGCGTAAGGCTAAATGCCGTCACGCTCTCCGCTCCATTGATTACCGAAACGATCAAATTATCGCTCCACAACGATAGCTGGCCAAATACGCTCATCATGAGCACGGGCCGGCTTTGCTGCCAGGATGCATCTCGGATCGTTTGAGGAATTTTGGATGAAAATGCGAAGGAAATAATGTGTGGAACTTTCTGAGAAACGATAAGCCAAAGGATGGTGAGCCCAATCAGGGTGGGAAGAATAGTTGAGCCCACCTGGCCAACGATCCCCCAGCCAAGATACGCAAAAACCATCGCCAAACCCATACTTGCAACACCGGTGAAGATTTGAATCATGTTGACCCAGTAGTTGCGTTGGCTGGATTCGCACCATGCGTTTACCGGGCGTAACAACATAAAAAGGAAAGTCGTAAGACCTAGAAAGTACGCACTCCGAACCGACTCTTGATTTGGAGTGGATACGGGAATCAAGTAAGGTAACGCGGGCGAGGCGGCCAATCCTGCCAAAATACTGAATAAAGCAATTCGTGAATAATTTCGCAACCCTTGAGCCACCAGCCAGGCTTGTTTTTCCGAATCGCTTTCCGAAATGGCTTTGCTTAATTGCGGAAGCAAGGCCCCATGCACGGCAACTTCGGCCATACCGATGGTGCCTAAAATGTTAAGGATTACCAAATATGCACCCCAACTTTCAATACCCACCCATCGCACGAGAAACGGCGTAAATATAAAACCCAGGATCGAAACAATCGCGAACAGTCCAAGGGAACTGACAAATGTTTTCGCGGCCTGCCCGAAGCGGTTCACGTCTTGACCTTATCGTCCGGACCTATCTGCTTGATGGGTCGTGCCGGTACGCCCGCCGCGACTGTGAAAGCGGGAATATCTTTTGTCACTACTGCTCCAGCACCAACGACTGAATGCCTTCCTATTTGCACTCCCTTAAGCACAACTACCTTATTCCCTAGCCAAACATCGTCCGCAATTGCTATCGGAGCCGAAACAAAGCCTTGCTTATTGATCGGAATGGTTGGGTCGATGAACTGATGGTTGGAATCAATGACGGTGCAATAGCCGGCAATTTGGCAATCTTCGCCGATGGTGCAATTTGAAGTAAAAGATAATTCGCAATGAAATCCGACGTAGGTGCGCGCTCCGATACTTAAACTAGCATTGTCGGACAAATACAATTGCGTATTTTCTTTAATTGTTACGTTTGCGCCTATTTTAAGCACCGTCTTTTTGCCAAGAGAAATCCTAACTTTCTTTCCAATATATACATTCTCTCCGACCGTGACTCCACGCCGTCGCAGCCACCAAATGGCCCAATAGTTGCGCCAACGATCCCTTAGGTTCGCGAACCGCGTTACTAAGCTGATCAAAATTCTCATCTATTCTTTCTTTCAAGCTGGGTTTGAGCTCCAAATTTACTCAAGCCGGATTTTCCTCCATCAGTTTCAGAATTTCTTCGGCCATGCAATCCCATGTCCGTGCGCGCAAAGAACAACCTAATTGTTCAAAAGATTCCAGGCTGCGCTTCGGATTCTTCCTCCATGTGCGCAGCTTTTCCGCAAGATCGTTGGCATTTGGTGGTGAATCAAGAAGAAAATGACGCAGGCTTTCCGGAAAGCGTTCGGCGACTCCTGCGTTGTCCGTGACAAAAGTCGGCAGCCCGCAGCATAAGGCTTCATGCACCGCGAGGCCGTATGCTTCGTAACGAGTCGGCGCAAGCATTCCATCACAAGCAGCCAGTAACCGTGGGACATCGGATCGAAAGCCTGCGAATTTAATGGATGCGCTCAAGCCCAACCGTTCGATTTCCACCTGTGAGCGCGTCACTTCGCGGCCGGTACCGATGACCAGAAGCAGTGCGTCCCAACCTTCGGGCTTCAATTGCTGCCAGGCCTCAATTGCCACATCCAGGCCTTTGCGCCGATCACCCAGCGCCCCGACGAACAGCAGCACAGGTCGGTTCGACGGAAGCGCCAATGCTTCCCGAGCTGCGGCCTTTTCTGCCGTTGAGGCCGGCTTGAACACAGCCGCGTCGATTCCGTAGTAGATGCAGCGGATGCGCGCTTCGTTCGCCAAGCCACCTTCCACTAGATCGGATTTCGTACGCTTGGAATTCGCAATCACTAGTGCTGCATTGCGCAACGCGCTACGCTCTATGTTTAAATTGTGTCGATGACGAAATTTAAAGGTTAAATTCTTCAGAAAATTGGCGCTTACGGATTTCCAGGATGCATGCACATAATGGACCCAGTTGGTATCGGGCCAATTGCAATTTCCGCCATTCACAACCACACGACAACTCCGGCTTTTCAACTTTAGTGCCAAACGCCTGCCTGCGCGGTTCAAAGCAAGTCCACCAATAAAATAGGAATTTAGAGTCTTAGGGACCTGATGCACTGTCACTCCACCGCGGCTTGCCAGATTCTGATCGACTCGATGCGCAACCAGATGCACCGCGTAGCCGCGGCGCTGCGCGCCTTCGGCCAGCGCGAAATTCGCCCGATCCATGCCGCCGGTCAGGACAAAATCGCCGCTGACCAGGATAATTTCCTTCAAGCCGGGGATTCCGTTGCAGCTGTAGCCTCACGCTTATATTGGAAATATGATGCGATTTGAGACTCCTTAGTTTCGCGTCAGGGTGGCTAAATGCGTGTGAAGTTTGGAAAGCACACCGCGCGGCGCGCTGATTTCAATTGCCCGCGACTTGGCCTGTGCACTCAATTGACGGCGCATCTCCGAAGATTTTATCAGTTCTTCCATTGCCTGCGTCAGCTTCACCCGATCGCGCGGAGGCACCAAAATTCCACAGGTGGAAGTGATTGTTTCGAGCGGCCCGCCCTCTGCAGACGCGATGACCGGCAAGCCCGCATACAGCGCTTCAATGTACGAAACGCCAAAAGGCTCAGGCGTGACATTGGGCTGGCAATAAATATCGGCCCCGGCCATGAGTTGCGGAATGTCTGCCCGCTGTCCCAGAAAGCGTACGCGTGTCTCAATCCCGCCAGAGGCGGCTAACGCCTTGAGCTCGATCAAGTAAGTCTGCTCGTGTGGTCGTTGTGCGCCGCCAGCAATCCAAAGCTGCCAATTCGGATGAGCTTTCAGTGTCGCTAGACTCTCCAGAAGGATTCGATGGCCTTTCCACTCCTCAAGCCTCGCCGCGATCAGGATCACGACGTCGCCGGATTTGACTGAAAGCTCGGTGCGGAATGCTTCCCGTTCGTGCGAAGACCTAAAGCCGACTCTTTCGACGACCGGGCAATACAAGACCTCAGTGCGCACGTCAGGAAAAAGCGTCGTCGCACCATCGGCCGTATACCGACTGTTGGCAATGATCAGATCTGGCTTGGTACGCCGCGCCCAGCGTTCCAACCAATGGTCAGCGGGCCGGTCATGGCACCACACTAGGAGCTTCACGTCGGTCTTTCGAATCGCCGGCGCAAAAACCACATAAGGCCAGAACGCATGGCAGATCACGCAATCGAACATTTTGGCGGCGAGTAGTGCATTTAATTTTCGGCGGGCGCGCCACACTGTCCAGATTTTCGAAATACTTACATTTCCTAAGAAATGCGCTGCAATACCGAACTTTTTCAGTTCTTCGGATAAGCGGCCTTCAAAGCAGAGCGCAAAATTCTGTTCCATTTTCGGAATGAGGTCACGTGTCTGCGCCAGCGTGACCAGCATGGACTCAACGCCACCATACAGATTTCCCGAATAGACGTGGAGCACTCGCAACGGCGCGGTCACTTGGCGAGTGCCTCGCGGTAGAATTCCAGGCTCGCACGCGCCATCGGTTCATCAGAAAATTTCTCGCGTGAGCGTTTTACGCCCCCTTTGGAAAGTGCTTCACGCAAGTTTGGATCATCCATCAGGCGTCGTGCCGCAGCCGCCAAAGCGTCGGGATTGTCAACGGGAACCGTCAGTCCCGTTTCTTCATGCCGGCTGACCCATGCGACCCCGCTGAAAGGAATTTCGGTATTGATCACCGGACAGCCGCAGGCCATTGCTTCGACTTGCACCAAACCGAACGCTTCGGAACGCGCATTGGATGGAAACCAAAGCGCCTTTGCGGCGAGATAATATGGAATCAAATCGTTGAGTTCTGGAAGCCGACCGGCGAAGTGCACTCGCTCGGCCACGTTCAATCGCTTGGCTTCTGCTTCAAGTGCAGCGCTTTCAGGGCCTTCTCCCACCAGGATCAGCGTACCTGGAACTTTGACGAGCGCCCGAATCGCATTGAGCAAACCTTTGTAGTAGACCAAACGCCCGCACGCGAGCCAGATGGGCGCCTGGAACTTTGCGCGGATTCCGGCGGCCTTTTTCAGTGTCGATTCATCCGGATGCAGATACGGCTGCAGATTTAAACCTAGGGGTAGCACTCGCACCTTGGACAGATAAGTCTGCAAAAAACGCGAGCCTTCCGTGTATCGAGGGCTGGTGGCGAAAATGAGCTTTACGCGTTTGCAAACCGCGCGCTCAATTGGACGAAAAAGAGCCGCCAAAATCTTCTGCCGTACTACGTCGCTATGATACGTAACGACCGTTGGAATATCCGGGTGAGCCAAATGAAGCGCCAGCACCATCGTCGGATTGGGCACATGCAGATGTAGGATGTCGGCTTCCGCTTTGTGCAGCGCCCGCTTCAGTTCTCCGCTCCATTCCAATTTGTACAGACTGCGGCTGGGCTTGAACCGCGTCACTGTGACTTGGCCGTCCTGCTCTTCACACGTTGGCGTCTTATCATGCTGCATGCAGTGCACGCGAACCGTCGCTCCAAGTTTGGCTTGAGCACGCGCAATAGTCTGAAGATGCGTCTCGATCCCACCAGGGGCGGGCGGGTAGTATTTGCCAAGATGCAATATTTTAAGGTCAGTCAAGGCGTGCTCTTCACCTGTTCTGCAGGAGCATTTCGTAGGTTCGTAGAGTCGCTTGAGCGGTGGATTTCCAAGAAAATCGACTTGCGTGAGTCAATCCTGCACGACTGAATTTTGCTCGTTTATCCAAATCACGAAAGCTGAGCATGGCCTCGCATGCTTGCGCTTCATTCTGCGGATCCACCGGTTCGCCGCCCGGACCAACCACTTCAGACGTCGCACCCCAAGAACTCGCAACAACGGGCGTCCCTCTACAAAGCGCCTCAAGGTAAGGCAATCCGAACGATTCGCGCCAGGAAAGTGAGACAAAAAGGTGCGCGTATTCGTAAAGCTGAGGCAATTCATTGGTCAATCCATCTAATAGAAAAACATCTTTTTGAAGCGCGAGCCCCAAACGAGCAACCAACTCAACTAGTGCCAAAGAGGGCGGACGACTTCCCACGACGACAAGTTGAATTTCTGGCCATTGGGGCTTGATCTGGGAAAACACACGCAGCAATCCTTCAATGTTTTTATGGCTTTCGTATCCGCCAACATGCAAAAGGTAGGGCTGGCGAATGCCTGCGGCCGGCGGCACAAAGGGTTTACCCGCCGGAGTCGAAAGAAATTCAGGATCTGGGGCCAGTGGAGTAACGGAGATCGCAGTTTCCTCAATTTTTAAGAATCGCACGATCTCTCGTTTTGAAAATTCGGACGGTGTCAGGATGTGCTCTGCGCACCGGGCGCCCATACGCCAATAAATCGCCCTTACCGAATCAAAATTCGGTATGTAACCGAGGAAGTCCTTTAGGGAGCCGGAAAGCTTGCCATCTTGGATCATCGACGCGTAACTGTACTCCGTCACACTGTGGAGCGAATAGACTCGTGGGCAAGGAGAGATGAATGGAATCCCCCGCTCGGCCGGGGCGTGGTAGATGGAACATCCGAATTTAACGAGCGCGCTTGGCAAGGCACGTTGTTCCCAATCCAAGCCGAAAAGATCGCATAGACCAAAGATTTGCCCGTAAGGTTCGAGATGCTGTCGATAAACCTCTTCCTTGGCGCGGTGAAAAAAAAACAGATCGAGTCCCAGGCCCTGAAGCTCCCGAATGAGGCTGCACGTATAACGATCCATACCGCGTAATACGGGCGAACACAGATGCCGTACGTCAAAGGCTATTCGCAATTCTCAGCATCCATCGGCCGTTTTGGTTTCATCAAAATGTGTCCGTATTCAGACAGCGAGTCAATTTGTGAATCCAATGGGATTATTTCGTACGAAATTTCGGAGAGTATTTTTTCGGCTTGGGCGCGCTCAACTCCAATTTCGGGCCAATTCATCGGGTGCATTTCGACCACAATAACAGGACTGTACTTTTGCAAAATATGTTTTGCGCCACGAAGTGCATGCAACTCATACCCTTCAATGTCGATTTTAATTACCGAAGGAATGATTGAATTCTCCTCACAGTAATTGTCGATTGTTGTGACATTTATCCGAATCGCCGCTGCATTCTTCAGGCGTGTGTGGGAAGGCGAAAGGGTGTTTTCCGGCGAATTACTGACTACATAGAAATCCATGCTTCCACAAGCGTCGCTAACTGCTGATGGGATGATAGTAACGCGCTCGGACAACTCATTCAGGCGAAGATGCTCTTCAAGCGCGGCTCTCGTCTTTGGCGTTGGTTCAAAGGCATGGATTCGGCCTCCAGGCCCGGCCCAGCGAGCCATGAGAATTGTGAATATGCCAACATGCGCTCCGACTTCCAGAACGACAGCATCTGGTTTAACAGCCTTTTTAAGCTCTTCGTATACTCCTTCCTCATACTCTTCCGAAACATAGCGATGCTCCGGCCTGATGCGGATCGTTTCTTGCTTATTAATTACACGCTTCAGACCGCGTCGGAAATAAATCACATTTAAGAATAAATTGTAAACGGGTCGCAAAATCCGAACAGGTAATGCTGCGCTGGAGAGAGAAAATGTACGCTTTATCCTGCGAATAATGCTTTCAAACAGGTTCATTGTGGCATTCTCCATCTTCCGAGAATGTCAGCGTAAAATGTTTCCAAGCGATCCAGCATTACCTGTGGGCTAATTGTCGTTTCGATTAGCTCTCTTGCGGCGAGGCGTTGAGATTCCTGGCGCGCACGATCACTTAATAGTTTTACCGTGCGACTTATCAACCCGGCATCGTCGTCACAAATGCTGGCATGGGTTCCGTCCAAGGCCGCCAATCCTTCAACGCCGTCAGAAGTAGTTACGACCGGAACGCCATAAGCAAAGGCCTCCAAGATTTTCACTTTCATCCCACTGCCTCGGTCCGGGGCATAAAGCATCACCCCCGTCTGTTCAAAATAAGATCGAATGTCTGGAACGTTTTCGATTATTTCCACATCCGGGAAATTTAAATATTCCTGCAAAACAGTTCGTGCACTCCATCCAATTATTCGCACCCTGGCGCTCGGAAGCTGCTTTTTGATTTCAGGCCACAATTTCTTGAGCAGCCGAATCGCGGCCGTATGAGAAGGTGCCCATCCCATTGTTCCAATTAAGCTGATAATATGCTCGCTGGTTCTTCGCTCTGGCGGAATGTACGGATATAGCGACGCATCTATCGAGAAGGGTACAATCGCCATGTTGCATGCGGGAGATAGCTTTCGCACATTGGCTGCAAGACTTGCGGATAGCACCGATATATTTTTATGTTTGCGAATTAGGTAGCGTTCACTTCGTCGCAATCGCCAAGCGGCTAATCTATTGGAAAATCCTTTAACCGCTTCGGCGGGTAAATCAGTCTGGTAGAGACTGTGGACGTTGAGCATTGTCGGAATTGAATTGCCAAGTCCAAGCCATCCAGTCCAAATATGTTCCAAATGTAAAATGTCCGCACCAACCTTCATTTGAACTTCCAAGTCATGGATCATTTTTTGCGGAAATACGTATAACCCAGGACGAATATAATTTTTAAATTTTCGCCAAAGGCCCTTCGTCTTTGAAGAGCGTATATAAAAATTTATTGTGTATTTATCAATCGGAAATAGCGCTTTAGTCTTTTCAATATCCTCCTCTTTGCCACACGCTACAAATGTAATTAGCTGGTGCCCTCGAGAAGTCAGTCCTTTTATCAGAAGACTGGTTAGACGTCCGCTCGCATGCCCAAATGGCAGCGGTGCCTCGTTCAAAACAAGGATGATCCGCTTTGAGTTCAATTCGGCTTATATTTCGAAATTGATGTCGGGAAGCGCTTTTCCATGGCTCGGATTTCGTCAGGCGCGAGTCCAAACCATTGATCAAAGTGGTCGCGACAGGTTCTTACAAATGCCAGCCCTTGCGCGGGTGAAAGTCCGCCCATTTCAATCATGCATTTCCCTGTGCGGCGGATCAGCGATACGTAGAAAACTTTTTTCGCACCGTGCCGAATCCACAGGGTCAGGCGCTTGGAAGTTGGCTTCCCTTCGAGCGAAAAATCGTTCGCGCCAGAAAGCCGCGACAATCTTGGCAGAAGGGGCACAAATACGCCTTCATCCGCGCCTTTCGCGGCGGAATAGCCGAGGGTCTGAAACGGAATCAGTTTAGGCGGGAGACTCATGAACTTTTCATGGAGGCGTGCAAAGTCAAAGCTTTGCGGACGGCAGGACCACTTCAGGTAAACTCCGTCCCTTTCGCGTTCCGGGGCGAAGCTGCAAAGACCTCGCGAGTATGCCCGAATTTTCAGAAATTTCAAGAGTTGCTGATGCCAAGCCGAACCCAAGTTTCGATTGAATTTCGACTCGCATGCGGGATATTCGCAGCCGAAATAAAGCGCGGGCGTAGCTCAGCGGTAGAGCGTTGGCTTCCCAAGCCGAAGGTCGAGGGTTCAAGCCCCTTCGCCCGCTTTAGTAAAACTCAAGCGCCCCGTCCAAACGCTCGTTCCGTCAACCCATCTCCAAATTTGAGGTTTGCTTTCCATGAGCAGCGCTTCCGGACTTCCCAAGTTGCCGCAGGCGGCAATCGAAGCTTTGGAGCAGGGCCTGAAAATTCAGGCGATTAAATTGGTGCGCGCAGAAACCAACCTGGGCCTAAAAGAGGCTAAGGATCTGGTCGAGCGCTACTTGGCGGATAATCCAGAAGTGCAGGCCAAGTACGCCGCAAACAAACGCAATGCAGGCTGCGGCGTCGGTCTACTTGCCTGGGCGCTCGTATCCATAGTGCTGTTAAAAGCAGTGCTCTAATAGTGTCCAACTTGTTCGTCCGTAAAAAAAAGGGCGGCCGTTTCGGGCCGCCCCATTTCTTAAGCTGATTAAGCGTCGACTATTTCAGGCCAAGGAACTTATCCAACTCGTCCTCGCGCAGCACTTTCAGGCCCATCGTGCGGACGGTGATGTAGAAATCGCCCGCAGTCGCCGGCGCCACTTCGCCCGGGTAGTAGATCTTGCCCGTTGCCGGATCCAGTTTGGCATCCGTCAGCCCCGCGCCAACAACCACGTAATCGATGTTACCGTTGAGTGAATCCGCGATGATCCCGTTGTGTTCCTTCAAGTAGAGCTGGGTTTCACGGACCGAGCGGCGCTTCGTTTCGCCGACGACGTAGAACGTGTGCTGGCCCGGCTGCTTGATGTTGCCCTTGATCAGCTCGATCTTGCGGGCGCGGCGCGTAAAGAACGCGTCGAGATCGTCTTCGTTCAGCGGATGGACGCCAAACTTGCGGCCTTCCTTGAGCGCTTCGAGCGTCTTCTTCAGGCTGGCAACTTCGGAGTTGTCGACCTTATCGTCCTTCTTTTCGCCCTTGGTTTCGAGGCGGCTTTCGAGTGGCCCAATGGCCGAGGCGTCCGCGCGGGTCAGGATGATATTCACGTCCGGCGACAGATTCGGCGCGACCTTGCAGCCATTGCGTTCGATCAGGCGCTTCAAGGTATCGCGGTGGTCAACGCGGATCACTTCGGCAAAGAAGAATGTCAGCGTGCCCGTGTTCACGTCCTTGAGCGATTCCAGGTCGGCCAGTACTTCGCGCTGGTATTCGGTCTTGGGAACCAGGCGCACGAATTCCGGATTGGCGATCCAGTCGCCAGGCTGGATCGGGTTGATGTCGTGGGTTACGTTGGACGGCGGCGTAGTGGAGACTTCGCCGCGCTGTTCGGACGGCACGTCGAGCTCGTCTTCCTGCGAATTACGCGAGCGGCGCAACTCTTCAACCACGTCCTTCTTGCTCTTGGGCTTTTCCAGCGCGAAGGGCGAGTCATCCTGCGGGCCGCCGGCGATGTACGGGTCGTAGCGCAGGTTCGGATCGGAAGTCGAAAAGCCGCTGCCCGGGCTGTATTTCACCACTTCCGGGGTCTGGGGCAGGATCAGGGCTTCGGATGAATGGGCGTGAATCGTGATCAGCTTGATCGTACCGCGCATGATCGGATGCTTGGTTGTGCTGCTGCCGACGAACACGCTGAACTTCAAGTCGCGGCTTGCGCCTTCTTCGTACCCAATGTCAACCGTGCACATGTTTACGGAAGCGTTCGAGTAGATGACCTTGCCGTCCACTTCCAGTTCCGTGGTTTTGTCCAACTCGCGCATGACCTGGTTGACCTTGTCCTGCTTTTCGGCAACCTTGTACTGCAGGTCGAGGATGTCCTGCTTCATGCTCTTGCGCCGGTTTGCGCTTTCGGCGTTCTGTTTGTTCAGCTTTTCCTGCGCTTCGCGGGCTTCCTTCTGCGCGCCTTCCTTTTCCTCTTCGTTCTTCTTGGTGTGGTCGCGGTAGCTCGCTTCTTTTTCGCTTAGCTCTTTGTTGTACTTGATCCAGTTTTCGTAATCCTTGACGAAGGCATTCTTGCCGGCCTCGAAGTTCGCCTTGATCGGCGCATCGTGGCTGTCGAACGCGGCGATCAGCGCGGCCGCATCGCCTTCCTTGATCAGGTCGCCGGTCTTCTTCTGGTTGTCGTCCTTCAAATCCGCCAGGGTCTTGGGCAGATTCCCCTCCGGACTATTCGGATCGATGACTTTATGCAGCTTGTCAGCGTCGTCCTTGCGGTCGAGCTTTTCCTTCGTCATCGTGGCGAGGGCGTTCTTCTTCGTTTCCAATTCCATTTTGAAATACGCCCACATCCAGGCGCTGGTCAGCGTCAGCACCAGGAATACCAACATGAAGGCGAAGATCACGGCTTGTTTGACGGTCATGGCCGGGTCGTCTCCAGGCTTGCGCCTTTAAAATGCACCGCGCTTATTTCTGGTCCAGGAAGCGGAACAGTTCCCATTCAAAAACCACCGGCACGCCCAGCGTCGTGGCCCGCTCGAAATTCGGATCGGGGTCCACGCCCTGCGCGCTCGCAGTGGCTTTGTCGAAATATTTCTGCGTGATCACGTAGTCCACGCCCATGTCAACCTTGTCGACGATCTTGCCGCCGTAGCTCTGAACAACGCGCGCGATCTGCTGCGCCGAGTACGCGATCGCCGTGCGCTGCTGTCCGTCCTTGATCTTCTTGTCGCCGGCGATGTAGAAGGTCAGCGTCTTGCCCGGCTTCCAGAACGGATTTTCGATGTGGTCGCCTTCGACGATCGGATCGAGCGGCTGCATGCCCAAGTCCACCATCCTGCCGTTGCCCGACAGCGGCTGCGCCAGGCCGTTTTTGCCCGAGTGCTTCGCGCTGTAGCGCGCTTCCGGCTGATCGGCCGTGTAATCCGAGAACGGATCCGACGGCAGCATGACCACGCGCTTGAGGATGTAGCACTCCGACAGGCTCGCTTCGGCTTTGCGCACTTCAATGTAGCCCTTCGAAACCTTCTTGTTCGAGTTGCGCATCGTGAAGACTTCGAAGCGGAAGCCGTTCTGCACGCCATCGGCCGTCCCGCGATTGATGATGATCGTGTTGTTGGTCGGATCGGACTTGATCACGTCGCCGTCGATTTCCTGGAGCAACGTCGCATGTTCCAGTTCGCGCGACGTCAGCGCATCCTGCTGGCGCGCCGCTTCGGCCAACTGCGTGTCTTCGATGTTTTTCTGGCGCTTGTAGAGATTCTCTTCGGCTTCGAGGTCCTTGCGGTCCTTCGACATCAGCTTCTCGGCCAGGTCCTTCTGTTCGGTGGCCTTCTGGATCAACGGAGTCTTTTCGTTGTCGAGATCCGCATCCTTGGCGCTGATCTCTTCCTTCTGCTTCTTCTTTTTGGTGTCGATGTCGCGACCCAGGTCCGTGCCGGCGGTGGCAAACTTCTGGCTGAGGCCCTGCGTCTTTCCGCGCGTCTTTTCCGCGTCGTCATACAGCGCCTTCAATCCATCCAGGAATTCGCCCTGGTCCTGCTCCTGGCGAATCTGGACCTTCAGCGAGTCGATCTTGGCCTGGACATCGCGGATGTCGGCCTTGTACTTCTCGACTTCCTTCGCCTCGACCTCGATCTTGGACTCCATGCGGGTCGTGGGCGGGCTGGTGCCTTCGATTTCCGAATAATTCAGGTAGGCGCAGATGGAACAGATCAGCGTTAACACAACAAAGACGATTAACGCGATCAGGGGCCCAATTTCTTTCATGGGTAAGTCTCCCCGAAGGAGGCTGCTAAAGACCTACTTTTTTTAACGTAAGCTGTGAGAGCCTATACCGAATTTAGACTCTGTCAACTCTCGTTACTTACGAATTTTAAACGCTTTAGGCCAATCCCCAAGCCCTAACATAGGGATTTAGTACCATCACCCTGACAGAAACCTCATGGATTTGGCCTTCCATTTAATGAGGGTATCGTGAACTCCGACCGTCCGCATTAAGGTAAAAATTAAGCTAGGCGAACAATAACCTAATTCCATCGCTGGCAATAGGTTACGCGTCCTTCGCCCGCCCATCCGCAGCCTGTGTAGAGGCCTACAGCGCCCGTAAGCGCTTCCTTATATATGGACGTGCGGCGAGCCCACATTCTGACGCTGTTTTCGTTCGGTCGTTGAAACGTGTCCGGACCGCCGCATAGTGCGCGCATGAAGTCTGCAAAATTTTTCACAATCCGCCTCGGAACCCGCTCCAGCGCCCTGGCCCTGACCCAAAGCCGCCTGGTCGCCCGCCAGTTGGAGCGCGCGCACCGTGGCTTGAAGGTCGAACTCATCGAAATCACGACGCATGGCGACCGCGACCAGACTTCCGCACTCAAAGTCTTCGGCGGCGCCGGCGTCTTCACCAAGGAACTCGAAGCCGCGTTGCTCGACCAGCGCGTCGACTTCGCCGTGCACAGCCTCAAGGATCTTCCGACGAAGCAGCCGCGCGGCTTGCTCGTCGCCGCCGTCAGCGCGCGCGAAGATGTGCGCGACGTCCTGATCATGCGCGGCGCGGCCTCGCTGAAAGAATTGGCTTCGCGGGCCGGCGGCGCGCTCATCGGTAGCGGTTCGCCGCGGCGCCGCGCGCAACTGGCGCTCCCCCATCCTGCCTTACGCTTCGCCGAGATTCGCGGCAACGTCGAGACACGCCTGCGCAAAGTCGTCGAAGGCCAGTACGACGCCACGATTCTCGCACGCGCCGGCCTCAAGCGCTTGGGCTTTAGCATTCGCGGCGGAAAGCTCGTCCCCAGCACCAAGGGCCTGCAGGTCGCATTCCCGCTGAAAAACCTGCGTGCGGAAGTGCTCTCGCCGCGCCTGATGCTGCCCGCGCCGGGGCAAGGCGCGCTGGGTTTGGAATGCCGCTCGAACGACGCCAAGTCGCGCAAACTGCTCGCCGCACTACATAGCAGAGAGGCCGCCGCATGCGTGGCCGCTGAACGTGCGTGTCTGGCGGGTTTGGGCGGCGGGTGTCATTTGCCGCTCGGCGCCCTGGGTATGGTGGATAAGGGCAAGCTGGCTTTACGTGCCGTGCTTGCGCTGCCTGACGGCAGCGCCGAAGCGCGCGCGGAAGTGCGCGGGCCGCTCTTGCAGGCCGAAGCCCTCGGCAAAGCCGCCGCGAAGGCCATCGCCAAGAGTCCCGCCGGTCGCGCAATCCTCAAACAGCTCGGCGAAACACCGGCAAAGTAAATTACTTCTTTTGGTCCGAATCTGGAAGGATCGTTAGCTCATCCCAGCTTTCGGGCACACCAATCGATTCCATATAAGTCCCGAAGTCTATAAACGTCCCCATTCTTGGTACTTCATCGTGTTTCCACATTGCATCGCATTCATCGCAAAGTTGGATCACAAGGCCGGTTCGATTGATCCGTACACGCAAAACTAAACCTTGTTGATCACATCTGGGGCAAATCATTTCGCGCATCCTAATATTTGGGCAGAGGTTCATTTTCTCCAACACTTCCAAAACAAAACCGGCGCGGAAGGTTCGCTCCCGCGCCGGCATTTAGTTGTCCTTAACTCCTTCGCTACGCCTTCGCGGCGGCAGCCGGCGCGGGCGCGGCCAAATCCCGGACCCCCGCGAGGTCCTGCAAGCGGCGCCAGTTGCGCAAGCGGTCTTCCTGACTGCGCAGCAGCGTCTCGCTGGCGCGGCCGTCCTTATCGAAGTGCTTGGCAAAGCGGCCTTCCGTGCGCGCGAAGTAGACGAAGTCCTGCGGTTCGCCCGTCTTCGGGTTCACATACCAGTCGTCCTTCAGCGCCGGGTTGCCCGCGAGCGACAGGCGCTGCTTGTAAGACTCGCCCTTGCGCGGATCGTGCACGAGCAGCGGGAACGCGCGCGTGTCAACGGCCAGACGCGCCTGCGCGCCGGCCATGTTGTCGGCCACGCCGTGTTCGGGCTGGCAGGTCGTGTACACGTTGACGACCGCGGGGCCCTTGAACTCATTGGCCGCCATGATCGCCTTGTAGAAGTGGTTGATGTGTGCGCATGTCGTCTGCGCCACGAAGACTTCCGGGTGCATCATGCAGATCGTGGCCAGTTCCTTGCGCCGCTCCTGCTTGCCGCCCTGCGCCTTGCCGTGCACTGACATCTTCGTTTCCTGGCCGGTGAACGTCGCCGTCGAAGCCTGCCCGCCGGTGTTCGAGTACACCTGCGTGTCGAGCACCAGAACCTTGATGTCCGAGCCCGAGGCCAGCATGCGCGAGAGCGCCTGGAAGCCGATGTCGTTCATCGCGCCGTCGCCGCCGATCAGCCACAGCTTCTTGTCGGCCCAGCCCATCTGGTCCCAGCGCGCGCGGATGCCCATCGCGTACGTCGGGCCGTTTTCGAACAAGCTGTTCGACCACGGCACCAGATACGGGTTGTACGGATAGGTGCTCGTGTACACCGTGTTACAACCGGTCGAAGCCACCAACCCGAGGTTGTCCTTGCCGACCTGGAACGCCGTCGCGGCCGTCATCATGCGCAGCGCCGTGCCTTCACCGCAGCCCGCGCAGGAACCCGCGCCGCCGGTGTAGATCAGCGACTTCTCGGCCAGCATGATGTCCGAGACCAGACGTTCGTTGATGAACTGAGGGGGCGTGTCCGGCATGCGGCGGAAAGACTGGAATTCTTTTTTGTACTCTTCGAGGTTCTTATCGGTCTTCTTCACCATCTTCAGCGCATTGTGCGAACCGCAGACTTCGACGCATTCCGCGCAGCCTTTGCACTTCGTCGGATCGATGAAGATGCCGAAGAAGCCAGGCTCTTTCTTCTGTTTCTCGTACGTGGTGTGGAACTTCTGCGTCTTGGCGAAGTGTTTTTCCAGGTGCGCCTTGTAGCCCGCGTCGTCCTGGCGTCCCAATTCGGCGTCGAGGTCCTTCTTCACCGCGACCTTGCCCAGGATCGCCGTGTCGGGGCATTCGACCACGCATTCCATGCACGCAACGCAGTTTTCCGGAATGAACTGGGGAATTTCCGGCGCGATGTACGAAAAGTCGCGCAACGCCGCGGTCCCGGCGGGGATCAGGCTGCGCGCGAGGTCGTTGTCCGCGGCCAGCCCGATTTCGGCGGTGCCGTCGTTGTACGCGCCGATGACGCGTTCATTGAAGTCCGCGACATCGAGGTTCGACTCGTCGATGTGGCTGGGCGCGATTGTCAGGACCGGTACTTCGGCAGCGGGTGTATTGGCCATGTTTGTACTCCTCTTCCTTTTAGTGCGTCATGCCGGGCGCGAAAGATGGGCGCCCGAAGTCCATTTTTGGTTGTCGAAAGCGGCTTACTTCCCGCCGCCGGCCGCGGCGACCGCCGCCGGTTCCGCGTGAATGACCGCCGCGGGGATTTCCTTGAACTCCTGGAACCCGCGCTTGATCGCGGCCATGTTTTCGGTGACGACCTTCTCGCCCTTCTTGCCCCAGTACTTGCGGATGACCTTCTCGATGCCCTGGACCACCTGCTCGTCGCTCAGGTTCAGGCGCTTGGAGAACGGCGTGATCTTCATGAACGTGCCGACCAGCACCACGCCCTGCATGCGCATCAACAGGTCCGGCGTCGTGCAGACTTCGCGCGCCACCCCGACCATGTCGAGATAGTAAACCTTGATCTTCTTCTCGCGGATGTAGCGTTTGGCGTAGAGCGGGATGCCGTCCCAGACTTCTTGCGCCGAAGCCTTGTCCGACTGCATGAACACCGCGCCGCCTTCGGTCAGGCCGTGCACCGGGTTCTGGCTGTTGAACGCGTTGACGTCGTTCAGCACCACCAGCTCGATCTTCTCGAGTTCGCAGTGCGTGCGGACGTGCTCCTTGGCGATGGTCAGGTAGTAGGTCGTCGGCAGGCCCTTCTTTTCCGAGCCGTACTTCGGATAGGCCTGCACGTTCATGCCGAACACTTCGCCCGCGATCGTCGCGATGATCTTGTTCGTGGTCACCGAGCCGAAGCCGCCGACCGAGTGCCCGCGCATCGAGAACGCGCCTTCCGGCCGCACGTCCGGATCTTCCGCCATGTCCAGCGCCAGCGGATGCTTGATGCCCAGGCAGAAGAACACCTTGCCCTGCGCGGCGCGCATGTTTTCCACCGCCGCCCAGTAGTGCCCGGGGCGCGCGTCGCGGGAACCCAATCCCGCCGACGCCGAGTAGATCGCCGGAATCTTCGTCACCTTGGGCAGACCGCGCATGCCCAGCACCGAGTCGCAGAACGCCGACTTGATGTCGCGCGTAATCGGGTTCGCCGGCGCCAGCGGATCGTCCATGCGTTCAAGCACCGTGAAGGCCTTGACCTTCGAGAGCGCTTCGATAATCTGCTTTTCCGGGAACGGGCGGTAGCTGATGATGTTCACCACGCCGACCTTGACGCCCTTTTCCTGGCGGATCCAGTCCACCGTCGCCATCGCGGTTTCGGACATGCCGCCCATCGCGACCAGCGCGTATTCCGCGTCGTCCATCTTGTACTGTTCGATGAAGTCATAGCGCCGGCCCGTCAGGCGGTAGAATTCGTCGAAGGCTTCCTTCAGGGCGTTGGGTACGCGCGCGTAGAAGTAGCGCTGCGCGATCTTGCCCTTCATGTAGCTGTCCTGGTTCTGCACCACACCCGACATGACCGGATTGGCCGGGTCCATCAGGTTGCGCAGCTTGACCTTCGGGTCGCCGACAAACTGCTTGAGCAGTTCCTTCTCGCACAGCAGCACGTTCTCGACCGTGTGCGTGGTCAGGAAGCCGTCCTGGCAGTTCAGGAAGGGCGTTTCGCACGCTTCCGCGGCGCGGCGCGCAATCAGCGCCAGGTCGCCGGATTCCTGCGCGTTCTTGCCGAAAATGATCGCCCAGCCGGTGTCTGCGACGCCCATGATGTCGTCGTGGCCCGCGTGCACGTTCAGCGACTGGCTCGTCAACGCGCGCGAACCGATGTGGAACACGACCGGCAGGCGCTTGCCCGAGATCGTGTACAGCACTTCCTTCATCAGGATCAGGCCCTGGCCGGACGTAAAGTTCGTCACGCGCCCGCCCGCGACCGCGAAGCCTTCGCAGGCCGATGCCGCGCTGTGCTCGGATTCCGGCTCGATGAATGTCAGTACGTCGCCCCACATGTTCTTGTACCCGTTGGCGACCGCGGACTGATACCCGCCGCCCATCGTGGTCGAACTGGTGATCGGATACGCGCAGGCGCCCTGCGTGATGTTGGTCTCGACCCACACCACCGTGGACGCGCCGTCACCCGTCGTCGGCATGCCGGGAAAGGGAAACTTGCCAGCCGGAGCACTCATCTGTAAACCCCCTGATGTCATTCAAGCTCGCGCATGGATGCATTTGTGCGGCCGCGTTGGACCACCCAACTCCATGCAGGCTCAAAATATAGCTTGTCCGGTACTCATTAACAGTATATGGTTTGAATGGTTGCGATAAGTTACCGTTATCGGAGCTGTAAAGTCATGGAACTGAACCAGTTAAGATACTTTGTCGAGATCGCAAAGACCAAAAATTTCACCCAAGCTGCCCGCAATTGCCACGTCGCACAACCCGCGCTAAGCCAAATGATTAGAAAGATGGAGACCGGCCTCGGGATCAAGTTGCTGCGACGGCTGCCACGAGGTGCAGAACTGACGGCCGAAGGCGAATCCTTCCTTCCTTACGCGATCGCGGTGCTCAACTCCTTAAAGGACGCGGAAACCGCCGCAGGCGACTTGCGCGGCCTCACGCGCGGCGTGGTGCGCATCATGACACTGCCCTCCGCGTGTGTTTATGTACTACCTTCGCGCATCGCGGCCTTCACGCGCGACCATCCGCGCATCGATATCGTGCTTGAAGAATCCGTCTCGAGCCGCATCCCGGAACTGGTGCTCTCCGGCGCCTACGATCTGGGCGTCAACCAGGCGCTCGATCCGGTCCCGAAGATGAAGCGCGCGCTGATCCATCGAGACGAACTGGTGCTCGCGGTGCCGCTCGACCATCCCCTCGCCGCGCGGCAGGAAGTGCGCCTCGAAGAAGCCGCGCATGAAAAGTTCGTCGTGACCAAGAAGGACACCGAATTCCGCAATCTGGCCGAAACACTCTGCCGCAAAGCGGGCTTCGAAATGGGCGAAGCCTTCGAAGCGGACCATTTCGATTCGATCCAGGCGTACTGCGCGGTCGGCATGGGCGTGGGCTTGCTCCCGCGCTCGGTGATTTTGCAAAGCTTGAACCCCGCGCCGCGCTACTTGCGCATCACGCACCCCAAAGCCACGCGCAATCTGTGGCTCCTCTGGCCCGAAGCCGGCCTCAAAAATAAAGCCGCCGAAGCACTGATCCCTTACCTGACGGCGGGGGAGTAACGAGCACCGCTGGCGAGTACCGCCGTTGTCCTCCACGGGGGCAGGCCCGCCCGCCTTTCCACCTGATTGCATATTTTCGGAGCAACCGCTAACTTTGGCGCCCACTTCTTGAACACGCGGGCGCAGGCCGGAAGCAGGACACCCTATGCCGATCAGTTGGAATGAAATCCGCCACAATGCGATCCGCTTCGCCAAGGACTGGTCGGGCGCGAGCAGCGAGAAATCCGAAAAGCAGACCTTCTGGAACGAGTTCTTCGAAGTCTTCGGCATCCACCGCCGCACGGTCGCGAGTTTTGAAGTCCCCGTCCGCGGCATCTCCGGCAAATACAAATTCATCGACCTGTTCTGGAAAGGCCGCCTGCTGGTCGAACACAAGAGCCGCGGCGAAGACCTGGACAAGGCCAAGTCGCAGGCTTTCGAATACATCCAGGACCTGGCCAGCGAAGGCCGCCACGACGAGATCCCGCGCTACGTGCTGCTCTCCGATTTCGAGCGCATGTGCCTGTACGACCTGGAGCCCGACGATCCGGGCAGCCAGCCGCTCTTCGGCGACTTCCGCGTCTCGACATTCGAATTCCTGCTGCGCGATCTGCACAAGGCCGTGCACGGGTTCGCGTTCATTCCCGGCTACAAGCAGCACAAGTTTGAAGACCAGGACCCGATCAATATCCAAGCCGTCGAAATCATGGGCAAGCTGCACGATACGCTGGAAGCCGGCGGCTATGAAGGCCACGATCTCGAACGCTTCCTCGTGCGCATTCTGTTCTGCCTCTTTGCCGAAGACACGGGCATCTTCGAACGCGAAGCCTTCAGCCTGTACATCGAGAACCGCACCAAGGAAGACGGCTCGGATCTGGGCGCGCACCTGGCGCGTCTGTTCGAAATCCTCGATACGCCCAACGACAGGCGACAGAAGACGCTCGAAGAGACGCTGGCCGGGTTCCCCTACGTCAACGGCGAACTCTTCGGCGAGAAACTCGCCTTCGCCGACTTCAACCGCGACATGCGCAACGCGCTCCTGGCCAGTACGCGCTTCGACTGGTCGCAGATTTCGCCCGCGATCTTCGGGTCGCTGTTCCAGTCGATCATGGAGCCCCAATCCCGGCGGCAGGTCGGCGCGCATTACACCAGCGAGCGCGACATCCTGAAGCTGATCCGCGCATTATTCATGGATGAATTGCGCGAAGAATTCGAGAAAGCCAAGGGCAAAGCAGACCTGACGCGCCTGCACGAGAAGCTCGCGGGCCTCAAGTTCCTCGACCCGGCCTGCGGCTGCGGAAACTTCCTTGTGATCAGCTACCGCGAACTGCGTGCGCTGGAGATTGAGATTCTCAAGCGGCTCTACAAGGACCAGCTCAAAAAGGGCGAGTTGGGGTTAAGCATCGACGGCTTGTCGCAGATCGACGTGGATGCGTTTTACGGAATCGAGATTGGAGAGTGGCCCGCGCGCATCGCGGAAGTGGCGATGTGGCTGATGGACCACCAGATGAACCAGCAGTTGTCGGAAGCGTTTGGGCTGTATTTCGCGCGGTTGCCGTTAAAGAAGAGCCCACACATCAAGTGCGCCAACGCGCTGCGGCTGGATTGGAACGAAGTCCTGCCCGCGTCGAAGTGCAGTTACGTTTTGGGCAACCCGCCGTTTGTGGGTAAGAAGGCGAGGGGGAAAGTCCAGCAGGAAGACATGGAAATGGTATTCGGGAATAACAATGGTGAAGGAGTTCTCGATTACGTATGTTGTTGGTATTTGCAAGCAGCGAAGTACATCAAGTCAACTTTTATTCGCGTCGCATTCGTTTCAACCAATTCAATAACACAGGGAGAGCAGCCAGGTATTTTGTGGAATACTTTATTTAGGGGCCAAAACATTAAAATACATTTTGGACACAGAACCTTTAGCTGGGAAAGCGAAGCGCGGGGAAAAGCACACGTACATGTCGTTATTATTGGATTTGGTGAATTCGATCCGCAAAAAAAGATTATCTACGAATACGACAATGAAAAGGTGACAGCAATTGCCGTAAAAAATATAAGTCCATACTTGATTGAAGGGCGCGACTTCGCCCTCTTGAATCGAGAAAAGCCGCTCTCTGAAATTCCAGAGCTTCAGTTTGGGAGTATGCCAAACGACAATGGAGAATTTCTATTAACCGATGAAGAAAAACGGGAATTAATTCAAAATGAGCCTGGAATTCGAACTTACATAAGACCACTATTGAGCTCAAAAGAGTATTTACACGGAATCAATCGCTGGTGCTTGTGGTTGGAAAATACCCCCCCCAAGAAATTAACAAATCGCCCGAAATAAGGCGCCGCGTTGAAGCCGTAAAAGCCTACCGATTGGCAAGTACCCGGCCTGCGACAAAAAAACTGGCAAATTTTCCAACGCTTTTTGGTGAGATTCGTCAGCCAAAGAATTCATTTATCCTAGTACCTCGGCATAGCTCGGAAACTCGTAAGTACATACCTATTAGTTTTTTCAGCCCCATCTTTATAGCTAGCGATAGCTGTATGTTCTTGCCGAATGCAGAGGTTTATCACTTTGGAATAATGAGCTCGACTATGCACATGGCTTGGGTTGCACAAGTTTGTGGCCGAATTAAATCAGACTTTAGATACTCAACTAAACTCGTTTACAATAACTATCCCTGGCCCGATGATCCGTCGGAACGAAACCGCAAGGCCGTCGAGAAGTGCGCGCAAGGCGTCCTCGATGCCCGCAAAGCGCACCCCAAAGCCACGCTCGCCGACCTCTACGATCCGCTGGCCATGCCCCCGAACCTCGTCAAAGCCCACGCCGACCTCGACCGCGCCGTGGACCTGTGCTACCGCCCGCAGGCTTTCACCAACGAACGCCAGCGCGTGGAATATCTCTTCGCGCTCTACGAAAAACTGACCGCCCCCCTGATCGCCGAACCGAAGAAAAGTTCCAAACGCAAAGCGTAAGCGGCGGCGACGGATTGCGCGGCTCATCTCCGCGCTTGCCCGACGGCCACGGCGAGAGGATCTATTTATTTGGTACGGCCTGACCCGGGGCGTTGCCCCGGGCTACATTATTTGCGACCTTCAGCCGCGACGACAACGACCCGGGCAGGGCCAACGACGAACGACCACCGGCTGCAAACGGCCGCAGCCAGTGCCACCACAGCCACGACGGGCAAGCTGATGCAGCGAGCAAAACCAACGGCGGGATGAATTTATTTATCCAAACTTAAACACGGTGCCAAACAAAACACTGGCCTCCCCCGCCCTTCCCCACCTTTCCCAAAAACAGCCGCCACGGGCGGCGCGAATGCGCTACCCGTGGCGGCTGATTGAATGAACTTCGGTGAACTGCCTAACGGCCTTCGGCCGGCTTGGACGACGCGTGCGCTTATTTCTGCGCGGCCTTTTCAAACCAAAGGTCCGACGGCGCCGAATTGTACGGCCAGAGGTGATCGTACTTGGTGACGTGAAACTTGGCCGGACCGGTGTTCGCCGGCAACTTCAGCAATTCCAGCAGCTCCTTGCGCTGCGCGTCCCCAATGTCCTGCGAATAAGGCACGCTCGCTTTCCACTGCTCATTGTTTTCGAATTTCCCAAAGTACTGCGTCTCCGCGATGAAGTAGATGCGCAGCAGACGGCCTTGCGGATTGATCGTCTTCTCCGCACCGTTGGTCGCCGATTCCCGATACGGAAAGAGTGGGCGCTCGGTTTTGAAGCTCATGCGCAGCGCCGGCGTCGCGACGCCGGCCTCCTTGGCACCCTCCTCTTTCGGAGCGATCTTGAGCGCGGTGAACTTCCACTTTTGATCGATGTACGGCTTGGCCCAAGCTTCGACTTCGGGCGAGTACGCGAAGCCGTTGTCTTTCATCCAGGCCACCAGCGCTTTCGCGTCATCGGCTTCGAGCACCGTGGCGTTGAAGCCGGCGACCTTCTTCTGCTCCAGCACGCGCACCGGTTCTGCCGCGGCGGGTGCAGGCACACCCTTGCTCATTTCGAGGCGGGCTTCGGGCTTGGGGATCGGCTTGGTGATGCGTTCCAGAAGCGCGAAGGCTTCGTTGCCGGATTCGTTGAGTTCCGGTTTGGTTGGCGATGGCACCAGGAAGCCGAAGTCCTTGTCCGCGCCTTTGAACGAAGCCTGGCGGATGAAGTGCTCAGTCTTGTTCTCGGCGTCCCAAAGGATGATCAGGTTCTGGTCGGCGTTGAGGACCACCTGTTCCTTGGAGGACACCGAACAGCACGCGCGCGCAATCGGGCGCGGGCTGACCACAACGGCCAGCGTGGCGACGAGCGCAACCAGCAACATGAAGCGCACCAACATGGCAAATCTCCTTAAATAATTGAGCGCCTGACCCAGGGCCAAGCGCAACTCACTGAAACACGGCTAAACGGACGCAGGCCCAACCTTTGACTTGGTGGGCTGAGGAAGGATTCGGTAATTTTGGAAACTATTTCAAGGCGAGGCGCACTGCTTCTTCGGGATTGTTCCACGTGGAACAATTTAAGGAAGAAGATGAGCCCTAAGCAAAAGGCCGACGGCGATCGAGAGAGTGGTAAGCGACCAAACCACAAATAACGGCCAACTGAAATGCCGCTTCACCATTCCGAAGACCAAAGCAAAGCTCACCGCCGCGATAATGACGGTATTGATAACCAGGCAGCCTGTAATGAAGCCGTCACTCATGGCCTCTCCGACAACTTATTACATCATTTTATATCTTTGCGCCGGCTAGTACTTTTGGATCCCAAAGATCTTGGAAATCCGGTCAAAGTCTTCCACCGAGTAGAAGTCGATCATGATCTTGCCGCGCTTCTTGTTCTGGACCACGCGGACCTTCGTGCCGAAGTGTTTCGACAGGCGCGTCTCGATGCCCTTGATGTGGGCCGGCGTCGCGGGCATGGGGCGCTTGTGGATCTCGGCTTCGACGCGTGGGGTTTCTTCTTCCTCGGCGCCCATGAGCTTCTCGAGCTCGCGGACGGTCAGGTCCTGCGAGACTGCTTTGCTCGCGAAGTGAACCTGGTACTTGGGGTCGGGCAAGGCCAGCAGGACTTTGGCATGGCCGACCGAGAGCCGCCCATTCTTAATGAGGTCCTGGACGCTGTCGGGAAGCTCGAGCAGGCGGAAGGCGTTGGCAATCGAGGCGCGACTCTTGCCCACCGCCCCCGCGATCTCTTCCTGGGTCAGCGAGAAGGCTTCGCGCAGGCGCGTGTAGGCCTCGGCTTCTTCGATGGGGTTGAGGTTGTCGCGCTGGATGTTCTCGATGAGGGAGAGCAGGAGGATCTCGGACTCGACCTGGACGTCCTTGACGATGGCGGGGATCTCGTAAAGCTCGGCTTTTTGAGACGCGCGCCAGCGGCGCTCGCCCGCGATAAGTTCATACTTGACTTCACCTTGCATTTCTTCAGCGCGTAACGGGCGGACGACGACGGGTTGGATCACACCCTTGGCCCTGATCGAATCGGCGAGCTCGGCCAGGGCCAGTTCGTCGAACTCCTTGCGGGGTTGCTTGGGGTTCGCGCGGATCTGGCGTATGGACACGTAGGCCGGGGCGAGGCTCGCTGGGCCGCCGCCGGGGCCTGAATTTCCCGCGCCCGTGGAGCCCGCCGCAGGTCGATTTGCGGTGCTTTGGAGCAGCGCACCGAGGCCGCGTTTTGGGGGCGGGGTGGGGGAGTTAGGCTGGTCCATGGCGATCTCCAAGCTTGTCGAACACGGTCAACTGCTGCCAATTGTTCCACGTGGAACAGTGCGGCTTGTGGCTGTTGGCTTACGGGTACAGCACCGCTCCCCGCAGCGCCGAGCGCCACCTTAAGCCTAAAAAGCCGTTCAAATCGGGCGAATAGCGCCCAAAACTGTAGCTAGAGCGTGCGGGAAACTCAAGCGGAATCCGTGCGGATAAGCAATTGTTTCACGTGGAACAGGGGGTGGCTGTTGGCGTCTAGCTATTGGCTATTGGGAGAGCAGACGACAAATACCGCGAAAAAATGTGCACGTAGGTGCAGTGTGGCGGCTCATGGCTCGTAGCTCTCGGCTCGTGGCTCGCGGCTCGCGGTAGATGAAACAACGCGATTGTTCCACGTGGAACAATGGGAGTGGCTATTGGCTCCTAGCTATTGGCTGTTGGGAGAGGAGACGGCAACGGCCGCGAAAAAATGTGCACGTAGATGCAATGTGACGGGCTCTCGGCTCGTGGCTCGTGGAAGACGAAACGACGCGATTGTTCCACGTGGAACAATTGATGAGTAGGCCGCAGCCGCCATTAACCAA
>Ga0265314_10000903_pt1 | contig 35128 bp, 28 predicted proteins | sample 4126metaG_FD_203106 | JGI IMG/M metagenome (GOLD analysis project Ga0265314, IMG submission 203106) | Rhizosphere microbial communities from Carex aquatilis grown in University of Washington, Seatle, WA, United States - 4-1-26 metaG | ecosystem: Host-associated > Plants > Roots > Rhizosphere >...
AATCGCTCGCGGGCGGCAACTGGCGACGACCCGCCGCGTGGGCAGCGGCCATGGTGCTTGCCGGGATGTTGTTCGGCGTCGGCATCGCGGCTGCCCTCGTCATGCCGGCGATCGCCTGGCTGCTGCTGCCGACCTCGTCGCTGCGTCGCCGCGCCATCTGGAGCTTCGCCGCTGCCGCCGTGATGCTGCTGGCGATGTTCGTCACGCTGCGCGCGCTCGAATTGCGATTGTACGGCGAGCAGCGCGTCGAGACCACGCTCATGGTGCTGGGCCTCGGCGGGGTGACGCGCCACGTGCCGATGTTGGCCGCGTTGTTCACGGCCGGCCTGGCTTTGTGGCCGCTGGGACCACTGACCGATCCGATGCTGTTTCCCACCAGCGCACAACTGATCGCGGCGGCATGCGGAGCGGTACTGATCGGAGCCGGCTTTGTCTGGGCGGCGCCGTCGCAGCGCCGCCGCATGGCCGCCTGCCTGCTGCTCGCAGCGGCAATCTACGGACTGATCGCTGTCGCGCGTAGCATGTTCATCCAACTCGGATTGGCCGTGCTAGCGCGCAGCTCGCGCTACCACTATGCCGCCGGCGCGCTGCTGAGCCTGCTCATCTGCTTGGCGATCGCGGCGCTGGTCGCCCGCCTGCACGTGTCGCTGCGCGCCGGCCGGATCGCGTTCGCGGGTTGGCTGATCGGCCTCGCCATCGTGTTGCTGTGCAACGAGCGTCGCATCGATCATTACGACGGCGATCGCCGGTCCACCGTGGCGGCGCTGGCCGACATTCAGCGCGCCATCGACGCCACGCCGCGCGGCGACACGGCGGTCATCCCGGTGCAGCCGTTCGGCGCCGTCGGCTTCGTCAACTTTCCCTATCGCGACCGTTTTCCCGGTACCGCGGCGCTATTTGCGGTGTTCTATCCGGACAACGTCGTCGACGGTCACCCGGTGGTGTTCACCAGCAGCGACCCGCTCACCCTGCGCGGGGCGCGCGGCCGCCGCGCGGCGAGCCTGCTGCAAGCCGTGCCGGACCCAGCTGCGACACCCGGCGCAGCTGCGGCGCGTCCGTGAGGACGGTGCAGACGGCGCGGGACGACGTCGCGGCGGGAAGCGACGCGGCGCTGCGCCGCTGGGCGTGGGTGCTGCCCGCCGTCTGCGCCGCGATCGTCTTCTACCCGATCACTGGAAACTATTTTCACGCCGACGACTTCGTCGACCTCTATCAGCTGCGCAACGAGGATGTGCCGCACTACCTGTTGCGCATGTACGGCGGACACGTGCTGATCGTGCGCAATGCCATCACCCTGCTGCTGCACGCCGCGTTCGGTCTCGATCCGCGCGGCTATTTCGCCGTCGCCTTGCTGACGCATCTGCTCAGCGTCGCGTTGGTCTATGTCGTCGCGTTACGCCTGACCGACAGCTGGCGCCTGGCCAGTGTCGGCGCGACGCTGTGGGGCATCGCGCCGGCCAACGAGGGGGCGCTCGGCTGGTACGCCGTGTACGGACAAGTGGTCGCGACCGCTTGTATCTTGCTGGTGGTCGCTGGGCTGGTCGCGGTGCGCGCCGATGCATCGCAGCCCATGCGGCCGCGGTGGTGGGCGTTGCTGCTAATCATCGCCGGCACCTGTTTTGGCGTCGGCATCGCGGCGGCGCTGGTCATGCCGCTGGCGGCATGGCTGCTGCTGCCACCGGTGCCGACGCGCCGCAAAGCGATCGCCTGGCTCATCGCGGCAGCGGTGATCGTGATGGCGATCTATGTCGCGCTGCGCCTGCTCGAACCGGCGCTCTACGGCGAGCGCCGTATGGAGCTGTCGATCATGGTCGCGGGTATCCCGTCGCTCGTGCGCCACGCCGATTTGGTTGCCGCTCTGGTTGCCATCGGCATGGCGCAGTGGCCGCTCGGCTGGATGGCGACGCCGACGAGCTTTCCAACGCCGTTGCATGTCGCAGCCTTGGTCGGCAGCGGCGCGGTCTTGATAGCTGGGTGGGTGGTCGCGGCGCCGTCGGTGCGCCGGCGGTTGAGCGGCGTATTGCTGCTGGTGTTGGCCACCTACGGGCTGATCGCGATGGGGCGCAGCGCGTTTCAGGCGCACGGCAGCATCCTGCTGGCGCAGAGTCCGCGCTACCACTACGCCGCCGGAGCGTTGCTCGGCATTGCCCTGGTGGTCGCGCTGCACGCGCTCGCGGAGAGGGTCGATCTCTCCACTGGGGCCGCCAACCGACTGTGGGCCGCGTGGGCCGTGACGTTCGTCGGGATGCTGGCGTTCACCCCGCACCCGATCGAGCACTTCGATCCGGATCGCCGCGAGACGCTGGCGGCGCTGAGCGCCATTCAGCAGCGGATCGCGGCGGCGCCTCCGGGGGCGCCGGTGTCGATCCCGATCGATCCGTTCTATTCCGTCGGCACGTTCAACATCGAGTTCCGCAATCTCTTTCCCGGCACGGCCGCGCTGTTCGTCATTTTCTATCCCGACAACGTCGTCGACGGGCATCGCATTACATTCACGTCGAGCGATCCCAAGACGCTCGAAGCGGCGCGCGGGCGGCGCGGCGAGACGCTCATCGATTTGCCTGGACCGGGGGCAGCGGCTAAGGACTCGCCTTCATGAGCTTCAAGCAATATCTGCGCGACGAGGTGACCAAAGGCCTCGACGAGACCTACAAGGCCGACGCGGCGTGGGCGAAGAACCATCCGGGCCGCGGGTATTTCGACGTCCATCTATCGACCATCGAGAACCACGAGATGGCGGCGCCGATCTTTCGCCGCTACCTCGGCCAAGGCGGCATGAAGGTGCTCGAGTCGGGCTGCGGCAGCGGGCGCTGGATGGCGTACTTCGAGAAGCTCGGCAATCAGGCGTACGGCGTCGACGACAGCACCGGGCCGCTGCTGCTCGCGCGCGAGCACGATCCCGACATGCGTTTGGTGCGCAGCAACGCGTTGGCGACGCCTTTTCCGGATAATTCCTTCGACGCCGTGCTCTCCTCCTACGTCGCGGAGCATTTCGAGGAAGGGCCCGAGGTGTTGTTCCGCGAGATCCACCGCGTGCTGAAGCCGGGCGGGATCTTTTTCGTCGTGGTGCCGTTCAACAATACCTTCCGCCGTTACGTCGTGAACCCGGCCCTCATGGCGCTGTGGCAGGTGTGGAAGTGGCGCGGCAAAGGCTTCGGCTTCACCGAGTTTCGCTACGTGCAGCCCGAGATGGAGGGCTTCCTGCGCCGCACCGACTTCGACATCGTCGAGGTCGAGCCCGACGACTACTTCGAGCCCTGGCAGAAAGGCTTGTTCTGCGACGTGTGCGACGTCGGCTGCTTCTTCAACTACGCGCACCAGCCGCCCTTCGAGTTCGGCCCCGTCGGCCGGGCGATCGCCAAAGTCCTGCGCAGCGTCAGCCCCTGGTTTGCCGCCGGCGGGATCTTCTTCGTCGCGCGGGCGCGCAAGCAGGGCGATCAGCGCTCGTAGCCGAGCGCGCGCAGCTTTTCTTTGGTCGCGTCGTCGAGCGGCGCGGTACCGACCTCGTGCCTCTCTCGGGCGGCCAATGCGGCGTTGGCCTGCTCGAGCCCGAGGCTGAGCGCCGCCGTCGCCGGCGGCGGCTTGCCGGCCAGCTCGCCCGGATCGTTGGCGAGGTCGTAGACACGAGCGGAACCATCTGGCTCGACGAGCAGCTTGTCGGTGCCGCGCACCAGTCCCTCGCGATGATCGCGAGCGTCGGCCGGCGCATTGTTCCGCGGCAGCTGCAGAATGATGTCCGACATCACCACGGCCGGTGTCGCGGCGCGCAGCATCCCGGCCAGGGAGCGACCCTCGAAGCGGGGCTCCGGCGGCAGTCCGAGCAGCTCGAGCAGCGTCGGTGCAAGGTCGACCAGCGACACATTCTGACCGACGACGCGGCCGGCCGGCACACCGGGTCCGCTGATCAGTAGCGGCACGTGAACGGTCTCGTTGAACAAGTCGAAGCCGTGCCCGAGCTCGCCGTGTTCCATAAGCTCCTCGCCGTGGTCGCCGGTGACGATGACCAGCGCATCGTCCAGAAAGCCGCGCTGCGCCAGGCCGTCGAAGACCTGACGCAGCTCGGCGTCGGCGGCGGCCACCTCGGCGTCATACAGACCGGTGAGGATCGTCAGCTCGGTGGGCGTGAGTGGCTCGGTCATCAACAAGGCCTTGTCGTCGACGCGTGCGGCTTCCTCCGCCGAGATCGCCGGCAGCAACCTGGCGCGCAGATCGGCCGGTGGCTGGTAGGGCGCGTGCGGCTCCATGATTTGCACGTACAGCAGGCGCGGCGCGCTGGAGCTTGTCCGATCCACCCAGTTGAAGACCGCATCACGCACGACGGACGCGCGCGCCTTGGTCGGACTGTTGGGCGACTCGGCAAAGCCCTGCCAAGCTGCGAAGCCCTGCGCGTAGCCCAGATCCGCGGCGAGACGAAAGTTGGCGGTGAAACCGCCACCGACGTAGCCCGCTTGCGACAGCCGCTCGGCGAACGTCACCTCGTCGTCGGACAAGCGCGAATCGAAATCATGCACGCCGTGCTGCGATGGATAGCGAGAGGTCAACAACGAGGCGACCGACGGCATGGTCCACGAGGCGTTGGCGTAGGCGTGGTCGAAGCGCACGCCGCGGTCGGCCAGCTGGTCCAGGAACGGCGTCAGGCCGCGCATGTTACCGTACCGGCCGAGGCGGTCGGCGCGCAGCGTATCGACCACCACGATGACGACGTTCTTCACTGCGGCCGGATGGGACTGGCAGCCGAACAGGGCGATCGCACACCACGCAATCATGAGCGCCGCAGCTGGTGATCTCCGCCGACAGCGAGACCGAGGCGGGCAGATCGAGGAGGCGGCGGGCCGGGTCACGTCGTCGAATAGTGCGCGGCGGCCCCAGCGCGTGCAAGCGCTCCAACCGCATTCCGTATGCGTGTTGTCGGGTCGGCGCGGCGCTTCCACGCGCTTGTCGTCCGGCAGATTGCCGCGAACCAAAAACGCGATCCTTGTTTCACTCGATACTTCGCCGCATATGCAGCCGACCATGTCTGCGGTCGGCGAGGCGCCACGGCGCGGTTGGCCTTGGCATCTCGGCGCGGTGCTGCTGGTCGCGTTCTATTGCCTCGGGCGCTACGGCGACGCGGCGGCGGACTTCTACTTTCTCGACGACTTTTGGCTGCTGCGCACGGCGCAGGGGATCAAAGCCGGGAGCGCGCAGGCGCTCTTCGAGATCTTCCGGCCGACGCACGCCGGATTCCTGCTTTATCGACCGTTCACGCAAACCGGCTACATGTGGCTGTTGGTCAGTCTGTTCGGCTTCGACAGCGGCGCCGCGCACGCCTTTCAAGTGACCGTGTTCGCCGTCAACGCGGTGCTGGTATTGGCAATTGCCAGCCGCCATCTCGGCTCGCTCTCAGCCGGCCTGTGCGCCGCGTTGCTCTATGCCGCGGCACCCGGGCATGGCGCAGCGGTGTATTGGTTGGCGGCGTTCAGCATGACCGGCGCGGCGCTCAGCCTGTTCCTGCTCGTCTGGTGGTGGGGATGGAGCGCCGGGCGTGTACGCGCGGTCGGCTGTTCGCTGCTGCAAGTCATTGCGTTGTTGTGCGGCGAATACGGCGTGGCCGGGCCCGGCTTGATCCTCGCCGTTGCCGCATTCGGTGCGCTGCGTGAGCCGTGGCGGCGCGTGGCGCGCGACGCCGCCGGGCCTGTCGTCATCGTGCTCATCTACGGTATCGCCAAGCTGGCGTACTTCACCGTGCGCGGTCCGAGCAGCTTCGGCTACGGGGTCACGGCCGCGCCCGACGCGATCCTCACCAGCCTCGGGCATTATACCCTCGCGACGCTGAACCTGCTGACTTTCGCGGTTGGAGCGGCGGGATATCTCCCGGCCGCGGCGACGGTTCTGGCGCTGGCGTTGGTGAGCGCGTTGCTGGCGCTTCGCGGCCGCGCCGCGTGGCGCCCGGTTGCGCTGGGCACTGCGATCTTCGTCGTCGGGCTCACGCCGGTGTTGGCCCTCGCCAAGCACTACTACGACTTCTTTATCGGTGTCGCTGGGCTGGGCGCGGCCATCGCGTGCGTCGGTCTGGCCCGTCTGCTCGCCGCCGGCCGCAACGTCGGGGCGGTCGTGCTGGCGGTGATCGTCCTCGCGAGCGACGCGCGCACGGGCGATGCGGCGATGCGCAACAACGGCATCGCCGCCCTGGTGCGCAATACGGCGCGCGCCGATGAGACACTGCTGCTGCATCTCGACGACCTGGCGACGGCGAACGGCCGCGAAACCGTCTACGTCATGCCCAGGACGCCGATGATGGCCTCGATGTTCGCCGACGGTAACGCGCACGAGATCTTCTTCGCTCCGCCGCTGCGCGTGCGGTTATACGATACCAGCATCATCCCAACGCCGCGCGACGGTGAAATCGTCGTCGAGACGCCGCCGGCGCTCACCGCCGAGCAATTGGCGGCCACCGGCTTCGCGCGCGCGCCGCGCTTCGCTGCGCTGCGCGCAGGCCTGCTGCGCTTGCACAGCGCCTACGACGCGATCGAGGGAATGCTGGCGCGTTGATCGGTGGCTTGACCGCACCGGGCGCCGCAGCGTACGGCTCGCCGACGGCCTGAAAGGATAAAGACCAGACATGATCGTCGTCACCGGCGGCTGCGGCTTCATCGGCAGCGAAGTAGTGCGCCAGCTGCGCGCCAAGGGCCACGCCGTCCGCGTCGTGGACAACATGAGTAAAGCGTCGAGTCGCGTGCCCGACGGCGTCGAGTTCGTCCGCGGCGACCTCACCCACGCCGGCGTCGCGCGCGAGGCGTTTCGCGGCGCGCGCGCCTGCATCAACTTGGCGGCGCGCATCGGCGGCATCGGCTACTTTCACAAGCTGCCGGCCGAGATCCTCAGCGAGAACAATCTCATCTACTCGCACACGTTCGAAGCCGCGGTGGCTGAGCGCCTGGAGCGCATGCTGTTCGTCTCCTCGTCGATGGTGTTCGAGTCGGCCACGCGCTTCCCATCGAAGGAAGAAGATCTACGCGTCATTCCGCCGCCGTTCACCGCCTACGGCTTCAGCAAGTTGATCGGCGAGTGGTATTGCCGCGCCTTCCACGATCAGCACGGCCTGAAATACTCGATCCTGCGCCCGTTCAACGCCATCGGCCCGGAAGAAGAGGCCGGCGATGAAGTCGGCGACGCGCATGTGATTCCCGACTTGGTCAAGAAGATCCGCGGCGGCCAGTATCCGATCGAATTGCTCGGCGACGGTTCGCAAACGCGCTGCTTCACGCACGTGCGCGACATCGCGCGCGGCATCGTCATGGCGCTCGATCACCCGGCAGCGGAGAACGAGGATTTCAACCTCGGCAACGCCGAAGAGATCACCATGCTCGAGCTGGCCAAGCGGATCTACGCGGCGTGGGGCGGCGAGCGCCCGTTCCAGGCGACGTTCGTTTCGGGCTTTCCGTCCGACGTCAAACGCCGCGTGCCCGATGGCAGCAAGGCCAAGCGCCTCCTCGGGTGGGAGCCGCAGATCGATTTCGAGACCGGGCTGCGCGAGGTCATCGGCAAGGCGTGAACGGCATGACGGGCACGGTCGCAGTCGTCGGCCTCGGGCGGGTCGGCCTGCCGTTCGCGCTGTTCCTGGCGCAGCGCGGCTGTGCCGTGCACGGCATCGACACCAACCCGGCGACGATCGAGGCGCTGCGCGCCGGGCGCCTGCCGTTTCGCGAGCACGGTGCGGCCGAGGCGCTCGCGGCGACGCACGGGACGCGCTTCCACGCCGGCTCGGATCTCGCGGCGCTGGCGCACGCCGACACGATCATCATCACCCTCGGCACGCCGGTCGACGATTTCAACAACCCGATCTTTCTTCCCATCGAGAACCTGTTGCGCGCCGCCTTGCCGCACATGCACGCCGGTCAGCTGGTGGTGCTGCGCAGCACCGTGGCGCCGGGCTCGACCGAGCATCTTGGCCGTCTCATCGAGCGCAGTACATCGTATCGCATCGGCCAAGATCTCTTCCTGGCCTTCTGTCCGGAGCGCATCGCCGAAGGGAAGTCGTTCAGCGAGCTGCCCGAGGTGCCGCAGATCGTCGGCGGCGTCGACGCCGCGAGCGGCGCGCGCGCCAAGCAATTCTTCACGCAGGTGACGCCGACGGTCATCGAGGTCGACGCGCGCAGCGCCGAGCTCGCCAAGCTGTTCTGCAATATGTACCGCTACATCGATTTCGCCGTCGCCAACGAGTTCATGATGATCGCCGCCCAGCACGGGCGCGAGGTCTACCCGATCATCGATGCGATCAACCGCGACTACAAACGCGGTGGCTTGAAGTCCCCGGGACTCACCGGCGGCCCATGCCTGTACAAGGACGGCTTCTTTCTCACCGGCAAGATCCCCTACAACGAGCTCATCGCCTCGGCGTGGAAGATCCACGAGACGACCCCGGCATATCTGGTCGACCAAGTGCGCGCGCGCCTGCCGCTCGACGGTGCCAAGGCGGCGATCCTCGGCATGGCCTTCAAACGCGACATCGACGACACGCGTAATTCGTTGGCTTTCAAATTGAAGAAGCTGCTGCTGGCCGAAGGCGCCGACGTGCATCTGCACGATCCGCTGCTGCCTTATGCGTCGCGCGACGAGGCGTTGCGCGGCGCCGACGCGATCTTCTTGGCCATGAACCACTCGGCCTTCGACGACCTGACGCTCGACGGGCTGCGCCGCCTCGCCAAGCCCGCGGCCGTGGTCAGCGACATCTGGAACATTCTCGGCACCAATCGGATTGTGTTTTCGCTGGCGGCGTAGATCGGCGGCGCCCGCGGCGCGACGCGATGAGCCGCGTCTGCGCACGCCGCCCGCGCACGCCGGCTCGCCGCGCGTTCATGCTTCCTGCCGCGCTGCGCGCGCGGTGGAGTCCTGCAGGCTTTCGAGCCGCGGGGTGGGCAAGAGCAGGCCGTCGATGGCGGCCGCAGCGAGCAACACCAGAGGAATCTCGGCAGGAGCTCGGTAGCGAATGTCGCCGAAAGTCATGGCGGTCGAGATGATGCTGAGCGCCGGGAGGGCGAGGAGCGGATAGAGGATCACGTGCCGGCGTCGCAGCGCTGCGCCGGCGACCGCGAGCGGCACCAATGTCCAATAGAGAATCATTTGGAGCCAAATGATGCGCGGTGCGAAGGCCAGGCTTTCAGCCTGGAGTAGGACCTGCTGCGCGGGGCGGAAGAAGCCCCAACTGCGCCCTTCGCGCGCTGCGAGGACTGCCGGCAGCATCTCCAAGTGGTTGAGCGTGTATCGGATCGCTTCAGCGCGCAGCGCACCGTCCTGCACGCTCCGGTCGGTGTTCTTCCAGAAGACTGGGTTGTGTAAAACGCAGGCGGAATCGTACGAGCCCAGGTGCTCGCCCGAGAACGTCGTGTCGCATGCACCCGCCAACATGGCATTCCCCGCGCCGGCAGAGAGGATGATCGGTCGCTCGAAGCGATGCAGGTTGTAGATCGTCCAGGGCGCAATGATCGCGAGGATGACGGCTCCAGACAGCGCCAATCGCCAGATGCGCCGGCGCAGCGGAACCGCCGCGGTGCTGAGCACCAGCGGCACGAAGACGGCGGGGATGAGGAGCGCTTGCTCCGATCGAGCCAGCGCCAGCAGTCCAAGCGTCGACGCTAGCGCGAGGCATCGCCCGAGTGTGGGCCGCGCGTGGTAGCGGTATGTCAGCAGGAGCGCGGCAGCGATGAGGGGGAAGGTGATCGCTTCGGCGTTGAGGTTGCGCTCGTATGTCCAGAACGCCGGCGAGACGGCGATCAGCGCGCCGGCCACAGCGCCTGTGCGGGCGGACGCGATGTAGCGACCCAGGAGCGCGACGAGCACCGTCGTGCCGACTCCCAAGGCGCTCGCCGCGAGCCCCGTCTGCTCAACGGTCTGCGCTCCCAGCCAGTGCACGCCGGCGAGGAATGCAATCCACAGCGGCGGATGCAGGGCGTCGGGGAAAATCCCTTTCGCGGTCTGGAAGCTGAACCCTTGGCCAGCCGCGAGCAGCCAGGCCGAGATGACGTAGTGGAACCCGTCGCCGCCGAGACCGATCGGCGACGTGCGTTGTGCGACATAGATTGCTGCGAGCCGAACGCCTGCGGCCAGTACGACCAGTGCGGCAATCAGCCAAGGAAAGCGGCGGTCCCACCACGTCGTTGCGCCGGGCACGGCCGAGCCCCCAACCGGGCCGGCACGTCCGCTCATCGGCAATGCCCATGGCGCCGCAGCGCGCGACCACGACGCGGCGCCCTGGCGCGGCGCCACTTCCGCTTCCCAGGCGGGCGCGGAAGCGCGCAACGCTCGTCCGAGCCGGACAAGAAGGTTATCGACCTCGCCATCGATTCGAAGCTCACGTCCACGGTCAACACGCTGGGCAAGCAGGGCGGTGCTTACAACATTCAACGCCTTGCCGAACAACTGTCGATGGCGGGTTCGGTCTGCCGCCTGCTGAACCGCGGCCGGGTTGATCAGCGGTATCGGTGTCGCGTCTCAGAAGCATTGCGCCGATGGCGCGGGTCCGCGACGTCCCTGTCGGCATGGCACGGCGTGGAAGCGCAGGGTCGACTCGCTTCCTACCGTAAGAAGCTCAAGCGCGGCGTGCCGCCTCTTGCCGATCGTCTCGCTTTGTCTTTTGCACGCGATCGTTTGATGGTGCCCAGCGTGCTGCTCTTTATAGTCGTACCCGTGTCTCGCAAGGCCGAGGTCGCCCACGCGGGGCTGCAACGCTCGGCCGCACAGGCACCGGAACCGCATGCGATGCTGGTGTTGCACGACGAGGCGAACGACCCGACTGTCGCGGTGGTCGACGACCTGCGTTGCACCCATCCGGCGATGGGTGCCGCTTGCTGCGCGCTCATCAATCACAGCGCCTGCGCGGAGAAGCTCGACGGCAATCCACCGGCCGCGCAGCTGGCAGCGCCCGGCGTCGAGGCGCACATCGGGCGGGCCAACGAGCGCGATTGGCTCGCCGACGGTGCGGCCGATGTCGCCTTCACCGGAAACTTCTGCGAGCCTCTGCCGAATGGAGCCGCCTGGCCGGCCGTGCTCGGCGCAGTGCGCGCCACGCGCTGCGCCAGAGCAGCCGCCTGCTGATCCTGCAGCCCAACATCCGCTACGCCTACCGGAATGGCAGCAAGGGTACGATGATGACCGCGGCAGGGGAGGAGGGGCCATCGCGGCAGCGCGCTTTTGGTCGAGAACGGCACGAAGCGCAGGCGCAACTCGACGGCGCGGAAACCGGCCAGCCACGTCTCGGTGGTCGAGGCGCGGCGTCGGAATCGGATCGTTTCGGACGACGCCTGTTTATGATCGCCCTCGTCGGCTTGATCGGCCGTATTCTGTACGTGGTGTGGGTGCGAAGCAGCCCGGTGGGCGGCGACGGGTATCAGTACCACTCGGCGGCCCTCGCGCTCGTCGACGGAGCGGGATTCATCAACCCGCTGGCGCGGGATTTCTTGGGAAAGATGGTTCCCGATGCCGTTCATCCGCCGGCATGGACGCTGCTCCTCGCGGCAGCGAGCGCCCTGGGACTGCGCTCGTACCTGGCACATCAGATCGTTGCCTGCTTGCTGGGCGCGGCGGTGATCGCCATGACCGGACTCGCCGGCCGCGCCGCGTTCGGCGCCCGTGTCGGATTGATCGCCGCCGGGCTCGCGGCCGTGTACCCCAACGTGTGGCTCTACGAGCGCGACGTGGCCGTGGAGCCCCTGGCGATGCTCGGCACGGCGACGACGCTCTGGCTCGCCTATCGCTATCGGGCAGCCCCCAGCGTAGGGCTCGCTGCCGCGCTCGGCGCCGCGGTGGCGCTGCTCGCCTTGACGCGGTCGGAGCTCATAGCGATTTCGCTGCTGCTCGTGACGCCGCTGATCCTCTTCTCCGCCGATGGGAATCTCGCGCGGCGAGTTGCCCGACTAACTCTCGCTGGTGCGGTGAGCGTCGTGTGCATCGCACCATGGTCCCTGTTCAACCTGACGCGCTTCGCACTCTTTGTGCCGCTGTCCAACGGCTTGGGCTCGGCGCTGCGGGCCGGGAACTGCAGCGCGACCTATGACGGCGAGCGCCTCGGCGCCGACCAATTTGCCTGTCTGCTCTTCGTGCCGAAACTCTCGGAGGAGCCTTCGATCGCCGACCGTCAGTACCGGCAGGCGGCGCTGACCTTCATATGGGCCCGCATCGATCGCCTGCCGGTCGTCATCGCGGCGCGGCTCGGCCGCACCTTCAATATGTTCCGGCCGTTCCAGCAGGTGCACTTCGAAGCCGAACGGGGAACCGCGATCGCGGTGTTGTGGGTGGCGTTGTTCTCGTACTGGCTGTTGCTGCCGTTCGCCGCGGCCGGCGGGCTGATCGCGCGCCGGCGAGGCGTCATGATCTATCCGCTGCTTGCCTTTCCGGCGGTCGCGGTGCTCTCGGTCGCGCTGACGATCGGCGCTGTCCGCTACCGCGCGCCGTCCGAAGTCCCGCTCGTGTTGCTGGCCGCCCTGTCGTTCGACGCGCTGCTGCGCTGGCGCGCGCGGCCGAGTGCCGAATCCGGTGATGCGTCTCCGCCGCATCCTGATCGGCCATCTGCCGCAGCGCGCCCGGCTCTCGATGCGGTGGCTTTGCCCCAGAATGCTGTCAGCGATCAGCATTGAGCGACCAGCCGGCGTGCGCAGCCTTGCACCCGTTCGGTTTGCCGGAGCTGAAGGCCGATCGCTGACGGCGGAAAGCGGTTTGTCGCGCACCGCTCGCTACGGTGCGTCGGCAAGAGGCCGTCGCGGCCGCGCCTCCCGACGGCGCATGCCGTCCGGGCGACCGATTCATCCAGCCATCCAACGGATCTGGTCAAAGGTCTTCGCCGTCGCGCTTTGCATTTTCGTCCCGCGCGTCTGATTCTGCCGCGCGTGCTGTTGTCGATCGTCGTGCCCGTGTATCGCGAGGGCGAGGCCGCTCGCGCGACGCTGGAAGTCCTGGCGACGCGCGCCCCGATGCCGCACGAGATCCTCGTCGTACACGACGAAGCCGACGACCCGACGATCGCAGTGGTGGATGATCTGCGCCGCCGCTACCCGGCATTGCGCGCCGTGCACAACACGCTCGGCCGCGGTCCGGCGCTGGCGATGCGCGCCGGCTTCGCCGCCGCAGAGGGCGAGGCGGTGCTGGTGACGATGGCCGACGCCTCAGACGACGTCGAGGACATCGCCCGCATGCTGGCGCGGCTCGAAGCGGGAGACGATCTGGTCGCGGCTTCGCGCTACATGCGCGGCGGTCGGCAGATCGGCGGCCCGCCGCTGAAGAACTTCCTGTCGCGCGCTGCAGGGCGCTCGTTGCACTGGCTCGCCGGCCTGCCGACCAGCGATCCCACCAGCGCCTTCAAGCTCTATCGGCGCAGCATGTTGGAACGGTTGCACATCGAGAGTGCGGTGGGCTTCGAGTTGGCGCTGGAGCTGACCGTCAAGGCGCACGTGGCGGGTTATCGCATCGGCGAAGTGCCGACGACGTGGCGCGATCGCGTCGCCGGGCAGTCCAACTTCAAGTTGCTGCGCTGGTTGCCGCGCTACCTGCGCTGGTACGCTTTGGCGATGCGGAGGGGAGTGGGCGGTGGACGCGCCGGCGCTATACGCGCATCGCTGTGATGCCGCCGCGCGCGCCGCCAAGGCGCGCACGTGCTCGTACGGTTGGCTCGATGTCTGACCTGCAGCTGCCCCTCGATTCCGGCGCAGAGAGCCCCGACGGTGCGCCGGTGCCTGCCGCCGCGCCGCCCGCGTCTGCGGCCGCGCCCCCGGCATCAGCCGCCGCGCCCCCGGCGTCATCGCATTTCGGCCGCCGTCTCTGCGGCATCGTCGCCCTCGGCTTGCTCGGGCGCGTGCTGTACGTCGTGTTGGTGCAGGGAACCTTCGTCGGCGGAGACGGATACCACTACCACAACGCGGCGCTGCAGCTGGTCGACGGGATGGGTTTCATCAATCCCTTAGCGCTCGACACGCAAAAGCGAATCGTTCCCGATGCGGTGCATCCGCCGGGGTGGACGTTGGTGTTGGCCGGCGTGAGCGCATTGGGGATGCGCTCATATCTGGCGCACCAGATCACCGGTGCGCTGGTTGGCGGGCTGGTGGTCCTGATGACGGGTCTGGCCGGTCGAGCGATGCTCGGCGCCCGTGTCGGACTGGTCGCCGCCGCGCTGGCCGCCGTCTATCCGAACGTGTGGCTTTATGAGCGCGACGTCGCTGTCGAGCCGTTGGCCATGCTGGGCGGCGCCACGATGCTGTGGCTGGTCTATCGCTACCGCGCCCACGCCGGTGCCGGGCTGGCCGCCGCGCTCGGCGCATCGATCGCATTCCAGGCGCTGGCGCGCGCGGAACTGCTGACCCTCTCGGTGCTGGTCGTCGCGCCGCTGATCTTGTGGGCCCCCGGCATCGCGGTCGGCGATCGAGTCGCCCGTCTCGCGCTTGCCGGCGTGGTCTGCGTGCTGTGCATCGCGCCGTGGTCGATTTACAACACGACTCGGTTTCAACGCTTCGTGCCGTTGTCGAACGGCCTCGGCGCGGCGATGCTGTGCGGCAACTGTCCGCTGGTCTACGGCGGCGAGCGGTTCGGCTTCTCCGATCTCAGCTGCGTCATGTTCGTGCCGCATCGCTCCGACGATCCGTCGATCGTCGATGGTCAATTTCGCGCCGCGGCCGTGGGGTTCATGCAGCAGAACCCGCACCTCCCCGCACTGATCGCGGCGCGGCTGGGCAGGACGTTCGGCTTCTATCGCCCGGCGCAGCAGGTGCAGTTCGAAGCCGCGCGCGGCACCTCGCAGACCATCATTTGGGTGGCGTTTGTCTCGTATTGGCTGCTATTGCCGTTCGCCGTGGCCGGGGGGGTGCTCGCACGGCGTCGCCGCATACCAATCTACCCGTTGCTCGCCCTTCCATTGATCGCCCTGCTTTCGACAGCCATTACCGTCGGCGCCGTTCGGTACCGCGCCCCATCCGAGATCTCGCTCGTGCTGCTGGCGGCGGTCGCCCTCGACGCCTTGTATCGCGGCGCGCCGCGCCGCGCGGCGCCGGCCGGAGGCAGCTGATGCCGCGGAGTCAACGGGCGGGTCGTCCACCGGCTGGGCGCGCCGCGACGCGCCGGCTTGCCAAGCGCCGGCGGGGCTGAGGCGCATGATCGTCACGCGCACCCCGCTGCGCATCTCGATCGGCGGCGGCGGAACGGATCTCCCATCATACTACCGGCGCCGCGGCGGCCATGTGATCTCGGCGGCGATCAACAAGTACGTGTATCTGGCCATCAACGCCACGTTCACATCCGACTATCTGCTGAAATACTCCGAGCACGAGCGCGTTGCGCGCATCGAGGACATCCAGCATGCGCTGCTGCGCGAAGTGCTGGCGCACTATCGAGCCCAACCGGGCCTCGAGATCGTCAGTGTCGCAGACATTCCCTCCGGCACCGGGCTCGGCTCCTCGGGTTCGTTCACGGTCGGGCTGATCCGCGCCCTGCACGCCTTTCGGCATCAACAGCTGTCGACCGCTGCGCTGGCCGAGGCCGCCTGTCATATCGAGATCGACCGACTCGGGGCTCCGGTCGGTAAGCAGGATCAGTACATCGCCGCGTTCGGCGGACTGACGCGCTTCGCGTTCCATCCCGACGATTCAGTCGAAGTCGATCGCCTCGCCATTGGCGCTGAGACCCAGGCCGATCTGGAGGAGCATCTGCTGCTGTTCTTTACCGGCTATTCGCGCAGCGCTGCGACGATCCTTGCGGAACAAAAGCAACGTTCGGAGCGCGACGATGCCGCCATGCTCGCCAACCTCGACGCGGTCGCGGATCTGGGTACGCAAATCGGCACGGCGCTGGAAGGCGGCGACACGCAGCGCTTTGCCGGCCTGATGCACGAGCACTGGGAGCACAAGCGCCGCCGCACCGGCGGCATCAGCAGCGGCGAGATCGACGCGTGGTACGATCTGGCGCGTGCCAACGGCGCCTTGGGCGGCAAGCTCGTCGGCGCCGGCGCCGGCGGGTTCCTGCTGTTGTACGCGGAAGACACGCGCCGCGTGCGCGGCGCCATGGCCGCTGCCGGCCTGGCGGAGGTGCGCTTCGGCTTCGACCACGACGGCAGCGTCGTCTTGGCGCGCAGCTGATGCTTCCTTGCCTGGTGCTCGGCGGCGGCGTCGGAACGCGGATGCGGCCGGCGACCGACCGCTTGCCCAAGCCGCTGCTGCCGGTGGCCGGCCTACCATTCGCCGTGCACCAGTTGCGCTGGCTCGCCGCCGCAGGCGTCAGCGACGTCGTCTATTCGATCGGCTATCGCGGCGATTTGATCCGTGCCGAGCTCGGTGCGCGCAATCTCGGATGCGCCGTACGCTTCGTGGACGAAGGAACGAATCTCCGCGGCACCGGCGGTGCCGTGCGGCTGGCGGTCGAGCGCGGCGCGTTCGAAGGCCCGTTCTTCGTGCTCTACGGCGACTCCTATCTGCGCGTCGACCTGGACGCGGTGGTCGAGCGCTTCGCGCATGCGGGCGCCGAAGCGCTGATGACGGTCTATCGCAACGACGGGGCGCTCGATCGCAGCAACGTGATCTTCGACGGCGGGCAGGTTACGCGCTATGACAAGCGCGAGCCCGATCCCGCCGCCGCCGGTATGCACTTCATCGACTACGGACTCTCGATCCTGCAACCGGCGACGGTTTTGGCCCGCATCGGGCCGCGGACCCCGAGCGATCTGGGCGATCTGTTCGGCGTCCTGAGCGCCGCGGGCGCCCTCGCCGGCTACGAGGCCATCGAGCGGTTCTTTGAGATCGGCTCGCCGCAAGGACTGGCCGATCTGGAGCATCACTTGTCGCAGCCACCGGCATGAATGCATTCCCCGTCACCGCCGATCCGCAGGTGCGCCTGTCAGTGCCCGCCGGTGAGGACCCCGGCGTGCCCGAGCTGTCGATCGTGATCCCGGCGCTCAACGAGGAGCTGACCATCGTCGAGTTCGTCGCGTGGTGCCGGGAGGGCCTGCGGCGCGCCGGCGTCGCCGGCGAGATTCTGATCGTCGACAGCTCGACCGACCGCACGGCCCAGCTCGCGCTGGCGGGCGGCGCGCGCGTGTTGCACACGCCCAAGCGCGGCCTCGGCCGGGCATACATCGACGCGCTGCCGTACGTGCGCGGCAAGTGGATTCTGATGGGGGACGCCGATTGCACGTACGACTTTCGCCAGCTGGAGCGTTTCGTTCTCGCCTTCCGCCAAGGCTTCGAGTACGTCATGGGCTCGCGCTGGAGAGGGTCGATCGAGGCGGGATCCATGCCGGCCCTGCATCGCTACTTCGGCACGCCGATCACGACATGGATACTGAACCGCCTCTACGCCAGCCGTTTCAGCGACATCCACTGCGGCATGCGCGGTATCACACGCGACGCGTTGGTGCGCATGGATCTGCAGTCCCAATCGTGGGAGTACGCGTCCGAAACGATCTTGAAATCAGTGCGCATGGAGCTGCGCACCACGGAAGTTCCGGTCACCTTTCTGAAGGATCGCGACGGCCGGCTCAGCCACCACAAGCGGGAAGGGTGGCTGTCGCCGTTCAAGGCGGCGTGGATCAACCTGCGCGCCATGTTCATCTACGGGTCGGACTCCTTTCTGCTGAAGCCGGGCGCCGCGTTGTTCGTCCTCGGCCTGCTGTTGGCGCTGCCGGTCAGCGGCGGCGACGTCCGCGTCGGTGCGATTACCTTGTCGCTCAATTGGCAATTCCTCGGCGTCGCCATTCTGGCGATCGGCGCGCAGACCTTCTTGATGGGCTGTGTCGCGCAGGTGTTGTTCGACTACACCGGCCGCTACACGCGGCGCTGGCAGCGCATCTTTCCCTATACGCGTACGGTGCTGATTGCGTTCGCGTTGATCGCCTGCGGAGTCTGCTTGGCCGTGCCCCTGATCGTCGCCTATGTCGCCAGCGGGCTGGCGCTCTCGTCCGCCGACGCCGTGCAGAACCACTTGGCGGTGAACGGTTTGGCGGCAGCGGTCTTGGGCGCGCAATTGTTCCTCTTCGCCCTGCTGCTGCATGGCGCGATCATCGCGACACGCCGCGTGCCGCTCGACCCGAGCTAACGGCGACGCGCGGTCGGCCGGAATGCGCAGCATGGATGCGGCGGTGAATACGGCGCGCGAGCGAACGACATCGTTCGGCCAGACTCGGCGCCCGGGCGTCGTCGATCGTCTCGGCATTTGGCTGAGCGGTGTCGCCGTGCGCCGACACGCGGTTTTCGACGGAGCGCGCCTCGGCGATTTCGGCTGCGGATTCGATGCGAGCTTGGCACGCACGCAGCTGGCTCGCGTGCGCTCGGCGCTGCTGGTCGATGTCGCGTTGGCCGCCGACCTCAAACGCCACCCGCGCGTGGTCGCGATCGAGGGCTCGCTGCTCGACGTCCTGCCGACCGTCGCGTCCGGCTCGCTCGACCTGACGCTGTGCCTGTCGGTGCTCGAGCACGTCTGGGAGCCGCAAGCGCTGCTCGGCGAGCTGCGCCGCGTCACCGCGCCAAACGGCGTCGTGCTGCTCAACGTCCCGTCATGGCTCGGCAAGCGCGCCTTGGAATTTTCGGCCTTCCGGCTGGGCTGGAGTCCGGCGGAGGAGATGGACGACCACAAGTGGTACTTCGATCCGCGCGATCTCTGGCCGCTGTTGGTGCGCGCCGGATTCAAGCCGAGCGAAATCGTCTGCCACCGCCATAAGCTCGGTCTCAATACGTTTGCCGCCTGCCGCGTGGCGCGCGCGAGCGAGGGGGCGTCGAGTGGCTGAGTTCACCACCACATACATTGCCGAGACGATCGAGATCCTGCGCGGGCTGGATGTCGGCGCCGTCGATCGCATTGCTGCGGGCCTGGCCGCGGTGCGCGCGCGTGGCGGACGGCTGTTCATTCTCGGGGTCGGCGGATCGGCGGGCCACGCAGCGCATGCGGTCAACGATTTCCGTAAGCTCTGCGAGATCGAAGCGTACGCCCCGACCGACAACGTCAGCGAGCTCACCGCCCGTGTGAACGACGAAGGCTGGGCGACCGTCTTCTCGGCCTGGCTCGAGGTCTCTCGCCTGGCCGCCGCGGATGCGGTGCTGGTCTTCTCGGTCGGCGGTGGCGACGCCGAGCGCAACATCTCGCCCAACCTGGTGCGTGGGCTCGAGCTCGCCGCCAAGGTGGGGACGTCGATCTACGGCATCGTCGGTCGCGACGGTGGCTATACCGCGCGGGTGGCGCATGCGGCAGTGGTGATTCCGCCGCTGTTCCCCGAGCGCATCACGCCGCATACCGAAGGCCTGTGCGCGGTGGTGTGGCACCTCCTCGTGTCGCACCCGCTGCTGCAGCGCGTCCCGACGAAGTGGGAACGGTCGGCGCCTCCGACGAGCGCCGTGTGAGCGGGTCAATCTATCGCCGCGTCGTCGTGGTGGGCGGCGCCGGCTTCATCGGCAGCCATGTCGTGCGCACGCTCTTGCAGCGCGACGGCGTCGAAGGCGTCGTCGTCTACGACAACTTCTCGTCCGGTCGGCGCTGGCATCTCGATACCTACGCCGCCGATGTGCGGTTGCAGATCGTCGAAGGCGAGATCCACGATCTCGAGCGGCTCGTGGCGGCGGTCGCCGGCGCCACGACCATCGTGCACCTGGCCTCGAATCCCGACATCGCCCGCGCCATGACCGATCCGACCATCGACTTCGAGCAAGGGACGGCGCTCACCCACTGCGTCGTCGAGGCCGCGCGCCGTCAATCGGTGCAACTCGTCCTGTATGCGTCCGGCAGCGGCGTCTACGGCGATCTCGCCGAGCTCGAAGCGCGCGAGGACCACGGTCCGCTCGAGCCCGTCTCGACCTACGGGGCCAGCAAGCTCGCCGGCGAGGCGCTCCTGGCGTCGTACTGCCACATGTTCGGACTGCGCGGACGCGCCTGCCGCTTCGGCAACGTCGTCGGGCCGAACCAGACGCACGGCGTCGGCTTCGACTTCGTGCGCAAGCTGCTCACCGATCCCACCCGTCTGGAGATTCTCGGCGACGGCCGGCAGAGCAAGTCGTACGTGCACGTCGACGACGTGATCGCGGCCCTGCTGCTCGTCGGCGAACAAAGGCAGCCGCCGTATGCGGTCTACAACGTAGCGACCGGCGACTACATCACCGTCGCTGAGATCGCGGCGTTGGCGATCGAGTGCGTCGGCCTCGAACCTGCCGCGGTGCACCTCGCTTATCGCGGCGGTGATCGCGGCTGGCAGGGCGACGTCCCGGTCGTGCGGATCGCCACCGAGCGCATCCGCGCCCTCGGTTGGCAACCTCGGCGGGGCTCGCGCGAGGCCCTGCGTCAATCGATCCTCTCGATGCTCGACGACGCGCGCGTCGGCCGTCTGTGGTGAGGTGATGGACGAGTCGAGCGGGGTCGATGATTGGGAGCGGCACTGGCTCGCGTTTGGCGAGTCCGCCAGCGACAACCCCGCGCAGGCATATCGGCGCGCTCTGATCGCCGCGTCGATCGAGCGCGGTCCGCGCCCGCGCCGCATCCTCGATCTCGGTTGCGGCCAAGGGGATCTGCTGGCCGCTCTTCACGCACGCTGGCCGGACGCCGAACTGGTCGGTGTCGATCTCAGTGCCGAAGGCCTGCGCCAAACATCGATCAAAGTCCCGCGGACGCGCCTGTTCCAGCTCGACCTGCTGCGCAGCGATCCGCCCCCTGCGGCGGTCGCGGGGTGGGCTGACGTTGCCGTCTGCAGTGAAGTGCTCGAACATCTCGAGGATCCCGCCGCCTTCCTTTCGGCGGCGTCGAGTTTCGTCGCCGCCGGCGGCCGTCTCATCGTCACCGTTCCGGGCGGGCCGCGCACCGCGTTCGACCGCCATATCGGACATCGGCGGCATTTCCGGGTCGCGTCGCTCACCGCCGTGCTGCGCGCCGCCGATCTCGACATCGAGCACGTCGCCGGCGCCGGATTTCCCTTCTTCAATCTGTACAAACTCGCGGTCCTGCTGCGCGGCGAACGGCTCGCCCGGGAAGTGTCGAGCGACGCCTCGCCTTCGCGCGTGGCGCGGGCCGCGATGCAAGTGTTCGGCTGGCTGCTGCGACCGTCACGCAATGTGTCGCGCGGCGGTTGGCAACTGATCGCCGTGGCGCGGCGAAGGAGCACGGAGTCCGATTCATGAACGATCTGGTACGCGGCTTGCGGATCAAGATTTTCGCCGACGGGGCGGACGTTGCGCGTCTGACGGAGCTGGCTGCCGACCCGCTGATCAAAGGCTTCACGACCAACCCGACGCTGATGCGCCAGGCCGGCGTGACGAACTACGCCGCATTCGTGCAGGCGCTGGCGGCGCAGATCGGTGATCGACCGGTTTCCTTCGAAGTCGTCTCGGACGACTTCACGGAGATGGAGCGGCAGGCACTTGTCCTGCACGGCCTCGGCGACACGGTGTACGTGAAGATCCCGATCACCGATAGCGCCGGGGTCAGCGCCACCCCGTTGATGGCACGGCTTGCGGCGGCGGGGGTGCGCGTCAACGCAACGGCGATCATGACGCTCGAACAAGTCCGTGCCGCGACGCGTGCGCTCGGTGGCGGTCCCGCGGCGGTGATCTCAGTGTTCGCCGGTCGCATCGCGGATGCCGGCGTCGATCCGGTGCCGCTGATGAGCGAGGCGCGCCAGATCGTCGCGGCGCACGCCAATCTCGAGCTGCTCTGGGCGAGTCCGCGCGAGGTGCTCAACGTCGTGCAGGCCGATCGCGTCGGCTGCGACATCATCACTGCGACGCCGGACCTCCTGCGCAAGCTCGATCTCCTCGGGCGCGATCTCGGCGAGTTCAGTCTCGCGACCGTGCGCATGTTCTGCGACGATGCGCTCGCGGCCGGTTACGAGATCTGAGACGAGGCCGGCGGCCGTGCCGAGGCGCCTAGCGGGCCGCCGTGCCCGACCGCCGATGTCGTACAGGCTTGCCAGTCCGGACGCGAATGGCTGGTTTTGAACGTATGGGGGCTGGCTGCCGCGGGCCGCGTCGATCGCTGCCTGAATGCGCGACCGCGTGCTCTGGGTGACGGTGCGCGTGCGCTCTGCTGCTGGTCGATGAACCGCCCGCCGCGCGTCCATAGAGGGGCCATGACGCCGAGCCAGACGGCAAAGCAACAGAGCAGCGCTGCCCGGTCTGATGCCGGCGCCGCGACCAACGGGACCGGCGGCTCGATCAGCGCTTGCGCGTGAGCGCGCTGCAGCGTTAGGGTCGCGGCTCGCTTCGCGCCGGCGACGCGACGCCCCCTCATTCTCCATGCCTGCCCCAACGGTCGACGATCTCGACATCCAGGATGCCTGGGACAACGTGCCGCTGCGGGCGCGCTGGCCGACCGGCCTGGACAATCACTTCTACATCAACCGCCTGGCTGAGGTGCCGGTCGAGGAGACGTTGTTCGGCGCCAGCGGCCGCGTCTTGGAGGTCGCGGCCGCCGAGGCCGTGCACTCGTGCCGCCTGGCCGCGCAAGGCCTGCAATGCCATGTGCTGGAGCCGTCCGAGACGATGCTCGGTAAGGCGCGCGAGCGCATGGACGAGTTCGGCGTGCAGCTGCATCTGACGCGCGGGATTGCCGAGGCACTGCCGTATCCCGATCAGAGCTTCGACCGCGTGTTGATCGACGCTGCGATCGACCATTTGTCGGATCCCGACACCGGCGTGCGCGAGATGGTGCGCGTGCTCAAACCGGACGGGCGCTTCATCGTCAGCTTCGTCAACTACGGCAGCCTTGCCGTCCGCTTGAGCCGGGCGATGTACCGGATGCATCGCCGCCTGGTGCCCAGCCGGCGCGAGGAGCATCGCTTTTGGGACACGCCGGTGCCGACCGAGCACACCTTCGAGTGCACCTACCGCAACATCGGCGCATTGTGCGGGCAATACCTGGAGCTCGATCGCGCCGTCGGCGTGTCGCTGCTGTGGGGCACGCCGGGCTGGGCGCCGTTTCTCAACGTCATTCGCCAGCCGCTGGCGCATCTGGTGTTGCAAGCCGGCGACCGCCTGGCGCGCACAATGCCTGGCGTGGCGGACTACGTCTTGATGGTGTGGCGTCCGCGCACCGCCACCGAGGCGCCGGGCTCCGGCCTGCGCCATCTCGCCCCGCTGGCGCGCGTCGCCGCGGCAACACCGGCGGCGCCGCCGCGGCGCTTGGAGACGCTGCGCGTGACGCCGGCCGACCCGATCTACCAGCAGCGCGCGCACGACGACCTGGCCTGGGAAGAGGGCTGGGGCTTGGCGCAGATCGTCGCGCGCCGGGTAGAGGCGGCCAGGCCGTGGGGCTACCGCGCACTGACCGGTGACGCGCAGCGCTCGGCGCTGCAGGTCTTCGCCGCGCGCGGCCCGTTCGCGCACGCGGCGCTGATCGGCAGCGAGGACGACGGCGATGCGGACGCCTGGCTGCGCGCCAACGGCAGCCAGCGGCTCGACGTCATCGACCTCAATCGCGAGCGCTTGGGCCGTGTGCAACAGCGCATGCAGCCGTACGGCGAGCGCGTGCACTGTCGCTATCAGGATCTGAACTTTCTCGACTTGGCGCCGGCGCAGTACGATGCGGTGCTGGTCGGCAACGGGCTCAATCGCGTCGTCAATCTGGAGTTCTTCTTCGACGAGATCGCGCATGCGTTGCGGCCGCAGGGCCTCTTGTGGGTCCTGACGTATGCCGGCGAGCGCCGCCACGCCTACGCGCCGGCGCGTTTACAGCTGATCAACGAAGCCCTGCAGCGGGTGCCGCTGCGCTATCGATTCGACGATCCGTCGCCGATCGAAGCCGCCGACCCGACGAAGCTGGCGCCGCTGCGCGCCGTGCGTTCGGACGAGATCGTCGCGGTGGCCAAAGCGCGCTTCGACGTCGTCGACGAGCGCTACAGTGCGCGATTATTCCCGCTTCCCATGCACATCGATTTGCCGGCTCTGCAGCGCGATATGCCGGAGTTGCTCGACGAGTTGTTCGAGTACGAGCAGGGGCTGGCGGCGCACCCGGCGGCGACGCCATGTTCGGCGTTGTTGGTGCTCCGAAAGCGGTAGGCGCCTCGCTCGAGCCAGATGGCAGATCTGACGACCGACAATCTCGAGATCCAAGACGCCTGGGATCCGGATCCGCTGCGCCAGCAGTGGCCGATGGGCCTCGACAACTATTTCATCATGAAGCGCCTCATGGAGGCGCCGGTGGCGCAGACGCTGATCGGCGCTTCCGGGCGCATGCTGGAAGTCGCCGCCGCGGAAGCGGTGCATTCCTGCCGCCTCGCCGCGCACGGTCTCGAGTGCCACGTCGTCGAGCCGTCCGAACAAATGCTCGGCCGCGCCCGCGAGCATGCGTCCGACTTCGGCGTCACGCTGCATCTGGTGCGCGGCATCGCGGAGGCGCTCCCGTATCCGGACCAGTCGTTCGACCGCGTGCTGATCGACTCGGCCATGGACCATCTCGCGGCGCCGGACACCGGGCTGCGCGAAATGGTCCGCGTGTTGAAGCCGGACGGGCGCTTCATCGTCAGCTTCGTCAATTATGGAAGCCTGGCGGTGCGGCTGAGCCGCGCGCTGTACCGCGTCGAGCGATTCTTCAATCCGGCGGCGCGCGAGGCGAAACGATTTTGGGATTCGCCGGTGCCCTATGAGCACACGTTCGAGTGCACGTACCGCAACATCGGCCGCCTGTGCGGACAGTATCTGGAGCTCGACCGTGCGCTCGGCATGTCGATGCTCTGGGGCACGCCCGGCTGGGCGCGGGTGCTGCGGGCCGTTGAGCGGTCGCGTGCCGAACGGATGCTCGAAGGGCTCGATGTCGTGGCGCGCCGCATGCCCGGCCTGGCGGACTTCGTCCTCATGGTCTGGCGCCCGCGCCGCGCCGGCGAGCCGGCGGGGACTGGATTGCGCGCCTTGCCGCCGTTGGCGCGCATCACCGCGACGAGGCCGGAGCCGCCGCCGCGTCGCGTCGAGACCCTGCGGGTCACGCCGGCCGATCCGATCTACCAGCGGCGCGCGCGCGAGGATCGCGATTGGGAGGACAATTGGGGTCTGGTGCCGGTCATTGCGGCGCGCATGGACGCCGCCAAGCCATGGACCAATCGCGTCTTGACCGGCGATCCGCAGCGCTCCGCGATCGACGAGCTCGCGGCCCGCGGCCCGTTTGCACATGCGGCGCTGCTCGGCGGCGACGAAGAGCACGAGGCCGAAACGTGGTTGCGCATCGGCGGCAGCCGCTCGCTCGACATCATCGAAGCCAGTGCGGCGCGTTTGGATCGGCTGCGTGGTGCGCTCGCGTCGTACGGCGATCGCGTCACCTACGCGCAACAAGATTTGAACTTCCTGTCGCTTCCGCCGGAGCACTACGATGCGGTGATCGCCGCCAGCGGCCTGATCCGCGTCCTGAACCTCGAGTTCTTCTTCGACGAGATCGCCCGCGCCTTGCGCCCCGGCGGTCTCGTCGGTGTGATCAGCTATGTAGGCGAACGCCATCAAGCGTACGCGCCGGCGCGCCTGCAGCTGGTGAACGCGGCGCTGCGCGAGGTGCCGGCGCGCTTTCGGTTCGACGATGGCGACGGCATCGCCGGTGCCGATCCGGCGCAAATCGCGCCGTTTCGCGCCGCGCGCTCGGATGAAATCCTCGCGGTCGCGGCGGCGCGCTTCGAGGTCGTCGAGCAACGCACCGGCGGTCGCTTGTTCCCCTTGCACCTCTATCTGGACGTCCCGGCGCTGGAGCGCGAGGCGCCGGAGATCCTCGAGCGATTGCTGCAGCGCGAGCGCGAGTTGGCGACGGATCCGGTTGCGACCGCGTGCACGGCGTATGTGGTGCTGCGCAAACCGGTAGCGGCCGGCTGATCGCTCGGCGTCCGCGCATCGACGAAAGCGCGCGTGTCGACAGACCGGGCTCCGACTGCAACGCCACCAATACCGGCGCGGCCGCTCGGCGTGGCGCTGGCCGCGCGCTATCTTCCCGAGCTGGAAGGTCTGCGCGGCGTGGCGATGTTGTGGGTCGTGGCCTTTCATATCGATGGCCTGATCAACCTGCTGACCGGCCGCCCGACGCACGGGGAGATCGTCTCGCCGTGGTGGGCGCTGATTCGGGCCGGCGGCGACATCGGCGTCGACATGTTCTTCGTACTGAGCAGCTTCCTGCTCAGCCTTCCGTTCCTGCAGGCGCAGGGTCCGCTGTCGGTGCGGCGTTTCTTTGCCAAGCGCGCGCTGCGGATCCTGCCGTTGTACTACGCCCTGGTGGTCGTTGGGGCGGTGCTCAGCGCTACGCGGCTTGCCGATCTGGCGCGGGCGCTGCCTTATTTTGCCTTTCTCAACGCGGTGCCGGGACTGACGCACCCGCTCGAGCCCTTCAGCAACGTGTGGTGGAGCCTGGTGACGGAATGGGAATTCTATTGCGTCTTGCCGTTGGCGGCGACGCTCTGTCGCACGCCGATCGGCCGGCGCGCTGCGTGGCTCGGGCTGGCGGGTTGGGCCGTGGCGTATGCCGCGTGGTCGGCGGGCTGGTTCGGCCCGCACACGCTAGAGGGACGGTTCGCGGTGTCGTTTTCGCTGTTCGGGCGCGCCCCGTCGTTTCTCGGCGGCGCGCTGGTGGCGTGGCTGTTTCTGCGCCGCGGCTCGGCATCGCCAACCTCGGCATCGGTCGGTCGCACGCTGCTCGGCGACGCCGTCATCATCGGCCTGTTCCTTGCGCTCGGACGGTTGGTGGGCTGGAGCTTGTGGTTCGGTCTGGCCAGCCAACTGCCACCGTGGCATGCCTACCACCTGCTCCAATCCGCGCTGTGCAGCGGCGTATTGGCAGTGGTCGTGCTGATGCCGACGCATTTCGCCGCTCTTTTGCGTCATTCGGTGCTGTTGCGGCTGGGGGTGCTGTCGTACTCGATGTACATGGTGCACATGCCGGTGGTGACGACGGGTTTGTGGCAGCTGCACGCAGCCGGGCTTACGCAAGTCGGACAGGGCTGGAATAGTCAGGGCGTGCTCGCCGCGGCTCTCGTCTTCACGGCATGCGTGGTGGTGTCGCAGTGCACCTACCGTTTCGTCGAGCGACCGTTCTTGGTGCGCAAGGAAACGCTCGCCGGCTAGCGCGCGTGCGTCGACGCGACGGGGTCGCAGGCTAATCGGCGATGTCGCGCGGCGCGGCGCCCATGGCGCCGCTTTGGTAGTCGGCGACGCCGCGCCGCACGGCGCGGATGGCGGCCGCTGCCCCGGAGCCGCTGCGCAGCGCGGCGAAAGCCAGATAGCGCCCGACGACGCGCAGGCTACGCAACCGGGTGAGCCATGGCGGCTGCTGGTTGAACAGGGCGACCACCACCAGATGATTGCGCACAGAGTAGTAGAGGCTGGCCGCCGATTGGCGCCCGTCGTGTGCCGCCGGGCGATCGTGGAACACGCGCGCGCTCGGCACGCTGGCGACATGCATCCCGGCCAGGCGGGCGCGCAGGCAGAGATCGACGTCCTCGAAATACGCGAAATAGGCTTCCTCGAAGCCGTTCAATTGCAGACACGCGCGGCGGCTGACGAGCAACGCACAGCCGGTCACGGCGACCGGCTCTGGGATGCGGTCGAACTGGCCATTGTCGAGTGCGTCGTGACCGAGGAGGCGGGCGTGTCCGCTGGCGAGATCCAGGTCGAGTGCCACCGAATCGATACGGTCGGGCCGTGCCTTTTGCAGCACCTTGGGTCCGAGCAGCTGCGGGAACGGCGGCTGTGCACTCGCCGCGAGCAACGCGGCCAGCGCGGCGGGCTCCGGTGTGGCATCGTCGTTGACGAACCAGACCCAATCCGCGCCGGCGTCGAGTGCGGCGCGCATGCCGAGATTGGCGCCGGCGGCGAAGCCGATATTGGTCGGGCTCACGATGCGCGTGCCGCCGAGCAGCTCCGCATCGGTGAAGTCGCTGCTGCCGTTCTCGACGACGATCGGAAAACAGCCCGGGGAATCGAGCGCCGCAAGCGCCGCGAGGCAGGCGCGCGTCGCCGTGGGCTTGCGCCAATTGACTATGACTGCGCCGACGCGCAGCGCTGCTCCGTTCGCCATCATCGCAACCGCACGCGTCAGGCGGCGAGGTGGCCCTTGGCGCGCAGATAGTCGCGCAGCGACTCAGCCCACGGTCGCAGCTCGTCGAACCCGGCCGCCATCCATTTGCCGTGGTCCAAGACCGAAAATGCGGGCCGGCGCGCCTTCGAGCCGGAGTCTTTCGTCATGATCGGCGTCAGGTCGACGGACGTGCCGCTCATCTCGAAGATGGTTTTCGCGAAGTGGTACCACGAGCACTGGCCGCCGCTGGTGATGTGGTAGAGCCCATACGGCACGGATTCCTCGCGGCGCACCAACTGCGCCACGGCGGCGGCGAGATCGGCGGTTGCCGTCGGGGTCATCACCTGATCGTCGACCACGCGCACCGGGCCGGCTTTGCCGAGGCGCAGCATGGTCTCGACGAAGTTGCCGCCCTTGCCGCTGGCGCCGGCGACGCCGTACAGCCCGGTCGTGCGGATGACGTAGTGGCGCGGCGCGAAGGCGCGCACCAGATTCTCACCGGCCAGCTTGGACGTGCCATAGACGCTGATCGGGGCGGCGAGATCGGTCTCGCGATAGGGCGTGCGCGCGTCGCCGCCGAACACGTAGTCGGAGCTGAAGTGCACCAGCGTGAAGTCGAGCTCCGCCGCCAGCCGAGCCAGGCCGTAGGCGCCGCTGGCGTTGACGGCGAACGACGCCGCCGGCTCGTCCTCGCAGACGTCGACTTTGTGGAAGGCGCTGGTGTTGATGACCACATCCGGTTTCAGCTCGCTCAACACGCTGCGCGCCTGCGCGCCGTTCTCGACGTCGAGATCGGCGTGCGTCAGGCCGCTGAACCGGAACTCGGCCAAGGCGGGCTGCAGGTCGGTGCCCAACTGCCCCTTGGACCCGATGACTACCACGTGTCGCATGGGCGGCGTTCCTAGCGCAGCGGGTAGACGCGGGCAACGCTCGCAACACACGTTTCGATCGAGGACAGTTCGGCGCGCATCCACCGGCGCGCCACAGACCGCGCCGCTGCAGCGTCGCCGCAGCGGTCCGGCGCGGCGGTTGCGGTTTGGCCCTGTGCGCGGCAAGTACGCACGGTGCGCGGTCGAGAAGACGTAGCGAATCTGCCCGTCGGCACGCGTCGCTCGCGCACGTACTTCCCGGAGCTGGAGTCGCTGCGCGGCATCGCCATCGCCCTGGTGTTCGCATTCCATGCCGATGGCATTCTGCATTTCGGCGCAACAGCGAGCGCGCCGCAGGGCGTCTGGGTGCCGCTGCCGTTGGCGCTCGTGTACGCGGGCCATACCGGCGTCAGCCTCTTCTTCGTGTTGAGCGGATTCCTCCTGGCCCTGCCTTTTCTCGCCAGCGCCGCGGGCGGACCGCCGGTTTCTGTCAGGCACTTTCTGCTGCGGCGCGCCTGGCGCATCTTGCCGTTGTATTGGATCGTCGTCGCGTTCGCCGCGCTGCTCACCTGCCTCGGCACGCGCAGCCTGACACCGCTCGGCGCCGGCGCAGCGTACATGTTGTTCATCAATTCCGCGTTGGATTTCGGCACCGCCCTGTGGCCGGTCAGCATTCCCCTGTGGAGCCTTGCCACCGAAGTTCAGTTCTACCTGGCGTTGCCGATTCTGACCCTGCTCGGTCGTCTGCCGCCGCGTCGCACGGGGCTCCTCCTATTCGTGCTCTGGGGACTCGTCTACGGTGCCTACGTCCTGGGCGTCCTGCACGCCGGCTCGATCGCCGGCCAGCTCAAATTGCGCGCCTCGGTGCTCGGGCGCTCACCGCTCTTCGTCGGCGGCATTCTCGCCGCGGCGCTTTACGTCTCGCATGGCGCTGAGCTGCGCAGCTGGCTGGCGCGCCATCGCATCGCCGCGCACGGCGGCTCCGATGCGGTGCTGCTGTCGTGTCTGCTGGGGCTCGCCCTGCTGCTGCGCTGGTCGGTCTATGCGGGTACGGAGGCCGACAGCCACCCGGCGTGGCGTCTCGCGGAAGCGGCCGCATGGACCAGCGTGCTGCTGAGCCTGGTTCTCGCGCCGCTGTGGAGCAAGCCTCTGTTCGTCAATCCGCTGTTCGATAGTCTCGGCCGCTTGTCCTACTCGATCTATCTTTTGCACGTCCCGTTGCTGGCGTTTGGAATCTTGGGCCTGCGCGCGCTCTACCCGGGCGCCTTGACGGCGTGGACGCCGTCATCCGCGGTCGTGCTGGCGGGCCTGGCGGCGGCGATCCTGGGGTGCGCGGCACTATCGTATCGCTGGATCGAGCAACCGTTTCTGGTGCGTAAGGCGCGCATCGACAACTGACGCGAAAGGCCCCGCTTGGCGCTTGCGTCCACCGGTCGCAACCACGATGGTAACCGAGCGATCGGCGCTGCGCGGTCGCCAACGAGCGCCGGAGAGTCGATGAAATTCCTTCGCCGTCACCTGCCCGGCATGTTTGTGCGAGATACGGCGCGCCTGCTGGCTGACGCTGAGGCGCTGGTCGCCCGCCGACAGTTTCGCGCCGCAATCGATTTGCTGACCGACGCGAATCGTCACACAGCCGATCCGCGCCTCGAAACGGAGCTGGTGCGCGTGCGCCATGCGGCCTTCAGCGGTGAGGACGCAGCGCCGCCGAAAGCCGATTGGCCGCCGCGATTCGAGGATCCATTTCCCCGTCAGACCGGAGTGCCGGAAGTTTCGGCGACCGAGTTGTCGGCGGCCGTGCTCGGCGGCGCGCTGCAGCACCATGGCTCGCTGATCGTGCGCGGCCTGGCGTCGGCAGCGCATGCCGGATTACTGATCGAGGACATCGATCGCGCGCTCGATGCGTACGACGCCGACGTGGCCGGCCTGGCGCGTCCGGAACAGCTCCGCTGGTTCTCGCGCTTCACGCCCGGCACCGGTTACTCGTACACCGAATTGGAGCGCCGATGGGGGCGGCAGAGCGGCGGCCAACTGCTGGTCGCGGACTCGCCGCGCGCCCTGTTTGACGTCGTCGAGATCTTCACTGCGATCGGCTTTGGCGGACTGCTCGCCGACTATCTGGGCGAATGGCCGGTCCTCTCGCTCAAGAAGTCGACGCTGCGCCGCACGCCGCCGACGAGTGAGACGGAATGGCATCAGGACGGCGCCTTTCTCGGCGGGGCGACGCGCACCGTCAACGCCTGGCTGGCGTGCTCGCCGTGCGGCATCGACGCACCGAGCCTCGATGTCGTGGCGCGGCGCCTGGACGGCGTCGTCGAGACCGGCACCGGCGGGTCGGCGTTCAACTGGTCGGTCGGGCCGGCCGTGGCGCAGCGGGTCGCCGGTGGCGACATCGTGCGGCCGGTGTTCGCTGCCGGCGATGCCTTGCTGCTCGATCAGCTCACCCTGCATCGCACCGGTGTGGGGCCGGGGATGAGCCAAACACGCTACGCGGTCGAATCGTGGTTCTTCGCTCCGTCGACGTATCCGCACGACCAGGTGCCGATCGTCTTCTAACCGACGGAAGCGCACGGCATCCTTCGCCCCTCTCCGCAGGCTGTGGCTTCCGCATCTCCTTCGCCGCCGATCACGTCGCCTGTCGAGGCCGGCGCCGGCGAGGCGTCGCAGAACGGGCCCGACGCATCGGCGCCGGCGCGTCCACTGGGCGTTGCGCAAGCAGCGCCGTATCTGCAGGAGCTCGAAGGGCTGCGCGGCGTCGCCATGCTGCTGGTGGTGGGCTTTCACACCGACGGTCTGGTCAACTTGATCACCAATCGCCCGACAGCCGGCGAGGTCGTGTCGTCGGCCTACGCTCTGTTGCGCGCCGGCGGCGATCTCGGCGTCGACGTGTTCTTCGTGCTGAGCAGTTTCCTGCTCAGCCTGCCGTTTCTGCGCGCCGCCGGCGGCCCCGCGCCGTCGACGCGGCGCTTCTTCGCCAAGCGCGCGCTACGCATCTTGCCGCTGTACTACGCGGCGGTCTTAGCGGGGGCTCTGGTCAATGCCGACCGAATCGCCGACCTGACGCGCGCCCTGCCGTATGTGCTGTTCTTGAACTCCTTTGCCGGGATGACGTCGCCGCTGATGCCGTTCAGCGCCGTCTGGTGGAGCCTGGCGACGGAATGGCAGTTCTATCTCGTGTTGCCGGTGGCGGCATGGCTTTGTCGAAGCGCGTCGGGGCGCTGGGTCGCGGCGTTGGGGCTGCTCGGGTGGGCAGCCGCCTATGCGGCCTGGCTCGCCGGGTGGTTCGCTACCGCCACGATCGACGGCCACCTCAGCCTGGGATTTTCGCTGTTCGGTCGCGCGCCTGCATTTCTAGGGGGCGCCCTGGTGGCGTGGATTTATAAACGACGCGGCGAACGAGTGGACGCGCCACGCCCGCACGCCCGGGCCGTGGCCGGCGATCTGGCCGTGCTCGTCATCATAGCCGCGACCGGCTGGTTGCTTCAGTGGAAGACGACACTTGGCATGGTCTCGCAGCAGGTGCCGTGGCACGCGTATCACGTGCTGCAGGCGGCCGGGTGTACGGCATTGCTGGCATTGACGATGCTGGCGCCGACGCATCTGCCGGCGCTGCTGCGCCGCCGCACGATCGTCCACCTCGGCGTGCTGTCCTACTCCATGTACATGCTGCACGTGCCGGTGCTGATGGGGGGCTTTGCTGCCGCGCGGCGCCTCGGGATCGCCGGCCTGTACGCCGGTTGGGGGGTGCGCAGCGCCGTTGCCGCGGCGGTCGTCCTCGCTGCCTGTACCGGCCTGTCGGAGCTGACCTATCGCGTTATTGAGCGACCCTTTCTGGCCCGCAAGGAGCGCCTCACCGGCCGGCCCAGCACTTCCGCGTTGACATACCGGACACCGCCCCTCTAGTTCTGGAAGGCCAATCCGTTGGGGGTGTAATGCGCGCGAAGGCAAAGAAGATTTTGGTCATCGGCGGGGCCGGGTATGTCGGCTGTGTCGTGGTCGACGAACTGTTGCGGCGCGGCTATGCGGTGCGCGTTTTCGATCGCCTGATCTACGGCGACAGCGGCCTGCGCGACGTGCGCGATCGCGTCGAGGTGATCACCGGCGACATGCGGGCCATGGACCAGTCCGTGTTCGACGATGTCGCGGCGGTGATCAATCTCGGCGGCCTGTCGAACGATCCGACGGCGGAGTTCAATCCCGACGCCAACTTCCAAATGAACACGGTGGCGACCGAGGTGTCGGCGAAACAGGCCAAGCAGGCCGGCGTGCAGCGCTACATCTTCGCGTCGTCGTGTTCCATTTACGATCAGGGCGTCGAGGATCCGGACGCCGATCTCATCCTCGACGAGGATGCGGAAGTCTCGCCGCGCGCCGCCTACTCGAGCTCGAAGTACGAGGGCGAGCAGCGCCTGTTGCCGCTGGCCGATCAGAACTTCTGTCCCGTCGTGCTGCGCAAGGGCACGGTGTACGGGTGGTCGCCGCGCATGCGCTTCGACCTGGTCGTCAACACGTTTCTCAAGGACGCGCTGACGCGCGGCAAGATCACCATCCACTATGGCGGCGAGATGTGGCGCCCGATGGTCGAGGTGCGCGATGCCGCGCGCGCCTATATCGCGTGCGTCGAGGCCGACGAGGACAAGGTGCGCGGGCAGGTCTTCAACGTCATGTTCCGCAACATGCGCATCTCCGAGTTGGCGCTGCGCGTGCGCGGCGCGTTGGCCGAAGCCGGCATCGAAGTCGAGATCGACGCCGCCTACGGCTACACCGGCGTGCGCAACTATCGCGTCTCGGGTCGCAAGATCGCCAGCGTGCTCGACTTCCGGGCGGTCGTGACGATCGAAGAATCGGTCGCCAACGCGCTGGCCAAGCTGAAGGGCGCGTCGATAGCCGAGCTGGAGAATCCGCGCCACTACAACATTCGCTGGTTGAAGTTCCTCGAGGAAGCCGAAGGCGTCTTGGGCGCCGCGGGCAGCCTGTGGGGGATTCCCGCCAAGGCGGAGCGCGAGAACGTGCGCGCCCTGCGCGCCGGCAGCTGAGCCGGCGCGCCGCGCCGGAGCACACAGCCGGAGCGTCACCGTTCCCTATGCACGCGCCACCAGAGCCCGCCGCCGGCGGTGAATCGTTGCGGGTCAGCTCGACCCTGGTGCTGGCGCTGCAAGACAGCCAGGTGTGGGCGCCGGTGCCGCGCGGCTACCCGATGCTGCTCGGGCTGCCGCAATTGCTGCTGCTGGAAGGACTGGCGGCCGAGCAGCCGCAGGCCGTCGCGCCGGTGATCGATCGTGTCGCGCGGCTGACCGGCGCGGCGCCGAGCGACCTGACTGAGCAGATCGCGCGCTTGCGCGCCTGTGGCTATCTGGTCGCGTCGCCGGTGGTGCGACAGTGTCGACCGCCGGAAACTCCGGTTACCGTGGGGCATGACACGCCGGCCGATGGCGACGTCGTGATGATTCCGACACCGGTGTCGGCACTGGTCGCGCACGGCGGCTTCGAATTCCGCGATCACCACGACGCGCGGCGCTGTCGTCTGCGCGCCGTCGAGCTCTATGCGCTGCGCAGCTTGAGCGAGCCGCGCGCGATGCGCGATGCCCTCGCGGCGCATCGCGACGCCGCCGGCGCTTTGGCGCTCGACGCCGCGGCGTTCGGCGATCTCATCGCCCGCCTGCTGGATGGCGGCTTCGCCAGCCGCGTGCAGCGCCCCCGCGACGAGACCCAGCAGTTGTTCGGCAGCGACGGGGTGGTGGCGACGACGATCGCCGAACAGCAGCGGCGGTTGAAAGAGGTGTTCACGCGGCGCGCCGACGAGCGCGACGCGGCGCAGCGCCGTCGCAGCTCGGCGCCGCGGCCCAGGGTCATCCCGGTCGCATTCGACGCCTGTCCGCCGCTTGGCCTCGGGCTCATCATGGCGTACGCCCACACCTACCGCGATGGCGCGTTGGATGCGTTTTACGACCTGCGCGCGGAGTGGATGTGGCTGGAAGATCGCCTCGCGCCCAACACCGAGCGGCCGGCGATCTACCTGTTCTCCAACTACCTGTGGTCGCACGCGCAGTGCATGCAGGTGTCCGAGCAAGTCAAAGCGCGCAGTCCGGGCAGCATAACCGTCCACGGCGGTCCCGACACGCCGAAGTACGCGGAGGATGTCGAGGCCTATTTCCGCGCGCATCCGAGCGTCGACGTCACGGTGCGCGGCGAGGGCGAGGCGACCGCCGTCGCGGTGCTCGACGCGCTGCGCGCCGTCATCGGCCAGGCCGCGCCGGATCTATCGGTGCTGGCCGACGTGCCGGGCATCTCGTTCCGCCTCG